>Ga0307513_10009418_pt1 | contig 12353 bp, 14 predicted proteins | sample 15_EM_MG_FD_202174 | JGI IMG/M metagenome (GOLD analysis project Ga0307513, IMG submission 202174) | Populus trichocarpa ectomycorrhiza microbial communities from riparian zone in the Pacific Northwest, United States - 15_EM | ecosystem: Host-associated > Plants > Roots > Unclassified | place... | reverse complement strand
CGGCACGGGTGCGGCGCTGCGCCCGATGCTGCACGTCCGCGACGCCGCGTCCGCGATCGCGGCGGTCGTGACCGCGGACCTCCCCGGCGGGCTCTTCAACGTCGGCGCGGTCGGCCGCAACCTCTCGGTCCTCGACGTCGCCCGGCTGGTGGCCGGCGCTTTCCCGGACGCCGGCATCGAGGGGACCGGCGTCGATGACGCCAGGTCCTATACGGTCGACTTCACCCGGTTCGCCGGGACTCTCCCGCACTGGCAGCCACGGCTCGAGGTCGCCGACGGGGTGCGCGACGTCGCGGCCGCGCTGCGCGACGGTGACCTGCCGCAACTGACCTCGGCGCGGTCCGGCTGGGCGATGACCGACCGGCGGGAATGGCTGCTGGGCCTGCGGGCGCGGGGCCTTCTGGACGAGGAGTTCCGGCTGATTTGAACTACTGCGGGCATTGAGTGGGTTGTGACTGACGAAGGGCCGCCTCGGGCGGCTAGTGTTTCGTCATGGAACGGCGAATTTTTGGCCTCGAAACCGAGTACGGCGTCACGTGCACCTACCGGGGTCAGCGGCGGCTGTCGCCCGACGAGGTGGCGCGCTACCTGTTCCGCCGAGTGGTGTCGTGGGGCCGGTCCAGCAATGTCTTCCTGCGCAACGGAGCCCGGCTCTACCTCGACGTCGGTTCGCACCCCGAGTATGCGACCCCCGAGTGCGACTCCGTCACCGACCTGGTCGCGCACGACCGGGCCGGCGAGCGGATCCTCGAGGGCCTGCTGGTGGACGCGGAGAAGCGCCTGCACGACGAGGGGATCGCGGGGGAGATCTACCTCTTCAAGAACAACACCGACTCGGCCGGCAACTCGTACGGCTGCCACGAGAACTACCTCGTCAGCCGGCACGGCGAGTTCGGCCGGCTCGCCGACGTCCTGATCCCGTTCCTGGTCACCCGTCAGCTGATCTGCGGCGCCGGCAAGGTGCTGCAGACCCCGCGCGGCGCGGTGTTCTGCCTCTCCCAGCGCGCCGAGCACATCTGGGAGGGCGTCTCCAGCGCCACCACCCGCAGCCGGCCGATCATCAACACCCGAGACGAGCCGCACGCCGACGCGGAGCGGTACCGGCGCCTGCACGTCATCGTCGGCGACTCGAACATGAACGAGGTCACCACCCTGCTCAAGGTCGGCAGCGCGGACATCGTGCTGCGGATGATCGAGGCCGGCGTGGTGATGCGCGACCTGAGCCTGGAAAACCCGATCCGCGCGATCCGCGAGGTGTCCCACGACACCAGCGGCCGCCGCAAGATCCGCCTGGCCAACAACAAAGAGGTCAGCGCGCTCGAGATCCAGCAGGAATACCTGGCCAAGGCGACCGAGTTCGTCGAGCGCCGCGGCGGCGACCAGACCGCCAAGCGCGTCGTCGAGCTGTGGGGCCGGGTGCTCAACGCGATCGAGAGCGGCGACCTCGACCCGGTCTCCCGCGAGATCGACTGGGTCAGCAAGCTCAAGCTGATCGAGCGCTACCAGGCCAAACACGAGATCCCGATGAGCCACCCCCGGATCGCCCAGCTCGACCTGGCATACCACGACGTGCGCCGGGGCCGCGGCCTCTACGCCCTGATGGAGAAGCGCAAGCAGGTCGACCGCATCTCCAACGACCTCGAGATCTTCGAAGCCAAGGAAACCCCGCCACAGACCACCCGGGCCCGCCTACGCGGCGAGTTCATCCGGCACGCCCAGGAGAAGCGCCGCGACTTCACCGTCGACTGGGTCCACCTCAAACTCAACGACCAGGCCCAGCGGACGGTGCTCTGCAAGGACCCGTTCCGCGCCTACGACGAGCGGGTGGAGCGCCTGATCGCCAGCATGTGACAACGGCGGCTTAGGCTGGTCGGGCCATGACGCATCCGTCGCCCGACCAGCCACAGCCCGACCAGCCACAGCCCGACCAGCCACAGCCCGACCAGCCGCCCCCCGAGCGCTCCGCCGAGGACGTGCTGTGGGGCCGCGTGCGCCGCCGCAGAGACCGCATCCGAGCCGAGATCCAGCGCAACCGCGAGGGCGGCCACCGCATCCCGACGTGGGTCCTGGCAACGATCCTGGGCCTGCTCGTGGCGGGCTGGCTGTACCTGATCGTGACGAGCTAGATCAAGATAAAATTCATGCGGTCGTGCGTGGGTGCATGGTTGCGCGCCGCAGCTCCCGCCGAGTCCGGGCACGGCCGCTCGCTTCGCATCACGGCCTGAGTGCCCTGCCGGCTGATTGCCCACACACCCCAGTCCACACCCCAGCCAGCGCCCCGACCCGAACGTCCCGCCCTGTCTTTGGGCGCACGACGAGTGTCGGCCCGGCCCGAATCAGCTCGGATGCGGCTCGGCTAGACGCGCCGCATGCCTCGCCTGCCATCCGAGAGGGCGGTTCGGTAGCTTATGTCTGGTTCTGGAGGGTGCATAAGCCGGGTTGGGTTTCGGTCAGGATTTGCCGGTTGACCAGGCATTTCAGTTTGGCGCGGGATGCCTTCGGTTTCTTTGGTTTCGGTGCCGATGCTCGGGGCGAGGCAGACACCTTTGTCGCGCTGCAACCGGTGGTACAAGCCGCAGGAGGCCTACCGGGGCAACGTGCCGCCCGAGGTGCTCGCGCGTCGCAGCCCCGGTTCGGGTGGCTCGTCGGTGCCGCCGACGCGATGGGCTGGAAGGCTGACGGACCACCGCGATCCAGCCCGACATTCGGCGTGGGCTGAGCAAGACTGATCCGTTGACGATTCCGAGACCGCACACACGATAGGAGCCCTGTATGGCACGTCTCAAGCAGGTCGTCTTCGATTGCGAGACGCCGTCCGCGCTGGCCCGGTTCTGGGTGGACGCGCTGGACGAGTTCGACATCCGGCCCTACGACGACGAGGAGATCGCCCGCCTCGCCTCGCTCGGCTACACGCCGGCGACCGATCCGGGCGTCATCCTCGACGGACCCCACCTCGAGGTCTGCTTCCAGAAGGTCGAGCTCGAGCCGCGACCGAAGACTCCCGTGCACTTCGACATCGTGTCCGCGGACTGGCTGGCGGAGATCGACCGCCTTACCGGTCTAGGCGCGACCGTCAAGGAGCGGTTCGAGGCCCACGCCTGGATGCGGGATCCGGAGGGCAACGACTTCTGCGTCGTCGACGACACTCGCTGAGAGGCCGGTCCGGGGCGGTACGTCCGTTTCGGGGTGAGGGCGAAGAGGCCGGATTCTGTCTCGGTCAGAACCTGGTGGTTGACCAGGCGTTTCAGTTTGGCGCGGATGCCCTCGGTGTCCTTGGGCTCGGTGCCGATCTGCAGGGAGCGGCAGACGTCTTTGGCGCGCAGGCCGCTGCCGTCAGACGGGCAGGGGTTCCAGATCGGGCTCGATCCAGCCCGACAAGCTCGACCCAGGCTCGGCTGACCGTCGCGTGATACTTCTGGGGCGCGCCCTGGTATCGGGCCGTGCGCTGGATGCCGTCGCTGACCAGCGCGATCGCGGCCGTGGTCCCGTGTCGCCGCACCGCAAGCCAGGTCAGCTGCACGTGCTGGCGGTGCCCGAACCGCTCGGCGCCCGCCATGACCTCACCCATCAAGACTTCGAACGAGTCGGTCATCGGGCGATCTCGGAGAGGGCCCGCAGCACCAATCGGGCGCCGTCGACGGCCTCGGGCGGGAGACCGGCAAGCGCGCGTTGCTCGAGCTCGAAGGCCGTCGTCCGGATCCGGGCCGCAGTCGTCCGGCCGTCCGGGGTGAGCGCGATCAGGACCGAACGCCGGTCGCCGGGACGGGTGCTCCGGACGATCAGCCGGCGGCGTTCGAGGCGGTCGAGGACACCGGTCAGCGTCGTCGCCCGGGAACCGACGGCGTTCGCAAGCTCGGTCATCGTCCGGTCGGTGCCGTCCGCCAGATTGCCGAGGACGTTGATCTCCGACCCGCTCAGCTCAAGATCGGCCAGCTCGCCGCCGAGCAGCTGAAGGGTCACGTGGGTCGCTCGTTGCAGCGCAAGAATCACGGATCTGAACTATACGGATCCGAAGTAACGCCGTCTCGGCAATTTCGAGCGACCTCCGGTTGAGGTACTCCGGTGACGCGGGCCGGTCGTGACGACGAATCAGTCGAGCAGGGTGGCGGCGTGCCGGCCGGCGGCCGCGGCGGCCAGGAAATAGGCGTAGTCGGCGTCCAGGCCACGTCCCATCGTCGACAGAGCCACCGGGCTGGCGCGCAGCGCCGCGTCCAGGCCCGACACGCCAATCTGGATCAGGCGGTGCCGGTTCGCCAGGGGCTTGAGCGCCGCGTCCACCTCGGCCGCGAGCTCGGGGGCCAGCCCGTCCGGCACCACCAGGTCCGCCGGGGCCAGGGCCACCCGGCCGTACGCCGTCAAGCTGTGGTGGGAGACGCCCCGGTGGCGGGGCCGGGCGTCGCCGTCCGAGATGCGCAGTGAGCCGATCGGGTGGCCGTTCAGCACCGCGATCGCGTTGATCGCCTCGCCCAGCGCGACGCCCGAGAAGCCCCATCGGGTGCCCGTGCCCAGGTTGCCCGGGCCCTGCGCGACGATGGTCACGTCCGCGGCCAGCACGTGCCGGGCCGCGAGCAGTCCGGTGTGGACCGTGCTCGCCTCGAGGTCGCCGCCGAACGCCTGGCCGGTCGTGATCGTGCCGGCCAGGTGTTCGCGCAGGGCGTCCAGGGTGCGGGAGAACCAGGCCGGCAGCGCGCCGCCGTCGGTCATCAGGTAGGCGACCCGGGCCGCCGGGCGGTCGGCGTGCACGCCCGCCAGGATCGCCGGCAGCGCCGAGTGCAGGTCGGCCGTCACGACCGGCATGCCGTCCAGGGAGGTGGCTGCCGCCATGACCTCGCGGTGCGGCGAGGCCTCCTCGTCGACGCCCAGCAGGATCGGCTGCAGTGGGGTGTAGCGGGCCTTGACCAGGTGGCCGGAGTCGCGGGTCGCGCCGTCGGTGACCGGGTCCGGGGGCAGCCGGTCCGGCAGGGCCACGACCAGCGCGTATCCGCCCGTGCCGAGGCCCATCACCAGCGCGCCGACGTTGAGCAGCACGCGGTCGCCCGGCTCCGGCGAGCCGACCAGTCCCGGGTAGGCGAGCGCCCGGACCATGCCGTCCGGCGTGCCGACCTCCAGCTCGATCGCGCCGCGAGCGCGCCGTACCACCCGTGAGACCATTCCCGACCGCCAGCGCACCATGGCGGCCGACCCTACTATTCGACCCCGCCGTCGACGTGGTTGCGTCCGGCCGCCCCGCGCGTCGGGTCGAGGAACACGTACCGGATGCCGGGGTAGCGGGCCCGCAGCCGGCGCTCGGCCTCGTCCGACGCGGCCTCGATCTCGGCACCGGTCACGTTGTCGTCGAAGTCGACCTTCGCGGCGACCAGGATGTCCCCGGGGCCGAGCTGCATGGTCAGCAGCGTCGGCACCGCCACCACCACCGGGATGGCGTTCAGGTCCGCGGCGATCTGGTTGTGTATCCGGCGCGGCACCGCGCGGCCGACCAGCAGCGACACGTTGCTGCGGGCCAGGATGCCGGCGACGACCAGCAGCAGCAGGCCGATCGCGACCGAGGCCAGGCCGTCCCACAGCTCGTCGCCGGTCAGCTGCGCCAGCGCGAGGCCGGTCGCGGCCAGGATCAGCCCGATCAGCGCCGCGGAGTCCTCGAGGTAGACGGCCTTCACCGTGGTGTCGGGGGTGAGCCGCAGGAACCGCGCCGACGAGATGCCCCACCGCTGCGACTCGTTCTCGACCTGCCGCCGGGCCCGCAGGAAAGAAGTGCCTTCGGCGAGGAAGGACACCCCCAGCACGATGTACGAGATCAGGTAGTCCCCGCTCTGCTCGGCGCTGACGATCGTCGCCACGCCGTGGTAGATCGAGAAACCGGCGCCGCCGATGAACGTGAACAGGGCGGCGATGAAGGCCCAGACGAAACTCTCTTTGCCGTACCCGAAGGGATGTTCCTCGTCCGCGGGTTTCTCGCCGCGGCGCAGCGCCACGAAGAGGAAGACCTCGGTGACCGTGTCGGCGAACGAGTGGGCCGCCTCGGAGAGCATCGCCGCCGAGCCGGAGAGCAGGCCGGCCACCAGTTTGGCCACGGCGATGGCCAGGTTCGCCAGGCCGGCGAGGACGACCGTGCCGACGCTCTCGTTGCCGGCGTCTTCGGCCGCGCCGGGATTCTCGGGCGACGGGCGCGTCTCGGGCCGGGGAGCGGCGTCCAGGGGAGCGGCGGCGGCGAGCCCGACCGGTGGGTCGTCGGCGGGCTGCGGGGCGGGTGACGATGCGGGCACCCGGCCATCCTTCCCCGTCCTGATGACGAATAACCGCATGCCCGGTTCGCGTACGGCCGATCGGCGTCGATGCTGCTAGCGTTTCTGCCGTGTCGCGGACCCGCACCGAGCGCCTGGTGAACCTGGTGATCTGTCTGCTGTCCACGCGACGGTTCCTGACCGCCGCGCAGATCGCCGCGACCGTGCCCGGTTACGAGCATGACCCTGAGGATCCGCGCGACCACGAAGCGTTCCAGCGCAAGTTCGAGCGGGACAAGGCCGAGCTGCGAGACCTGGGCGTACCGCTCGAAACCGGCACGCCGAGCGCGTTCGACGCCGAGCCGGGCTACCGCATCGGCCACCGCGAGTATGCGTTGCCGGACGTCCTGCTCGAGCCGGACGAGGCCGCCGCCGTCGGCATCGCCGCCCGGCTGTGGCAGCACGCCGGGCTGGCCGCCGCCGCGTCGTCCGGGCTGGCCAAGCTGCGCGCCGCGGGCGTCGAGGTCGACCCGCAGGCCACCCTCGGCGTCGAGCCGGTCGTCACCGTCGACCCGGCGTTCGGCCCGCTGACCAGCGCCGCCCGGGCCCGGCGCGCCGTCTCCTTCGCTTACCGGACGCCCGAGGGCGACGCGCCGGCCACCCGCCGGCTCGAGCCGTGGGGCGTGGTCTGCTGGCAGGGCCGCTGGTACGTGGTGGGCCACGACCGCGAGCGCCGGGCCACCCGCTGCTTCCGGCTGTCCCGGATCGTCGGCAACGTCCGCGCCACCGGCCCCGAGCACGCGTTCACCCCGCCCGAGAAGGTCGACCTGCTCAGCCACGTCGCCCGCTGGTCCGGCCCGGTCGAGCACACCGGCCGGGGCACCGTGCTGGTCCGGCCGGGTCGCGCGGCGGGGCTGCGGCGCTGGGCCGTGGAGGCGCTGTCCGGCCCCGACGGCGACCAGCTGACGATTCCCTATTCGGACGTCGACCGGCTCGCCGGCACCCTGGTCGGCTACGGCGCGGACGTGCTCGTGCAGGCCCCGCTGGAGTTGCGCGAGGCCGTTATCCAGCAGCTCAAGGAGGTCGTCGCGCGCCACGAGCCGCTGGCGGTGGGTACGTGACGGCGCCGCGTACGCCGGCGAACCGGGCCTCGGCCGACCGCCTGGGGCGGCTGCTCAACCTCGTGCCCTACCTGCTCGCCCGCCCGGGCATCGCGGTCGCGGAGGCGGCGGCGGACCACGGCGTGAGCGAGCGGCAGCTGCGCGAGGATCTGGAGTTGCTCTGGGTCTGCGGCCTGCCGGGCTACGGCCCGGGCGATCTGATCGACATGGCGCTGGACGGCGACCGGGTCACGATCACCTACGACGCCGGCATCGACCGGCCCCTGCGGCTCAACCCGGACGAGGCGCTCGCCCTGGTGGTGGCGCTGCGGATGCTCGCCGAGACGCCCGGCATCGGCGCCCGGGACGCGATCGAGCGGGCCCTGGCGAAGATCGAGAACGCGGCCGGCGACCAGGCCGGCGCCCCGGTCGAGGTGCGCCTGCCGGCGAACGCCGAGCGGCTCGACGCGATCCGGGCGGCCGTCGAGCGCGGCCACGCCCTGCAGCTCACCTACTACACGGCCGCCCGCGACGAGACCACGCAACGGGTGGTCGACCCGATGCGGGTGCTGATGGTCGGCGGCCGGGGTTACCTGGAGGCCTGGTGCCGGCGGGCCGACGCCACCCGGCTGTTCCGGGTCGACCGGATCGACGCGTTCACCGAGCTGGACGAGCCCGCCGCGCCGCCGGTCGAGGCCGTGCCGCACGACGTCTCGGACGGCGTCTTCCACCCGACCGCCGATCTGCCGCTGGTCACCGTGCGGGTGGGCCGGGGCAGCCGGTGGATCACCGAGTACTACCCGTGCGAGGACGTGCACCGCGACGGCGACGAGTGGGTCGTCACGATGCGGGTCACCGATCTGGGCTGGGCCCAGCGGCTGCTGCTCGGCCTCGGCCCCGACGTCACGGTGGTCGGCCCGGCCGAGCTGGTCGACCGGATCCGGGCGCAGGCCGCGACGGCCCTGGACCAGTACGCCGCACCGGCGAGCACGCTCCGGACGCCGCAGTGACACCGCTAGGCTGGCCGCCGTGCTGACTTGGGTCTGGGTTGCCGTGGTCGTCCTCGCGCTGATCATCATGGGTACGGCCGTCATGTCGGTTCTGGGCCGGTTGTCCGAGCTTGACCGCGCCGCCCGCAAGCTGCAGGCCCGCCAGGCCGAGGCGATGAAGCTGCAGGAGGGCGCGGCCGTCCTCGAGCGCACCGTGCTCGCGGTGCAGGAGCGTGCGGAGCTCATGCAGGAGCGTGTGGAGACCATCCAGGCGGGCCTGGGCAAGGGCGATCACTGATCTCTGCGTGGTAGCGTGCGGCGTTCCGGCCCTGTTGTCCAAGACTTCAGCGGGCTGTTTCAAACAAACAGGTCCGGCTAGGGCGATGCATAGCAACCGCACGTACGATGGATCGGCAGACCTCTAAGGACCGTGTTCCGACCGACTGGAGTTACCCATGGGCGCCCTCAAGCCGTGGCACATCATCGTTTTTGTGGTAGTCCTCGTGCTGCTCTTCGGCGCGAAGCGGCTGCCCGACGCGGCTCGTTCGCTGGGCCGGTCGCTGCGCATCATCAAGGCCGAGACCAAGGGCCTGATCGATGACAACAACGACGTCGCCGAGAAGGCCGAGCCGCAGAACACCCGGCAGCCGCTGAACGGCGAGGTCTTCCAGCCCGGGCAGCAGGCCTACCAGCAGCAGCAACCGCCGGCGCAGCCGTATGTCGACCCGGTGCAGCGCACCAACGACCGCTGACCCAGCATGGCGATCTCCCTGCGCCGCCAGGGGCCCAGCAAGTTCGAGCAGGCCTCCGACGGCTCCATGACGCTGATCGAGCACGTCCGCGAGCTGCGTAACCGGCTCTTCTGGGCGTCGCTCGGCCTGGTCGCCGGCCTGATCGTCGGCTTCATCATCTCCAACTGGGTTTTCGGCATCCTGAAACAGCCGTACTGCGACATCCCCAGCTCGTGGACGTTGCAGTCAAACGGGTCGTGGAAGTGCAACTTCATCACGCTCGCACCCACCGACCAGTTGATGCTGCGGCTGAAGATCGCCCTGTGGATCGGGCTGATCGTCGGTTCGCCGGTCTGGCTTTTCCAGCTGTGGGCGTTCATCGCGCCGGGTCTGCACCGGCACGAGCGCAAGTGGGCGTACATCTTCGTCGGCATCGCGGCACCCCTGTTCGTCGGCGGGGCCGTCATGGCCTTCACGGCGATCGGGCACAGCCTGCCGTGGATCATGGACGCTGGCGTGATCGGTAGCACGACCCAGCTCGAGGTCACATCGTACGTGGGCTTCGTGACGAACATGATCTTGCTGTTCGGGGTGGCGTTCGAGTTCCCGTTGATCTTGCTAATGCTGAACTTCACCGGGGTGGTGAGCGCGCGCAAGCTGCTCGGCTGGTGGCGGATCGTGGTGTTCCTGTCGTTCGCGTTCGCGGCGATCGCCACTCCGGACCCGGGCCCGTTCGGCATGACGTTGCTGGCCGCGTGCATGTCCGCGCTGTATTTCATCGCGGTCGGTATCGCGTTCATCAACGACAAGCGCAAGGGCCGCGGCAAGGAGGTCTACGCTGACCTGGACGACGACGAGCTGTCGCCGCTCGAGGACGATCGGGAGCCCGTCGCGGCCGGTGACCGGATCGAGCCGGCCTCCGCGGTGGCCCCGCCGGAGCCGGTGCACAAACCGCTGCCGATCGAGAGCCGTTTCGACGACATGACCTGAGGCTCGAGCCGGTAACGTCCGGACTGTGACGCATGACGATATCGCGGTGCTGGCCAACCCCCAGGCGGGGCGCGGCCGGCACCGCGGTCTGCTTCCGGCGGTCCTGCAGCGGCTCGGTGCCGCCGGGCGGCCGGTCCGGCTGCTGAGCGCGCAGACCGCTCCCGACGCCGAGAAGGCCTGCCGCCAGGCGGTCGCCGAGGGCGTGGGCGCGCTGGTGGCGATCGGCGGCGACGGCACGGTGCACCTCGGGTTGCAGGCGGTGGCCGGCACGGGCGTCGGGTTCGGCGTGATCCCGGCGGGCACCGGCAACGACTTCGCGGCCGGCACCGGCGTACCGATGAATCCGCTCACCGCGGCCACCGCCGTGGCCGAGGCCGTGCAAGCAGGCCGGACCCATGCCGTTGATCTGGCCCGGGTGACCGGCGCGGACGGCGAGGTCCGCTGGTTCGGCGCGGTGCTGGCCGCCGGGTTCGACGCGATCGTCAACGAGCGCGCCAACCGGATGCGCTGGCCCCGCGGGCCGCGCCGCTACGACCTGGCCATCATGCTGGAGCTGGCCCGGCTCCGGCCGCGCCACTACGCGCTCGAGATCGACGGCGCCGACCGCAGCTTCACCGGCGTGCTGGTGGCCGTCGGCAACTGTCCCAGCTACGGCGGCGGGCTGCGGATCTGCCCGGCCGCGGATCCCGGCGACGGGCAGCTGGATGTGGTGGTGGCGGCGTCGCTGGGCCGGGCGGCGCTGACCCGGCTGAAGCCTCGGCTGCGCCGCGGCACCCACATCACCGACGCCAGGGTGACCAGCTATCGCGCCAAAGAGGTCAAAATCGGGGCAAACGACATCATCGCGTACGCGGACGGCGAGCGGATCGGCCCGCTCCAGTTGACCATCGGCTGCGCGCCGGGTGCCGTTCGGTTGCTGCGCTGACCAGCGGGTCAGATTCCCCCGGCCGGGCCGAACAGATCCTCGGCGGCAACGATCAGGAGGCAACGAGATGGCGATCGGCTCGATCAGCTCGAACACGATGTCCACCGGCACGGCCGGCACCCGGCTGGCCGACTCGAACGCCGCGGCGGCGCAGGCCACGGCGGAGCAGTCGACGATCGCCGAGCACGTCGCGGCGGCCGACGGGCAGGAGCCCATCCGCAGCGCCTCGAGCACGCTGGGCACCCTCGTCGACACCTACCTGTAGGGCGTCGCTCAGGGGCAGCCGGCCAGGGCCAGCGTCGCGTCCAGGCCGTTGGTGCGGCCCGGCTCCGCCGCCGGCAGCACCAGGGCCGCGCAGCCCGCCTTGACCGCGCCCGCGTCCGCCGGGGTGTCGCCCACCATCAGCGTGCGCTCCGGGTCCGCGCCGAGCATTCCGCAGGCGCGCAGGAAGATCGCCGGGTCGGGCTTGCAGCGGCCCAGCTCGTACGACAGGGCGAACGCGTCAATCAGGGTGTCCAGGCCCCAGGCCGCGAAGATCGGCCGGATGTCGAAGCCGATGTTGCTGACCACCGCCACCTTGATGCCCGCCTCGTGCAGGGTGCGCAGGGTGGGCTCGCTGTCCGCATACGGCAGCCACCCCGCCGGCAGGAGAGTCCGCTCGTAGAGGGCGTCGGCCAGGCCTTCGACATCCGTGCTCACCGTCTCGGCCAGGCCCGTGTACGCCGCTCGGTGGCTGTGTTCGTACAGGTCTCGGTCGGCCCAATGCTCGGCCAGCTGCGGCGGCACACGATAGGGCAGCGGCCCGCCCGCCCGGCCCGCGGTCACTAGCCGGTCGGCCAGCACGGTCGCCTTGCCCCGCTCCAGCGTGACGCCGCAGGTGAGCGCGGCCGCCGTCACCCAGGCGACCGGCTCCTCCACTTGCGCCAGCGTGCCGTGGAAGTCGAAGAGCACCGCGTCCACCTGACGGCGCGAGCGTTCCGGCGAGGTACGGGTCGTATCGTCGGCATCCGGCACGCCGTGCACGATACCCAGCGTCCCCGGCGGGCCGTTCGCCAACCGCCGGTGCACGAAACTGTCACACGGACGATCTAATCTTGTTCGCATGACGAGCCCCGCCGAACGGTATGCGGAATCGAAGCGGCGGGCCGCCAAGGTGGCCGAGTTTCCCGCGCTCGACGACTTCATGCTCGATGTCGGCTTTGACCTGGACGATTTCCAGCGGCAGTCCTGCGAGGCACTGGAGCGCGGCAGCGGCGTGCTGGTCTGCGCCCCGACCGGCGCGGGCAAGACGGTGGTCGGCGAGTTCGCCGTGCACCTAGCCCTGCGCGCCGGTGGCCGCAAGTGCTTCTACACGACGCCGATCAAGGCGCTGTCCAACCAGAAGTTCCACGACCTCG
>Ga0307513_10009417_pt1 | contig 12353 bp, 17 predicted proteins | sample 15_EM_MG_FD_202174 | JGI IMG/M metagenome (GOLD analysis project Ga0307513, IMG submission 202174) | Populus trichocarpa ectomycorrhiza microbial communities from riparian zone in the Pacific Northwest, United States - 15_EM | ecosystem: Host-associated > Plants > Roots > Unclassified | place... | reverse complement strand
AAAGGTCGCACCCGCTGCATCCAGGAAGCTAGGAAGAAAATACTCAGTGGATGATTTTTGGATTGTAAAAACGCTTACACCACCCCAAGGTTTCGCCATAAAGCTAGGTATAATGCCGTGTGTCATACCCACGCTTTTTGCTGTATACTTGAACAGGGTGGCATTATCTGCCATTCTCAGAGCAGTCGTATATGCAAGGGCGGTCTCAAGGACTCCGGGCCCTGTTTCCGTATCTGCAAGAACGAAAAATATGAATGGAGATTCAAAAGCTTTTAAAAAGAGAAAAGTACATACGGTGTCCTTCGATAGCCACATCGAAGGCAATACTTTGGTTGAAAAGGTCATTAAAGTAATTCTTGTTCAGTTGCGTTCGAAGCAATGAATAACCGTGCACTAGATGAGATAACAACCTCGGTAACAATGAGCAATTAAATAAACTGACTTCCGGGTGTCAAAGGCTCTAAATTTGTGAACTTCTTCTCCGAAGCGGAGGCGGGCGTTTCTGTTAAGATGTAACGACTGAATTAATGCAGACAGCCCAAATTCACCTTTGAAGTTGAAGTACTACAGCCAAGGTTAGAGATGGAATTAAAAAAAGAAATCCAGACGAACTTCGTACTCTACACCCGAGAAGCATTTGTAACCAGCGACCTCTGCTCTTTCTGTAGCAAGTTTGAGAACCCCACGAGGGTCCACGGAGAGAGGGGCCTTCGTATCAGGATCCAGGAATGAAACCAAGAAAAACGGAACGTAATCTTCCCAAGGAATCCGACGGAACGAGGATAGGTCTATTACTGCAATAACATCTCGGTATCCGTTTGTTTTGTTGGAGATCAAGAGTTCTTTGGAGTAAACAGTGTCGTGGATATCCCATCCGCTAAATGACCGCAGGTTTCGATTATTGCAAATATATGCACTTGAACGAAGTTGACTTGCAAGATAACACTGCAGAATCCGAATCCATCTAACTTGACAGAATGTAGAAACTTGTCTTTCGACTGCCATTAGGATAAGTTGAAAGTTACAAACATGCCGAGGACCGCAATGTGCGTACCATAAATTTCCCTCGAAGAACACCATCCACTAGAAGCCAACTTCAGCAGACGCAGAATTTGTAACAACTCTATGGTTTGCTCACCATCGATTCCTAGATAGATAGAGTGAATGAGATGATATTTAATAACCTCGAGATCATCCGCAAATGTTCGTACCTGCAACTTTCACTTTGATATCGTCCTGCAGCAATTTCTGCAAATTTTCAAAAGAGGTGGGTGCTAGGGAAGTCGCCATGATTCCGCACACGTATGCAAAGTGGGGATGGTTAGTTCGATGGGAAGTGAAAGATTGGGGAGATGATAATTCCCCATCGAGTTCCGAGGATGTCGTAACAGTCGTAGGAAATTGGGGCGTCGCGTGACTGCCTCTGCGACGCGTCGCGCGAACCATGACTCTCAACTTGTCACTGTCAAGTGGTGGAACGCTGGCTAGAAATCCTCCCTTATCTATATCTACTATTCAAACAAAGAAAACATTGTGGATGTTATTCTTCGCAACCTCACTTGCACTCTGTGCTAATCGGCGGCCCGGGGCGAATCCTTGAATGAAGTTTATGCGGAAAGTCAAGGCAAAGTCTAAAGTTCATAGCTCAATTTTTCACGTGCCTCTAACTTGAAAGACTTAATTACGGAGCAACCGATGCTCTGCATGTTTTGGACAAACGCTGTCCAATGTCTTAGTTCGCACGAACGCTAGACCCCCGCCTCCAAGCAGATCTCAACGTTTGTAGGATTCAATTCAAACCATTCCCGCCCTTTACTAAAGAACAATATATTCCAAAATCCGTTTCATATTTCCAGTGCGACATGGGCGATGGGAATTCAGGATATATGTTCATGACCAAGACATCCTACTATTCGCCTTGTGAGATCGAGAGCCCGCCCTATAGTCATGAAGAGAACACGCACGACCAGGGTGCAATTCCCAAAACACAGGAATACGGAGCACCTATAAAGGTCCCAGAGCTGCCCGCCGAAATATGGACCAAGATATTTGCGTTCGCAACACAAATTCCAGGGGCCTTTGATCTCGAGGACAGCTCTGCCATCGCTGGATTTACACGCGACCACCATGGCATCTGCATAAACAATCGGTACCAGGCCGTGATGGGGACCAAGACGGCCGCAACTCTTGTTTGCAAATACTGGAACAACATCATCCAGAGACATCTCTTCGAATATATTCGCATTACGAGCGGTGCACAAGCACGCCTTGCAGCAGAGGCCTTGCGAAACACCCCTGGAAATCTTGGTAAAAAGACGTTGCGCATAGACATCGCCCTTGAAGGCGTACACATATGGACAAATACGCACCGCAACGCAATCTTCCAAATTTTGAAAAACTGTCCGAACCTCGTATGCTTCTCAACTGCGTTCTCAACCGAGGAGCCTAGTGTGCATACCCATGGGGCCCTGTTCAAAATCCTTGCATGTCATAGGCATCTGAAACGACTGGAAATCAAGGTCGACCACTTTAGAACAACGATGGCGGTACTCGAGAGAATCCTTGGCGACCGCCTTCAGGTCCTATGGCTCGTTCCCCGCCGACTTCCCTCGCCAATAAAAGTTCACGAGGGTGAAGGGTATCACTTTCCCAAACTTCATACGCTGGTGACACTGCGCTGCTGTGAGTACTTCATCAGACATCTTGAGGTCCCGAATCTTCGAGCATACATCATGGAGCAAAGCGCATCCTCGACACTCCCATCATGCGATAAAGGGAAGATAAAATATGTTCGCATTCGTCCTGAACGTCCTGTTATCGCACATTTGCAACAGTGGACAAGTCTCGAGACATTTTCTATCCATTACAACGAGCTGGCCCATCAAGTGATCTCATGGCCAATGGGATTCCAGCACTCGAAGCTGCAATGTATCGTGATCGAAAATGTCGATTATGGTTGGGGGACATGGGGAACCACAATGGCTGCAGCGTCTCCGACGCCTTCATTTGACCATTTACAAGAAAATTTGCTCCATCTCATCTCGCAGGAACGATTTCCTAGGCTGCGTTGCGCAAGAATTTTCCTTCCTCTCCTTGATGGAGTAAAGCATATTTAGAGGATATGGTTACAGGAATGCAAATCTCGTGGAATTCGTATTGAGGTGTCACAAGGCCAAGAGGAGTCGACTGCCGATTACTGGAGGGAGATCACTCATCAAGAAATGTTTGAACTGTTGTGAGTATCTTCATTTAATCAAGGAAACTGACAACGATGTCTTGTGTAAGGTAGGTTTATGCCACTGGGGACTTGATATAGACGAACTCGATTAGCAATGCCACAGGCTATACGAAGGAGATAAAATGGAGGAGTGAAGTTGGGTTATTCTGGAAGATATAATGTTATTTGTTAGCATCTCGCCTCTTAAATAAATAGTTTCGGACTAATTACCTTATGTACCATCTCCCCTACGCAATCTGTTGAATTTTGGAAGCATTTCCCGTAGGTATTCAGCATGTTTCCGTCGCAGGTCGGCCTCTTGAACCTTTCCCCTTCCACTCCAAATCCTTTTTTCTGCTGAAGGTCCATATATTACGGTGTAATCTTCGAGAACTTCGTCTTCAGTTGGCACCAAGAGGCAACCAGCGCCGATCACACAATAATCAGATATGCGAACAGTGTGATGGACTCGAGCGCGTGTGGATATCGTATTGAAATTCCCAACTGAAGGGGATTCAAGACCTGTAAAAAAAAATGGCTTCAGTATGGTCAAAGAAAGAGAAGAACATAAAGGAAATTAACTAACGACAACTTATCTCAAAGAGGTTGTCATCCCCTATTCGCATGACCTCTCTCCGCCTGAGTTCATGTCAGCAACTTTTCCATCCTGCCAGAACAGTAGGACTGACCTATTGACGATTATTGCGCCTTCTTCGATAATACAGCCTGTGCCAATGACAATCGGGCCTGCAATCGCGAAGATAGTAGCTTTAGGGTGGACAATGGTTCCTGCAAGAAAAAAGGAGTATGGTATAAGAAAAAATTTAGGGAATTAATGGGTGTCTGCTCACCGGAGCCTATGGTAATGTCTCCTTTGAGTTCAACATCTTGACAGACAACGGCTTTCGAGTGGATTGTGAACTTGTCGCGTCTAAGAGAATGTTGTAAATGAGCAACTGCTCAGGCATGGTGCATAGGAAGGCACCACATTGGCGGCATTATTCAGGTCAAGATGAGTTCGCGAGTAGGTAAGCCTGCACTGTTAACTGTTGGTCGCGTGGTGGTTGAACTGAAAGCTTGATTCTGCTCATGATCGGTGCGTTCCCGGCCCGAGTACGCCGTCAGTCGCTCCTTAAGTTTTCTCCACCACGACCAAGTTGTCAATACGTTAGCCTGGAAGATGGAAAGGTCTCCATGGTGGACAGTTGCTTTAGGAACAGTCACAATATGCAAGTCCGTCTTCATTTCAGTCTAACGAACGTTGATCGGGCCTAACGTTGCATTTCGGAATTGCAGCCGCAAGTAACGCCTTCGTCACTGGGATATACTCAATATTTCGCAACAGACCCCAATCTCTGGTCGGTATTTCTGCTTTTAATAGCGGAATTACAGCAGCTACCTTTTTCAGTCAGTCAAAAACCCAATTCTTGTATGGCATCTAATAATTGATGTGGATTTTCTGGTTCTCAAGGTTTTCGAGAATTCGTCGTTAGCCCTTCACTTAACCGCATAGCACCCTGGCAACAGTATGCTTATAGAAGGCGAGAAATGGGCATCGACATCTCTGAGGAAGGTTCAATGTCGTCGGGCCAGTCAGTGCCTAACCTACGGACGAACAAACTACTTGATAGTGGTGTCAGTGGTGGCATCACTGGTGGTTTGCTTCGCGGACTTGTGTGTAAGCCCTGCGTCGTACCTCCTTCTCACGGAATTTTGATATTTGCATACATTTAGCTGGCCGCCGCGCTGCTGTTTCAGGAATGTTGACAGCCAGCGCATTTTGCACTCTCATACAGTTTGGATACAACGAGCTGAGCGTTGCTCGACTGCGATATATCTCACGGCTACAAGATGAAAATCGTTCTGCGGTAGATATTTCGACTCCGATCTCCCAACGAGCTGTCCAAGAACTTTCTGGCTCATTCTTCCAAGTTGCTATGAAAATGGTTGGAATGGCACCAGTCTCCGATGATGAATATCTCGCAAAGTTAAAGAGGAAACGGGAGATGTATTTGAAACGGATAGCGACGCTCGAACAGCAAGTGGAGGAGGAAAAAGCAACGGAAGGCTTTGACAAGCCATAACCCATTATAGAAACATATATCTAACTAATCTTAATTGCTGCCACATCATCCACGATGGATGCCTGCCCATGTTCCGGAGTTGGGACGCGAGCTTCTTGTTTCCAAATTTCCAGCAACCCTCGACCATCAGCAGAAAAACCGCCCACGATGATTCGTTTGTCGTCTGCAACAAGTGCATTAACCTTTGCCAAACCGGAACTCTCCTTTTGCCACAGTTGCTGAAGCACAACGCTTCCCTCAGCTTCGTTATATAGCAGAAGATACTGGGTTATAACGCCCATCAGTGTCGAAATTGTGATTTTTCGTGGATCAGAGAATGCCCTAAAATAGAGCTGGTTAAACGCGAGAAAGGGATTTGAAGAAAGGCAAGTTTACATTGCCACAATAGGACCTTCGGCGACTTTGATGAGCAGTGCTTCGTTTTCTTCAAGGCCTTCCCATTTTTTAGTTTTTTTATTTGTTCCCTTTCCCCCTGTTGATGGCCTTTCTCCTCCGAAACCCAACCACAATCGCCCGTCTGCCGTGCCCGCTGCTAAAACACCTGTGGTGGACATCGCCATAGACATGACGAAAGGTGGTGACAATGCCATGCCACCAGCGGTCTCGTAGGGTTCTGCAAACTTGGATTAATAAAACGCTTCGATCGGGAGGTAATGGAGATGTTCACCCATTCGTAGACGCGATAAAACCTTTCCTTGTGTAAAATCGAAGTGAAGAAGGGCGGTGTCGTACCCGCCGCTAACCAGCTCTCGTGGTCGGTCAGGCACAAATTTCACAGTTGCGCAAACCTGTTCAAAATGATAAGTCTGCAGAGATGATAAATCTTGCAACGTCTCTCACACTCTCATGTTTTGTCTCCATCTTAGTGATGGTGTTATTGGAGATATCGATCACTCCCACAAGGCCGGAATCCATGGTAAAAGCTAAATGACTCTTGTTGGAGTTCAAGGAAAGCTTACTGATACGGCTCAGTGTCAATTCATCGAACGGAATTTATGTGAACTAACCTCGTTCAGAACATCTGTCGGCTCTCCAGTATCGATAGTGACCAGTGCGTCTTCAAGAGCTTGAATGAGCTTTGATGTTTCGAGCTGGAACCTGGATACCTAAAAACATATTGAATGACGAAGGAACCTGGAAGTGACGAATTAATACAAACCTTTTGACCATGAGCTATCCACGCATCTCTCAGCTCAGAACCTGGCCTTTTTACACATATAACGGAGGAAACTTCGGCACCAAGCCCTCTGATAGCTTTCAAAACTTTGAAGGACGAAAGGTCGTAGACACGAAGGGATCCGTCATCTGTCAGGAAAAGATCAAATTGGGAGACTGCCCTCGACTTGGACAACCATACCTGAACCAGCAAACAGATGTCCTGCATGACCAAACGTCAGGGAAGAGATGTGCGAAGGAGTGCTTAAGGATTTCTGGAGAATGAAGATAGTGTGCTGCGGCGGTGGTTCAACCTGCTCCATGACACGGAAATTGGAAATTGGTTGGAAGGAGTGCCAATCCTATTCTTTTGTTTTTTTTTTTGGTTTCCGGGCCGGCTTGCCGCTATAATTTTCGGAAAAGCACTTGCAATTGTTAATTGTCTTTTGGGTACCTCTGAGACATAGAACAGTGTAGAGTCGGAATGCGATATCAGAAAAAAGGGTCTAGTCTTTCAACGCATTCATGCCCATCCAGATCATGTTTCTGTACTCAGTGGTGGCCGGCGCCTTGCCGGTGCGATGCGGCAGGTTCTGGCCTGATTATCACTGGCAGTGGAGGAAAGTGGCCACGATCATTCCATTTCTATTACTATATCCATGGCACGCTTCAACACAATCGCTGTCCATATCACTCTGAAAGACAGCGGTGGTATCGAACAGCATGTGGTCCTTCCCAACATTAAGCGCCCAGTCGAGTATAAAGTCCTCGCAGAGCACATACGCAGAATGGGTGAGATATCACGATCTCTGATCGATGCCTCTCTTACTATTGATTTTCTTCAATAAGGCCATCCCACATACCCCCGTTTCACCTCCCAAAATGCATTCAAGCTTAAAGTCACAGCTGGACAGTCCTCTTTCGATGAGGCCGCTGGAGGCACGATTAACCTGTTTGCTGATTGCCTCACTGTTGATAAAAGAGATACTGACAATCGTTCCAATTAGTGATCAGCCTCTAATACTTTATTACAACGACTGCTATCTGCCAGTTGCCTACCCACAAGATGAGGCAAGGCCGGAACAGTGCTCCAGGGCGGAGATATTGTCTAATCAAAAAATCAAAATCGGTGACTTGGCCACAGTCGGTTTTCAAAGGTGAGGGACCTTCCAGCTTTCGTATTCAATCTTCTCTCACAAGTATAATAATGAAATAGAACGATCCGTGTCCCAGGTGAACTCCCACAACATGGACAGGGAGACCCATTTACTGAACCATCACCTTCTTCAAAATGCTAAGATAACGACAAAACCCACGCCCTCCCTCCGGACATGGGTCCCTTCCCTGTATAGTAAGAATATTTTGTGTTCATTAGAGACCTCTGGGCTAAATACGAGGTCGCTTTGAAGCAATATGGCAGACATTGTGGATCCTCTTCCCGACAAAATTGCCTCAAAGGGAGGCGTGTGCATCGTAAGTCATTCAGAGGACACTAGAAATCGAGTTGATATATTTTAGCCTATGTATCAACGAGAAGCGATGTGGATCTCCTTTGGAACCATCAGGAACTGTGCCGTAAAGGTCTCCGTCGGTGAAGTTAATGCCCTCACAGGCCTCTCTCAGAGTGTTTCTGAACCAGGAAAGCAAGACTACTTGGCTTTGAGCAGAAGTGATTATGGACAATTGTGCGTCACTTGTTTAAATAAATCCAATCCAATCCCAGGTCCTTATCCCTATCTAGGTGGCTCGTAAGTTTACTGTATCGAAGAGTGTCTTGCAACTGACCCCGATGTAGGATGGTATTTCGACCTCTCCAGGTGTTGTCCGGCGTAAGTGATTAAATTTAATGGATTGGATTTTGGTTAACCTTGGCGAAGAGTTCGTCGCTGTTCCACTTGGGCAAGGGCTGACGGTTGAAGGTCAACTTACGGGGAGCGAAGTCAGTATCAACAGTTGAAACTCAGGAAACTACTTAAATTGGCCCTTTCAACAGACCCAAGGCGGTGTCCAGATTGATGTATTTCCCCTTGTTCCGCCGACAGTGTCGTTTTACCCAAATGAAAATCTTGCCATACCCAAATTATACAACAACTACAGGACTCCTCGTCAACTCGGTCTTTCAGTCGGAAAATGTTTTTGGATGAATGACTTTAGGTAAGTATTTGCGGTTCTTTCTCCCAGGATTCTTAATGTGAACTCTACCTGCCCCAGGAAACCGTACATTAGCCTTCACTCTAAACCAGGAAACTCGACGTTCAATCCAGACCCCGCCATTGAGCGCTTGTATCTGAAAGTCGTCAGCGAGATAACCATGGGTATGTTCGATTCCGCTACAGCTCCTATTTCTGGTCTCTTATGCTTTATTCTTGATGGCTAGTCGCTGTAAAGACTCTCACTGGGAAGACTATAATGATAGGGTGTTCGGTATTTGATACCATTGACAATCTCAAGGCAAAAATACAAGATAGGGAAGGTATCCCGCCTGACCAACAGAGACTCGTCTTTTCGGGATTTGACCTTGTAGATGATCGGAGGCTCGAGGGTAAATGCCAAATTTATATTGTGATGATTTGATGATTTACTAATACATTTTTAGAATATAATATACCCGATGGTGCTACTCTGCATCTCGTATTGAGACTCAGAGGAGGAGGCGTCGGAGAGATCTTCGGCGGCGTCGCAGTTGGAGGGCGCATTTCTCAAAAGATTAACAAGGACCCATTGCCACCCTTCGCATACGACTACAAGCGAGCATTTCGCCTCCATGTTACAATCATCAATTCCGCACACTTTACGGCTTTAACTGGCCTCCCAACACCAAGTTCCCCCATCAAAACCAGCACGTATATTGAACAGGGCCTCCCATGGTACGAACTTTACGATGAGCACGTTCCTGCGGCGAACAATACCTCTACTCCAAATCCCTTGAATACCATCAAAACTCTAGGCACGCTCCTTGCACAGGCTTCTCCCAGCTCCAATCCTACGAGCAGAGGAATAGCAACCGACTGTGTCTACTGTGACTACGAGTTCGCGGTTATGACCCTTCGACCGTGCGGACATGATGTTTGTGAGGGCTGCTCAACTGTGGCGAAGTGCCCATCCTGCGAGAAGGTCATTCTTGGTCGCGACAGATTCGCAGCCTCGATGGGAACAATGACGGCGGAACACGATATGGGTGTGGAGGCAGGATCACTCAACGAACGTATTGTCAAGCTTCGACTCAACTCTGGGACACGCAAAGTGTTGAGCTTCAAGGATCCGAGGCATGCCGTCTCTCCTTTAAATGGCGATGGGAAGGATTAGGTCTAATCGTGCCAATGGTATCGGCGGAAGAAAGCTATGACGTTCATAACCTGCAACATATAACAATGTAACATATGCGTACGCGCTATCGACACCCATGAGGGGGATAAATCAATATCTCTTGCTATATATTTGACGTACGCGTTTTTGATTGTTGCTACTACTTAGTGCAGCTTGAGCGCTGCGCTCCAGTGAAAACCCTCCTCAGGGCCCAGAGCTGCTCACAGCGAAAAGTGTAAGGAACCTTATGGAAGAGAATCGGGACCGAAACAGATGTAAATCTTCGCAAACGAGTCGAAACCCGTATGTACACAAATCCTTAGCTTAAGCGCTTAAGATGAGTAGACGGCGGTCTAACTATAGGTGTGGTCTCTCGAAAAAGAATTAATTAATTGCTTGAGGGAGAACTACTTGGGCGCTGTGACTCAAAATTTATGGGCCACTATATTTACCAAGAGAATGTATGGTAAAATGACAAAATTTACATTCTAAACTAAAAAAAATCGTCAGAAATTGCACCAGAGCGATCTCTTTTTGATCAAAGAAGGGAAGAATTAAAGAGCCTACCCCACACGAAAGCTCAAGCAATAATTCGAGAGCGAAATGAGCTGGTCAAATATTATCATTGTACTATAAATTCTACTCTATTTTGTTTCGCGCGTGTGCACATGGTTTCTCGGGATTTGAGACCCAAGGCCACTGGCTCAGGCGGGTTCTCTCAAAAAAATAGGACTTCCCATGCTCAAATTTTGCTCTTGGGGATCAATTTTTGCTGATCGCTCTTTTTTTTCTCTCAAATATTTTTCAGATTTTCTTGGATTTCTTCCCAATGCCCGATGGTGGAAGGATGGGAAAAGGAATTAAAGAAAGGAAGAATTAAAGAAACCCGCAGGAAACCTCAAGCAACAATCTGGGTGTCAAAAAAGCTTGGAAAATGTCATAAAACACTGCCATTGTACCATGAAATCGTGCAATTTTTTTCTCGCGCGCCGCGCGCTTCGAATTTGAGCATAAAACCACGATTTCATGCCGGTTCCATCAAAATATAGACTTTTCAAGTTCAGATTTTGCTCGGCCATCTCGCAATGCATCCCTCGACCTCCAGATGCGGTAAGTCCAAGTGAATATAAAAGGTAAGTCTACAAGATAAAAAAAGTAAGTCAATTCAAACTCAGCGGCCCTATAGTTAGAATTGGAATTATTTATTAGCTAACTACGTTGCATAAGCAACTCAGGTAACTACCAAAATAGTTAGACCGCCGGGACCCTTAGCTGATGACTGTTGCCAAGAGGTGAATACCGGTAAATATTTGGTCTTACCTTGGCATCAATTGCCATATCTACTCCTTGGAGTTGTCGCTTACGATAGCTTAGGTTCGTTTCAAGCCCCTTGTGCCAGCGTTGTGCGGTCATGACTTTTTAATGCGGGTCATGACTGACTTTGATGACTGGTCATTCGAGAGTCATGACGAAGTCAATGACCCGCACAACACTGCCTTGTGCCACAAAACAAAGCTGAATACGTTAAAGGCAAATTCTTGGCACCTTCGCAGTCCAGTAACCGGACCGGAACAAGGGCTTGCTCCGAACCTAACGATAGCTTACGTGAGCAGCACGCAATATAAAAAGTAAGGGAAGCTGAATTGCCGCCGCTAGAGCTAAATATAGTCGCGATCGTGATCAGGCATGAACGGGGTTGGGTTAGTTGAATCCAGGCAACAGTATAAGGACAAGAATGCGTTTCGTTATTTCCCCTCACATCTTACTATGTCCTCAGAAGGCCTCCCAGATGCAAAACCTCCATTCTCTGTCTACGCCCTCGCAGATAGCGCCTGGAATTGTGTTGCAGATGCCGCATTAAGGACCAGTTGGGCACCGATAGCGCGTCTTGCGGAGGCTGCAGTCGTCGCGTAAATTTCTCCTCGGAAAAAATATTTCTTGACTAACGACTTACCATAGGTTGATGCAGAAAATCACGGTTGGGCAGCTACGCGTTCTCACACACTCCCATGTCTATACCTTCCCTAACCCCAAAGAGCATGGCAACAGGACCCCCAACTCAAGGCCTGACTTGAAGGCAGAAATTCGTGTTGTTAATGATACCTTTTGGGTCCGGCTATGTGCTATGAGCGATCTGGGATTTGCAGAGGCATACATGTATGGAGACGTCGAGTGCGGCGATCTCGTTTCGCTATTTGAGGTACGTCATTCCCTCACACGAGGTATCGACAAATTTTTGACAGATGGGTAGATTTTCTTGGAGAACAGAGAAAATCTCTCAAGTTTGAATTCCAGCATTTCTTACCTCTTCACACTCCCACAAAAAATTACGTCGTATCGATTCCTCAATACAATTGGAAACTCACGGTCGAACATTTCTGCTCATTATGACATCTCGAATGACATGTTTGCCGGTACGATTCGTCTTCCCTTACTTGTTCGCCATGATTTAAGCGATCCGACAATAATTTTAAACAGCCTTCCTATCAGAAGATATGACATATTCCTGCGCCATATTTCCGGAATTAGACGGGGACTTGACAGACGAAATGAGCGCACAAAATCCATGGAGTGGTGGAGGCCTGAAGCGA
>Ga0307513_10009416_pt1 | contig 12354 bp, 16 predicted proteins | sample 15_EM_MG_FD_202174 | JGI IMG/M metagenome (GOLD analysis project Ga0307513, IMG submission 202174) | Populus trichocarpa ectomycorrhiza microbial communities from riparian zone in the Pacific Northwest, United States - 15_EM | ecosystem: Host-associated > Plants > Roots > Unclassified | place... | reverse complement strand
GAGCATAACTTACGGGTCAACTAGGCAGCAACAGATTCGGGGCCAACTCCAAGAATTTCACAATGGGTATCTCTACTGATCTCCGTTTGGCAAGAGAGCATAACTTACGGGTCAACTAGGCAGCAACTGATCCGCGGCCAAATTGAACAAATTCATAATGAGTATCTCTCCCTCTCTCAGTTTGGCAAGTGACCATAACTTACATGTCAACTAGACAGCAACTGCTTCCCATGAGATTGCATAATTCGGCTGCTTCTAGTACTGCTACTGCACCACTGCGCTATCCCATTGGGGTGCCTCTTGGGCCCTCAGTCCCACTAACTGGTCAAAGCCTTTTTCAGATGACAGGCAAGTTTCCCTCATTAGATCCCGTGCACTTTATTAATATCTTATGATCGATAGGGGATCAATGTCGGGATGTTGCAAGGATACTTGGACTTCCGGAATTCCCAGCCATTTCGACTGTTGATGAGCGGAGGGAGCGGATTGCTGAATACCTTGGGGTTCGGCCTTGAGGTTGCTAGAAGCGGTTTCAGTGAGGGTTCTTTCTTTTTGTTAGTACTTTGTACTAGTATGAAGCAAAATGTGATCGAAAAAGAAGTGCTTGGTGCAACACCACTTTTTTTCCGATCACTTACTCTCACAGAGTACTTGTATTCTTAACATGCTAATTTCTTATACCTTCATACTGGGATTCACATTGGAGCGCCCCTTCAGCCTAGTGTGAAGAGGCGCGAGCTATTAATAAGCCAACCGGTAGTGAGCCAAGAGCCCAACAACATCCCCTTCAGCTACTAATAAATCTGCCCCTATTTCTATCCCTACTTGATGGCCCCTCATCATCCATAGAAGAGCTCTCCTACAGTCACATCCCATTGCCAGTCTCACTCTCCGGAATTCTTCGTTGTCTCGGTCAATTTTTCACAATCTGTACGAGATACATAGAAATACCCCTTACTGTCCCTAATTTTCTCTCAATCTATTCTGAAACATTATATCTCAACTGCCTAAAGTAGGCAACAAAGCTTATTTATCTACCGTGGTGTTAGACCAAGGTTCTGTGGTGTTTTCCACTTTTTGCTTCTGTAGGAAAGGCTTGCTTGTGGGATAGGGCGGGCTCTAAGTTGATAATTTGACTTGATCATTTGAGATAAAATGCTCTAACTGAAGTTTGGCATTGGGGGGCTGCTTAAATTCTTTCTATTCACTGATCTCCCTGCCCTTTTGTTTTCCGCTCTCCCCCTATCTTAAACCTTATTCGGAATAGCGGGAAGTCACACCCACACAATTATTACTCGCTTTTCAGTTGTTTTGCCCGCATGACTTTTTATCCACGATTGCACTCCCCGGGATCTTTAACTGTCCTGGATGGTCAATTGCTGATTTTGGCCCTCTGGGACAATTGGCTGAAGCTGTAGTGTTGGATACAATAAAAAAGAGACGATCACCCACACCCATCCGCTCGCACTGCTGGGATCTCACTCAGTATTCCTCTACAATGGCGAAAGGTCTCACCACTCCCCCACTCATAGTGACTAGTCCAATATTCCTACCCCTACCCCTCCTTCTCCAATCCAAGAAGCCTACCGATCTTACAGAATCCCCCTTCCGGGTAAGGGGGTAGTCCTGGTTGGTAGCGATCAAGTTCTAGGGTAGGTTAAATATACAACCGCTTTATTTTCATGTGTGTAACAGATGGTAGATATATTGTAATATGGCGGAAAAAGCTACTCCCAGTGGTTGTTTCATTGATCTCTTTAACTATTCGAATTGTTGTGCGCCATTGTGTTGCATCTTGTTTTATTAATGCATATGTGTGTACTGTGTATATATTCTCACCCTGCGATGATTTTCTTATACTGTTTTCTCTACATAGTGTCGCCCCTTTCGCACTCTTCTTCCACTTTTCTCTCTTCTTTTGAGGAACAACTTCTTTCTCTTCCTCCGGTGCTCTAATAAGAATATGTTCTTGTGTGCACTTAATCGAAGAACAATCAGTACAGGGTATGGCCACGTTCTAAAAGTTCTCACATCCTGGCTGGTACGGTGACAAACCTTTATACTTGATGTATTATAGCCCTTGATGTCACAGTACCATCCTGAGTGCGAGAACTTTTGAAACAAGGCTGTATCTTTCACTCAGACTAGTTAGCTTATGAACTCAGTAAAACAGGGCCAGAATCATGGAACATCACTTGATTTTGCAGTTAAAATAGCAGCAAGTAGGATGACAGTAGCCTGCCTAGGATTAAGTTTGGAAGTTGGATTTAATATCTTTTTTTCAACTATATTCAGTATTCCCAAGAGTCGAGGGGGCCGAGCGGGGCTCGGCGGGGGATTCCCAAGAGTGTCGCACAGGACGGGAGGGGTCTCAGTAGTCAGGCTGGGGTAACCTAAGCATAGAACAGCAGTCTTTGGGCAGGACTGCGGGCCCTACAGGATTAGACATGTTAGCTCAGGGCATGGGGGTGGACGGTGGGGAATGGCAGCGAATGGCAGGCAATGGCTGAGGACGGCCGAGAACTGTTGGAGAAGACCAGGAATGGTGAGGGATGGCGGGGGACCGCACGAGTGATGTCTTATGAAGTGAAAGGAATTGGTTCGGAGGTGTATGATCTCAACTTAGCTAGTGTAGGAGGTCCAAGCGCTAGGGCTAGAGTCCCGTATAGTCCTTCCGGTCCTCACCTTCGGGGCCATAGTCTGTCCTAGCACCTGGAAAAAGATGGACCATGAGCCGTTGTCCGTTGAGTCCTCACCTAAAGATAGAGGAACTGGACGGTTGGGGACACAGACTCTATTCGTTGCATGTTGGGACTCCTGGTGAATATTAGAGAGGGAAGAAGATTTCTTCAAAACAAGAGGTTTGCGACATTGTGTATTTGGTGTTTTCTCTGGCGTTGCGTAGGGCATGGGTGCTAAAGCGTAGGACTTTTGATCTCAAACTTCGTGGGGGCACCGTCACTCTAGTTCGGTGGTGATGAGAATTATCATAAAGTGTCATTTTTCGTGACACCTGTGACTGTGGCTTGCCAACGGTTGCCCTTTTCAATAAGTAGGAGTAGATCCTTCAAGGTTGGTTCAGAAGTTACTGAGTTCCTTCAACCTCACAATAATTCAAACTCAAACATACAACCACAAACTCCTCCTTCCAACAGCAGGGCAAGGCAATAAGGTGGTAGGTAGCTAAAATCTCCACATATTTGGGTAAAAGTTAAAAACCGTGGACGCTCTTGGCTAACCACGACTGACACATTGACCAACAGACTTTCAAATATATTCAGAAGACCACTAGAGGTACTACAATCGTACAAATGGCCCCACCGGGATTTTCAGCCATTGGCAATCATTTTGAAGGTATCCAAATAGCCCCCTACGTATTCATCACCAAGTTGCCCCTGTTGCTAATATGCGTACAGTGGTTGTTTAAAATGAACGGCGACAAGAAATACGACAACCGACCCAGCAAATTCTACAACTTGAAAGAATGAAGGCAGGGCCACTAGAGGGGAAGGCAATGCAAGAAGAGAGCGATAGGGACCATATTGAAATAATGGGTACTCTGCAGGAGATTCGGGACCAACTTAGACAAGTTAGGAATGAGTTTGTCTACTGATCTCCGTTTGGGAAGGGAGCATAACTTATGGTCGACTAGGTATTCACTGATTCGGGGCCAACCTGGAGATTTTCAGAATGAGTATGTCTACTGATCTCAGTTTGGCAAGTGAGCATAACTTACGGGTCAACTAGTCAGCAACTTCTTCCCGTGAGAGTATAATTTGGCTGCCTCTGGTACCGCACGATTGCACTATCCCATTGGGATATCACTTCACCCTCCACTCCCACGCACTGGTCAAAGCCTTTTTCAGATGACTGGCATGTTTTCCTTGTTAGAGCCTTTGAACTTTGTTAATATTTTATGATTGATAGGGGATCAATGTCAGGAGGTCGCGGGAATACTTGGGCTTCGGGAATTTCCTGCCACTGCCACTGTTGCTGAGCAGAGGAACCAGATTGCCGAATACCTTGGGGTTTGGCCTTGGGGTCGTCGGGGGGTTGTGCCATTGATGAGCCAATTGGTTGTGTGCCAGGAACCCAAAACCAACCACGTGAGATGCTAATAAATTCCCACCGACTTCCATCCCCAACTCACGGCCCCTCATCGTCCATATCATAGCTATACTACTGTTGTACCCAGTTGTCCCGGACGTCAAGATCCCCGAGATCTCCGCCGCTGCTGATCCTAAGGTTGTTCTCGAAGATTGTCAAAACTCTCTTGTCGGGCAAGAAGGACCTCGCTTCCAAATTTGAGCCTATTCTCGCCTACATTGCTTGCATTGCTGGTAGCTTCGTTGATCAGAAGGAGAATGAGGTTCTCATTTGGACTGAGCACACTGTCCCATACTTTGCCGCTTTCCTGCCCGATGGTGAGGCCCAGGCTACCGCTGAGACTTTGAGGAAGCATGCTGCCCCGGGTGCTGCTGATGAGGAGGTTGATGAGGATGATGAAGAGGGCCAAGACCTCTTCTACTGCATATCCAACTTGGCCTACGGTGCAAGATCTTGTTGAACCAGACCCATCTACGATTGAAGAGAGGTCAGTGTTTTACGGTCTTTGTAGGCCCAACGGTTCTGGAAAGTCCACGCTCATGCGTGCCATCAACAACGAGCAGGTTGAGGGTTTCCCCAAGAAGACGGAAGTCAAGACCGTCTTCGTTGAGCACGATCTTGACTCTTCCGATACCGAGAAGGCCGTCGTTGGATGGACATTCGATAAGCTCACCGAGACTGGTGCAGGTGTTTCCTTTGAGGACCCCAAGACTAAGTTGGATGAGTTCGGTTTCCTGGAGACCATTTCGATGCTCGTTTCATCTCTCTTCCCGGTAGTTAGAAGATGAAGTTGGCTCTTGCCCGTGCCGTGTTCGAGGGTCCCGATATCCTTCTTCTTGACGAGCCTACCAACCACATGGACAGACAGAATTTCAAGTGGCTTGAGCAATACTTGATCAAGTTACCTTGCTTTCAACAAAATAGTTTGGTGCACAGCGGATTCGATCACAGATGGTGGGAGAACCAAAGACTTTTATCGATACTCACTGGTATGATGACAAGAAAACAAATCCGTTGAAGTATAAAGAAACGAGTGACTGATTAGTCTGTGTACAGAAGATAAAGCGAAGAGAGGAGGGAATGTCTGATGGATGATGAACACAAGGAACAAAGGGAAAACAGGAGTCCTTTTATCCTCCTCAAAGCTTTAGCTCCCTTTGGGACGTACGACCTGCCTATGCCAATTCCCTCCTCCCCTTTCCTCCACTACCTAGCTTTGCCGAATCTCCTCCGACTCATAACAGAGGTGAAATCCAATTTGCGGGGGGTCGGGGAAGGCGCTTTGCTGTCGGTATCATGATAGACTGAGGGATGCCATGTTCAGTCGATATGGCAGGTGTTATTTGGGCTTGCGGTGACGATAGTGTGTTTGATGTTGTCGCACCTTTCACTTAAGATGTTTTGCCCTGGTTGATCAATGAACTAGGAACCAGGGTGGTGCGTGATCTGTATGAAGCTAATGGTGGTGCAGTAAGTATCAAAGCAGGGTTGTCTGGAAGTAGTTCGTTCTAGTAACCTTTCGATAAGTGGTTGTACTTGTATGATAGTAGAAGTTTTCTGCCAATGAATCTGTATGTGGTGAGCAGCAAAATTCCAACACGTTGAACCTCCGTCATCGTCTCGCACAATTCCGGCTTCCTTGATAATGTTGTTCAGCATATCATCCGCTACGAGCGCTTCAAGCTTAAGCATTACAGGGGTAACCTCAAAGCCTTTACAGAGAATGTTCCTTCCACTAGGTCTTACTATGAGCTTGGTGCCTTCGAGGTCAACTTCAAATTCCCCGAACCTGGCTACCTCGAGGGTGTCAAGACTAAGGCCAAGGCCATCGTTCGTGCCTCCAACATGAGCTTCCAGTACCCCGGTACCACCAAGCCCCAGATTCGCGACATTACCTTCCTGTGCTCTCTCAGATCCAGTATTGCCGTCATTGGCCCCAACGGTGCCGGAAAGTCCACCTTGGTCAACGTCCTTACTGGTGAATTGATCCCAACCAGGGGTGATATTTACACTCACGAGAACATCCATATCGCCTACATCAATTAAGACGCTCTCGCCCATATCGACAACTACTTGGAGAAGACTCCTTCCGAGCACATCCTGTTGTTGGAAATTTGCTGCTCACCACATGCATATATTCCCATGCGCCTTGGGCTGGAACACAACAACCTGTTACACGCTATCGTTTGAAGACTGTTTAACAACCATTAGCTTAATATCAAAACACCGACCATGACCCTACTTACCTAGTGCGACACGATCAAACACACATCAACCAACACCGAAACGCAAACACTTGGGATAGCGGAATCTGAACGGCATCCGCGGTTATACACTCGATCCTCGGCTGGCCGGTTAACTACATCCTCGGTGAATGTATTTTCACTGAGGATACGACTCCATTGAATAGGCAGAAAGGATGACTCTGTGGGAGAAAACCGGAGAAGGATATGGCATGCGCAGGAAGCATGCCATAGAGGAAAGGTTTTGTTACGAGAAGGATATAAGAGATCATGTTCTTCCCTTTGTTAGTTGTTAGTTCCTTATCGCACTTTTACCTTCTGTTCATCCGGTCATCTGTTTCTCATCAGAGTCATTCGTTTTCATATACGATTTTATATTTCATCTTTCTTTCTAGTTCCTTCATAACTATCTTCTCTTGCTATTGTTCATCACAATTAAAGCTTCATCATTTCAGGTGTAACATGTGTACATGTTCCGGTAACGGTACACAGGAGCGGGAAGTGCAGGATCTCCTATGTTTAGTTGATTTATATTTGGTTTATTTGATTTGATTTCAGCTCCGCCACTGTCTCTGAGTCAGATAGGCTATGCTATCGTATTGCTATGTTTAGTTTGCCTTGCTGGATGTTCATATTTAGGATTCCGGGTATGGAATGGTCATGTAACACTGGCGAAAGCTGAGCATTGTTTGTTTCTTTCTTTGGTCTTGCAGGATTACAGGATTCCGGTATGTGCGCAGCTACTGGTAATGATCGTGATTGCAGGAAGGCTACCACTCTTGGGTTTTGTATTTAAACTAGTCTCCTAGCTAGCAGGAGACAGCAGACTTCGACAGACCATCAGTCTAAGAATACACTTAGTTGAACGGCAATCCCTGAGTTCTATTTGTCCTTCAACTATTATCTCTTACCTCCAGTCCCTTGAAGCCTCTCTTAGCACCAGCGCTAGCAGGTCTACCGCCGGTGCTATTGTATTTTCGTTAGACAGGAATAAACCAGTTATATTTTTTTGCCTACAGCAGGTTAAAACCCTTTGTTCCCAGGATTGGGAACAGCTTGGTAGGATTGATCACCCTCCCAGTATCTGGATAACTAGTTAGAAGCAGGAGCGGCAGGGAAAGGAACTTCCGGCTCAGGTGCTACATTCACAATAGCAGAACGCAGAAGCAGAAGCATTACCAGGTCCGGAAGTGTTAGGTGGTACCAGATCTCTAAGAACAAGCGAGATGGGTAAGACGAGGGTACTTTATCGTAGACGGAGATGTGTCTAGGAAGGCTCAATATAAACGTGCGTAAAATAATGATAAAGATTTTTCTTGTAATAACTTATTATATTGATAAGGTCTCTTCTCCGTAGCGTGATGATTTCAGTAAAGCTCGGGAGGCACTTCAATATTTATATCCCGCGTCGATAGAGAGCGCGGCCTACAACTAACCACCATACTGACTAAGTACCTGCTAACCATTCCGAACATTTCTTATAGTGCGAACACCTTTTGACCCTGAATAATATCGCCCCACCATTGACTTCCGGACTGGAGAGCTCTTGATTTCTCTGATGTGGCACCACGTTCCAGTCAGAGTTCACAATCCTTGTTCCGTCAGGAGGAACTGAAACTTGTCTGCATGCTAGACAGTGTCCTCATCATCGGACGAACAAAGTGGCCAACTTCGTAATCAGACCTATCGCAGGAGCAGATATCACTCTTGCTTCCTGCGCTTAGGCTTCGATCAGACTATCAGTCGGGATCGTACCAATGGCACAATTCTCTCATAGTCTTTCCCTACCGAATAATCCTGAATTGTACTATACCATTGGTGTGGGTGTGGTCATACTCTTATTTCATTCTAGAGTAGACACGACGAAAACGTCCCGTTACTTTAGTGACCTAGTTTCCTGTACCGTACCGCTATGTCTGTAACCTTATGCGATGTCGACTGACTGCGCCCGGAACACTTGCATAAGCTCGCCAAAGGTCCCCTCTCATATATCCTGCGAACAGCATCCGGTCGGAGGGACGGCCGCGACGTATATGGTGTTTATGAGATAGGTTCCAATGATAGTGTCCTTTGGTGTTGGGACGCAACTGCGATGCCGTCTGGTGTTGTCGCGCCGTCTCAACGGCGGGGCCAGAGGGGGGTGTTAGCTTCACAGGGTGAAGGTAGGGTAACCCCAGGGTACACCAAACATAGGTGGAAAAGCTACGCTTTTCTCATATGCCTAACAGGAAGGGCCTATAATCGTCCTTGAGCAGAACCCACAGATGATACCCCAGAACCAACCACACAGGAACCAACCCCTGGGCCCACGCCAGGCTTAGCAGATACACCAGCAAGAACCAGTCACCACCTTCCAGGAGACCTAGACACAGATTCAGACGAAGACCACAACCTCACAGCTGAGGAACTCATTCAAAGAGAAGCCCGGCGGCTTGAGGAAGAGTAGCAGCAAGAGCAGCAGCCCAGCAAACTTCAGAAACTGAATGCCCACCAGAACGCCCAACTACAAGCAGGTGGCGAGCACCCAGCATTCTAGGAGTCTTTGGAAGTCAGACACCAACAAGAGCGCCCTCCCGAGAGCATAGAGAGCAACCACCACCTGGTACATTCATCCCAGACAGACCAGAAAGACCCTCAAGAGCCAGGAGCGCCAGAGAGCACTCTGAAGAACCTGATCCACAACCACCACCAGCGCTAGACCCACCTACAGGCACCATGGCAGATGCAGGTCCGGCCAGGTTGCCCCCCCCTAAGGTTCCTAAACCGCCCATCATTAGCGGTGAAGGAGAAGACCTCAAACGGGACAAACTCAAGCGATGGCTTAGAACAGTCAAGAAGTACCTAGCGAGATCAGGACTGAATGATGACTCCCCTGAAGTGGCGGACTACTATGGCTTTTACACAGAAGGCAAAGCAAACAACGCATTCCAGACACTAGACAGAGAGGAAGAGAACCTCACCCTACTACAGTTCACACACCGCTTTCAGCAGCTATTCGAAGCCTCTACAAACACTGATGACACCTATCACAAGTGGCAGAATGTCCGCCAGACAGCTGGAGGACAGCCAGCGCGCATAACGAAGATAGCTGGAGAGCTAGCGGACCTCAAAGAATCCCTTCCAGCTGGATCCATCTCAGACTATGCACAAAAGCAGCGATTTCTCGACGCTATGGACTCTAGGCTACTCCGCAATTTTGAGCCCCAGCTCAGATCAGAAGATACCGGAGACCAAATGGTAGCTGTGGCAGAACACTACGATGCTACTATGTACAGGACGGGCGGCTACAAAAGCAGCGATAGAAGCCAAGCTTCTAGCAGCAAAACCGATAAATCAAAGAAAGAGAGTACTTACCGCAAGCGCTCTACCCAATCAACGCCCAGGAACACAGGCAAAGAAAAGGCCCCAGCCAAGAAGAGGACCTATACCAAGTCCAACAAGCCAAGTAAGGCTCAGATGGACCCCTGCAAGGCAGAAGGAGCCAGTTTCTACTGTGGCGAAAGCGGACACATGGCAAACAAGTGCCCAAAGAAAGAAGTTAAGACCAACTATGTTCGCCTCTCTGAGGAAAGCCCAGACAGCAGTGAAGGCGAATATGAGCCCGATACAGACAGCACAGAGGAACTAGATGGTAGCGGCTCTATCAGAACCTCCAAGACTACAGTAGGCACATTAGCAAAAGAAATACCTTGCGTTCTGTCTCTCCCCACTCACCCTGTGGGCCGGACGTTCCAGGCCCTTATAACGTAAACTCCTGTTCTGGGTTCGTCTGCCCGGGCTCATTCCGTCCGGAAGTGAAAGGGCCGCGTCCAATGCGTCCGGATGCGCAAGTCAGCGTCCGGACGCATTGGACGCTGGCCTTTTTGCGTCCTGACGCATTTGACCCCCCCTGGCGCAGCCACCCCCCTGATACTCTACCCCTAGCGCCCAGCCTCTTCATACCTTCGCGCCCAATGCACTCATTCCCATGCTGCCCTTTTGCGGACGCCTTGCGGCCGCGACATCTCTCCATCCGGCATCCCCCCCCGATACTACCCCCGCCCACCAGCTTTCTTTCCATGATACCCTCTCTCCTTTAACTCCGTCACTAACTTCTCCCTGAATCCATTTCTCATCCGGAACCCCACCAACATCTCCTCCACTTCTCCCACACTCCTGGATTCCCTCAGTCCTCTTGCATATTTGGCGGACGTTTTCCCGTCATTACTTCCTCCGCCCTCAGCCCTCCCAACAAGTTCAGCCCTTCCTCCTCCACCCTCTGATCCCAGCCTGTCTCCTCCTATATCCGGCGGACATCCCCCCTCTCTTGCCCTATCGTGCGGCTCTCTCCTCAGCTCTCCACATTCTATCTTGTCTACTCCATGCCTCTCGCCGCCTCCCCGGCCTCTTACAGTCCACTCTCGGGCTCCTACCGTCTTCCCCGGCTTCTAACAGCCCCCCAGACTCATTCCCGCGCCGGTCAACCTACAGCTGCCCGCTAGACGACTTACCCAAGCCTGCCCAGTTTATAACCATCTGCCCGACACATTCCCATGCCTTCCGAACCTACAATTGCCCGCTAGATGCCTTACGCATACTTGCGCAGCTTATAACCATCCGCGCAATTCAGTCTCATGCCTTTCCTGCCCACCGACTGGCACACTACTATTGTTTGACCATTCCTGACCCTTTTAGCAAGCGTAATTTAATTTAATTTAATTACATATATATACACGATCAGCGAGTGGTGATAAAACCATTCTCCCTACCCTCTCGATCGGTTGCTTCAACATGCTATTCCGCCTCCCCAGGGTCTTGGAACTGCGCTGCACCAACCAGTGCTCCCGGATTGGGCCCATGTTCTCACCGCGGCTCCTGCCGACCATGTCCTCCTCCTGAATCCACGAGGCCGCCAGCGGCCTCCAATTCATCCAGCTCCGTATCACTACCAAACTCCCGCCGCAATGCGTCCTCATCATTGTCATATCCCGCCGTCCTCTCAACCCGCTTTCCCCGCTCCTTCGCGATTCTGGGCTCCAATGTCGTCCTTATCCGCTGGATTATTCGACGTTGTCAAAATCTTCCCGTTTTGCCCCAGGATCGCTTCTGACATTCCAGCATGGCTATCTATCCGTTAGCTAACCTTTCACCCAACTCGAGTACTTGCTATTTTCAAAAGTGTTCGGATGCCCGAGCCGTCGGGGGATCCGGACACTTTCGAAACCTGCCAGTACACATTGTTTTTCTTACCCCCGGAAGTGGCCCTTGTGAAAGCCACATTATCGACAGAGATGCCAGTCCGCCAACATCGCAGTGAATGACATAATATGGCAGCTGTCAGACAGATAAACGGGCCATCAATCTTATCCAGGAAACCCTGATCCGTCATGCCTTTCCTTTTTGGGCCAGAGTAATATTGAGCAAATATCAGACCCGGAATCTGGGGTGCTAGGAACCTAAGAGAAATTGGCTGTCCGCCGGATTAGATCGATTTAGTCTTACTCCGATCAGAAACAATCCCGACAAATGTCAAAAAAATACCTCATAGCTGCCCGGCGGGCAAATGAACCTATCCTCCGCCAGTAGGTATTCCACTCTTCGTGCACAAGCTGTAGGATCCTCAATATTGAGCTTATAGAGTTCTGTTATAGCCTTCTTTGCTGTATGCAAATACTGAGATCTGCATCCGCTGTGCTTTGCCCGCATCTGCAAATCAGTGACCAGCAGCCACTCCATTTAGTCTAGGATAGGATGTCGGTTATCGATTAAGGGTAACTTACCTGGTCATTTGAGGGCGGGGTAGTATCAGCAAAGTCGGGAAAGCCTAATTTGGTCCGGCCATCGCTCCAACATGTGCGGACTTCTTCGGTCAGGGTAATTGGGTCTGGAAACGGATTGACGAAGATCGTCCAGTCCTACATCAGGTCACGGGATCTGGCCAGAATGGTACGCTCAAGCCCGGTTGCCATATTTCGCCTACTGCTGGCTTGCTGTCCTCCGCTATCCAATTCCCGGACGGTTGGAT
>Ga0307513_10009415_pt1 | contig 12354 bp, 14 predicted proteins | sample 15_EM_MG_FD_202174 | JGI IMG/M metagenome (GOLD analysis project Ga0307513, IMG submission 202174) | Populus trichocarpa ectomycorrhiza microbial communities from riparian zone in the Pacific Northwest, United States - 15_EM | ecosystem: Host-associated > Plants > Roots > Unclassified | place... | reverse complement strand
GGAAAGCGATCAAACGATAGACGACGACAAGGGAGAGAACGACCTGGGGTAATTTATTTCCTTGAGACACCTGTCAGAATCGCCAAATAGAGATGGGGATAGGGATGGGGATGTCGGCGTCAGTGATGGAGCGGGAGTGTGAGAGGGTTCGCGGTAAGCCGAGTTGAAATGAATGCGAGATGTAAAGAGAGCGGCCGAACCATTCATTGCATGCAAAGTGCTCATCTACAGACGCCGCAAAAAGTGCGGAGCACCGAAGGCGATGTCATGCTTCAAAATTTCACCGGATCCCGTCAGCGTAAGCTTTCTAGGGCCCAAGCAGCGGAGGAGGAGAGGCGTACATATGAGATTCATCTTCAGATACCCCCGACGGAGGGACCTCAAGAACCAAAAGGGTGTTTTTGTCCGACTTTCAGGAAATCGAGACAGATGAGATCGGCGAGATCGACGGAATGGAATGCGGGGAATGGAGCGAGACGGACGTACGCTCGAGTACAACGATCCGAAAAGAGAAGAAATACTCGGGTCAGAGAGACCCTTGAGGCATGAACAAATGGGCTAAAGAAAGGAGAAAAGAAAAAAAGTCCTGGAGCCGTTTTTCTACTCTCAGCACTGAACAATAGCTTACCTAAGATCCTACCATATACTAGTATTCTCGAGGGACGCCGACGTTTTTCTGACACCTCCCATGACCGAACGGGTCTGATCTATCAAATCAGTTTAAAACGCGCATTCAGCGAGTTCCGGATCCGGAGGCCCAACGAGAGACGAGAATGAGAACATGAAGTATCCGGATATCAGGCGATCCCGACGCTTTTCAGTTCCGAGTCGCGGTACGGTGAGAAATACAGGATCCGAATCTACTGAGGTCAACCGTAACGCGCGCATATACGTACGAAACGAAAAACCCGGACCACGCACTTCACGAACACAGCTCCGTCTTTTTGGAGGAAAGAAATAACATTTCGGTACAAGTTGACAAGTGTACAGAAAGGTCATCTGCGTTCGCTTGCTATACCTATCTGCTATCGAGAGGGGCTCGGGCCGCGCCGCCCTAAAATCCGGAACAGACGAGCGAATTTAAACCTGCCGCTTGATACAAAGATCGATAAGATGAACCTGGGTTAATTGATTTCGCGAGACACCTATACGAGGCAAGGTTGTGCGTTTAAGTTTCAAAAGCGCTCAAGATCCTGGACGCGATGATCGGAACGCACCACCACCCGCCTTCCCGGCATTATGGGCTCCTCAGGAACTGTTACATTCCAAAGTTCGCGGTAGGACTGCACTCATCGGTAGACGAGGCAAGTGAAAGGGGAAAATTGGGGTCCGAAGACCAGGAAAGAGTTGGTGAGGAAGATATGGAAGGGGGTGCTCCAACTGAATGGAGCAGTTCGGATGAAGATGGATGGAGGGGGTCAGCGAAGTGTCTTTTCAGACAACGCCTGTTGTTGGGTCCGCACGCTATACAATAGTAAGGACGGATCTTAGCGTCAGCACTCAATGTCGGGAGGTCTGGATCGGATACTAGGATGGGGAACCCCAAAGAAAAAGCGAGACGCACTTTACTTGATATTTTACTCCAAGTTCGCGCGAGGTGGTGGGCTAGAAAGAAAGGCGAGACGCCCACCCCACTCTACTTATCCTGCCACACGATCAGTGGCGTGGGGCACTCGCAAGCATGTGAGAGACAAACAAACGACAACAACACAGAACTTTGGCTCAGAGTCACACACGGCAACCGCGTCGCCGGGGGTAATCTCTTCGGATCCTTTGTCGGCATATTTTTGTCTTCCGCCTGGGTAGCGACTAGCGATGCTGATAAAGGTTATCAAAGTTCGGTCCTGGCGCTGGGATCCTAGGAAAGGAAGAATCTCGGCTCAGCTGTCAATGACCCCCTATTCAACTCTGCTAGCGTTTGTTCTTCATTCATCTGGGTTCAAATATTACGGGCTCAGAGGTTCTGGGATCAAAGGGCCTTTCTTGTGTCCTGCTAACCTTCCCTGAAGCTTTTCATCTCCAACTGAATGGCGCCCCCCCCCCAGTACTTCGGTGCCCCTGGCTCATTCACTGGCAGCTCACCGAAAGGAACGCTTCCAGGCACTTGTTCACCGTCACGCACTTGGATGTTCGCAGCAGCTCCGAACGCCGACTCTGGAACGTGCAGATCTTACAAACCGGTTACCATAGATCTCAAAATAAGCCACCTGGTGACTGGATTCGCATACTTCTTGATGTCTGGAAACCACACACGGACGGGTGCGATGGATACGGGGGGATCTGACCTTGCCCTTAACGGGAACACGGATTGCCTGGCTGGCGGGGGCGGGGGCGGAGAGGATCATGAACGAGTCGATGAATAACTTCAGGTCTTGTTTGGATACGAAGATTCCTTGTTCTGTTTGCTGAGTGAGGTTGGCGAGGCTGGTTTTTCGTTGAACCTCGAGTGTCAAACTCCTCTCTGAGCTGTCGACCAGTACTTCAAAGGTGGAATCAACCATTCTGGGTGCTCTGCAGAAGGTCTCGTTCGTTCTGAGCATTCTTCATCGTCGGCTCACACTGATTCTCAGCACCGGTCACCACGGGACTTGATCCAATTCGTCACCCGCTGTCCATTATTCAGAGTCCCTAGGCGAACTTCAGTCTCATTACGACCACGATGGGGAAACGATTTCCTTACCCACCTCATCTCAATTCCCGAGGAGCAAACGTACACCAGAATCCACGTGTCTGCCATCAATGTGCGCTCACCGCCCACGGATCCACGGGTTTTGCGTCATCGCTGTCTGAAAGGTTGAACAATGGGCGACCTCGGGGAGGGATCAAAGTTTCCGTCCTCGGTTTCGGCGGATTTTCTTGGATTTGGGGGCATCACTTATATGTTTGGTTCACGTGGTTTCACGTGGGACACGCTGTATAGCGGAAGTGCTGTCCTTTGTGCTCGTAGTCCAGTGGACCCGTCGGCTGCGGTTGTGCCAGGATCTAAGTTCGAGGTTGAGATGGAGCCGTCTAGTCGAGCTGTGATCTTCGTCGTTCTGTCACCATCACGATATTGGGAACACGTCCAGGTAGCAGACCCGGAACTGATACAAGCGTATAGGTGTCCAATACATTCTCAGTACCCCGGATATATACCGAATTCTGGGATGAATAACATGATCGACACCGATAAAATTCAATCCCTCATCATGATGTACAAGTTGTTCAAACGGGTGGCCACTGGAATTCCGTCCATGCGAAAAGCGTACAAGGAATCGATCATTCGTCGAGGGAGCAAGATAAATCTGACCGGAGAATTCGGCGTCACAGAGGAACTTGCGGGGCGTGAAGGCGATCCTAAGGGGAAAGACAAGGCCAAACTTCGAGCGATCGGCGCCCAGACGCTTCAGTAAGTCCCGAGGTGGGTACAGGACGTGCTCGACCTAAAGGACAAATTCCACCGCGTCTGGTCAGAGGCATTTAATTCTGACTGAGGGCTTGAGACCGCAATGTTCGAGGTAAGGTTGCGTACAACGTACCAAGGCGTCGTCTGATGGGATAATTCCAGGGTTTTGAAGGCTTCATTGATACCAATCCGAAGCCTCCCGAGTTTATATCTCTGTTTATTGACGGGAATCTCAAGAAGGGAGTCAAGGATGTGAGCTGCGGTGTCGTCCATGGACGCGTTCACCTAACACTGTCGCAGAAAACTGATCTTGGGGCTGACATTGCATTGGACAAGACAATCACTGTGTTCCGGTATCTCACCGACAAGGACGTGCTCGAGTGCTATTACAAGGGACATATTGTCAAACGGTTGCTATTGGGACGGTCCGTCTCCAATGACGCGGAACGACAAATGCTGGGCAAGCTGAAGGACGAATGCGGTCATCAGTTCACGCAGAAACTGGAGGGCATGTTTAACGACATGAAGCTATCGACGGAAACCATGGAGGGTTACCGAGGACATCTGGCGAGGATACGGTACGCGGAAGACGGACGTGCATGAAAGTCGAGTTCTGATGCTGCTATAGGCGCCTTCCGTCGCCATCACCGTCACCGTCATGACTTCAGTCTACTAGCCGCCAGCAGCCAATGTCCCATATACTCTGCCGGAGGTGCTTATGAAAGCGGTCAAGTCATTCGGGGTCCATTACTTCGCAAATCATGCCGGTCGCAGGCTCACTTGGCAACCGTCGATGGGGACCGCGGAGGTCTGGGTCCAGTTCAAGCCAAGGAAGCACGATTTGACGGTTCCCACCATTGCACTTTCCATTCTTTTGCCATTCGAGGATCTCAAGGAGGATGGTTTCCTCACGCACGAGGTGAGTCGTACCCTCCAAATTCAGAGTGCCTCCAAAGTATGACACGCTCTGCACCCTCTCAGGGGAAATGAAAACGACCACCAGCACCCCGGACAACGGACTCTCGTGAAACCTCCAATTACTTGCCTGTGCGAAGTACAAGATCTCGGAGAAGCATCCAGCAGGTCGAGATGTAAACCGCGAGGACTCTTTCTCATTCGACAATGCCTTCACGTCAAAACTTCAGAAGGTTAAGATCAGTATGGTCTCGTCGAAGGTCGAGAACACCGAAGAACGGAAGGAGGCACATAACAGGACTGACGAAGAACGAAGACACCAGACGGAGGTGGAGTTTTTCCCCCTGGCATTAGGAAGGATCTGACATGGTGGCCCGTAGGCACGTATCGTCAGGATTATGAAGGATATGAAGCGCGTAGTCCACAATGACCTTATCAACGGAGTTACGCGAAAACTCATCCCCTGGTCCCATCCGGATCCCATAAATATTAAGAAGCGGACCGAGGGTCTTATTGAGGTAAGGTTCTCTCCAATTTCGCCTTCGAGGATGCTCACTTTATACCTTCTTAGCGAGAGTACCTTGAGCGATGTGAGGACAGGAAGTTGTATAATTATCTGGTGAGCATTTATCGTCTGTTCGCGAGTGTTGGACTGACGAGGGCCCCCAGGCGTAATGGATAATGGGTTGATTTTGTTTGTATTTTTCGCATGATCCGTATCTCTTGTACTGTTGCATCGCCATTTTCGCCTGGAATTCAATGTTTGAGGCTTGTTCCACGTTGGCACCGGAAACTCTCCGTCGCACCACCAACCACAGCAAATTGTCAAACAAAATAGAACACGAGAGATGTGTCCGAGGTGGCTTTGTTCCTGCCACGCCGTACAACAGGAATGAGATCGTAAGACGAGTTAACGGGCGATCACTATGGCCCCATTGCAGCACAAGGGCGAGGGCGGTGATAGACGCGGAAACTCCCCACCGGGAGTAGTTGCGGGCATCCAGGTAAGGCTCGTGAGATGGTGGTAACGGCCAGCGGTACTGAGCGTTCTCAACGTTCATGAGCATGATTTCGCCTACTTATTTGGCCTCAGCAGTGCGTCAGAGGAAAACTGCAAAGCCAAAAGTGCGCGTGTTCACCATTTCTTTCCAGTTGAGTGGGAGCGATCTGTCACGCGGACAGACCGTCCGACGCCGCGGATCAGGGATAATCCATCATTGGGTAAACATACAGGTTGCTGGAAGTAGGGAGATACAACGACAGCACCTCACCCGACTCCGTGAATGGAAACATTAGGAGACATGAGATTATTGAGTAGGTGAGGCCGACAATCCATCAAGGGCAAGGGCGTTCGTTTCCTCGGCTTCCCAGTACAGCCGGGGTTGATAGTTTACGGGGTAAAACAAATATAACACGAGATATGGGAGGACATATATCACGGGACGTAGACCAAGGATGAGGGATGGGATGACATATATGGAACAATGTGTGGAAGTAGAAGTTCATCAGGGAAGGGTATAGAAGTGGTAGAAGAAGTATCAGGGTAGATAGGTGAAGCTCGAAGTCACGGTGGAACGCATCTGAAGAAATCGAGGTAACCGCGAATGCCGTTGTTCAGTTCCCTGAGCTAAGAGAGAAAGATAAATACGCGTAGGAAGCAGCAGTGTCCCCAGGAGCCCACCACCTAAACCCGATTCACCGTGTCGTTCGGTTCCCCCCGGATGTCCTGGAGGAGCTCGTTACACCGCTCCAGATCCTGCGTAGCCCCGAGCTTCTCAAAAATATCAGCAGCGCACAAAACCTCATATTCCGCCTCTTCTAGCCGATGCTGCCTGTGCAAAACGCGAGCTTGCAAGTCCATCCTCCAACCAACTTGGTATAAGTTGGTCGCAAACGGCCTGGTTTGTTCAATGTGAATCCGTGCGTCGTCAAGCTTGCCATGAGAGAGAGACAGCATTGCTAGGGCGAGACCAATCAAAAACAGCTCGTCGTGCCAGTTGAAAGAGGATGCGATTCCGAGGGCTGTCTCGAAATGTTGGACGGCCTTCTCTGTTTCGCCCTTGGAGTGATATACTGCGCCAAGCATACGCTGACATTGGCAGGTCAGGAATCGGTTGCCTTTCTCCGGGAGAAGATTGATTGCGCGGGATACAGCTTCTTCTGCGGCGTCAAGCTGGTCGTCCCTCCACAATGCCAAAGCAAGAGTGATCAAACACTCTGCCTGCCCCGCTGCATCACCGAGCTGTTCGTAAATTCCCAACCCCTCCTTTGCCCGCTGTATCCCCTCCTTGAAGAGGTCCAGTCCAACATTTGCCCCGGATAGACATTCCAAGGCTTGAGCAACCCGATAGTCATTTCCCCGCTCTCTCCAGAGCTTCAGGGCATGAACAAGAAGCTCTTTGGACCCCAGACAATTTCCAACCGAGCCGCACAACTGTGAGAGCTGAAACATGCATTCCGGCTTGGAGGGATGGTCATCCGAGAGCGCTTCGATCTTCGGTCTCAGTGTGACTGACCGCGGTTTGAGTCGATAGAGATGCTCCATGAAATGGGCACAGGTATCCCAGATATCGCCCGATCCTGTGTCGATGGATGTGAAGACATTGAGTAAGTGTTCGACGTTTACATCTTCTGATGTGATCCATCGTGCTTCTTCATAGCCCGGCTTGCCAGGGTAAACATCAACCGACAATCGAGAGAAGTAAGAATCCTTGGTCATGTGGAGGAGTGGAGGAGTCATTGGATCCTGGGGATAAAAATGATCTCGAAGTGGTGCGAGCATCGTGATGACCCCGTTACTCCGATATGTTAGGGAAAGGATGCAGAACTTGTCAAAGACGCTTGTCCTGTCGGGGATGGTGGGGAATAGCCGGTCAAGGTTGTTCTCGTCGACACCTTGAGGCAGGAAGGCAACAACTCCCAGAAGCGCTCGGGCATCAGGCCCAAGTTCTTGGAACATGGGTGAGGCGAGCGAAAGCTCGATCGTAGTGGCGAGGCTCTTGGAATGTTGTACGTGAAGCATCCCTGTACGTTGTCTCTCCCACTCCCTGGCCAGTCGGTTGGTGTCCCACCCACTGTGCTGGGCGACAGTGGCGAGTAACGTGATAGAGAGGGGATGGAAGTCGAGTTGTTCCAGGATCTCGTTGACCAGATCGCACTGTTCACCGTGTGTATAGATGCGGTAGAACGTATCACGTGCAGCCTCCATCGATAATGTCGGTATGTTGAGAGTCGTGCAGTCGGGAGGGATGGTGGAGATACGGGATGTGATACAAAGGCAGATGTTGTCAAAATGGCTTAGTTCCTCCACCACGGCATAGATCTCCTGTGCGCTCGTTCCCTGCAGATCTAGAATGGATTCCGCATTATCAAGGACTATGAGCATCTCCTTTGAGGATAAGAAGGGTCGTAGGGGGGCCAGATCCCCGGGGTTTTTAACGCCCGCACCGATGACCTCGGAGAGCCGGCGAAGGAGATGAGTGCGGGAGGCGGGGATTTGATCACAACGGATGAAGCGACGGTTGTCGCCAAACCGTTGTTTGATGCGCTTGTCGTGGAGGATCGTCAGGACAGTGGACGTCTTGCCAATTCCACCAGTGCCAACTAGCGCAATCGGAACGAGATTTTCTGCGAGGCGAACGATCGTCTCAATCAGCTCGCTGCGTCCAAAGCATGCCCTCGGTGGCGGTGGCGGTGATTCTCCGAGTATGCTAGACACAAATATAAGGCGCTAGATCCCTTGATAGTCGAGGTCACCGACCTGTTTTGGGTCTGCCAGGTGGTGGTAAGTGTTTATTGAGCGGTGCCAAAGAGGGGCGAGCATCACTCACCACCCGATGTTGGCCGTCAGTTCCTTCCTGGCTTTTCAGCATGTTCCGGTGAATATCGGAAACAATGGCGTGGGTATTTAAAACACCGTGGTGGACATCAGAAACGATGGTGTGGGTGTCCAAGACAGTAACGTGTGTATTTATCGCAAGCTCAGTCTGGTAATTTATAATTAATAATGGCCACGCAAGAACGACGGGACGCACGTTGAACACGAGAAGGATTCTGTTAAGATCCGACCTCCATGCGGTGATTGCCTCTTTGTCACTGCTTGCGTGGAAGAATCGAGAGAGTACGTTCCGTTTACCCTGCTTGATGACGTTCCTTTGGATCTCCGCGACCGCCCTGAAGTCAGGTCGAATGTATCGTCAACGAGGTACTCAAAATGAGCATTACTGGTGTAACTCACGTCGTCAGCTGGTTGATTGCCTCAACCACAGAGTCGTTAAGATCGTTCAAGCTCTTCCCCTTCAGTCCTCGGTTGAGGATGGTACAAACATCAGCGCAGGCCAACCCAAGCTCAACGTAGTCTACGTCGTTGATCATCGTATCCTAGGTCCATTTCATCCTGCAGTCGTTCAACACAGTCTAGGAGGAAACTCACTCTGATCATCGTGAGGATAACGCTGACGGTACCAAAAACGGCCTTGGCCGGCGTGACACTTGAGAGTTCCTTCGCGAGATTCAAGGCCGCGACAGCCGCGTTCAGTGAGGAGAGGGCATCCCGATGTTTCGGTTGTTGGGACTTTGTAGCCATGGTAGATAGTTGCGAGAAAGTAGTGTGGCGTGTAGGCTGTGAGGAAGAACCCAGGCCCTAATAGAGATGGGCGGCCATCTTGTCATTGCACGCCTCGTGTAGACAGACCAATTTCGTGGGGAATACGGTATTCGCGGTCAAATCGCCCGAAAAGCCAATGCGATCGGCTGATCAACCGAATACCCTTGTTTGTTCTCGTTCAAAACGTCCTGAAGAAATCCTCCAACCATCAAGCATTATCCACCGACCACTGGCGCAATCCCACGTCTTCGACTTGGCCCTACTCCCGACCCGGGCACTCCGGTTGTTCCGTCAGAAACAGGTTTTTGAAACGCCCGTTCGTCGTGTATCCTCCACTCCCCGCCTCTCTCCAACTATCCACCTTCCATCGACCCTCCACGTCCGTTTACCGTGATCTCAACGATACGCAATGATCCAGTCAACATCACCTACCGTCTCTTCACTTGTTCGTGGGTTACCAGGGCTCCAACACGGACTCCGTTCTCCTTGACGTTGCGGATCCCGCCCAGCACCACCTTGAATGGCCAAAATGCATAGTACGACCCACGGGGTTCTATCATCTTCGTGCCTCAACCTGCCGTATCAGTCAAAGCAAAAACTCCAATAGGAGCCATAAACGTATATAGGTGGCTGACGAACCGTCATCTCAGCGAGGCTTTGCCAGTCACCGGCAAGTGCTATCCCCGTAGTTTCCAGGAGCATCGCTCGGTAGCCAGAGGGATTGTCCCGAAACCATGACTGCTGCTCAGTGGGCGCCAAGGTATTGGACGTGGCATCCGACGTATCCCCTTCAACAAACCGGAAGTCGGGAAGAGTGGGCAAGTCCCGTAAGTTCGAACGCCCACAATAGGTTCCGGGTATTCTTGCTAACGAGCATTCAACAGGCCACGCCCCCGGTCACTACCATGGCGCGATCCTCGGCAGGGAGGAAGATAGAATAGCTCCAGGACACCGTACGCTCTGAACATCAAGAAACTCGAGTTCGACACTGTTTGGTTCGAACTCCACGAGATCGAACCGACGCTCACAAAGTTGGGCACTAATCCCACGGAAACCAAACCTGATGGGTACGTCCTCCGCATGCGAATTTGTCCTGTAACCCACTTCTCACACGCGTTTCCCCACGTAGAACTCCGTGGTACACCCTCCCCACGATCTACGATCCCACCACCGACCAGCTCATCTCCAACTCGAGGGACATCGCAGAGTAGCTTGACGAACAATACCCCACCACTCAGAAGCTCGTTCTTGATTCCGCATTCGAGACCGAGTGGGAAGGAGTTGTTTTGACCAACGTGATCAAGACCTTTACCCCGTCTGCATTCATGGTCCCCCACAATCGCGTCTCCGTGCCGGTCAACACATCCGTAGGATCAGGGAGGCCCAGTTTGGCAAGACGCTCGAGGATCTCAACACGGAGGAGGTCGTTCATCAACAGTGGAAGGGATTCGAGAAGGGGTATAGCAACATCGCCGAATTTTACAAGAAGGTTGGGACCACCTTCCCCAGTAAAGGAGACGCACCGATGTGGGCCGATTTAGTCGTTTGTTCGTAGTTTATCTCCCAGAAGCTCATTTACGGTGAGGACTCAAAGCAGTGGAGGAACGTCCTGGAGTGGGATGGAGGATTGTGGAAGAGTTTGAATGAAGCTTTGCAGGTGTACGAGGGTGAAGGGTTGGAGTAAATCTGCTGTGGACATAAAGATTCTGGACCGCTGATACCTTGTAAATAAATTCTACTGTAATCTGAGTTCTCGCTGCCCGAAGTTTTGGCAATCCATAATGTACGATGCGTGGACAGCAGACAAGTGCATAAATGAGCGCGATGAGGTTATCCTGGACATGGTACATGGGATCTCTGACCTACCGCACTTCGACAGAGGCCACCGACTCGAGATCAAGACATAAAGAACATGGTCGTACATTATTTCGCCACAGCCAGGGACGGATACATCTTGCAATCTGGCAATTTAATCAAAAATGTCAGTGGCGAACCGTGACAATTTCGAGAGTTGGGCCAAATAAGTAGCAGCTTCTTCCTTGCCTCCTCCCTTGTCTTCCAAAATGATATCACCCAACTTATCCTTCACTCCCAAAGCCACTTTACCGGACCCACAGAAGTAGTACTGTATCGTTTGTGTTAAGGCGGTGTGTGTGATCCCCAAGTAAATGTAATGTACTCACGCTCGCGCCGTTTTTGAACCACTCCCTGATGATATCCTTATCCTGCCAGACACGACTTTGAAAAACCGTGGGTAAGCATTTCTCCGTGACGGTATATCCAGCGGTACCACTCACTCTTGAACGTACTTCGTTCCCTCGGATTTGGCGATATCCCTGGAGAAAGCCGGTCGGACTTCGAGCAAACCAGATTTGGTCCACTCCTCAATATCTGTCTTCGAGTACAAGTAATCTTCCTCCGGAGACCTGCATCCGAAGAACAAAAGCATCTTTCCAACATCTCGTCCAGACGCCTTCTGCAACGCTCGTTCCTGGATGAACCCGCGCATAGGGGCGATACCCGACCCGGCAGCGATCATCACAATGGGGATGGATGGGTCGGCCGGGAGGTGGAATGCGTTTGAAGGTCGCACAGCCATTTGTACCTTGCCACCTGGCTGGAGACCATCCAAGTACGTAGAAGCAACACCCATAAAGTCTTCGTCCTTTCCGGACAATGCGGGAGCCTTGATGACGCTCACGGTAAGGGTAACGCGCTGCGGGTTCCAGATCGGCGAAGAGGAGATCGAGTATTGCCTGACTCGCATGGGAGGGAGCATCTCTATGAATTGGGCAAAGGTTGGTTGGACATCGGGGTTCGCCTCGAGGATGTCCAACACGCTGATGCGCTTCTCTAACACTTCCCCCGCATAATTTTCCGACAGGTTGTTGAGGGCTTGGGTCGCCGCCTCCGACTTGGAAGTCTTCAAGAGATCGCGAAGATTGCGCGGGGTTCCAGGCTGAGAAAGCTCAACGTATCCGCACAAGAGTTCAAAGAAAGTTATCAGTCGTCCGACTGGTAAGGAACTGGGGATGCTTGAAGAGAGGGTGATCTACAACACATGGATCAAAATCTAGAAGGGACATTGTCATCGACCAACGCACCTCCTGTTCAGCGGGAAGCTTGAACCGGTTAAGAACACGCTTGACGTCCCGAATGGGGTTCACGGGGAGGCTAGGGAGGTGAAGAATCAGCTAAAAGGGAGAAAGTATGGTGTATAGGTACGGACATCGCCAGATAATCGCCGGCGGCATAGGTCTGACCAGCTGGTAGTTCAAATTCTGCAAAATATTAGCCATGGCTAGGGGGACTGTGCGGGAAGTGGCGTACCGATGTGCCTCTTGACCGGCTTCCCGGGTGCAGTCAACAAAGTGTTACTGATGACTTCTCCAATGGCGGCATCGGTCTGACGGAGTGTCCCCGCCCTCTCCGCTCCCGTCGATGTTTC
>Ga0307513_10009414_pt1 | contig 12356 bp, 11 predicted proteins | sample 15_EM_MG_FD_202174 | JGI IMG/M metagenome (GOLD analysis project Ga0307513, IMG submission 202174) | Populus trichocarpa ectomycorrhiza microbial communities from riparian zone in the Pacific Northwest, United States - 15_EM | ecosystem: Host-associated > Plants > Roots > Unclassified | place... | reverse complement strand
CGAGAAGATGTCGAAGAGCAAGAACAACGTCGTCGAGCCGCGCGACATCATCGCCAAATTCGGCGCCGACACCGCGCGCGTGTTCGCGATGTTCGCCGCGCCACCCGACCAGAGCGCGGCCTGGTCGGATTCGGGCGCCGAAGGGGCGTTTCGTTTCCTGCGCCGGCTGTGGGCGTTCGGCGTCAAGCAGGCGCCGCGGCTGGTCGCGGCGCGCGGCGCGGCGATGGGCAGCCACCCGCTGCGGCGCGAAGTGCACACGCTGCTGAAGCAGATCAGCCACGACTACGAACGGCTGCAATACAACACCGTGATCTCGGGCGCGATGAAGCTGCTCAACGCGCTGGAAGACGGCGCCGCCGCGGCCGACGACGCCACGTTGCGCGAAGGCATCAGCGTCCTGCTGCGTTCGCTGTACCCGGCCGCGCCGCACATCACGCACGCGCTGTGGAACGAGCTCGGCCTGGTGGTCGCCCAAGGGCCGCTGATCGACGCGCCTTGGCCGCTGGTCGACGCCGCCGCGCTGGTGCAGGACCAGATCGACCTCGTGCTGCAGGTCAACGGCAAGCTGCGCGGGTCGATCCGCGTTGCCGCCGGCGCCGACAGCGCGGCTGTCGAAGCGGTCGCCCGCGCCGCGCCCGAGGTGGCGCGCTTCGGCGAAGGCCGCCCGGTGAAGCTGGTCAAGGTCGTCCCCGGCCGGCTGGTGAATGTGGTCGTCTGAGCGCCGCAGGGAGCGTCGCCACGCACTGGGTGCAGTGGCGGCGCTGGCGCTCGCCGGCTGCGGCTTCGAATTGCGCGGCACGCCGACGCTGGCCTTCCACAGCATCGCGCTGAGCGGCTTCGCGCCGCGCTCGCCGCTGGCCGAAGAGTTGAAGCGCGGCCTCTTGCGAAGCGTTCGCGTGGTCGACGTCCCCGCGCAGGCCGAGGTCGTGCTGCAGGCCTTGCTCGACCAGCGCGAGAAGAGCGTGGTCGCGTCGACCTCGGCGGCGCAGGTGCGGGAATTCCAGCTTCGTCTGAAGCTCAACTTCCGCGCCCAGACACCCGCCGGCCGCGAGCTGATCGCGCCGGTCGAGCTGCTGCTGTCGCGCGACCTCAGCTACAGCGAGACCGCGGCGCTGGCCAAGGCGCAGGAGGAAGCCGAGCTGTACCGCGAGATGCAGTCCGACGTGGTGGCGCAGGTCATGCGCCGGCTGGCCAGCATCAGCCTGTAGCCCCCGCCTGTAGCCTCCCATGCAGTTGCGCCCCGAACAGCTCGAAGCCCACCTGGCGCGCGGCCTGCAGCCGTTGTACACCGTCTATGGCGATGAGCCGCTGCTGGCGCAGGAAGCCGGCGACGCGATCCGCGCTGCCGCGCGCGCGGCCGGCTATGTCGAACGCAAGGTCTTCAGCGTCAGCGGCAACCACTTCGACTGGAGCGGCGTGCTCGGCGCAGCACAGGCCCTGAGCCTGTTCGCCGACCGCCAGTTCATCGAGATCCGCATCCCTTCCGGCAAGCCCGGCAAGGACGGCTCGGAGGCCTTGCAGCGCTATTGCCAGCGGCTCGGCGACGACCTGCTGACCCTCGTGCAACTGCCGCGGCTGGACTTCCAGCAGACCAAGGCCGCGTGGTTCAGTGCGCTCGACGGCGCCGGCGTTTCGCTGCGCGTCGAGCCGGTCGAGCGCAAGGCTCTGCCGGCGTGGATCGCCCAGCGGCTGGCGCGCCAGGGCCAGCGCGTGCCGTCGGGTGAAGCCGGGCAGCAGGCGCTGGCCTTCTTCGCCGACCGCGTCGAAGGCAACCTGCTCGCCGCCCACCAGGAATTGCAGAAGCTTGCACTGCTGTACCCGGCCGGCGAGCTGAGTTTCGAGCAGGTCGAGGCGGCGGTGCTCGACGTCGCCCGCTACGACGTCTTCCGGCTCGGCGAAGCGATCCTCGCCGGCCAGGTGGCGCGCGCTTTGCGCATGCTGGACGGTCTGCGCGCCGAAGGCGAGGCCGCGGTGCTGGTGCACTGGACGCTGGCCGAGGACATCCGCGGGCTGGCGCGCGTGCGCAGCGCCCTCGACGACGGCAAGCCGCTGCCGCTGGCGCTGCGCGAAGCGCGCGTCTGGGGGCTGAAGGAGAAGCTCTTCGAACGCGCGGTGCAGCGCCTGGCCGACCACCAGGCGCAGCACCTGGTAGAGGCGGCGAGCATCTGCGACGGCCTCGTCAAGGGACTGCGCCACCCGGACTGGCCGGAAGATCCGTGGGGCGCGCTGCGCCGGCTGGTGCTGATGATGTTGCAGGCGATGGGCGCCGGCACGGCGCGGCTGGCGCTGGCCGCCTGAAGAGGCCATCGGCCGGCGAATGAAGGGAATCACCTCATGACGCTCGACATTGCCCTCGCCTACCTGCACTTCATCGCCCTGATAGGCACCGTCGGCCTGCTGGTCGCCGAGATGACGCTCTGCCGCCCGGGCATCGCCGGCGACGCCTTGCACCGGCTGAAGCGCATCGACATCGGCTTCGGCGCATTCGCCGGCGCGACCTTGGTGACGGGTGCACTGCGCGCGTTCTGGGGCGTCAAGGGCAGCGCGTTCTACCTGTCGAACCCGGTCTTCCACGCCAAGGTCGGCATCTTCGTGCTGGTCGGGCTGCTGTCGATCGTGCCGACGATCCGCTTCATCCGCTGGTCGAAGGCCGCCGCGCGCGCTGAAGCCGCGCCGAACGCGGCGGCGGTCGCGTCGGTGCGCCGTTGGCTGCACGCCGAGATCGGTCTGCTGACCTTGCTGCCGCTGCTGGCGGCGATCATGGCGCGCGGCATCGGGCGGGTTTGACGGGGCCTGTCAGTAGCCGCGCTGTTGGTCGACCAGGTAGGCCAGCGGCCGGCCATCGCGCAGCGCACGCAGGTTGCGCGCGGCGACGGCCGCGGCGCTGCGCGGGTCGGTCATCGCGGCGGCATGCGGCAGCACGGTCACCTTCGGATGCGCCCAGAACGCATGGCCGCGCGGCAACGGCTCGGCGTGGAAAACGTCGAGCACGGCGTGCTGCAGGTGGCCGCGGCCGAGCGCCGCCAGCAGATCGGCATCGACCAGATGCCGGCCGCGGCCGAGGTTGACGATCGATGCGCCAGCCGGCAGCGCGGCGAAAAAACCGGCGTTCAGCATGCCACTCGTTTCACCGGTCAGCGGCAGCAGGTTGATGACGATCTCGCTGCTCGCCAGCAGCGGCGCCAGCGCCACGCCGCGTCGCCAGCCGTTGACCCGGTAGCCCTGCTGCGCGATGCGCGCGGCAGCGGCCTGGCCCATGCGGCCCTGGCCGAGAACCAGCACGCCGACCTCGTCGGCGCGGCGTTGCACGAGTTCGCGCCACAGCCCTTCGCGCTGCTGCCGCGCATAGGCGAAGAAGCCGCGGTGCAGCGACAGCGTGGCCCAGAGCGCGGTCTCGGCCATCGCCGCGCCCATCAAAGGGTCGACCATGCGCGCGATCGGCACGCCGGGCGGCAGCGTCGCATCGCCGAGCAGCCGGTCGACCCCGGCCCACAACGACTGGATCAGTCGAAGCCGCGTCTGCCCGGCCAAAGCGCCGGGGGGAGGGTTGGCGACGACCGCGGCTTCGGCATCGTCACCGCTATCGTCCTGCCCCTCCCGCTCGACCCAATCGGCCTCGGGCATCGCTGCGTCGAGCTCGCGCCGCCAGACGGCGTCGATCTCGCCGGCCAGCAGCACCTTCATCGCGATGCGGTCTCGATCAAGCGCTGCAGCGCGGCACTGACCGTGCCGTTGCGCACCGCGGCGCGGTCGCCGTCGAGCTGCAGCCTTTCGGCCTGCACCGCGCCCACAGTCCCCCACGCCAGCCAGACGGTGCCGACCGGCTTGCCCGGCACCGCGCCGCCGGGGCCGGCGATGCCGGTCACCGCCACCGCAAGCTGCACCGGCGAGCGCCGCAGCGCGCCTTCAGCCATCGCCCGCGCGACTTCTTCGCTGACGGCGCCGTGGGCCGCGATCAGCGCCGCATCGACGCCGAGCAGCTCGCTCTTCGCTTCGTTGCTGTAGGTCACGAAACCGCGCTCGAACCAGTCGCTCGAACCCGCCAGCGCGGTGCAGGCGGCGGCAATCAGGCCGCCGGTGCAGCTCTCGGCGGCGGCGATTCGCCAGCCGCGCGAGCGCAGCGCATCGGCCAGCAGGCGCACCGCCTCATCGAAGTTCACGACGTTCACCAGCGCCATACCACCATCCACAAGGCGATGAAGAGCAGGGTGCAGCCGGCCGCGACGAGGTCGTCGAACAGGATGCCGACACCTTGCCGCCAGCCGATGCGCTGCCCCGGCCGCAGCTTGAACAGACGGTCGGCCCAGCCGACCGGGCCCGGCTTGGCGGCGTCGAAATAGCGGAACAGCGCGAATGCGCCGAGCTGCGCCCACAGCCCCGCCGGCATCAGCAGCCAGAGCACGATCCAGAACGCGACCACCTCGTCCCAGACCACCGCGCCGGGGTCGGCCAACCCCAAATCCTGCGCGGTGCGCGTGCAGGCCCAGACGCCGAGCAGCAGGCCGCAGACGATCAGCAGCGCCCATTGGCGCGAGTCGAGCCAGCGGTCGAGCACCAGGTAGGCGACCCAGCCCCACAGCGTGCCGACGGTTCCCGGCGCTTTCGGCGACAGCCCGCTGCCGAAGCCGAGCGCGATCCAGTGCGCCGGGTGGCGGACCATGAACGACGCCGTGACCCGTGCGCCCATCACTTGAAGTGGTCGAAGCCGCGCAACGCGATTCCGAGCGGCGCGCCGTGGCCGTCGACGACACGCAAGCGGCTGCCCGGCTCGATGCTGCCGCAGCGCGTGACGCCGACGCCCGCCGCGGCGCCCGCCGCCAGCACGGCGTCGCGGCGCGACGGCGCTGCGCTGAACAGCAGTTCGTAGTCGTCGCCGCCGGCGAGCAGGCATTCATGCTGCAAGGCCGCCGGCTGCGCGGCCAGCACCGCGCTGCGCGGCAGCGCATCGACGTCGATCACCGCGCCGACGCCGGAGCGGCGCATCACGTGCGCGAGGTCGCCGACGAGGCCGTCGCTGAGGTCGATCGCACTCGTCGCGATGCCGCGCAGCGCGATGCCCAGCGCCACCCGCGGCGCCGGAAGCTCCATCGCCCGCCGGACCTCGTCGAAGGCGTTGCCCGCCAGCCCGAGGCTGCCGCGAAAGACTTCCAGCGCCAGCCGCGCATCGCCGAGCCGGCCGCTGACCCAGATGTCGTGCCCGGCCCGCGCGCCGCTGCGCAGCAGCGCCTGTTCGGCCGGCACCTGGCCGAAGACGGTGAGGCACAGGTTCAGCGGCCCGGCGGTGGTGTCGCCGCCGACCAGATCGATGTGGTGCTCGTCGGCGAGTGCGAACAGGCCCGCCGCCAGCGGCGCGATGAAGGCTTCGTCGGCGCGCGGCAGCGCCAGCGCCAACGTGAAGGCCAGCGGCTCGGCGCCACACGCCGCCAGGTCCGACAGGTTGACCGCCAGCGCCTTGTGGCCGAGCCGCTCGGGGGCGACGGTCGACAGGAAGTGGCGCCCCTCGACCAGCATGTCGCTCGACACCGCCAGCCGCATGCCGGGCGCGATGTCGAGCAGGGCGCAGTCGTCGCCGACGCCAACGCCCACCACGGCGCGCCGCGGCGGCCGGGTGAAGTACTTCTCGATGAGTTCGAATTCGCCCAGCATCACGGGCGGCCCGATTCGCGCAGCAGGTTGGCCAGCTCGACGGCAGACTTGACGTTCATCTTCTCGAACACCCGCGCACGATGGACTTCGACCGTCCGCACGCTGATTGCCAGCACGTCGGCGATCGATTTGTTCGGCCGGCCGTCGATGACCAGCCGCATCACTTCGCTTTCGCGCTCGGTCAGCTCGGCCAGCGCCCGCTTCACGGCGTCGGCGGCGCGCCGGCTGCCGATCGCCTGGGCGCTGAGCTGCAAGGCCAGCTCGACGCGGTCGACCAGGGCATTGTTCGAAAACGGCTTCTCGACGAAGTCGAAAGCGCCGCGCTTGACCGCCGCCACCGCGCTCGGCACGTCGCCATGGCCGGTGAGAAAGATCACCGGCAGCGCCGGCAGCAGGCCGCGTTCGGCGAGCCGCTCGAACAGCACCAGGCCGCTGGTGCCGGGCATGCGAACGTCGAGCAGCAGGCACACCGGCGACTCCGGCCACGGCTGGCGCTGATCGGCGAGAAAGGCTTCGAAGGCCTCGGCGCTGGCAAAACCTTCGGACAGCAGCCGGCGCGAACGCAGCAGCCAGGCGAGCGCATCACGCACGACCTCTTCGTCGTCGACCAGGTAGACAACGGCGATGCCGAGAGCGGGGTCAAGCGTCATGCGGTCGGGCGGCGAGGGTTGCTGCGGGACCCCCATTCTCCCCGCTCGGCGCCGGCCGCGGCGCCGGCAGCGTGAAGCGGAACTCGGCGCCGCGGCCGTCGGCGCCGGGGCCGAAGTCGAGCGCGCCACCGTGCTGTTCGATCACCGTGCGGCACAGGCTCAGGCCCAGGCCCATGCCTTCGCTGCGCGTCGTGTAGAACGGCGTGAAGAGCTGCGCCGCGACCTCCGGCGCGACACCCGGGCCGGCATCGACGACGTGAAAGGTCACCCAGCGGGCGTGGGTCTGGCGCACGCGCAAGGTCAGCAGCCGGGCTTCGAGCGCCGTCTCGGTCTCCATCGCCTGGATGCCGTTGCGGGTCAGGTTCAGCAGGACCTGTTCGAGCATCGTGCGGTCGCAGACGACGCGCGGCGCGCGCTTGGAGATGTCGAGCTCGATGCGGGTCCCGCTCTTGCGCGCCTGCAGTCGCACCAGCGGCAGCACGGCTTCGATCAGCTGGTCGGCGGCGATCGTCTCGCGCTGCTGTTCGCGCCGGCGAACGAAGTGGTGCACGCTCTTGATGATGCGGCCGGCACGTTCGGCCTGCTCGGCGATGCGGTCCAGCGCCTGGCGCAGCATCTCGGGCGTGAAGGCGTCGGGTTCGTCGAGCAGGTTCAGCGAGCCGCTGGCGTAGCTGGCGATCGCCGCCAGCGGCTGGTTCAGCTCGTGGCTCAGCAGCGACGCCATCTCGCCTACCGTTGCCAGCCGCGCGGTCGCCTGCAGCCGGTCTTGCTGCTGGCGCGAGAGTTCCTCGATCCGCCGCTGCGCGCTGACGTCGAGCACCGCGCTCATCCAGCCGGTCTGCCGGCCCTGGCCGTCGACCAGCGGCGCTTCGAAGATGACGACCGGAAAGCGCTCGCCGTTCTTGCGCACGAAGACGGTCTCGAAGCCCTCGCGCGCCTCGCGCAGCGCGCGGCCGACGCCTTCCAGCCGGGCGCGCTGGCGCTCGCCGTAGGCCTCGGCCTGCTCGGGGGGCCAGTACGGCGGCTGCGCGCCCTGCAGTTCCTCGGGGGTGAAGCCGACCATCGCGCAGAACGCCGGGTTGACGTAGGTGATGCGCCCGCTGAGGTCGCGCGCGCGCAGGCCGGTGATCAGTGAATCCTCCATCGCCTGCCGGAAGGCCAGCGCCTCGGCCAGCGCGGACTCGGCGCGGGCGCGCCGGCGAACGTCGCGCGCCAGCATCAGCACGACCGCGAAGAGCGCGATCGACAAGCCGAGAACGAGCGCGGTGGCCAGGTTCGGGATCAGGCTCGGGCGCCCCACCGAGCCGTCGGCGCGCAGCTGCAGCGCGGCGCCAGGCAGGTCGACCAGCCGCTCGGCGCGGTAGACGCCGGCGCCGCGCGCCAGCCCGGCGCGCGCCAGCCGGGTGCCGTCGCCTTCGACGAAGCTCAGCTCGTGCTGGCGGGCCGCGCGCGGCGACAGCGCGCTGTCGAGGATCTGGCTCAGCGAGAAGGTCCCGACGACGAAGCCGGCGTCGCGCCCGGCCTGCTTGACGGGGATGCACAGATCCATCACTTCCAGGCCGCGGCCGCTGGCGACCGGCACGAAGTACGAACGCGAAAACGTCGGCGCCGCCATCCGCCGGGCGGCCGCGCAGGCGACGTCGGTTTCGACCTCGAGCCCGCTGCGCGCCATCTGGCGGAACAGCGGCTCGCTGTACAGCGTGTCGACCGCCTCGGTGATCAAGAGCCGCGGGTCGCGCCGCTCGATGCGCAGCAGGTCGCGGTGGCCGCGCAGCAGCTGGCCGGCGGCATCAAGCCACTGCCGCTGCTGCGGCTCGCCCCACATCAGCGCCTGCAGCGCCTGCATCGAGCGCAGCAGGTCGCGCTTGATCTCCATCGCCGCCTCGCCGGCCATCGCCTCGGCTTCGTCCTGCGCGCGGGTCGATTCGTAGTTCAGCGTCAGCGCCACCAGCAGCGTCTGCGCGACCACCAGCAGCAGCACCAGGGCCGTCCACAGCAAGGCCCGCCGGGTGCGGCGCGGCCGGGCCGGCGGCGAGGTGGCCGGCGGGGTGGTGGTTTCGGGCGGGGCGTTCATCGGCGTGACGACAGTATTCGCCGTCACGGGGTCATGGCTGATACGCAGTTTCTCGCATGGGTGCAAAGAGCGCCTGGGCCGACACTGCGGACCTACAATTCCGGCCCGCCGTTCGGCGGGCGGCCGACAGGACGACCCCCAGGACGACCCACAGGAGACAAGCGCGATGGCGAACCCCGAAGACAAACAGTCCGAACTGCGTCGCGCGGCGCTCGAATACCACGAGTTTCCGATCCCCGGCAAGATCGCGATCGCGGCCACCAAGCAGATGCTCAACCAGCGCGACCTCGCGCTGGCCTACTCGCCCGGCGTCGCCGCGGCCTGCGAAGAGATCGTCGCCGACCCGCTGAATGCGTTCCGCTACACCGCACGCGGCAACCTGGTGGCGGTGGTCACCAACGGCACCGCGGTGCTCGGCCTGGGCGACATCGGGCCGCTGGCCGCCAAGCCGGTGATGGAAGGCAAGGCGGTGCTGTTCAAGAAGTTCGCCGGCATCGACGTGTTCGACCTCGAGATCAACGAGAAGAACCTCGACAAGCTGGTCGACGTGATCGCGGCGCTCGAGCCAACGTTCGGCGGCATCAACCTCGAAGACATCAAGGCGCCCGACTGCTTCTACGTCGAGCGCGCGTTGCGCGAGCGGATGAAGATCCCCGTCTTCCACGACGACCAGCACGGCACCGCGATCGTCGTCGGCGCCGCGGTGCTGAACGCGGTCAAGGTCGTCGGCAAGAACCTCGGCGAGGTCAAGCTGGTCGCCAGCGGCGCCGGCGCCGCGGCGCTGGCCTGCCTGGGCCTGCTCGTCAAGCTCGGCCTCAAGCGCGAAAACATCTGGGTCACCGACCTCGCCGGCGTGGTCTACGAAGGCCGGCGCGAACTGATGGACGACGACAAGGCGGTCTTCGCCCAGCGCACCACGCTGCGCACGCTGGCCGAGGTGATGCCCGGCGCCGACATCTTCCTCGGCCTCTCGGCCGGCGGCGTGCTCAAAGCCCCGATGGTGGCGCAGATGGCGCGCGCGCCGATCATCTTCGCGCTCGCCAACCCGACGCCGGAGATCCTGCCCGAGGAAGTCGCCGCGGTGCGCAACGACGCGATCATCGCCACCGGCCGCACCGACTACCCGAACCAGGTCAACAACGTCCTCTGCTTCCCGTATATCTTCCGCGGCGCGCTCGATTCGGGCGCGACGACGGTGACCGACGCGATGGAAATCGCCGCCGTGCGGGCGATCGCCGAGCTCGCGCAGGCCGAGCAAAGCGAGGTCGTCGCCGCCGCCTACGCCGGCGCCAACCTGTCGTTCGGCCCCGAGTACCTGATCCCGAAGCCCTTCGACCCGCGGCTGATGATGAAGATCGCGCCGGCGGTCGCCCAGGCCGCCGCCGAGTCGGGCGTCGCGCAACGGCCGATCAAGGACCTCGACGCCTACCGCGAGAAGCTGCAGTCTTTCGTCTACGCCTCGGGGCAGACGATGAAGCCGATCTTCGCGATGGCCAAGCGGGCGCTGAACAAGCGGGTCGCCTTCGCCGAGGGCGAGGAAGAGCGCGTGCTGCGCGCGGTGCAGATCGTGGTCGACGAAGGCCTGGCGCGGCCGACACTGATCGGCCGGCCGGCGGTGATCGCCCAGCGCATCGAGAAATTCGGCCTGCGCCTGACCGAAGGCCAGGACTACGACATCGTCAACGTCGAGCAGGACCACCGCTACCGCGACTTCTGGCAGACCTACCACCGGATGACCGAGCGCAAAGGCATCACGATCCAGGTCGCGAAGATCGAGATGCGCCGGCGGCTGACCTTGATCGGCGCGATGCTGCTGCACAAGGGCGAAGTCGACGGCATGCTGTGCGGCACCTGGGGCACGACGCACAACCACCTGCACTACATCGACCAGGTCATCGGCACCCGCCGCCACGGCCGCGAGGCCTCGTGCGGCGTTCCGGTCTACGCCTGCATGAACGGGCTGATGCTGCCGAGCCGCCAGGTCTTCCTGGTCGACACCCACGTCAACGCCGACCCGACGCCGGCCGAGCTGTGCGAGATCACCGTGATGGCGGCCGAAGAAATGCTGCGCTTCGGCTTGCAGCCGCGGGCGGCACTGCTGAGCCATTCGAACTTCGGCACCACCGACCTGCCGAGCGCGGTGAAGATGCGCCAGACGCTGGCGCTGCTGCGCGAGCACGCGGCCTGGCTCGAAGTCGACGGCGAAATGCACGGCGACGTGGCGCTCGACTCGGCCGCACGCAAGGCGCAGATGCCCAACAGCACGCTGACCGGCGATGCCAACCTGCTGGTGATGCCGAACATCGACGCCGCCAACATCGCCTACAACCTGCTGAAGACCGCCGCCGGCGGCGGTATCGCGATCGGGCCGGTTCTGCTCGGCGCCGACAAGCCGGTGCACATCCTGACCCCTTCGGCGACCGTGCGGCGGATTGTCAACCTGACCGCGCTGACGGTCGCCGACGCCGAGGCCGGGCGTTCCACCGGCCCTTCAGGCAGCTGACGGCCGGCCACACCCGCCGCGCGGCGGCGGCGAACGACCCCGAACAGAGGCTCGCGGTCGTGCCGAAGCGTAGTGCACGCTGTTTCAATATGTGAGCGCCCACTCATTACCTTTTGTATTGCCCCATTATTGGGCAGCGGCTTGAGTTTCTAGGGGGCCTTTGGTACCATCTTGGTTTGAATTTACAGGGTTAACCCGTGTTTTCGTCCGGTCCGGCCGTGAGGAGCGAAGCGCTCCGACAGGCACTTCGCAAGTGGGGGCTCGCTGCAGCGCTGGCCTCGGGCTTGCTGGCCGGCGGGCAGGGCTGGGCGCGGGCGCCGGGAGCATCCGCCGGGCCGACAACGCCAGTCGTCGCGCCAGCCGTCGTCGAGTTGTCCAGCCTCCCCGAAGCGGCCCGGTTGACGTTCCAGCGCGTGCTGAGCGGCGGCCCGCATCCATACCCGAAGGACGGCACCGCGTTCGGCAATCGTGAACGCCTGCTGCCCGGCAAAGCGCGCGGGTTTTACCGCGAATACACCGTTCAGACGCCGGGCGCGGCCAATCGAGGCGCCCGTCGAATCATCTGCGGCGGCGCACGACCGACAGAGCCCGAGTCTTGTTATTACACCGCTGACCATTACGCGAGCTTTCGCTTGATTGCTCGATGAACGCGCTGAACGTTTGTCGGGCGGTGGTGTCCGAAGTTTCTTGTCATTGATCGAAAAGGAGGCAGGCGACCATGCAGTTGCAGACCGTCCGACCCAATATCGTCCAGTCCATACGGGCCTACCGCGTCGATGATCTGATGCAGTCGGCCGGCGGAGTCGGCCAGCATTTTCTCTACGCGAATCTATCGTCCGCGCAGACCAAGCAGGAAGTGCTCGAAGGGATCGCCACCGCGTTCCTGTTCCCGCCGCACTTCGGCAAGAACCTCGACGCCTTGTACGACTGCATGACCGACCTCGTCCACAAAGCCGGCTCGCAGCCGGGCTTCGTGGTCGTGCTCGAGCAGTTGCCGGACAACCCGCGCTTCGACCGCGAGGCGCGCGAACAGCTCCTCGACGTGTTTCGCGACGCCGCCGATTTCTGGGCGGAACGACGAATACCGTTCAGGTGTTTCTATTCTTTTCAGTAGCCCGCTCCCAGGAAAACGGGTCATGGGAGCGGGCTACGGAAACGGCCCAGAACGGCAACGCGGCGGTCAAGGCACCGCCGAAGGTCGCGGTCGCGAAGAGCGGCAGCAACCCCAACTTCGGCGTCAACATGCCGATGATGTGTAGCGCGTTCGATACCGCGGCATGGCTTAACGCGGCTTAAGCGGCGCGGACCCGTGCCTGCGCACGGATCCGCGCTCTGCCCAGCCGAGTTGTGCAGGCGAGTCATGCGAGGCGTTGCGTGAGCGTGCGCGTCAGCGCCAGGTAGTCGGCGACCGATACTTCCTCGGCGCGGCGCCGGAGGTCGAAATCGACGTCGGCGCCGCGTTCCTGTAGCCAGCGGCCGAGCG
>Ga0307513_10009413_pt1 | contig 12356 bp, 5 predicted proteins | sample 15_EM_MG_FD_202174 | JGI IMG/M metagenome (GOLD analysis project Ga0307513, IMG submission 202174) | Populus trichocarpa ectomycorrhiza microbial communities from riparian zone in the Pacific Northwest, United States - 15_EM | ecosystem: Host-associated > Plants > Roots > Unclassified | place... | reverse complement strand
GAGGTTTTTGGAAATTCCCTTCCTTTCTATTGAATTTCTTGACAATTAATTTTCCCTTCATAATGAGCTTCTTCTTTTGATTTTTATTGTGGGACTTTCCCATTTGTTACATAATGTTTGCTTTTGAGGCACTAGAAGAATTGGTTCTTCTTTCAAACAACTTATTATTCTTTTTTATCTTTAATCTCAATCTTTGATTCACATCTCATTGTGCTTATGCTTAAAATAGTTTTTGAAGTCTTTTCAAGATTAGTGGCAATTTTTTCAACGATTGCAACCATTTGGAAAAACTCACTTAGAGACATACTAATGCGAACCTCGTAATAACGTGCTCACACAACCCACACGCAAAGGCATCAATTCTTGGAAAGCCAAGTATATCAGGTTTGATAGGAGTGTGACACAAAAATAACTTGTACCTAGGCATCAGCACTATTGGAAACGGAAAACCCCCACCCAATGAATATTGATTCACGAACGAGAAGTATAAAGATGATGCCACGAAGTCAGTTGTTCTTCGATAAGTCATTTTCAGTTCTTTAGACAACCATGGAAGGGAGATTATCTCACCAACACACACACACACAAAGTACGGCAAACAAGAAGTTTTATTAATCTGAATTGTCTAACCTTCATGTTTGATTATGCCTTTATTTATACTTACTCTAGACTTAAATAAACCATAATGGACCCCCTTATGTGGACGTATATGAGGCCCACTTACATTTGACCCAAATACGTAATAATGACCCAAAGACTAAAAAGAAAATAATAAAAATCCAAAATATTATAATCCTAAATATGCTAGAATCAGATTTGTCACCACTAAGAAGTCCCAAAATAGACTATGAAATTTGATCTGAAGGTAGAATTAATTATGAAGTCTTCTTTCCTTGTGATAGCTAGGATGAATAAGGAAACCTTGTAAGAAAAAAGATTTTGAAACATTTATGAATCCTTGCCACACTTGGAAACTATGTTGTAGCCCATTAAAGATCTTTGTAGAACTAGGAGATTCTCAAAACAAGCTGCCACATCCTTGTAGAAAAAGGATCGTTGCCAAATAGAAAGTCCATAAGTTACAAAGAAGTAAATAACAAAATTCGTACAACCTCTGTCGACCAGTATTGTGATGCCTTCCCGAACTCCAATTGACCTAAAAGTTTAATCCAAGGTAGGACAACTTGTCTGGAGACTCTATGTAAACCTTCAGCCCGATCCAACGATCGAATTGAAAATTATGGCTATTGTCGTGAAACTAGACTATCGTGCATTTTTTGTCAGAATTCAAGTAAGGTCATATTCAGATTTTGGTTTAAAATTTCATATTATCCAATTTTACGTTATTGAGCATAACTCCAAATCCAACCGTTGGATCGAGCTGAAATTTGACATGAAGATTCTGGAAGTATTGGTCTATGTTGGGGTAAAGTTTTAGATGAATCGAAGTTCGGAAAGAACATGCAATATAGGTCAGAACAGACTGTATGAATTTTGTTATTTACTTCCTTTTGACTTATGGACTTCCTATTTGGCAATGATCCTTTTCCTACAAGGATGTGGCAGCTTATATTTGGAATTTTCTAGTTCTACAAAGATCTTTAATGGGCTTCAACATAATTTTCAAGTGTGGCAAGGATTCATAAATGTTTTAGAATCCTTTTCTTTTAAGAATTCTTTATTCATCATAGCTACAACAAGGAAAGAAGACTTCAGAATTAATTCTACTTTCAGATCAGATTTTCTAGTCTATTTGGGACTTCTTAATGGTGAAAAATCTTATTCTAACATATTTAGGATAGTAATTTTTGGATTTTTTTTATTTTTTTATTTTCTTCTTAGTCTTTGGGTTATTATTACTTATTTGGGTCAATTGTAAGTGGGGCTCATATAAGTCCACCTAAGGGGGGTTCGTTAGGGTATATTTAAGTCTAGAGTTAGTATAAATAAAGGCATAACCAGACATGTAAGTTACACAATTTAGATTAATAAAACTTCTTGTTTGCCTTACTTTGTGTGTGTGTGTGTGTGTGTGTGTGTGTGTGTGTGTGTTGGTGGGATACTCTCTCTTTCTTGGTTCTCTAAAGAATTGAAAATGACTTATCGAAGAACAACTGGCTTCGTGGCGTCATCCTTATACTTCTCGTTCACGAATCAATATTCATTGGGTGGGGGTTTTTCGTTTCCAATAATGTTGGTGCCTAGATACAAGTTATCTTTATGTCACACACCTATCAAACCTGATTTGCTTGGCTTTTCGGGAATCGGTGTCTTTGTGTGTGGGTTGCATGACCATGTGATCACGAGGTTCGCATCACATACCCTCAACATATATATCATGCAAGATGAGGTGGAACTCTTGAACTTGGCTTATTGTAGTCCTTAAATCAACCATTTTGAAATATAAAAATTTATTGACTATGAATTTCTTCTTCATATTAGCATCTTCATCCTTGTACTTTTTATCCAAAGCTTCCCAAAGTGTATTTTCACTCTAGATTCAACTATACACATTATAAATTTATTATCCAACTCATTCAAGATGTAATTCATGCACATAAAATTACAATGATTCCATGCATCCACACTTGCCATAGTAGTAGAATCAGATTCATTATCTTACAACTTTAGTGCTTCCTTAGTCAAGATTTTTTCCAAGTTTAAGGTGGTTAGATAAAACAACATCTTTTGCTATCACCTTTTAAATTTAAATTCATTGAACTTTTCAGTTTTCTCAACATGCACCATAAAAGGTGATGGTGTAATTCTCACTACCAAAATAGTACTTATTGAAGCAATATTGGTTGGCACAACCAAATCTTAAGTAGGAGTAAAAGACATGATATAATCTATAAAAACAATAGCCAATAATATTTATAAATAAATATTTCATCTCCATAATAAGCAAGTAATTTAAAATAAAACTTATAAACAACTTAAGTAAACAAAAGTCCTCTTTAACACATTAAAAAGGTTAAGTCCTCTTTAACATGCATCATATCATTATAGAATGTTTAAGCACGTTAAGCAAAAGGCATGATCATATAAGCAAGATAACATAAATTATTATAAACAAAACAATATTTTACTTATTGAAAAATATAAATCAATAAAATATATGAAATGCATCAAACCACCTAAATTACATGAAAAGCAATTTTAAAAGACAAACTACAACTTTAAAACAAAGATATATAGAAACCTTCTAAAATTAAACAAAATAAAAAAGCCATAAATCTCTAAACAAACCAAAAGATTATAGATAAAGACATATTTAATAAATAATAAATAATAAATCTATATGTGAGAATATAGCAAATTAAAAAGAAGTTAGAGTGTATCTTAAATTTCAATGTTAAAATCCTCCTTAATAATTAATCTATATCATCATCATCATCATCATTATCACAAGATAAACTAAATAAAGTCTAATATAAGAATAAAGTCTCAAGATTGTAGAGCGAAAATAATTAGATTAGTGAGTGGGGATGTTTAGTTTATCATAACAAGAACATTCAAAACATTAAAGATATTCAAGAAAACCTTAGAGTTTATGCAAGTCCAAATCTATAAACTTGCAAAATAAAAACTCATGGAAAACATGATTTCAACACAAATATAATAATAGAATTTGGCATGTATACTGGATATATATTCAAAATTGCAATTGATGTCATATCAATGTCTTAGCATAATGCTAATAATGAAAAACTATATTTAAATTAAAATAAAAATAGTACATACATGTTGTAGTATTTTAAAGTAATGAAAATTTTATTGTTGTAAATGATGAATTATTTGTCCTTAAAGCTTTTTTGTTCTTTACTTAGTGCAACTAAGATATTTGCAAAAACCCTTCCAAGATTCCAACAACATTATCTTAGTTTAAATGCACTTCTAAATAAGGTTTTTTAACCAAAATAAATGGACTCAATAATCTCTCAATTAAGTGAACCTAAGTTCTAGATTTGATAGGCAAATCAAAGCTTAAGGTGAGAAGAAAGACACTAAACATGAAGTGGGAAAGAGTTTGTAAAACATTAAAAAAAAAAAAACCTTATAGGAAATTCTTCATTCACCCCCTCTTTTTATAGTGGATTTTAAAAGGTAAAAGGTTAAAGAATCAATTCTAGTAGTAATCAGAATTAATTTCCACTATTATCAACCTTTGATTACCAATTATAAATTAAGAATTAAACCTGAATATTTTGGTCATAAAACTGAATTTTTAAACTTAAAAAATTGTTCAGGTTTGCAAAAATTAGGGTAGGAAAAAAAAGTTCTTCAATAACCGATCCCAAGTCCAAACTTTAGTTGGCAAAAAATAATCTTTTTAGACCCAAAATATTATTTTACAATACCTGGCCTGAGCCCGAGTTAGTGTGCGGGTATGAGTTTAAGTTCAAAACTCACTTTGCTTAAAATCTCTCCCCTCTAAATTTTTTAGTACTCTTTGGATCTAATTTTAACTTTTTAACTTTTTATTTTATAAATACCAAGAAAGTTTTATTTCTTTTCTATATGGGATATAGTTGTTTTTTATAGGGTTTTGGGTTTCACCAAAACAAGCCAACGAAGGGTTTTTTTAGGTCATTTTCTCACTCGCCCATAACTTTATTTAAATTATGTTAATATTCCATGTTAAAGAACTTATATTGGAAATTAAATTCCAGCAAATTTTTAATGCAAAAACATTTTTAATTTGATCTTAAATGTGCCCAATAACCATGTTCTTAAATAATTTTTTTCCAACAATAGTATGGTTGGCTAGGTTTTCAAGTGTCCACTGGTTTTGAGTCTTTATTAATTAGCCTATATTTTATGGCTTTTGCTTTTGCTTTTGATTTTCTGCTTCTTTGTAGTTCTACAATCATTTGTTCCTTGACTACCTCTTTTTCTAATGGTGTTCTTAATTAATGGATTTCAATTTATGAACTAAATATAAGAAGAAGATTCTACTCTTGGCTTAAAATTTCAATTAAATATTGATGAAATTTGGTTTTGTCATATGGGCTTGAAGGCCAAGCCGAGGTCTGGGATAAGATTGTTAATCTTTTGGTTTTGGCAATTTGGTCCATCTTTTCTTGACAAAATCACTGATGGATTATGCTCAATACTTACAAAAGGTCCCTTCCTTTGAATTTGAAGAGATTCTGATGATTAAGTTAATATCATATAAGAGAAAAATAATATTTTTTTTTTGAAGAAAGCCATATGTGTGTGTGTGTGTGTGTGTGTATCTTTTCGTAGTAGAGAAAAAAACAAATATGGGCAATGGAGATTATATTGGTTACTTTTATAGCTTATAGGGTCTCCTCCTTTATGGAAGGAGGAATGTTCACAAATCAACTAGATATCTCTGTTTTATCAATATAAAATATCTTTGATTGTGGATTTGACACTTTACCAAACCCACATAAGCCTAGGCTTAGCGATTGGCTGAGCCTGGAGATGGTGGGTGTGACGATTCACCAGACTCACACATGTCTGGGCTTAATACTTGACTAAGCCTGAAAATAATAGATTTGCTAATTTACCAGACCCACCTATATATATTTGGGTTTAATACTTGGTAGATCCAAAAAATGATAAGTTATCATACTAAATTTTATTCATTTGTTTAAAAGGAAGGACTCACCAACAAAAAAATATTAATTCATCAATGACCATCGAAGTCTTAATATATTATATACAAAGATTTCGAAAATCTCCTACTAGCAGCAAATGAGAGCCGTTTAAGATTTTGTGTCCCATTCAGCACTCTTGGGATCTTCAAGCCTTATATAACCTAATTTTCTTAGAAAAAACGTAAGGAAAGTGAAAGAAAAAGACGGAGTGGTGAAAGCCATCTGGATCTTCCAACACATCTTTAACACAAAAACCTTATAACCTAATTAAGCCTCTAAATGGACTGATACTCTTATTCTAAACTTAATAATTTATAGATCATTTGTTTTCTTTGGTCATCGCTCATTCGATGATCCCTCATTCTCACTGTTGCCATTTTCTGGCGTCATATTGAGATCAAAATCCCTCGCACCACTTGGTGGAGGCGCCGGTGGAGGAGAAGAGCCAGAATCAATTCCGGAAATTCCTTCGGGCATATATAGAATTTAGATCAAAATCTAAGTTTCTTTCTCTTCTCGGAGAACCAGCCTCGGCTTGATCCTGGTTCATCTTGGCCAGAGTCTCCTTGGTCAAGTTCAGGAGCGTAGGAGCTAATTCGTTTTGCAACGAAGTCTGATCACCAGGTAGGAGGAGGCAAAGCCCGTATCCAACCTCGATCACGATGGTCACGCATGTGCCCAAACACAGCCTTCCATGTAAAAGGATTTTTGCCACAAGATGTTCTTATAGGTTCAGCATTGGGAGTATACATTTCTCCTTTTGCTCTCTTCGGAGTAGGAGAGTTGTCATTAGACTTTTCGGATCTTCTTCTGGAAGATCCTTCTCCAGTAATACCACTGTCTGCAACCCTGGCAGGAACAGAAGGGGTAGTTGAAGCAGCAGTAAGGTGTGTTTTAGAATTGTTTATAGAAAAAATTGATTTTTTTAATTAATATTTTTTAAAATATTTTTAGATTATTTTAATATATTGATATTAAAAATAATTTTAAAAAAATTAAAAAAATATTATTTTAAAATATTTTAAAATAAAAAATATTTTAAAAAACAACTATATTATTACACTCTAAAAATACATCATATTTAATCACCACAGTAAAAAAAATCCCCAACTTCAGGGATTGTCAGGCGATGTGGCGCTTTGTTTTGAGCCTTACACGTGGTGAACAAACGGTGATGGTTGCATGCCTTTTTTGGTTGTCGTGGCAGTGTGTGCCATTTCGAAGAGGCGGGAAAAATTAACAACGAAGTTCTTGGTGGCTGTTCAGTTTATTAAATTACTTATATGCCCTTGATTATGGGTGGTAATAACAAAGCTTATCCATTCTTCTCATGTTTAATCACATAATAGAAAAAATTTCAAGATAAGGCTATACATATGGCATGGTCCAAACAAGATTTGAGAACACAAAAGTTGTATTAGACATGTAAATCTAATGGACATATTTTTCCAGAATCTGTTTTTGAATAATTTCAATCACTGGATTTCTCTCAGTTAATGTGCATATGAGTTTCTTGGCAAGTGATATAGAAAAATACAGTGCATTGATATTTTTCATCAAGCCATTAACTCAATTTATTTTTATTTTTTAAGTTTTATCTCTATTTTTTCCTAATTGTTGTCAATTTGTTTTTTATTTATATTTTATATATTATGGTTTAAGAGGATTGTGCTCTGACCCTACTCACCACGCATTCCAATCAATTTACCATTACTCTCTAAAAATTTAATTTTATATGAAACTTAAACCCAACTTAGTTATAAACAAAATAAAAAAAAATAAATTGTTGCATGGTATTCAAATTTATTTTCTCTCATGTTTATTTTTTCAAATAACAAAAATTGGGTTAGCTTTGTCTCTATTATGAAATGACATTTTCATTAATTTGTTTGAAACATCTAACTAGAAATAGTTAAAGAAATAACCCTATATTTAATCACAAGTTGAGAGAAATTAAATTTGTATGGTTAGATTGGAGAATAGACTTAAACCATGGTAGTTTTTGGCATGTTGGGAAATATTGATTGGATTGGACTAAACAAAATTTGATAGAACAGGACTAGACAAATAATTATCATGTCCTATGTTTGGTGTGTTTTAGATTATACTAAATAATTTATTTTATTTTGTGTTTAGTAGATACTAGACGGGAATCGGTCGACATGAGGTCTAGACTAGTTTGGGTTTAAGAAAAAAAAGAGGAATTATTTATCCAACCTGACTCGGTAAAAAACTTAGGTCAACCTGCTGAGATGAAACATAGGTAATAAAATCCATTGTAAACCCTTGAAAAATGAGCGATTACAATGAATAGTAAAAAAATAATCGATACCAATACGGTGATACCGTAACGAGCCGTAAATAAATAAAATAATGAAAGATAAAATTAGATAAATTAAGATGAGAACATAGTCCTAAGAGTTAGTAGAATTTAATTTAAGACAAGGAAAAATAAAACAAGACAAGTCGGATTTTTGGTGAAAAATCACCTACTGACTAGTTTTACATTATTGACATAATGTTCAATCCGATCATTGGATTGAGCTAAAATTGTACGAGAAATCTCATAACATATAGTCCAACCTTCCATTAAAATTTTAGGGAAATCTAAGTTCCAGAAGGTCATTTAAAACTATCAACAATCAGATAGAAAATAACATAAAATTCATTAATAGCAATTTCATAAATATGTTGATGAGCTGGCAAAGTTATAATAGCTTTTTCTCTTTTTTTATTCAGAAATAGAAAAATAACAAAAAAAAAAGAGAAAAGAAGGAGAGCAAAACACTTAAAAACCTTGAGAGAAAGTATAGGAATTGTGTAGGATTAAGGAGTTAAGAGGAGTAAAACACAAATCACTCCCATAAACAAGGATTTAAGAAGAAACTAAGTGAGGGAGAAGGGAGGAAAAGGGGTTGTAAGTTACAACAAAGAAGAAAAATCAAAGGGGAGGGAAAACTTTTACCAGGTTAGCTTTCGAAGTTTACATTAGTGTTGGGAAGGAGTTCTAAGTTTGTTTACACAAGTTTGGATGAAAAGAAATAAATTTAATGCATTGTTCTTAAATTTTTGAATTAGGGTTCTTAGGAGAAGATTTAGGAAAAATATAAAATTGTTGAAATTGATACATTTATGATAGGACATGTAAAATGATACATAAATAATGAAGGATAAAAGATGAATTTTGGGTGTTATGTAGACAACATTAGCCAATCATGTTAGGAACAAAAGATAATGAACATGCAATGTAATAAAACTTGTATAATTATGTGTGATTTGTGATGTGTTGATGTATAAATGATAAAATTGCATATAGAGATATGTTATAATAATATGTCGAAAAAGTTAAGTAGAATAAATGGTTAATGTTAATGCATGTTAATATGTATAGGTAGAGGATTTAATGTATTTCAATGCAAAAGGAGTAATAAATTATATGTTCATGAACAAATTAGTTAATTAAAAAGGTGTAAAGTATGGTGTGAGAATTAAGTTGGATGATCATATGACATAGTTACTTTGCTATGTTTAGTAAAATCAAATATAAACCAAAATAAAAGCTAAGGTTATATTAATGTGACAATGAAATTATATATGTGTTGCAATATTGGATATGAATATGCTAAAAATCATACCTCCCTTTAATTTTTAGAGGAGCATCGTGGCTGGAACTTCAGTGGAGGGAGCTCGTACACTTAGAGTTTTAGGTAGGTGTTAAGCTCCTTAATTTTGTCAGGTTATTGTAGTTATTCTTTCTTTTTCTTATTTGTTAATGAGTTGCCTTTGTTATATACACTTGATAAATAGTAAAACAAAATTGTATCATGAATGCAAGAGAGTTATGAGAATATATGGTGAAGAATAATGATTATTCAACTTAGTTATTAAATATAAAAGATAATATGTATGACTTAGTTGTTTGAAAGGTCAGAAACTAAGGGGATATAAATATTTCGTTTTGACTTAGTCTTTCAAGTTGTGGAAAACTAAGGTGATTTGTGTTTGACTTAGTTATACGCAAAGACAGGAACTAAGATGACTTGAAGCAAACATTAACTTAGTTGTTTGTAAAAATAGAGACTAATGTGTTATGATAGGACTTAGTCATCTATGTAAGAGATGACTAAGGTAGTAATAAACTTGATCAGATTTTGAGTGAATTCCTGGATTATTTATGTGATTACTTGGTTTTCATTAAAATGAGGACCAAGGTGGCAAAAGGAGTAAACTTTACAAGCGAACTATTAAACTTGGTAGTGTAGAAGCTATCTAAAAGTAACTAAAGTTGTATGATATGTTTAGAGATAATTTGATGGAAATTATGGTGATATGATGTAAAAATATAAATTACATATATAAATTCAATTGGTATTAATAAATAAAATTACATTGTTACAGGTCCTTCTCATACTACGGGACAACCTTGATTCTCTTCATTTTGAGGGTAATTATTGCTAGGTATATTTTGGTATTTGGTTTATGTAATATTCTAGTTCATTAGGATTTGAAGTTACCTTTTGGGCTTGTAATTAATATAAAGTCATGTATTATTGTTTTGATAATTAAATATCTTTTATGTATGTATTTAAAATTCTGGTATGCATGTAGATAAATTTATAATATGTTTTGTTTTAATGATATCATGTACGAAAATAAAAGATATATGACATTGTTATTAGAATGGGAAATGAAGAATGTATAAGTGTATGAAATGATGAGTAATTGGATTGTGGTGAAGAAGGTCCAGGATGGTTGGATTACAAATATATATGTTCAATTGTGTTTTTTGTTGATGTCAACATTTGGGAATGTCGACTTACATTGGAGACTCTTTCGAAATTTTAGTAGCTATGATAATAATAATAAGCTTAAAGTATTGTTAAGATAGTTAGGGACAATGATGTTTTTTTTTTAAAAAAAAAGAAATTCCTTAATTTTCAACAAATATGACATAAATCAAACTTAAGGTGTTATATCCATTAATATATATATAGTCAAAATGAGGTTGCTTTGATTTTTTTAATTTGAGTCAACTTGAGTTGACTGCCTTGTGACTCAAGTCTTACCCTAGGTCAAACCCCGAGTCTAGTTTTAAAACTATGATAATAATAATTTTTATTATTATGTTGTTTTGGATCAACCTCGGTTGACCATCTCGACCCATGACTTGAACCTTGTCTAAGGTCGACCTCTTAGTTAGGTTTTAAAACCATGATAATAATCACTTTTATCCTTATATTGACCTGGGTCAATGATCAACCCGACCCGTGATTCGGTCTTTGTTGATCAGGCCTAGCCCCGAGTCGACCCTTGAGTAAGATTTTAAAATTATGATAATAAATATTTTTATCCCAGAGTGGTTAACTAGGGTCAATGATCAATCTGACTCGTGACCCGATCCTGGCCCTAGATCAACCCCCGAGTCCAGTTTTAAAACTATTATAATAATTATTTTTTATCCTCACATTGACTTGGGTTGATGATCAATCCGACCCAGGCTTGGCACCGGGTCGATCCCCGAGTTAGGTTTAAAACTATAATAATAATTATTTTTATCCTTACGTTCCCCCGAGTCAATAGTCAACCCAACTTGTGACCCGAACCTGGTCCCAGGTCGACCTCCGAGTCAAGTTTTAAAACTATGACAATAATCAATTTTATCCTTATGTTAACCCAAGTCAATAGTCAACCCGACCCATGACCCAGACCTGGTTGATCAGGCTTAGCCCTAAGTCGACTCCCGAGTCAGGTTTTAAAATTATGATAATAATTATTTTTATCCTAAGGTTAACCCGAGTCAATGTCAACCCAATCTGTGACTCGAGCTTGACCCCGAGTCGAACCCCAAGTCAAGTTTTAAAACTATAATACTAATCATTTTTGTCCTGACGTTGACCTGAGTTAATAGTCAACTTTACCCGTGACCCAAGCTTGGCCCTAGGTCGACCCTTGAATTGGATTTTAAAACTATGATAACAATTATTTTCATCCTTATTTTGACCCAGATCAACTAGATTAACTCTTGTGTAGAGTATTGGACAAGCTTGTCCTATCCCTTTTAGTGGGACAAAGACCTCTCCCCTAAAACAATCTTGGATAAGACAAAAAAATTATTTTTATATTGTTTGAAAGTGCACCTAACAACTTCACAAAAAATTTATTTTGTCATGATTATCATTATTGATCATACCAAACACTACCTATAAGAAGAAATTAATCTAATTCTTGTTTTTTCGCTTAACAAAGTGAAATTTGATTTAAATAGAGAACTCATTTAATGTGTATATGATTTTTTTTATAAGTGATATCAAAGAATATATTCAAAAAAATGTAGTTGAATATTATCAAATCCACTCATTTGAGATCTTTCATAAAAAAAACTGTAAATATTTAAAACATATAAATAGTTTTTGATTAAATTTAGATATAAAATGACCAATAAAGCATGTAACATATAAAAGAAATTTTAATAAATATATTTTATTTATATTAAATGATTTATATCTTATTAATCTTAGATGCTATGTTTTGCATATGTATATAGATATATGTATATTTTTTATTAGAGTAATTTTTAATTTTAAGAAACTAAAAAAAAAAAGTTAACTAATGTAAGTATATATACACACATACATTCCAACAAACACAATTTTGATATATTCAATAATATAGGAAAAAAACAGGTTTTCAAATGAAGTTATATAAATAACTAATATATTTGGTATATAT
>Ga0307513_10009412_pt1 | contig 12356 bp, 22 predicted proteins | sample 15_EM_MG_FD_202174 | JGI IMG/M metagenome (GOLD analysis project Ga0307513, IMG submission 202174) | Populus trichocarpa ectomycorrhiza microbial communities from riparian zone in the Pacific Northwest, United States - 15_EM | ecosystem: Host-associated > Plants > Roots > Unclassified | place... | reverse complement strand
GTGAAAATTCACCCCTACACCTCACTTGGCGAGCAAATACCTATGTGTATGGATTTAGGTATTATGGAGAGTCATGGCCTTTCCCTGCTAATGGCATTACGAAGGAGCAGTGGCAGTTCCATACGGTCGAACAGGTTTTGGAAGACGTCATCTACTTCGCACAACGGTTCTCTTTCCTTCACCCCGACGACCACACGACTTCATATAGACCCCACCCATCTGGAACCCCCTGGATCGCCATCGGTGGTTCTTATCCTGGTATCCGCGCTGCCTACCTCCGTATCAGAAATCCAGAGATTATCTATGCTTCGTGGGCCTCTTCCGCCCCCGTCGAGGCTCAAATTGACATGTCGAGCTACTGGAAAGCTGCGGAACGTGCTCTCCCTAGGAACTGTTCTAACGACTGGGTTTCCATCACGAAACACTTCGATGAGGTGCTCAGTAACGGCAGTGATCAGGAGGTCTACGACCTCAAGGCTCGCATTATCGCCGCTGAGTGGAAGAGATACGACGAGACTCGAAGAATCGGGGTATCTTCAGTTCGTTGAACAATTTGTCGTATCCAAGCTGGCCTCCTACTTGATGGATCCCCTGGGAAACTTCCAGGTATGTTCACCCCTGAAGAGACAGAAGCATGTACTCTAATCTGCCATTGACAGAAATACGGAATACCTCCGGGTTTGACATTCTGCGATGTCATGGAGACCAGGAACGGGACAACGCCTGCTTACCCTGAGGGTTTGGCTGCTCATTTCAACGTGACAGTTGCTTTAGAGGCTTTCTTAGCCGATCTCTCTGAGACAGACCCCAACACTTTCGCTATCGCTGGACCCCCCGAGCCTGATGATGCCGACACACTCGCATGGAAATATCAATATTGCACTGAGTTTGGTATGCTTTCCCCTTTTCTCCCCCTAAAATGGACTCGTGGCCTGGTCTGATTGCACACGCGCGTAGGCTACTTCATAGGTACTGATCCTTACAACAACCGAAGCATCCAGTCACAGTTCCTGACCCAGGCGAGCCTCCAACAAGAGTGCTTGAGCTCTTTCCCAGAGGGGGCCATTCCTCCTGAACCTAACGTCCGTGCCCTCAACGATGCTTACGGCGGATGGCACATGAACCCAACCCACGTTTTCTTCACCAACGGCCAAATCGACCCTTGGAGAACGCTTTCGATCGCCAGCTTTGAGGAGAACGCCCCGAAGAGGATTGGCACCACGAAGGTCCCCGCGTAGGTGTCATGGGATGTCGTGACATGACACCTTCCAAAATCGCTGATCGTTGTGTTGTGCCATTTAGCTGTCACACCGCGCCTGATGAGTCGTCCTACTTTGGTGTTGTTTACCGAGGAAAGACCCACGTCAAGGATCTCTCCTCGCCCCTTACAGAGCCCGAAGAGCCGTTCTATACTTCTCTCGCGTTGTTCGAGATGGCTTTGGATGAGTGGTTACCTTGCTTCTTCCACGAAAACTAGACCTGCACTCGGTTAATTCGCGCTTCTAAAACGTCCGTGGCACTCTCGTAACGTTGCCTTTTCTTTGGTGTACCAGTGACCGTGTATGTAATGGGGGAAATTTCATATTTGTTGAACAGCTCGCTGGGCATTAGCCTTCGGCGCCAAGAGGGTCGTCTGCAAGGGGAGTATGTACCGGGGACCGGCCGGTTCTCTGTCAACGGGCAGAATCATCACGAACGTGGGGATACATCGTTCAAATATAACGGACCAGGGGACGAAACAGCCCTGGGGAGTTGTTTGTCGGCTGGAGAATGATGGCAACGAAGCATCCGCCTTACTTGGGGACTTACGTAGGTATGGGCTCGTGGGTGTTCACGTTCTACTGGGGTCACACAAAGCCTGAGTTTAAAGAGCGCAGCATGGGCTGAACGCTCCAGGTTTCCATTCACCCACAACCGGAGAGGTACCATCTAGGTAATGTAACAGATAAAACCACTACATCGCGAAATATCGCGCCTCTAAGGGAGAAAAGCAGACAACGTAAAGTGATATACAGGAGCAAAGGGGAAGAGAGTTGGACAAAGAGAGAAAGCCCACCAGGTCGAAACACGGTTTCAACAAAAGAGCCGTCCTGAGACATCCCTGCTAGACGGATCCAGCGCTTCGAGCGCTGGTAATCTAGGTGTGTCAAAGGATACATCTCCTTGAGGAATCTAGGAGGTGAGGGTCATAGGACCGCCCACTTAATAAGGAAAGCGAGTGAAGTGCAGATAAATGATAGGGAGGGGCGTAATGAATGCGTGCGCGCGTATAAATGTGCCATAAAGCACATGCAGAGGGAGTGTGAGTTGTTAGGTGTTTGTTGTCGTAAGTCGTAAGCCGCTATTGAGGATTTCAGAGGGTCTTGAGAATGGCGACGGAGAAGTCGGAGAACCAAGTGTTCTGGGCCTTTGGTGAAGCGTATTTGGTCGTGGAACCTGTAAGGCACGAGGTGAGATATGTGCACAGCAAAACAGTGAGCCACGAAGGGCTTACCACCAAAGAAGGTCTGAGCTTGGATACCACGGAAGCGACCCTGGGCATTGTTCCTGAACTTTAGCCCACTAACGTTGATGACGCTCTTTCCGTTGAAGAAGAGCTCCAGTTCTCCGTTGGATTTACCAACATCGTTGAGACGAACACGCTGAGAAACAGTGTTCCATTGGCCAGACTTGAAGTCAAAGGCACCCCGACCGACGGAGGCACCGTAGGTAGGGTTGCATTCCGACATGGGGGCAACGTCGCACAGGATCTTGTTAGCGTCGAAGCCAGGGTTCTCAGATGAAGGAAGGTAGGTGTACAATTCACCCTGCCCCTCGGTTCGCCACATAAGACGGGTAGACCAGCACTTGGTGTCGCGGCGTCCGCCGGAACATGAAACGGCAACCTCATCATTCTCGCCACCATCTAAGATTAGCAGCGAGGATCAGCATAAGCGATCTGATAGGCGCGGTGATGTCACTCACAAAATCCGAGCAACTTGCCACCTAGCTGATAATCGAAGTCCTCCTCGAAGAAGACAGAGTACCCGAAGGTAGCCTCGAGGGCGGTGGACAAATCGACATCAGAAGGACCCGGGGCATAGAACGAGAAACCACCCATTGGGTCATGGGTGAAGGTGTACGACCCCTGGGGATAATGCGCCTTCATGCCGAGCTTGCCATCTGGTGCCTTGACAACATCGCGGGAAAGAGCGGTCAAAACCTTGGTAGGTTTCAGGGTGGCATCAGATAGTGGAAGAGCACCGTCAATTCCCTCGGAAGTTGTCCAGTGGTCGCTGCCAAAGCCGGAGGGGAACAGTTTGCCCGTTAAAGAGCTGCCACCACCGGTGCTTGGGGTCTGGGTGGGGTTACTGTCTTCATCATCACCCTCAGTCGGGGTAGGAGCAGACTCGGTTGGGGTAGGGTCAGCAGGCTCGGTCGGGGTAGGGTCAACACGGGAGGAAGAAGGCTTGACGAGCAGGGTCGGGACGATCGGAACCGTGGGGGGCTCGTCGTCGGAGTTTGGCTCATCGTTTATGTTAGGGGTGGGCGTGGGGGACGGAATGGGGACACTGTAATTGCCAACGACAGGAGGCTTGCAGGCACTCTTCTCGCTCCTGGCCTTGACCTTGGTAATACGATGGACATGACCAAGGCGGACAATTGGGTGAGCAGCAGAGAGGACGGCGAAGAGAGCGACAGAAAGTAAAATGAAAGTGAAGGAATGCATTTGTACTAGACGACAACGAGAACGGAGGAGAAGGGGGACGGAGGAGAAAGGGACAATGAAATCCAACACAACCATTCAATTTTTAAACAGTAACGCTATCCCGCCAGAGGCACGTGCCCGGAATCTCTTGGCTTGATAGTTACTGCATCGGGGGGTGAGCGGGACGCGCCGTACGTGATTTTAGTAAGTACCCCTATTGTGGTTGAGGAGGGGGCCCACCACGCCCTTCACCTGGAAAGAAAAAGGGCTGGTCAGTCAATTTCTTGCTTCCAAGGCAACGACATTACCTCGACCCCGCCCACGGCCACGGTAACCTTCATGTCCGTCTCCTCTTCCTCGGTAGCCTTCATGTCCGTCTCCTCTTCCCCGGTAGCCTTCATTTCCGTCACCTCTTCCTCGGTAACCTTCATGTCCGTCCCCCCTTCCTCGGTAGCCTGACGCAATCATATCAGCCTCTCCTTTATTAACCGGGACCTCGCGATAGTTATTCCCTTACCTTCGCCTCGGCCCCTCCACTCACCATCTCCCCGACCACGATAACCTAATGCACACAAGCCAAAAATCAGCGTCAAAGACGTGCATAGGGTTTCCTTTCTTACCCTCTCCACGTCCTCTGAATTCGCCATCCCCTCTGCCACGATAAGCTGAGTTGAGATCATGGGTCAGCCACCGAATCAGCGAATACCGGCGGACTACTCACAGCCACGGCCACCACGATCTCGACCATATCCTCGTCCACCTGCTTCTCCGCGGTGCCCACCACCCTCTCCGCGGTATCCACCTCTCCCGCCTCTTCTCTCACCACGGGTGCCTCGTCCACGGCCGCCATGTGTTGTAAATCCGTCATCTTGTGGAACCGGATCATCAACAACAGGTGGAGTTTGTGGAGCTTCGCCACCGAAAGACTCCTGAAGTCCTGAGATCGGCGGAAGGTCGTGTTCATCCTCAGCGGCCCAGTCAATCGGGCCGGCTGTCTGTGTCTGATCGTGGCGCATAATATCAGTGAAGCTGTCGAATTAAAGATATAAATCCGCTTACGGGCTCCACAACTTCTACAGGTTTATGTTCCGCCTCGGGTTCCACTTCATAGACAGTCGGTTCTTCTGGGGGTGGGACACCACCAATAATAGGAACGTCGAATTCGTTGTCGCCAACAACAGGAACATCGATCTCGTTGTCGAGTTCGCTCTCCTGGACGAACAACAGACTTCCGGGGTGAGCATGTGCAGTGATGCCGGCCCCGGCGCCAGGCTCGCTGACGGCACCCTCGGCAGCACCCTCCTCCGACGGATGCTGATGAGAGTACTTGACCACCTGGGCGATTTCAATTAACCTGGAATCTGGGTTGATGTCTCTGGTCAAGGCCGTGGTTTCGATCGAGAAGGACGGTCTCCTTACACGCAACTCCTTGTAGTTCGCCTTCCCCAGAAAAGAGACCAGAAATGATATCCTCTTTTGACTGCGATTCCTCCCCTTCCAGAGTTTCGACCGCGGAAACGATCGCAAGTGATTCCGCTTCGGTCACCTCGGCACTGTGGACGAACGGGTGTGAGCTGTTGATGAGGGCTGGTAAACGAACGAAGGCGAGGATGAGCCTGGCAGTGGCTTCACTCGCAGCCTGCCAATTGTGTCAACGGATCTTCAACGCCAACGTTGCCACGCGCCGAACCTTTGCCTCCGCGACGGCTTGCTCAATCGCAGCTTTTCGGGCGTCGTCAACCGCAGCCCTCTTGAGTGATTCCTCTTTCGAGAGTTCAGATTCATGTACCTGCAGCATTAATCGCGGTCGATCGCTTGAGAAAAACGGGGGCAATAGGTGGGTCGTCTGACCTCGACAGCCTTTTTAACTTCCTCGAGCTCCTTCACTACGGCTTCAAGACTGGGCAGACCGGCAACCGAACGTTTTTGATCCTCGTTGAGTTCGGTCCCAGAGCTGCTATACTCCTTGACCCGTTTCTGTATGAGGTGGTGGATGATCTAAGCGACGAACATGGGCCTGAAACTTTGACCATGCATACCACTTTCTTTTGAGTAACTTTGAGACGCTTGGTGATCAGGTCCACGATGGGTGAGAGCTTTTGTAAGGACGGCGAGACAGCCGCGGGGGTCGAGGGCGCGAGAGGTGTACCCTGGTTTGAGACACCGTTCGTGACGACTTCGAGATTTTGAGTTCCGGTGAGGGGAGAGGGTGTGGCAGAGTTGTCATCGATGACCGCCGTTGCTCCGCCCGCCGTCTTTTTCTTTTTCTTTTGAGAGGATTTACTGGTAGTAATCTGGGGAGGGGGAGGAGCGCCGGGCACGATTCGTTGAGTGGGTGTTGTGGACATTTTGGAGGATGATGATCGTTGTAGTCAAGTTTGCTGCTTGCATCCGAACCACCAACATCCTAAGACCACCATGTCTGACTTCAGCTCCAACACTGCACTCGCTCTCCTCAGTTCGTCCCCTTCGACTTCTGCCGACGCAAACGTAGAACATGGCTTGCTGCCCTATCCTAGAGTTCGCATGAGATGCTTCAATCTGTGCCTTCCGTTCGACGCTGGAGACCTTGCGATCGTGACTGGGAAATACTACTTTCTTGTCCAGAGCCCTACTGTTGAGCGGAAGCCCGAGCTACTGGAAGCCCTCTTGAATGCCTCTATACCCGGTCTTGATGTAGATGTCATCAAGTCCAGGCTTCAGGTCAGATCTGTGATCCATCTTGACGAATCTCCAGACGACATGGCCGACTTTCTGCTCGCTCTGCACTATGGAATGTACGTTGCCTGTGTGTACTCTTGGTGGTGCCTAGCTTGATTAGCTGGTTTTCAGGAGCATATGTGGCTATGATGCATCCGACTTCTGCCGAATCTCTGCTGTGCTCCGACTGGCAACAAAGTACTCTGAACAGTGGCTACGTGACCATGTCATTGCGGGACTATCTCATACCTGGCCTGCAACTTTGACCCAATGGGACGAGAGAGAACGACGTGTCGATCCGACCGATCCGGGTATCGTGCCATTCAACCTACCGCATCCAATGTAGGTGCTATTCAGCCTTCGGTTCGTTACACGGTTTCTGACATTGCTTCTGCTGGGCAGACAAGTCGTCAAACTTGCTCGGGAGACCGACGCTCCCAAACTTTTGTTATCTGCCCTCTACGACCTGTCGCGTAACACCCCTAGTCATATCGCGGCGGGCATGCAGTCCAACCTCGATCCGAGTGTCCACCATACCGTATCTCAAGAGGACCTGTTTCGTACGCTCCGAGGACGAGAGATAGCCAGCAGGTTTCTATCCACGTTCATCGTTAAGGAGTTGGAAGGTAGGCGGCCGAGCCATGCTTGCACGCGGCCTCAAAACTGTCGGATGGCGTTCGAGTGCGTCATGTTCGATCTACTTAGGGACGTGAACGGTTTGTTGTGCAACAGGAATTCGGATGTGCTGTTCGCAATCGCGGAGTGCGCGGGTATGTTGGCCACGGAAGGAACAAGGGCGGATGGACGGTTTTTCGTGTGTCGCTGGTGTCACGCAGAGTTTTGTGATGCAGTACAGAGAGCGAGGGCGGAGGTGTGGGCGAGCCTGCCCATGTGGTTCAATATGGAGGTTGACGAGTGGGGTACAATCTAGGCCGACCTTGAAGTTGGAGTTGCGGGATTGCTAGCAGCACCAGGAGTGTCTTTTAACTTTAGAGACCTACTAGTAGTGCTTACTGCCGTTATGTCTGAGACCCTCCAACCTTGAGCTTGATGATGTCCAGCCCACTGTGCGTGACAACGTAGCATCATGCATCAGGTCCCACGTGGAGCCGATTTCCTCGGGCATGGGCGACCTGCCAAGCGGCTCTGACCCACTCCTCTGCCACCTCTCAACAGGTGCTTTGCTGGCAACGCGCGAACTCAAGACGGTCACCACGACGAGTTCAACCCCGTAGCAATCCTTCTTGTAAGGCCCCAACACCATGTCTTTCCTCGGGCGTAACCCCCGATATGCACTCGCCTTGCTGGCGCTCCTCTTCCTCACTTGTATTCTCCTTTTCAACAACAACCTCCAAGAGGACTCTTTCTCCAATGTAAATGTCCTCTCCAGGACGGGCCGGGCCTCAACCATCGACCTCCTCCGTCAGACCGAGGCAGGATATCAGCAGAACGTCATCCGCGGTCGTCAGGATCTCATCAGGAGACACGGACCGTCAGTTTCAAAAGTCAACCCGTGAGCGCGCTTTTACGCATCGCTGTCCCTATGTAAATTTGTCCGAGCGGCGTTAACGTCCATTGAAAATCCCTGCCCAATTCTAGGTGGCCACTGAAGGAATGGGGGTATTACACACTCTGTACGTTTTTTTACGTGTTACGCCGCGCTCGAATGTCGGGAACTCACACTCTTCCGGTCTGCGTCTCACGTTCTTCCGTTGTTTTTGCATGAACAGGGGACTTTTTTATTCCAGGATTCCAGTGCCCACATCTGACCTCCCGAGTCGGGACCATGGGGGACGGTGGAAAGTGGGTCTGTGGTCTTGAGTACATCCAAAATAAGAAGAAGTGTGTTATATACTCGTTCGGTAAGGCACATTCCTCTGTTGGTGTAGACCTGGCTCTAGATTGTGTTCTGATCCGTCTTTTGGCCCGCACTTTAGGCATAAATGGCGAATCCTCCTTCGAAGCGGAGCTTTTAGAGAAGGCCCCTGGATGCGAGGTTTGGGGATATGATTTTAGCGTCACCAGCGTGGGTTTCCATCTTAACTCCAAGTCGTCTATCCGGCAACATGCTCACCTATCCGGCTCCTCTACAGTGGGGTCCTGAGCTCAGGCCCTATTCCCACCGAGCCCACTTCGAGCCCTGGGCACTCGGTCCCATCGACAACCACGGTTCCAGCGCGAAGGTCAAGATGTGGAGTCTCCACCAGCTCATGGAACACAACGGTCATGATTTTATTGATATCCTGAAAGTCGACATTGAAGGCGCAGAGTTTGCTTCCCTTGCGGCCTTCTTCGACTTTTATGAATCTCAACCCCGTCCCTCGTCTGCCTCCGAGTCCCCCATGGACTTCACCTCCAGCGGGGCCAAGTACGACTTTGTTGGAAAACCGTTGCCCATCGGTCAATTGCAGATCGAGTTGCATCCCCGTGAGGATGATGAGAGTGCGTTCATTCCATTCGTCTCGTTACGTGTCAAAGGCGCTCAAGCGGATGTATAGTTTCCAAAGAATACTCCGCTTTCCCCGCTTTCCTTTCCTGGTGGGAGAAGATGGAGCACCTCGGCCTTCGACCTTTCTGGACCGAGCCCAACTTGGTCTACGTCCACCTCACTGGTGCCAGGAGGCCCGACCTCACCGAGGTTTGTGCACAATACTTTTACCTGTTTCGTTTGTCGCTGACCATCTTCCGATCTACGAACAGTACTCGTTTATCAACATTCGTGGAAACCACGAACTCATCGTTGATCATTCAAACGAATCAGGTTCCCAGTAAAAAACGAGCACGCGGCTCACCCTATACCCCCCATCTGTCCGGGGATTGGTTAGGATGGAGACAGATATCTTAACAGAGGTTGAATTTAATACACTTCTCCAAGTGGGGATCCGTACCCTTAGCCATCGTTTCCGATTCACCTGTTTGTTTAGTTTTGAATAATGAAGATGGATTTGTACCTTAATTCCGTGCGAGGCGCGCCCTTTACATCCGCTTGGATTCCCGAGCCCCAACATTCGATGTTCGCGCAGCGGCAAATAGGGTGCCAGAAGATATCATTACTTTCGTTTCAATGACCCGTAATAAGACCAATTAAGATATCGTAGTCACAAGGGCCAGCTCGAGGGTTCATGTGAGTCTACATCGACAAGGACAAAAAAATATCACCCGAAGGAAGAAAAGCTAAGAAATGTTGATGGGAAGTATGTGATTTGCTTTCTCGTATAAAGGTCCGTGACAGTCAGAGCGTTAGATAATAATGGAGGGGGGATATTCATGCTGACAAGAGTTCAAACTGCCCAAAAAGACAAGACCAAAGAGCAGACTGCATAGGCTGTGATTGGATGTCCGTTTATGCTCGGGAAGAAGGCCTTAAAGCAACTTCTTCCAGCCTTGCTCCTTGCACTTCTTCACCAAACGCTTGACCTCCTGCGAGCGAGCACGGGTGGTGACCAGCAAAGTGTCAGGCATGTCAACAACGATGATGTCGTCCACGCCCAACAAAGCAACAAGACGTCCAGACCCAGGAACGACGATACCACCGGCGACCTGCTCAGTGAGCACTGCACGAGGGATTAGACTTTTCTCTCGATCTCGATCTCGATCGTTAAACGTACCGAGGCTGCTGTCTCCCAAGATACGAGGCTGGTTAGCTTCGGCAGGCAAGAGCTCAGCCAAAGAGGAGAAGTCACCGACGTCATCCCAACCTATGAACGAATGAGCTGGGTTTGATTATGATGGGTTACAATAGACCTCACCGAAAGTAGCGGGGACAACTGCGACCCTTCCAGCATCGGCGGCGGGTTCAGCAATGGCATTGTCGATGGGGATCTTCTCCAAATCATCCCAAACCTCATCCAGAACGGCCTGCCTCTTTTCTTCACTCTCATCCCACACCTCTGCGATCCTTTGTAGACCATCGTACATCTCGGGCTTTGACTCGCTCAGGAGTTGCAGCAGGAAGCTGGCCTTCACGACGAACATACCAGCGTTCCAACGGTAGTTACCGGTCTTGATGTAGGCAGCGGCGGTACGAGCGTCTGGCTTCTCTTTGAAGTTCAACACCTTCCTGGCGTTTGGGGCGTCCTCGGTGAGTCTCAGACTCTCACCCAACCTCACGTAACCGAAACCGGTCGAGGGGTGCGAAGGGGCAATACCGATCGTGACGAGGTAATCCTTCTTGGCGACGGCGACGGCTTCAGTGACAGCACTCAAGAATGCGTCATCGCCTGAAATCATATGGTCAGCGGCGAAGGACCCAATGACGGCGTCTGGATCTCTTCTGGCAATGACAGCGGCGGCAAGGCCGATTGCAGCCATGGAATCTTTAGGACCGGGTTCACAGAAAAGGTTCTCTGTAAGGAGGTCGGGTAACTGATCCTTAATGGAGTTTACGTGCGCGGGACCGGCGACAATGGTTGTTCGGGCAGGAGATGAGACAGGAATGAGACGATCCCATGTGGCTTGAATCAGGGAACGCCGTTTGAGCGTAAGATCGAGCAAGAACTTGGGGTAGGCTTCCCGGGAAAGTGGCCACAACCGAGTTCCAGCCCCACCAGCAGGGATTACGACGTAAAATCCAGGAATTTCGCGATTCTGGAAGGGGTAAGAGCTGAGGCCAGCATCAGCTGAGGGAGAAGGGGAGAAATCTGGCGTGAGGAAGTTGAACTGGGGGATGCTGGGGACGTATGTTGGCAAGAAGGGCGATTTTGGCTTGATTTGAGGACTCGAGGGGACCGGGGTCACGAAGCCTGAGCTTATTCTCGAACCGTTGAGACCCTGCTGGCGCGGCGTGAAAGTCTGATCGAAAGAGTGCAATGACCAAGCTTACATATAAGCCCTCCCTGACCTGTCGCTCGAGGGCAGCGTTAGCCATCCTGAGTTCAGAGCACTCATGCCTGAGCTCCGCGATCTCAGCGCTCTGAAATTGCCACGTTATTCCGGGCGGTCAGAAAAGTGGGTGAGCGGCGTACGGATTTCTGGACGGCAGTCATGATCTGGCCGAACATGGCCTCGACGCTGAGTTGCTGCTGGCTGGGGGCCCGGTTATGGGACTGGACAGACATTGTGAGGGTCGAATGGGACACGTAGGAGGGAGAGAGGGAGAGAATGTGGCGTCAGAGGATAATGACCGGCTAGGGCGGTATATAAACTAAATTCTTTAGGAAACCTCGGCTGTGTGACGGGCGTAACGCCCTGTTACGGAAAAGGGGTCAGCCCGGATCTCTGCCACTCTACTCGTCATCGCTTCCAAATTCCATTGCTTTCACCCTCCTCGCCCGTTTGTTGGGGATAGCAGCCCCCCTGGTCTTCGGCGGCGCGCCCCCTTCCGTAGGAAACCGGTAATTGAATAAATAAAAAACCACATTTAGGTCCACAGGAACATGCAAATGACAGAAATTCACGTACTGCCAGGCACCTTGGAAACCGATTTAGCTTCCGGACTAGGAGACGCATGTGACCGTTTAGACAGTGTTTGTTCCGAGATGTCTTGTTTGGCTTTTAGGGACTCGATTTTGTGACGGGTATCGGAGACCTCTATGGCCGACGTTGGCACAGGCTTAACCGAACGCTTGGATGATCCACTCTCGTTGTTGTTGTTGTTCGCAACATTGGATGTTGAGATGGGGTCTGAACGGCATAAGCTGAGGCAACGCGCATGCGAGATCAAACGATGTGGCACGTACATGATGATGGCTTTGGGGGTGGCAACGCAAACGTTGGCGGGTTCAGTCGGCACTTACGTGACTGTGCCTCAAGAGCAATCTAGCCGGCTCAATCACGTAGGCAACGTTCGTGGGTTGTCCACTGTTGAAAACTCACCGAAAGAAACTCCTTGGTTGCGAACGCCGCAGCATCCGGGGGTGACAATTCGGTCAAGTTTATTGTCATTGGTTTCTTGGAAGACAGTCCAAGGGTCAACTTGTGGAATGATTCAACGGCAGTTTGAGAACCAACAGCCGAAATGTCGCCATAC
>Ga0307513_10009411_pt1 | contig 12358 bp, 18 predicted proteins | sample 15_EM_MG_FD_202174 | JGI IMG/M metagenome (GOLD analysis project Ga0307513, IMG submission 202174) | Populus trichocarpa ectomycorrhiza microbial communities from riparian zone in the Pacific Northwest, United States - 15_EM | ecosystem: Host-associated > Plants > Roots > Unclassified | place... | reverse complement strand
GATGCGGCATTTGAAGGTAGACCCTTCCGACACAGTATCTGGCTTGTAGGTTCGATCTAGACTCACGTCGCGGAATTTTCAACCATTTCTTTCTTTTAGATTACACAAGGAGATAAAAGCGTTCATAGACTATGTCCAGCCCACGTCACAGGAACATGAGATACGTGGATTAATACTGCAGCAAATTGGCGATATTGCTCGAGAGATTTGGCCCGATGCGAAGGCGCACGCTTTTGGTAGTTTCGCAACGAAGCTGTACCTTCCAATGGGGTCAGTGAAATTCGAGCGCAGGTTCCAGTATATATTCACCATTCTACAGGGATATTGACATCGTGTTGGAGACGTCTTACGTGCCGATGGATAACCCGAGCAGAATAAATGGACTCCGCAAACTCGCCAAACGACTGAGTAAGGCTCATGTGGTGTTCGGAAATCGACTTGAAGTCATCAAAGCGCGGGTACCGATCGTTAAATTCACCTCCGTACACGGTACGAACCTAAAGACACTTTACTTGCACACTGTGACATATTCTCAGCACGAGTACCCGTGGACATTTCCATAAACCAAACTACAGGGCTCAGTGCGGTTGCATTGATCAACCGATACCTTCTACATTTCCCTGCGCTTCGGCCTCTCATCATGATGACCAAGTTGTTCCTTAGTTCAAGGGGTTTAAATGAAGTGTTCAAAGGAGGTTTAGGAAGCTATAGCATCATTTGTATGGTGATCAGCTTTATCCAGGTATATTCACCATTCAGGAATAGCTTGGGTGCTGATGTTTTCCGAATACAGATGCACCCCAAGATCCGATTAGGAGAGATTGATCCCTCTGAGAACCTTGGGGTACTCTTAATCGAGTTTTTCGAACTTTATGGACAATATTTCAACTACAATGACTGCGGAATCTGCATCTTAAATGGAGGTTCCTACTATAGAAAGGCCCAGAGAGGTTGGGCTGACTTGAAACAGCCATACTTGATGTCCGTGGAGGACCCAACAGATCCCAGTTCGCCAGATTTATTCATAGTCGTGAGTTGAACTGACATAGAATTAGCAAATGATGTCGCACGAGGTTCATTTCAAGTGCGGTCTATACGGAAAGCATTTGCAGGCGCTGGGTTCATTCTGGTTAGTCGCCTGTTACAACTACGAGAACGGCGCGAGGCGTTATATTCTGGTCGATACATGCGTTTACGACCAGAGAGTGATCCGGGACGGATTGATAGCATACTCGGGGCTCTGATTGGCATAAGTGAGAAGGTAATGCACTTCTATACCTATCTCGATGGATATTTATACGAAAACGTCATCTAGGCGGTGGAAATGCGTGAGCGCCTCCGGAACCTCTACGGGAGTGGGTCACTGCATAGCGACTTACATCTCCAACAACCGTTCATTGAAGTGGTCAGCGACGAATTGGAAGAGGACATGGAGTTTTCAGTGTCCAGTCCTTCGCAGGAAGTAGTGTCTCAAACAGATGGTGTCACGGAAGACGCGGCAAACTTCATTACTCGCCCGGTAAACTCCAGTAGTACGGAGGGGAATGCACCTCGTCCAGCTGTGTCGGACGACGAAGGATCTCGGTATCACCGATCAAAACCTCGATTTCACAGAAGGGTTGACAGGTTTACATCGACCGAATACGTGAGGAGCGATTCCGATTCCAATGACGAAGGCGCCATGCACCATTCGAGCAGAAGGGATGAAGACGGACCTCCTTCAAAAAGGAAGAGAACGTCACAAAGTCGCGATGTTAGCCCAAAGGTCCTGCACAGCGCACGCGAAAGTGAAGGATCGAAGGTCGCTTCGAAGACGGTGCGGAGACGAGAGTATTGGGCCGGAAAAACTCGCAATGAACGGCCGCGACAGGATCCCTGATTGACCGTTGAGGCATAGTCATATGTAATAGGATATTTCCGTGCCAAGGAGCATAGATTATAACATTGGGAAACGGAGCACGCCTCATACATCATTCGGAGCACACGTACCCGTTCTCTCGATTAACGACGTCAAAATGTAAAGTCGCTATCTGTTTAGATGAGGTGGGTAGGGCAAGGCCAGCTGTGATCTTGTCTCCCGCAGAGATCTTCCCCACTCCTTCTGGTGTTCCTGTAAGAATCACATCGCCGACCTACGGCAGCGGTAAGTAAGCACGCAATTGGAAAGAAGTGACTTGCCTCTAAAGTCATGATTGAGGATACGTGCTCCAAGAGCTGAGGGATGCGGAACATCATATCGGACGTTGTGCCATTCTGCTTGAGCTCGTCGTTGATCTGGCGGCGAGGGCAAATTGGACAAAAGAATTTCCTCGTCGGGAAATGGCCTACCTTCAACCACATGCTCAGGTTATGAGGGTCGACGATCGATGATTTGGGAATAAATGAACTACAAGGGGTGAGCCCACAACTGTGACAGTATATAACCTAGAGTACCCAATAGGTGTAAAGGTGTCGAAGCCCTTTGCTGCAGACCAGGGAAGCCCTTTCTTTTTCGCCGCGTCCTGCATGTTGCGTGCAGTCATGTCAATAGCGAGGACTGCAGCGGCGATATGAGCAGTGAACATGATAAGAAGTCGAAAAGGGCTACTATATCCTGAAACATGGGATTCTGCGTTGTCTGCTTGGATGTCACGACCTCTACGTCCAATGACCACCCCTAATTCAACTACATTGGGCTAAGTTCGGGAGCAGAGCCGAAAGTGGGACTGTCCCCTACTCTCGTGATGTACGATTGTCCCTTTTGGTATTTCGACCTTCCCCGGAGAGTGAACATAGCTGGTCGTTGGCTTGAGGAAAAAGAAAGGTTTTTCTGGGATGGCATTACCCAGTTCACGCGCGTGCTTCACATAGTTTCGACCAATAGCCACGATCTTCCTACCCGTGCTTGCGAACGATGCCATAATTAGGGAGAGGCAGAAGAGGAAGATGCACAAAGGCCAGCAATAGGTTGGAGTCCTCCACCGGGAATGGACAAACTCCATACGAGCCCATTTGCATCTGGCACTCTCTTGTCGCCGGACTCCAAAGGCAAGACACGCGTTCCGCCACAGACCTACGGGTGGTGGGACGCGCTTCCTATCGTTTCTGGCTCAAATGATCAAAGGTAGTTGAACCACTCCATTCCTGACACCACTGGTACATTAAACTGCACCTTCCAATGGCAGGGCTATTCTGTGGACTTCCAAGGGAATAATTTCCCCACATATGTATCTGCCGACCCTTACGTTGCAGCCGCTCCCACCTACGTCTCGTTTACCTGCACAAAATCTTCCGGTGCCGGATGCTGTACTTGAATCTGTTGGTAATTTTGGACCTCCGCGAATGTTCTCCATCTCTCCAAACGAACGGTATCTCTTCGCATATTTTCCGAGCGTCAGTGGCTTGACCCCAGGTATTGCTTGCATCTGGGAAGGCTTGAGGTTGCAACTGAATTGGAACGTTGGTCCGAGAGATAGCATTGTCGGATGCTGGTGGTTGGGGCACGAACGAGAGGTGAGTCATCCTTTACGCCTGTTTGGTATTTACGAGCCCAGGTATAATAGTGGACTACTACCGTCACGGGAGAGGCAATACGGCTCCAACCACTCGGTCCAGATATCGGTCGGCGGACCCCGATGGTGCTAGTCCTTTCCGAGAACTTCAATCTGCAAATTGTATACCTCCCTATCCCCAAAATAGATGGTGCATTCCAGGACCTTCAAATCAACCTCTTGCACAAGTCTAGTACTTCACCCGACACTCCTGTTCCAGGACGATCGTTTGCGTCCAATACCGGTCTCGTCTGTATACGAGCGTCCATGGGCCTTGCATACGATGGCGAGGGCACTTCCACTCCCATAATGTGCTTGACTAACTCACAACACCTTTTAGATTCATCCATCTTATTTGCCATGCATTCGGAACTGCTGCCGCCTCCCACTTTACCGGTCACTTCTAATAGCATGGATATACCATTATCTAGCGGCATGCATCCAATTTATTCGCCTCATGCCTGGAGCGAGGATTGGGAAGTCGCGGGTCCCGAAAACATGATTCGTTTGTGTGAAGTTCGCGTCAAGTTCACCGGCGAGGGATGGCGTACGTACCCTGAAGGAACCCTTAACTCCTCGCTAATATATTTGGTAGAATGCACGTCGGAGCCTCTGCCGCCGCTATCTCATCAGCTCTCTGGCCGCGTTTCACACCTGCTGTTCATTCCTAGGGTCCCACCTGCACCAAATGAGCCGGCAAGCGAAGCTCCAAATCGACAAAAAGGCGCAAGATTTCTTGTATTAGGAACAACTGATTTCGGGACCTGTGAGCAATCTAGCCCTTGCACATTCACCACCAATGAATTCTCGTATAGTCACCGGACCGATTGAATCAACATTACTAGTCCACTCCCTACGCAGGGATGAACACGGGGGTGCGCACACACGTTGGGCTGTGGCCCTCGATGGCTATTGCAGGTTCCAAGATCGTAACATCTTAGCAATATCTCCAGCGAATACCATCGGGAGGGAACAAGCAAGACTATTAGCTACATTTTCTTCAAACATGAGTCCTGGGGAAGTGCCGGGATCGAACGAAACACAGATTCTTCAGCTGTGAGGTGGTTCTTATCGTCAATCTTAACAACTAACGTTCATTTAGTCCGAGCTTGGCGAGAGATAGTCACTATTATCCCCTCCAAATGAAAGGGTCGGGTGGTAAGCCCCTCGCCGTTTTCCTACCGCAAGCTCACACGAATCACCAGTTCCGTTGTTCATGGCCGTGTCTCGCAGTGGAACCCATTTTGCTGTATCAGGTGCACAAAACAAAAGGAATATTTCTATCCATCCTTACCTCAGTGCCCGCGATGGTGTGTTCCCTTCCACAGACTCTACCCTTACATTCAAAGAATGTGTCAGAAACCTACAAGTCGGTACAGACTGCCCTATCAAGGGCAATGCTGCAGCCGCAAGTGCCTTACGACCTCTACGAGATATTGGGTACCATGGACTTTCCGGCACAATTAGAGTCGCTCGCCTCAGCTGCAAAAATAGTTCACACCGAGGTCGGTGGAGGGGGCCCTCAACGTTGGGATACAGAAATTACGAAGATTATGTTCCACGTTCTGAAGTCAGTCGCATGGTATCCTGCGATATGGAATGTTCTAACCACTATGCAGACAAGCATGCATTAAAGAAACCGACGACAGTCGTCGAAAGCTTCTTTGCCTCAGAGCTGACTTTACCCTGGATATCTGTTCCCTCCATGCCATTGAGAGTGCCCTTCTCGACACTAAGCCCAAGAGCGACAGCGGTGTCTATGACGAAAGTACGAGTTGCTCAGCGTGAGACATATTGATACTGAAAATGCTCCTTAGGTAGTCTTTGGCCAATTGTTGGCATGTGTAACTGGTTCATCGAGTTCGTCGAGTCTCTTCTGCGGGCCTGCGCCGGTTATCAGCGGAAAAGGAAAGCAAACAGTGACAGCCCACCGGAAATCGGAATCAAGTTACATGTCTTGCTGCACCCATCTTCGCTGAGCTCGATTACCGAGATCATTGAACAAATGTTACGCTTCCGAAAGACCCTTGAGGACGAAAGCTCTGATCACAAACCATCCAAAGGGGTTGTTCGAGAGGTTCTTACGGACGCTTTGGACCAGTCACCGGTCGACTTCAACGCTGGACTCGCTATTTTGGACGACATTAAGGAAGAATTGTTGCAGTTTCCAGGTAAGGAAGGATCAAGGCGCGCTGAACCATACTAAGTATACGTATCATAGCCGATGAACTTCAGCGGTCTTGGATTACACACGATATTGCCGACGGCCTCCGCTCGGCGCTCGATACATTCACCACACGATTGACAGCACCAGAGGTCGTAGAACTTCTGCCTTTGTATGTCAAGCCAACAGATATCTACGTCCCAGACGATGCGACAGGCCATCTACGATCGCAAGAACGAGATATCGTCACCAAAGCGGTGCTGGAGAGAACCTTTCTGACATGCTCAAGGTGTGGCGGCCGGAGTCAAATAGGTAGCTTTGTAAGCGGAGAACCCTCTCGATGGAGAGACTGGGAACGTTCATGGGGAGAATGTATATGCGGGGGTGTTTGGGAAGTGGCTTGAGCATGACAAAATTATGACACGTGGTGAAACGGCTCAACAATATATTCGTTAAAACTGCGGGATACCTAAGCCTAAGGTTCTACACGCTGCGCGAGGTATGGTATATCCACTATGGGTACGTCTCAAAGCAGGGCTATTTCCAATGCATGGACGACAACGAGTCGACCACTTTCGACTTCAGTACTGACGCGTAAGCAAAACTCCTGAGCATCACTACAGGACCCGCGGAGCCTCTCCTCCTTTCAACGGCAGCTGCTTTGATTTTGCACAACTCTGTGAACGCCATCTCAAATGCAAAGTCGGATGGTCTGTTGTAACCAAAACCACTCCCAACTTCTTCTTCTTCTTCGAATGGCCACTCCATGGAGTATGCATACGATGCCTTGATTCGTGCAAGTCCTTCTGGATCGTGATGGAGCCATTCAAGCTCAGGGTTGGAAGCAAATGACGAGAGGATCTCCTGAAAATGACATCCATTTTGATAGCGGGAGGCGCTGCGGCGCTTGGGAGTTTTAAATCCCAATCTTTCAGCACCCTTGGTGTCCCAATATCCGGCCGTCACCCTCTTGAACTGGGAGTGACATTGCCGGATTTGTTGCACTATCCTGTTCTTGTCTCTATTCAACTGCTCGTATGTTAGGCACGGGAGTTGGTCTGGGTGACAGAGCTGGAGCAGGTCGTTCCATGGTTGCCGGAGGTCTTCGTCAGCGGGGGGTAGTTCCCTGTCTTCAATGTCCCTCCATCTGTGGTTATATGAGGATTGCATCTTTTTCGCCTCTACTAGGATTGAATCGATGATGTGGGGGCCTAGATGTACGTCCCGAGTCACAGGGGTAGGACCGTCAAGGCCAACCGGCACATACGCTGGTCGGCTGCCCAGATGGAATTGCTTTTTGTGTTTCTCAAACACCTCGGGTTTGATGCGATGTCCAGATTTTGCTGAATCCATACACGTATTGAAACTGAGCAACGGTAAGTTCCGTACTTTGGACCAATGATATTTACTAACATGTGCGCAAGGGTGATTGCCTCATCACTCGCGAAGCCCTTCTTGTAACATGCATTTTCGTGGAGTCTCCCATATATTCCAACAAATTGGGTATGGCGCAAGCTCTCAAGGAGGTGCGGTTTGAGATACTGATTGGCCTCTTCCTCACCATTACTGTTGTGGTTATAAAGCTCGTCGCGTAAAGACTTCATATCGAGAGGTTCTGTGGTGAAATATGCCTCAATGTTCCGGCGAGTGGAGTTTTGGGGAGTTGTCGGCTTGAACGCGTTGACGATATCGGGGCAAAAGAGGACCATGGCGGTATCTCCGTCGAAATCTCCGCCACTAAGAAGGCTTGCCGGAGAAACGCTGCCTCTGGAAGGTAAGACAAGAACGTCTAGACCACTGGGGTACATCGATAATTGAGCATTGTGGACAGCCTTCATCTGCTAAGTATCTCAGCCACCAAAAAGGACAGACATAAGGCACAATATGCACCTTTTGCACATCGCAAGGCAATCTGATGGGATCCCGCATGACCTACGGATATTGACATGAATTTGTATTAGTAGTTCTAGTACAGTGGACCTACAAGCACATCACCGTCGAGACGGGTGACCAAAGTCCCATCAGGCAAATTGAGAGCCGTAGAAAATTGGACAAAGCACTCTCCTGGATTTAATGTATGGAATGGATCTACAGGTTGCGTATCAGTTGTGATATGTGGTGTTAATCTGAGGCATTACCAGCAATCATCATTAGACGAACGGACTGAGGAATTTCAACCCGTCCCCGTAGGATCCGAGTGTTCACGGCATTTTCAAAGTAGCCCCTAAGTTTTCTCCGTAGTATTGGGTTGGTATTTGGGTCAAAGCCCGCCTGAAGCATGGAGACAATAAATTCATCCTTGCGAGCTGGGCACCTAGAGTATTAATCCAAAAATTAGTCTTCTGTGACTCTATAAAGCCAACTGGCCATACCCAGAGAGCGGATCTGGAGCCCACTTATCTGCTGGCAGCTGGTCCGAATCGTCATCTACCTGCTCTTCTCTCTGCCACCCAAACCCAAGCCCATAGGCACGTGCGGCACCACCGTACAGGCGTTGCTGGATGAAGGTAGCTAGACCTTCATTTTGCAGGAATAAAGCCAATCGCTCACAGTACCCGGGCTTGTTTGGACCATCCCAGTCCGTCAACGCCATGAAGTACCGATCCATCAGCAATTCTATGAATGGTGTGAGATGCCCAGCAGTGATACCGCTATGGGCAAGACAATTGATTGCATCCAGTCCAAGTCGAGCAGGGTAGGTGACTCTGTTTGGTCCAACCAGGTCGAAGGTTTGAAGAAACTGTTCTGCTTCCGAATATTGGATCTTACACTGAGATTTTCTGATCCATATGCTAGGTATTTCGTCATTTTCTTGCCCTGGTTTTTGTATCCAAACACCCTATAAAGGTATCAACCACTTGCTGAAGGATGGTTCACGAGGATAGTCACCTTTGCACCGCGGTACCGTCCCTGGACAGCTTGTGGAAGAGACTTCCACCCCATAATTTCTTTGATTTGCCTAAAAAAGGCGCCGTTTGCATAGCCGATGCCGTCTGTCATTATATGCTCTGTTTCAGCTGTTTTTGCAGTCTTTCCATCGGCATCTACAACTGCGTTAGGTATCGTCGAATCTCACAACTAGGGGCATACACTCGTCATCGATGATATAGAAATTCTTTTCCTCGACAGTGACCGTGGGTTCGGATGCAGAAAACCCCAAAGTAAACCGGGAAACCCATTTGGAGGCTTTCTGTCTAGCGGCTTCAGCACCCCTTCATCCACACAAAATTTGCGTACTTGGCTTGCATTCTCTTCGATTGGGTTAATGAAGCGTATAAGCTTCTCCAGGGATGTGTGTTGTCCGCGTGAGAAAAGATAGATTGTATTGTCCTGTTAAGTTATTAGGGGCAGATTACAAGGAGTGGATGGATATTTGTGGACGCACCTTATGATAGACGGCGTCAAATATCCGATTATGGAGCCTGAATGTTGCCAGACAATAATCAATGAGTTGGTCCATTCCACCATCTGGTATCTTGTTCCAAGACACCCTAATGAATGATGCAGAGCCGAACTTTCTGGCAAGTCGGCAGGAGTGGCTTTTAGTGGCTCGATGGAGGATAAAGCGTTTGGCATGGGGACTAAGTTCGAGCGTCACATTGAAGTGAATAGATCCAGAATATGCTTGTGCGAGCGCACTATCTGTTGAATCATTCATGCGCTGCTCATGTCCCATGATCTCGATAACTTGCGGCTGACGTAAGATCAGAAGCGGATGGCAGGAGTAATTAACAGAGAGCTCACATCCAAATTGATGCGATGCACAGGTTCCATTTCTGTATTGAGGGCTTCGATCCAGTCAACAACACTTGTGCACTGTGACTGGTACGCTGGTAGGTGTATGTTATCGTAACAACGAAAGGACTTCCGGTCCCTTCGTGCCAGCTCCCACTGGATTAACCACGGAAGGCTTGCCATTTGATCGGGTTCGAATAGGGATGAAGCCAACTCCACAACTGGGGCGCTGATTGGTGAGTCATCGAACCTGGGAGGTCGAGGAGGCAGCACTCCGTCAAGCGGGTATGCTTCGGCTCGTCGACGTTTGAACGCTATGGCTTCAACGCGAGGGTCATTAGCAACCACATCCTCCTTGCGCGCGTCGAGTTTTCGTTTACTGCCCGTTGGGAAATCCATTGGTGATGGCGGGCGAGAGTTGACGAGCGTCTCATTCGAATCCGTGCGTTTGTTGGGGGCCGGCTACGAAAACCATCATTCATTCATGGTCTAAGACAAGTCATGGTGGAACGTACACCCATTTCGACTTCTGACCTTCGCTGCTGCGGGTTTAGAAGTTGTGTTGCAGGTAAAGGCTCGGAGTGTTGATCGACTATGTGCTATTCGTTGGTGTGTGCGTCAAATGAATCCTTGAGGTTAAGACATACGGCTCGTTTCATGAACCCAGGTCGTGTCCAGACCTGCGTATGTGCTCTGGGTCGACGGGAGCGACATTGTGCAGAGGGTAAAAGGTAGCCGCCACCTGCCGCCAGGAGCCTGTCATCTCAATTAAACTCAACGCCACTTTCCTACACGAATTCAGAGAAGGGTTAGAACCTATCGAATCGGAGTTCAGCAACGGACAACGGGCTCCCAGGCCTGTAGCGCTTGCAGGGCATTCGTGGAAAGCGCAGTGCCCAATCTATGGTGGATATTTGACACTCGATCCACTGGCAGGTATGGAAGCGACTTTATTGACCAGGAGCGACGCCGACGAAGCCAACATCCCGTGATGCGCCTCGGCATCACACGATGACACTCTGAACTTCTTTCACAAGCTCCTTCGTCCTGCTCTCAGTCGTCTTTTTCCCCAGCGCAGATGTCTGTTTAAGCAATTCGACTCCTTTCTTGCCTACTTTTGGCCGCGACTTAGAGGATAACTGTGATGCAATGGGTGGGTCAGTTTCACCGGTACTGTACCCTTATCTGAATAAAACTTACCACATTCCCAGCAGCGACCAACGCACGATAGTGCGCTTCACCATCAGCAGCGGGGTGAACAAACACCTTGGAGGATCTTAGCATAGCGAAATTGTCAAAATGGAAGACTTCGTACCTCCGATAAGAGATCTAGCACCAGAATCCCAGTGTCTTGGTCCACAGATTTGATGTGGAAAATAATACTGTAGCTGTCATAACTGGTGAGCCTCCACAGTTGATCGTTCAATTGGAGAGAAACGCACTTGAATAAGAGCGTGGCCAGAGGCACCAGCGACTTCGCATTCCATTCCCTTTGAGGGACAGAGCGCAGCGCTTCTAGGCACTAGTAGCAAATCAGAAAGGGGCTGAGGTCCTTCATCAATTCACGTACCTGGTTAGTCCAAGATCCCGTTCCCGTCTCAAAACCTTGCGCGCTCAGCTGTAACGCATTCGCCATACACCGGATGAAAAGGATGATATTGGTTTGTCGATGCTTGGGGGTCTGTTCGTCCTCTGCGGGCCAGACTTGGTTCAACTGGGCGGCATTCAGCAGTTGCGCAAATGTTGTGGCTCGAATGTCGTTGGTTTTCAGGATGGAAGGCGAGTACGCGAAAATTGAGCGGATCAAATCGAGGACTGTCGGGATATGTCAGAAAGAATAGCTGGGCCGACCTAGACGATCGCTTACGGGGGAATGCCTTCTCAGCTGGCCAGCGTGCGACGAGCTGTAATACCGTATCTAGCCACGCAGCTTCACAAATCGCCGAGGCGGCATCACCAGCAGCGGCAGCTTGGAGTGCCGTGAACGTCTTCGTGAGTACTTCCCATTCGTCTTCGGTGATCTTCCGTGCTGGGTCCTGACCTCACCATTCAGCCAAGCATTTCAAAGGTAACCGCAGATATGACCCACCTGCTCCTCAGCATCAAGCTCCCGTAGTTTCTTCTCCATCGCTGGGAGGTTGGCCGACTTGAAATTTTGGGGTGACAACTGAAAAACCCATCTCTCAGTTTTGGATCGCAGATCGAAGCGGTACTCACAACAGGAAGAACACTCTTCGGCCTATGCGCACCAGTATAGGGGTCTACATTACCAGCGCCGACATCGCGGAATCCAGTGTCCGGTGGAGGGACATATCGATTCGAGCCGGTATACGGATCGACATATTGGCCAACACCAGTTTGTGCGCCGACCTCTGGTTCGATATGCCTTGAAGCACCTGAGAATTTTTCGTGAGCATGACAAGAGGTAGAAAGCTTGGTGGCGCACCGGTGTAGGGATCGACATATTGGTTGTTTGGCCCACCGAGCTGGACGGCAGCCGCATTCTGCTCAATGAACTTTGCAACTTGATCGAGGTATGACAACGGCAGCTCATTACGGGTAAGGAATCGGTGGGCAGCCTGATAGGGATTTTCTGCGGGGTTTTTTTTAGTCAGCGGAGTCCATGCGTTCGAAGAGGACTATACCTGAAGCATTATATGGCAACTTTAGAGATGGTGCTCCATCTTGAATGTCGACATCGAAGACATAATCGTACTCCTTGCCCTCGTACAGTTGTTTGCGACCCGATCCTACAGCGTCGACTACTGTCCCAATCTTGGTCCACTTGTTCTGTTCAGCTTCCCACTGACGTAGTATTAGAGACCGATTCTCACTGGTAGCGCAGGGGCTGACCTGGTACGCGTCGACATTGTCTCCATCTCGAATCATCTTGACAGCACCGTCCTTCTTACCTACGAGGGCTTAGACG
>Ga0307513_10009410_pt1 | contig 12360 bp, 15 predicted proteins | sample 15_EM_MG_FD_202174 | JGI IMG/M metagenome (GOLD analysis project Ga0307513, IMG submission 202174) | Populus trichocarpa ectomycorrhiza microbial communities from riparian zone in the Pacific Northwest, United States - 15_EM | ecosystem: Host-associated > Plants > Roots > Unclassified | place... | reverse complement strand
CTTGTATCTAGTGTGCTCATCGTCTGGGGTGGCGACACCAAGACCCGCGACACGGATAAGCAGGATGAGGGTCTCTATCTCCTCAATCTCGGCTCGCGGGAGTGGACTCGCGTGGCCACCAGAGGCGCAGCGCCTGCCGGACGCTATGGACATTCCGTTGCCATGTGTGGCAGCCGCTTCTACGTCTTCGGCGGCCAAGTCGACGGCGAATTCCTCAACGATCTCTGGTGCTTTGACCTCAACACTCGTACGTCTCTCTCTCTCCTTACCCTCTCGTCCCTCGTTGGGGCAATCCTGGATCGTATGCTAAGCCAATCTGGTCGTTTTGCACGCGCCCCCAATAGTAAAATCCACACCGCTCTGGGAACTTGTCAAGCCAGTCAACGAGCCCCCACCACGACGAACAGGTCACGTCACGGTAGCACTCAATGATACTCTGTACATGTACGCCCCCATTTTTCTCAAAATTTCCCACCTTGGATCGGCAGAGCCACACTATGGGCATTGCTCTCCCATGTCAAAAATGTGACGCCAAAGCTGACTGACGTCTGTCGTTAGATTCGGCGGTACAGATGGATCGTATCATTACAACGACACTTGGGCCTTCGATGTCAATACCCGCACTTGGCAAGAGCTCACCTGCATCGGCTATATCCCCGTACCCCGCGAGGGACATGCCGCTGCGCTGGTCGACGATGTTATTTACGTCTTTGGTGGTCGTGGTGTTGATGGCAAGGACCTTGGCGATCTAGCGGCTTTCAAGATTTCCAGTGTGTCGATCCGCCAGTGAAACCCAGGGTACCCAGGTCTAATTGTGTTTTGCAGACCAGCGGTGGTTCATGTTTCAAAATATGGGTCCAGCGCCAAATGGACGATCCGGCCATGCTATGGCCAGTGCAGGCTCCCGCGTCTTTGTTCTGGGCGGTGAATCCTTTTCTGCGACGAAACAGGATGACCCAGCACTCGTTCACGTCCTCGACACGAGTGCGTCCTTCCCTGTCATTCTCTTTAGCCCCCCCATTGGCTGACAAGTCCTTCGTACCGCCTCGGACTAAACACAGAACACATCCGTTACCCCGACACGAATCGACCCCCCGGTTCATCCGGCGCGCAAACACAGAAGGTGAAAGGGCCCGGTTCACGCGCCATGTCCCCCAACGCGATGGGATCGGGCGACGAACGCGCCATATCCCCAACGAATGGATCGCGAATGCGCCCCATCAATGGTGGCCAGATGCAACCGTTTGCTGCTCCTGGGGGCCCACCAGGACCAGGCGCGCCAGGATCGGGACTTCCCAACGCAACGATAAAGACTGGCCCGGTACGACCGCCGCGTGATCCTAATACGACGAGGGACTTGGCGGATGTCCGCGGTGGTGGTGGAGCTCAGAGCGATGTTGAAGGCACTTCAACCGATGGCGGTGGTGCGCGCGAGAGGGTTATGTCACCCTCCCAGCAGCAACAGCAAGAAGCCATGCGCTCTAAGAGTCCTCCGCCCGCCACTGCTCCACCTGCAAACTACCAGCCTCCAGCTGCGACTCAACGAGCGATGTCCCCCACCCCATTGAATGGGCTTCCGGCCCAAGTCCAGCGCGCGGCTAGCAGTGCGGGGAGGAACTCGCCTGCGCCACAGGATGCATTCTATTACAACGCAAACGGCAAGATTCCCAACGGCGTGATCAACGGACGCTCGTCGCCCGCTGGATTCAGCAGTTCACACGGGCATGGGCGGGGCGGTTCGATGAGTAATATCAGCGCTGAGCTGCTCAGGCAGAAGGAGGCTGAGCTCGAGGGGATGCGTAAGCGGGAGGCATCGATGAAGGCTGCGCTTACTAAAGCTATCCTGGCCGGCTTTACGGTTGTTGACCCTGAGGATGAGGGGCTCACTGGTGGGGTGGATGGGGGAGAGCCGGATGCAAGAAATTTGAGCGATATCGTTCTAAAGTTTAGGCAGGAGAGGGCCGCGATGCAGGTTCGTTGCGGCCACTTGAGGCGACCTTTTCGCCTGTTTCGAGCTGACTATTATCGTAATTCCAGGCAATGATGGTTGAGCAAGCACGCGCTGCATCTGAGCGGGTAACCGATGCGGAGCGGGCGAAGACCGCGGCAATCGAGGAGACCGCCTTTTGCAGAGCCAAACTAGCAGCGTACGAGTCTGGCAACCGGAACGAGCTCGTACGATTAGATAACACCAAGACTGGGCAGTTGGAACAGCAATTGTCGAGGATTGCTGGGGACCGGAGTGCGCTGGAACGCAAGATTGCCGACCTGACAGAATCACTGGCCTCACAGTCGGGGTTGCGGGCACAGGCTGAGGAGAAGGTGATCGAGGCCACTCAGCGGGCTGCCGACATCGAGGGGCAACTCGATCGCACGAACCAGGAACATGCGGAGCTTCTCGAGCGGTACGACGAAACGAGTTCAGCATACCGCACGGCAGCGGAGAAGCTGACAGCGATGACATCCGCGCAGGAGTTGAAGGATACCGAGGAGCGGACGACTAGTGAGCAGGTGGACGAACTCAAGGTATCGAGAGATCAGCACCTGAAGGCGTTGAGCCAGGCTCAATCTGCCATTGGCGCCGCTAGTGGCCGTGCAGTTGAACTCGAGGAGCAGTGGAAGAAGGCCAACGAGCAGGTATCGCGGCTGCAGACGGACATTGCAGAGCTCAACCATGAGCTTGAGACCCGAGGTGCGGAAGCTGATGCGGCCAATCAGAGACTACGGGACGTCGAGAATGCCTGGGCGATGTCGCGCGAGGAGGCAGATACTCTCCGTGCTCTCACTACTGGCTCGTTAGGACAACTGCTCGACTACCATCGGGACCTTCAAGCGGATGAGGAGCGAGTTGGTCGTGCGCAGGCGGAGAAGGCGAGGGTGGCCGAGATGGAAGCTGCTTCGCTTCGGAATTTGCTACGAGAGGCCAACCAGAAGACCGACGAGATGCAAGCTGAGCTCAGCCATCAACGCAGTCGTAACCGTACACTCGACACCGACTATTCCTCCCTCCGAAATCAAGTCTCAAGTCTTCGCGCCCAAGTCGCCACTGCAAACGCCGACAGTGTTCGGTCGCGAAAGGACCTGTCTGACCGTGAAGCCGAGATCCGTCAGCACCTCAAGACCGTCTCTGAGAAGGAACTGCATCTTAAAACCTTCCGCAACTATCTCGCTGACACTGGGATTATGGTCGATGAGGAAGAGGTTGCAGCGAGTAGCAGTGGCGCCCCGGTACGATTGTACGAAATCGAGGCGCAACTCGCTGAGCGGACGCGCCAACAAGAGTCCCTCTCCCGCGAACTCCAAAATGCCAGGCAACAGCAGCAAGCGGCCGAGAGCCAAGTCAAGGCCCTCAGGGACGAAATTGTGCACACCAAGGAGCAAGCTGATGGATCGAGTGAGAACGATGAGCGCGTGGTCGAACTCGAACGCAAACTGGCCGAAGCCGAGGCTGCCTCAAAGGAGCGGCTACAAATCATGGAACAGGACTATCGGACGGCCGTTATGTGTGTCAAGTAAGGTTTCAATGCATCGACTTGATACGCCCTTTTTGACCACTTCTTTTTGCAGGAGCACCGAGAAGATGCTGCGCCGATTGAAGGACGAGTTGCAAAAGGCAAAAGTCGAGAACCAGTCGTTGAAAGAGCAGCTTGATAACCGTTCTGGTTCTGCGGATGGTCAGCGACGCGTCAACGGCCGTGGAACGCCGTTATCAGAGGATAGCCATGAGTCTGCACTTCGTAACCAGGTGGTCGATGGCCAGAGGCAGATTCAGCGTCTCACTGCAGAGAATCAAGATCTCCACCGACGACTCGACTTGTCACAAATGGACGTCGACCGCATACGAAGAGACATGGAATTGCTGCAACGAGAAGCTGAGGATCGACTTCTTCGAATTGATGACCTTGAGGACGATGTGAAAGAGTTGCAAGGCGCGCTCCAGGTCGCCCGGGGGGGCGGTGATGCATCGTTGGCAGAACAATTGCAACGAGAGAATATGGTCCTCAAGCATGACAATGAGCAGCTATCCCACAAGATAGAGCTCCTCCTCGAGGTTGACCATCATCCATCCTCAAATTACGGCGACGGAGCGAGTTCATTGAACCGACCTACAAGCAACCTCAGCTCGGATATGGAGCACCAGTTCGACGACTGGAATCGACGGGTTCGACCGCTAAGTAACGACTATGGCCGATGAAGACATCGGGTTGATACATATTCTGTATAACTCCACTACCCTCATCCAAGCATTTGTGCCCCCTCTCCTTCTGACATCTCCATCTTGCCTGTTCGGCAAATTTGTTTTGCGCCAACTTATCGTCATTCCTTAAGGATTTATCATTTGTTCCACTCATAGCCAGTCTCCATGCCCTGCTATACCATGTGCGTCCCTAATTCATCTGCTATAACTTAAACCCGTTCTTGCTCCTCCCTTCCCATCGCTGCGTTTCGCGTCCACTCTATGGCCTTGTCCTTCACGTTCTCGACGCCTGCTTCATCCCCCATTCGTTTCTCGAGCTCAAACCACTTCTTGAAAAGGAACCTAGGGGACTCTCTTAGCTCATGTAGTATATCAAAGACTCTGAAAAAGCATACTTGGCCTTTTTCTTAGAAACTTTAAGGGATAATGCTCGCTCAAGGATACCCCTGTGAGGGATGTGAGCAACATTTCCTTGCCTTTAACCAATATTTTACCGGATGGCGTGTATGTTCTGCTGGCCGGCTTCCATATCAATGTAAATGCTCCATAAGTCTAGGCGCTTTCGATGGGTATCAATGATGCCTTCAAATATTGTTCGTCCCCGCTCAGGATCCCCAAGCTTATACTCCATCTGAGCAAACTTTGAGATCGTCTTGAGATCTATACGACAGTTAGTGTCCGTATAACAAGGGTATAAAATCTATCAGCCCACGTTTTCGCTTCTCGAGGCTGAGCAAGGAACGCTGTAGAAGTCGCCTAGCTTCATCGACCTTGCCGTGTTTCATGCAAAATTCCCCAAATAATGACCAGACTTTGGAACTCTTGCTAAACTTTTTGCAAGTCTTTCGATACTGTTCTTCTGTTGCCTGAAGATTGTTTAGAAGCCTCTTTGAGCACCAAAAAGGAGAGACATACCTCGACTTTTTGCGTGTCCTCCAAGATAGAGGCTAGTCGCAGATAGATAGTCTTCGGATCGTTCGCTCGAGCTGCCTCTTTGAATACGGCATCGAGTGTTTGTTCTGTGCCATAACTATTCTCCAAATTTAGGAGAGCGATCCAGACATTGAGCCTTTCCTGCTCTTCACGGAAGTTGATCGTTTGTAGGGCTCGTCGGCCAGTCTCTCTGGCCTTCTCGATTTCCGAGAGCTGGAGCTGGAAAGACACGAACTGGATCCATACGAAAGAGGAACTAGGCGAGCTGAGGAGGAGACGTTCGAAGTCCGCAGAGGACTGAGGTGTGCGGTTGTGAAGGTCCGCAGTCAAATCATGCTCGATCTCGTGCCGCTTCTTCTTCTTCTTCTTTGCTGGCTGGTCGTCGTCGGAACCCTCCGACTCCGACTCGCTCTGTGTGTCCATAGCAGCGTCCCGATCTGCTGCGGATGTCCATCGCAATCCTCCGGAGAGCTTCAAAGAGATCGGAAAGGCTGGATGCCCTTTGGCGTCTGGAGAAGAGGGATTATCTTCCCCTTCATCCACGTCTTGATCACTGTCACCAGGTATTCGCAAGTTGATCACCTAGAAAGACTCAGTACTGGGTCATCTACACTAATCTCAACATACATTTCGTTCATCCGCAGACGACTCTGCATTACTCGCCATATCTTCATCCTCCTGCGCCTCCGAACTCTCGGATCTAGCAGAGCCTTCGTCGGAATTCTCATCTTCATCCGAAGTGGCCAGGTCATCTGAGAAAAAGTACGACGGTTTGAGCCCAAAGGAAATCTTCCTCTTCTCGCAATCAACCTTGAGGACAACCGCTCGCACCGAGTCGCCCGGTTTGAGAAGTTTGAGTGCCTCCGCAGCCGAAGGGCCATTCGCGTCCACAAGTTCAGACTTGTGACAGAGACCGCTGATCTTGGTGCCCTTGATCTCGACGAACACCCCATAATCCTCTACCTTTTTAATCACACCGTCGACCTTCTGACCAGGCGTAAAGTCGGAGAGTATTGTCCTCCCGGTGAGTGTCTTGAGATCCCCAGACCGTAGTGTCATTTCAACCTGGTCTTTCTCACGGTTGATGCTGGGCATTCCGCGTGAGATGATTTGAAGCCTTGTAACAGCAACTCACTTGAGAATTCGACCCTTGACGACTTGCTGGACTTGGAAGCGCGACTTCCAGTCCTTCACAAACTGGAGGGGTGTATGAAGACGGGGTCAGGTCCACTTAGAGGACAACTTACTTCATCGAAAAGTTCCTTAATCTGGATCCTTGCGTCGATTCCTCGTCCAATGGACACGAAAACACCATGATCAGCGACGGTCTTGACGAATCCTCTGATTTCGTCTCCAACACTTAGACCATCTAAGCTAGAAACCTCACGATCGACGACGGGAACGGCTTGAGCTGGGTGACACCTGGATGGCCTCGCAGAAACGACGGTGTTTTGGTTACTCTCGTCGACCTCGAGGATGGTAACGCTGATAACAGAATCTAGTGCAGGGAACGGATTTCCAGCATCGAAATTGTCGCATACATCAGTTGGATAGAGTGTCGCGAAGACGTGTTTGCTGAGACGGACAGTAGATCCTTTGGGGTGATGCCTGATGACAAGTCCTGGGACAGTCATGCCGACCTTTATATCTCCGATTCTCAAGCTTCCGCCGCCAGCGCTTATCCGTCCATTCGGGACCTTGGTTTTCGCCTGAGGTTTGACGGCCATGATCAACAGCGCCTTTTCGGCATTCTTCGAAACCAGAACGAGCTGCTCCTTAATTTCTTGCCCGACACTCAGAGATGCGCGGACTTGCGGGACCGTCGTTCCCCGATGGTTGGCGAGATTGGCGAGGGAAATGAGTGCCTTGAGCTTAGTTGCGCTGTCCTTTGGCTGAAGTTCAAGAACGACATTGTCTTGATGGATGTCAGTGATCGTTATGGAACCAGTCACAGTATGGCCGATTTCGAGCTTTGAAATTTCGACTGCTGGAGACGGTTTCGTTGCCTGAACTATGCTGCCAATAATTCTTGAAGTTGTTTGGTCCACCTCCAGGATACGAAGCTTGACTGGCTGGCCAACCGCAAATATCCCCTCAAGCGAGCGAGGATTTGTGTCACTGGGGAACGAAGGCGGTGAATCTAAATTTTGGGTATCAAGATAGAACCAAACTCACGTCGCTTCGCGAAGGGGTACAATGCCCTTGACGTTGTTGAAGAACTCGACAGAAAGTATTCGCTCGGAGACCTTGTACACGACAGCATGTGCCAAGGCTCCAACTTCCGCATCTGTGATGCTCGCAATGATGGGTAATTGGGAGTCGAGCAAAGTCTTCTTTGCAGTAAGGCATATGCGGTTTTTCTCTGGGTCGACAACATGAGCCTAAACGTTCATTGGTAAGATGCGGCTTGGAAGAGGGAGAACACCGACCCGGCACTTGATCGAGCTTCCGACTTTAAACTTCCTCTCTGGATGTTTGAGCCGTATATCCGCAAAGTGATTTGGCCAGACCACAGCGTGCATATTCGTGGCGATAGCAACGAATAACGCGGAACCCGTCAAGCTGTGGACGGTGCCCTTGATCATTTGGCCAACCTGAACATCCGTGACTTTGAAAACCTTTTGGTCCAGAGTACTTTGCTTGAAGGAGAGGTGGAGCAGAGCATCAAGAGGAGAATGACCGATGATACGGCCTCGGTGGACTGTACCAATCTTCCAGAGGCCAGAGAAGGGCGAAAGCGTCGGAACATGTTCGTCTGATACATTTGAAATCTAATAACGCGTAAATGTCGTGTAGTGTTTAGATGTTGTACACATACATGGGTGAATCCAATCGGCTTATCTCCAATAGTGACCACGACTCCCCGATCCGCCTCGACTCTTACCACTTTCAACCCTCCAAGAATTGTCCCGACCGGGTACTTGTCTTCCAGCTTTTCCTTATCGTCCTGCACCTTCGACGGAGCGAGGCTTAAAACATGGGGCAACATAGAGAGCGCAATTTGGCGTGGAGTGATTTCTGGTACATCCCAAAGGATTCTCGCATCAACTTTTTCACCCACCTTGTGGGACGAGGTATCAACCGTGCCGAGATGAGTCAAGTCGATCGTTCCTGCAGAATAGCCCAGAACTTGCACATTCAAACCACCAGGTTGTACGCCAGTGACAAGGGTTCGAACACGTAGACCCGGGAGAACAGATTCGACTGAAGTGAGTTGGGTCATCTGAAGGAGATTCAGCGACAGGGCAGATGAAGGTGTGCTGATCAACAGACCTTGGCAGCAGAAATAGTGCTTTCCTCGATAGTGACCGTGCAAACTTTGCCGTTGGGCGACATGCCCCGGACGCAGGTTTGGACAAGATAGCCGATCGAAAGTTTCTGCTTGCCCCACGGGCCCTTCTTTGCATCCTTAAAGGACAGGAAGCCTGAAACATCATTGACTCCAAGGTCCAAAACGTAGCCGTGGTCCTCCACGCTCTTCACGGCTCCCGCGATAACCTGTGGACACTTTGAGTGCCTTTGACAGGCGGGCGATAGAGCAGCACTTACATAACCCGCGACTAGATCCTTTCCAGATAGTTCCCCGTTCATTTCCTTTGGTACAGTGCTCAAGACAATCCGTCTGCTCCCTCGATCGGTCTCGTTCTTGGATTTGGCGAGGTCGGTGTTTGGAGCGGTGACGCCAGCGACATGTACGGTAGTGACGATAGTCTGGACAAACTGCCCAACCCGAAATATGTCCTGTAATTCGGGTATACGCTTGGCAGCAGCCTCCGGAGACTCCTCTTCGCCTTCACTCTCGTCCTCTTCGTCCTCGGAGTCTCCTTCATCGGGTAGCTTCTCAATACGCTCTATAAGCTGGTCTGTAACTTGTGGGAGTGGGATATGACCGAGCATTTGGTTCGGGAGGGAAACGACGACGTGTGACGGATAGACCTCGATTACTTGACCGAGTATGCGCATTCCAATTGAAATTCGCTACAAAACGCATCGGTATCCCCATGATGGACTATTGGGCGCATACAAACCTTGTAGTTGAGATGTTCGATGCGGGGCAGCGACTCTCCACTGGTTTTGGTTGTTTTCTTAGATGACTCTTTGACTTGGCCATTCCGTAGCCTCTTCTTTGCTCTTTTGACATCTCGTCCTTGCTCCTGTAGAGAACATGAGGGTAATTAAAACACGCCGTCGTTATCTTACTTTGAAAATATCCGCGTCGGCCTCCTTAATGGCCTCCGAGCGGATCGCCTTCTGTTCTAGTGGAGTAAACGAAGAACCGCCTCCTCTGGGAAAGTCGATCTCATCTGGCGCGGATATTGTCGGTGCAGGAGCTACCGTTTTTGCATCTCCATCGTCTCCAAATTTAATCTTCTTGGGCTTAACGCCGTTCTCAACGATGGCCTCGCTTGGTCTCTTCTTTCCGAGAGTTACAGAGGGCATAGTGGCTGGCAGGCTGAAAGGCCAGGGTCCCAAGTTAAGTTTGCCCCGTTTTTTTTGCATCTCGACTTGAACCGCGGCGGACGCGTTGGAGGCGTGGAACAGTGACATGGGACGACGAATAGCTTCACAAGTACACAAAGCCACTACCAGGCTGCTACAAGGCCAGCTCCTGAAGACAGAACCACTCTGGTACTCGGCCGTCGCGCAGTTTCCACCGATTCCCCTACCGCCGCGTTCGAATGTCAAGCGTCCAGAGCTTGATCTGCCTCCAAGAGGTCCGGCAGATGCTCCAAAGCGCCAATCACTCAAGATTATGCCTATTTTCTACCTCGAGGACCGCATTCGACACCGTTTCTTCAAGGACCACCCTTTTGAAGCCCTGCGGCCGAAGTCACTCTCTGAGAAGGAGAGAATAGAACAGGAGCACCCTGTTAGAGGGAAGGATTGGACTCGTCTACGACAGCGTGGCCGGAACCCTGACCCAGAAGAGTAAGTCGTTCTTCACTCTCCCTACGGAGCGGTATATAGAAAGTGTGCGCTCTTGTGTGTACGCCTTGCTCACATTCAAGGGCTCATGGTGTCAGCATCCTTGAGGTCTCGTTCTTTCATTGAATTGTTTACTGAACCCCCCTCCAGTGCCATCCGGTTCACCATGAACTTGCATACAGCGCACGGTCTCCCCTTAACACATGCGTATCACGCCGCAGTCCTGCAGTACCGAGCACTCCGTGCAGAGCATAAAATCATGACCCAATTCGCTGTTCTCGAGGCGCAGTCGTACGGCGCAACTTTCACACCTGGAGAACTCGAACGGGGCTACAACCTTGAGCAGGCTGCACTCAAGACATATGACCCGACAGCGACGCGCGACTTGTCTGTGTTACGTGCGCGCAAGAAATGGAGACCGGTGGTGGACAAGACTGCAGAGCAGTTCACGGAGGGCCACAAGTATGCACAAGCATACGAACAGGGTATAGTCCCTACGTATCGCGAAGGGACAGCAGAGAGCTATGTGTTTGCCCTCCCGGCGGAGGAAAAGTCGGCAGAGGTCTCAACAATACCACCACCGCAGTAATGACTATAGTGCTGACTTACTCTATTATATCCCTTTGTTATCTAGAACCATGTTCTTCTGGAAATCTAGCACTACCATTCTGAATCGAACTACATGGATAAAAACCACTGGGTAGTACACCAGTAGACTCTACAAACACGAAATGGACAGTTAATAGAGGGGCGATCATAGGCAACCTCTGATTACAGCACGATACAGCTAGGCGGACGACTGTCCATGATTTTGAGCACTTATGTCCTCGCGTACTATACGTAAGCGAGGTGCAGCATATGTCGAATACTACTCTTAGGGTACTGCGGTGGATTGACTGCGGGTAATGCGGGTAACTGGGTGGGTCTTCGTCTGTACAGAGCGTTTTTTGAGTTGTTTAGTCTTTTGGGCGACGGCGACAGTCTCGATCTTGGCTTTACGAGGCGGTAAGCTCCGTTTTTTATACTTTTTAGTGGTTGCATCGTCTATGGGTTGCGCGGTCTGGCGTTTGGGCAACGTCCTGACTTCGGTGTGTTTGTGTAGGGGAAGGGGGGCAGGTGGTGGTGGTGGCGTTGATGATGGTTTTGGAGTCGATTTAGGGTCTACTTCAGTCAGTTTGGTGATCGACTGCAAGTCGAGAGGGATTGTCGAGGTCGACCCAGCCTCTTTCCAAACTTGGAAGATTACGCCCTCCATCAAAGCGGGCTCGACTGATTGGACGCCTATTGAGGGAGGCAAAGGGCACTGGTCAATTCTGGCGTCCTTTGGCCACCGAGCCCGAGCCGTGCAACGCAACGCACCAGGCAAACTCCTCAGCAGCGCATACATACAATCGAGCGCCAGCTCGTCGCCGTCGCACAGTCCCAGCGCAAGTCGTGCGATATTAAACTCGAGGAGGAGAAGTGGCGTGAGACAGACTAGAACGTCTGCTGAGCACCATTTGGAGGAGGCCATCGGGATCAGGCTGCGTGTTCGTGACGGGAGGGGGGGCTCTTGGGAGGGGCGGTCAGGTGGGAACACAACAGCTGAGTTTGAGGGTCTGTTTATATCATCACCCAGAGCCGGGGAGCATGACCGAGTTCTTGTCTTGCTCCAAGCGCTCTAAGCGGCCGCGTGCACCCGGAGACCCCCGGAAACCTTCATGTGGTTTGGGGTCCTTGCAGGGTTCGGCCAGGGGACGAATCACAGAAAAGATACATTAAGCGACAATTCTTACGTATGGGAATGGTTACAAGCCCAAGCCCAGAATAGAGACAATCACGATTCGTAGGTAAATGACACGCTCGCGGTTCACTGCTTCGGTTGTTTGAGCCGTCTCCGGATCTTCAAACGCTGCTGCCTTCATTGGTTGCTTCTGCAGAGGAAAAAAATTGGCCGGTTCAAAAAAGCAGTGGCAAAAAAGGGTAATGGTCAAGCCCGGGTTTGAACCGGGATTCCAAAAGGTAAGTTATGTATGGGTTAGCACCTAAGCTACTTGACCTCCGGTTAACATCAAACTTACCAATGATATCTATGCTCATATCCACGTCACTTGTTACCCTTAATAACTGCCGGTCGGTGACCAGTCTAGCAGCACTCTGATAGTCAGCAGAATAAGGGGCGATCCATAATCAGGGGATAAGAGATGGGAGGTCTAGGTAAACCAGAATTCAGTAGCAAAAGAGGCTTCAATCTGGCGGAATAACCTGCTCTGCAAGATGTGCTTAAAATCTCGAACCTACCAAAGGCATGTGCTCTTCTGATC
>Ga0307513_10009409_pt1 | contig 12360 bp, 9 predicted proteins | sample 15_EM_MG_FD_202174 | JGI IMG/M metagenome (GOLD analysis project Ga0307513, IMG submission 202174) | Populus trichocarpa ectomycorrhiza microbial communities from riparian zone in the Pacific Northwest, United States - 15_EM | ecosystem: Host-associated > Plants > Roots > Unclassified | place... | reverse complement strand
CTTTTTGTTACCTCCCCGGTCATGAATGAGAGAAGGGATGGGTATTTATAGTCCCATCTCTTCTTAATTCATTTTGGTCCCATCTTTCTCCCTTTTTCTTATTTTAGCCCCTTCTATTTTATATATAACAACATTTTTTAAATTATCATAAACTCCCCCCTTTTTTTGCATACTTTATTCTCAGGCTTCACAGTTAACTCCAAAAAACTAACAAATAACATCAAATTATCAATAACATACATGAAGTTCCAAAGTTCAAAACTACCAAAGCTAAATAACAAACATATTCATACTATTTGAATTCAAAACTTGATATTTTTAACATTTATATGCCAAAACATACTTGTATGAACCATGAACTTGCACTAAAATATATCAAATTGATCAACATGCTTCCAAAATCTTTAACCTGCAAACAAAAACAACTTACTATTTTATTACAAAACATATTCAAACACCAATCGAAATATCTCAAATACATCATTAACATGCTATTGGGCTAAAAACACAGAATCAAAACCAAGAATCATGCCTTTAATGCAAGCCTCTCTAACACATATTCAAACACCAATCAAAATATCTCAAATACATCATTAACATGCTATTGGGCTAAAAACACAGAATCAAAACCAAGAATCATGCCTTTAATGCAAGCCTCTCTAACACATTATTGACCAAAACTAAAACAAACTATCATAACAAAAGCTTGAGCAATCTAAAACATGCTTTTAACAAGAATAAAAACAAAACAAAGTCTATCAAAAAACATCAAATTATTCCAGCACCAAAATCAAACAAAAAAAATACAAGATAAGCTTAAACAACATCAAAAGAGGTTTAAACATTAAGAAAACATGAATACACAGGCCATACAAACTCCACCATTGAACTTTTACATGGTTACACCTTCTCAAAGCTTGCCGGTTATGGACTGTTATTTTCTTTCTCTTATTTTTTCTTTCCTTCTTTTCCTTTCACTATCTTTTCCTTTCAAAGCTTGTTAAACCCTTTATGTTAAGCTTTTGAACCTTCACACCAGGATTTTTTCATAGTGTGTTTCTCCATATTTTTCCTCCTTTTTTTTCATTTTCCAGGGGTTATTTATCGGATTTTGCCTGGGTTCTTGATTGATTCAAACATAGATTGATCAAAGTTTAGCCTTTTGATCAAAATGAGAGAGTTTTGGACAAATATTAATAGCTAAAATTTTGTCCTTAAATGGTTTTGGGGGGGTGGTTTGGTAACAAATGTGCCTAGGTGGTTTTCTTTTGCTTGAAGACAAATGCATGCATCCCTCATGTTTTGATTTTGGATGAAAGATTTGTGACCCTTGATAAGAACCCTCCAGGAATTGTTAAGTGTGAACACATAAAAAAGTTGAATGGTTTTGCACAAATAGGTATCTCAATCAAGGTTGATTGAGTTGGCCAATTTTGAGGCTTTGCTGGAGCAACTTCGATGTAAACGTCATCAGAGACCACCTAAACTTGGTAGAGGAGAAGCAAACCTTTTGATTGGATCCATTATTGCTCAATTTAGAGTTTTGTAGCTCCACATTCATTCGTTTGAAGGTGCTAACTCGATTAGCTAATAATCTAAAATACAGTGATGGCTGAACAAAGACAAGATGTTGTTGAGTTCATATAAAAAATAGGATGTAAATCTTTGATGGGAGTAGCTGGATGGTGGTGGTTATACCATAGAGGTAGTTGAAGACACCACATTCACCTGAAGTTGCCTACTTGATCAGCCAAAACTGTTAAGAAGAAGCTAAATAGTGGCCGAACGACGCATCGTTTAGGTTAAACCCTCGAAATTAAGATTTTTAATTTGGAATTAACAAATTTCACTTTAGTCCCTGTTCTTCCAATTGCTTTTAATTGCACTCATAATTGCCCCTCAAGCTTTTAATTTCATGCAATTTCTCCTTTGCCAAACTCAATCATCAACCTCAAAGTTTAATGTCATTTTTATCTGAGTCCATGGTTTCTGATTTGTGCACTTGGACCCTTAATTCACCATCAAACTTTTTATTTTTTTTCAATTTGGCCCTTGATTTGGTCAATTCTAGCCCCTACAATTACATGTTTTTTACAATTTGATCCATGGTTTTGGATTTTTTCAATGAAGTCCATAATTGGCCATCATATATTCTTATAATTAAGCCCTTGATTTGTCTAATTAAACCTCCCAAAAAACCAATTAAGTCCCTAGAGTTTACTCTATTCCAATTATCACCTAAATTGACTCCAAAAATTGATTTTCCTTGCAATAAAGCCCTCAATAAGATTAATTAAACCTTCCAAAATTCTCATAATCCTTACCTATCCAAATTTATATTTCTTTACCCCAAATAAAATATTTTTACTAATAAGACCCTTCACCACCAACTTGGGCAATCTTCAATCAGAATTTGGTTGCCAATCTTGCTAATCTTATACATTTTGGTCTTTAAAATTTTCCATTTGTCATTTTGGTCCTTCACCACTATCTTAGGCAATCTTATAGGCTTTCTTCATAGATATCCTCTTGTATTTTGGATTGTTTTTTCTATTTTTCACTTTTTTTTCTTGATTTTTTGTGAGGTCAAAAGTGGGTACTAACAAATGGCCAAGTTACAATGCTAGTGAGCTTGTTAAGAAAAAGTGTCTATCGGACTTACTGAGTGATCCACCCATCTTGGAATCCCAAAGACTTTGGTTTTTTTTTTTTTTGAAAAAAGGTCTTATTATCATGGGTGATTTGTCCCTGTTAAAATTCAAAAATTGGTCTATTTTCATGGATGATCTACCTCTTTTCAAATTTCAAAAAGAATTTCAACAAGCCTTTATACTTTCCTGAAATTGGTCTATTTTCACGGTCGACTTGTCCATTTTGAAATTAAAAAATTAGTTTATTTGCATGGGTGACCTACCATTTTTCAAATTCCCAAAAGAATTTCAGCAAGACTCCATACTTCCCTGAAATTGGTCTATTTTCACAGGCAACTTGCCCATTTTAAAATTTTAAAATTGGTTTATTTTCATGGGTGACCTACTCTTTTTTAAATTCCAAAAATAATTTCAACAAGCCTTCATGCTTCTTTGAAATTGGTCTATTTTCATAGGCGACCTACCCATTTTGAAATTAAAAAATTGGTCTATTTTCACGGGTGACCTACCCTTTTTTAAATTCCAAAGAGAATTTCAGCAAGCCTCCATACTTCCCTTAAATTGATATATTTTCACGGGCGACCTGCCTATTTTAAAATTCAAAAACAGATCTATTTTTACGAGTGACTAATCCTTTTTTCAAATTCCAAAAAGAATTTCACTAAGCCTTTATGCTTCTTTGAAAGTGGTCTATTTTCACGGGCGACCTACCCATTTTAAAATTAAAAATTGGCCTACTTTCACGGGCAACCTACCTTTTAAATTCTATATACTAGGATCTACATTGGATCCTTCCAAAAATTCTCTAAAACAAAATTCAAAACAAAATACATCCAAGGATAAACTCTTAAAATGAGTGCCTTGTCCACTACCAGAAAATTGAGAAATACAAACGAAAATACCAAGGGAATATTTTCATTGGTAAATTGCTGACGGATTTTACCGATGGAAATATTTTCTCGGTATTTACCGAGGGAATTACAGTGGGAAAAAAAAATTAAAACAAAGAAAAAAAATGATGACATGCCATTTTTACCAACGAAATTACCGACAGAATAAATTCCATCGGTAATTCCGTCAGTAAAATCATTTGTAAACTGTCAACACTATTCATCATGTTAATTACAAAGGGAATCACTGATGGAACATTCCGTCGGTATTTTACAGAGAGCTCTAGAACTATTCGTTTTCCAATTGCACTGTTAATTACTGTTCTTTACAGACAAAATCACTAACGGATTGAAAAGTCACCGGTGTTATTTGGCGGTTTTCTAAAAAATTTAAATTAAATATTACAGACGGAATCACCGACGGATTGAAAAGTCGTCGGTAATATTTGGCGGTTTCTGAAATTTTTTGATTAAATTCAAAATTTAAATTAAATATTATAGACAGAATCATTGACGGAATGATTATAAATATTAATATTTAATTATCCGTTGGTAACACCATCGGTAAAATGCCCCAATAAAAAGCCTATAATCCCTAATTTTACAACAGACCCGTCTCCTTTCTTCTTCTTCTTTTCTTCTCTCCTCAACTCCTTCTCTTCTTCTCCATGCTCAGGTATGTCTTCTTCTTCTTCTTCTTCTCTTCTCCTCCATGCTCAAGTATGTCTTCTTCTCCTTTCTTATTTTTTCTTCTCAGTTTTTTTTAATTAGTATACTTTACAATTTGTTTTTCTCTTCTTAGCTTCACTTGCAACTACATTAAGGTAAAAAAAAAAATTCTTCTTTTTTCGTGTTTTTTTCACTATATTTGTGTTTTATTTTGTTTTTAATTGTTTTTGTTCTTAATAATTGTATAAATGTTGTTGTAGGATTTTTTTTTTTCATATGAGATCAATTTCTAGTTGATTTATTTATAGGATTTTTAAATTTCTTTCATATGAATTTTTTTAGTTGAATTTATTTTTTCATGTTATTTATTTGTTGCAAATTTTTATGAGTTGATTTTCTTCTTCTTTTTTCCAAGTATTTTTAGTTTTATAGAGTGTTGATTAATATTAATTTAATTATTTTATAGTTTTGTAATATATATATATATATATATATATATATATATATATTTCTAAATAATTACCGACTGAATTACATACGGTTTGTTTCCGAGGGAATTACTGACGGAATGAAATTTTTTTTGCTCGCTTTTTCAGTCAATAAATACATCGGTAATAATATTTTTTTATTACCAACAGACTTACCGACGGATAAAAAATTACCGAAGAAATAGTTACCGACGGAGACTTTCTGTCGGTGATTTTGTCGGTAATTTTTTTACCAACGAAATGGTAGTGCAAATACCGACGGAAAATTCCGTCGGTAAATCTAAAGATTGTGGTAACGGTCTTATGGTCTTACTTATTCACACCCTATAAATGAGATGTCTTTGCCATTTCTAGGTTTCTGTTCACCTATGCAGATTTCACCGTCTTTCTTCTTGGTTAGCGAATCCTACACCAATAATATTTCAAAGTTGAGGTTAAACCATATGCAATGCATGCCTTTTGAAATATAAGCTCCCCTTTCTTCATAATCTTTTTTATTTATTTATTGTTGAGGGTTGTAATTTATAAGGTGGTCTTTCTTGTCGGCTTACCCTCTTAGTTTACTCGAGTATATTTGTGCAAGTTACTTTCCAATCTTGAATGTCGAGCTGCCTTTGTAACCTTCTCCTTTACGAGTATTTAGGCCATGATGAATGGGAATGAATTAAAACTCTTTATCTTATGACAATGTTTTTTTTTCAAATACTCATGACACGCGCTTTGATTTTTATTTTAGGGTGTTTTCCCTAACAAAACTTTCACAAGATTTACTTTGTTTTTTTGAAAATCTGAGATTTTTCAATGTCATGTCAAAAAACAATGTTCATGCAACTCTCGTGATATGTATTAGTCTTTGAAGAAAGATATTTCATCATGGTGATTTGGTTTAGGAGATGATCCATTTTGCATTGGATTAAAAAAAGATCAAATACTTGTTTGAAGTGTTGTGTTTGAATTTTCTCAACGTGAACAAAGACAAATAGTTATTCACTTCATCATGACTCTTATAAATGGTTTCTTATATTTTGAGAGCGTAATTTATCAGTTTTTCCTGCTCGCTTGATTAGAATAGACTTTTCAAGGCACGTAATGAAGGTTGAGTTTTATGGCTACCAAAGAAAAGGAGTTCACGGGCTCAAATGGTGTTTGAGGGTTTTTATGGGTCTAGGATCACTTTCACATCTTTATGCCATTTCATTCTCCTTTTCTATTCCTTCAACATATGTTATGCTATCAAAGACTTTCGCTTTTAAAAGTGAGACAATGGATTTTTTCTGGTTTTTCTTTTCACTCTAAACTTTTGATTGAACACGTAAACAACTTTTCTTTCCCAAAATCTCTTTATCTGCTCATATCAAGATACTAATGCCCTTTTCTATTCCATTTGCAAGTTCCTCATTGATTTTCCTTTTCTTTGTTTGTTGAAGCTACAGGAGAAACTTTTACTTGTTTTTTAGATACTCGTGTGTCTTTTCAAGATTTATCATTTAGCAAAGCCTTTTTTTTAGGGGGGTGTTGAGCTTTCCTATTTTGTAGCCTCAATCAAGATCTCATGGATTCCGTTCACAAGTATTTTATCTTTTTTGGGTTTTCCAATCACTTTCTTATTGTCAGTAGACATTTTCTAATGTTTGCCCTTTGTGTAGGGTGGCTCTTAGCCACAATTATTTTATAAAGGAAAAAAAACCACTTTAGCTCATATTAAGACTACAAGAGACATATTTATCTCTAGGGGATATAAAAAATAGCCTTTTCTGATTTCAAGCAAGATTGGTCACAACTAATAAACTTTGACCTCATTACTGTAGTGATTTGTACAAAATTATTTTGCGAGTTCATAACTCATGAAAACTTCATTGTCTTTGTTTCATGTAGCTTTTGCACAACAAACTTTGATGATTGGGTCATCTCTTTGGGTTTCTGAGTATTTAGGCATCTCTTAGGGAGTTGCTAGGTGAATCGTTTCTCTTGAAAAATCATTGATTTTTCTTAAAATTGTTAGCCAAATTCGAATATTGAAAACCTTTGTTTAAGAGAGAATGATTTTGGAATTTTTTTTTCGTTGAGCCTTTTGAGATCATTTGCAAAATACACAAGATGTAACGAGAATGAATAACCAAACTTTATTAATTTAAAGAAGATGAGTACACTATGCATAATATTTCTTTACAGAGTTAGAGTTCACAGGCCTAGGCAAGTTGTCTCCATCCATTCTTGTCAATAACAGAGCTCCCCTAAGAATGCTTTCTTCACTACATATAGGCCTTCGTAGTTGGGTGCCTACTAACTTTGATTTTCGCAGGGTAGAGGTAAGATATTTCTCAGCACTAGATATCCATACTAAAATACCCTAGGTTTGACTTTCTTACCATATTCTTTAGCCATTCTTTGTTGACACAACTGATGATGACAAATTGGAGCTAACTTTTTTTCATTGATCAGATTTAACTGCTCGTATCTCATCTTGACCCAATCAGCTTCCTCATATTCTGATTCCATTAGTACCCTTCAAAATAAGATTTCTAATTCTAGTGGCATTACTACTTCCATCCCATAAACAAAAAAATAAGGTGTAGCTCCCATAGACGTCCTTATTGTGGTACGATATGCTTACAAAGCAAAAGAGAGCATTTCATGCCAGTCCTTGTACATGACTACCATCTTCTGCATAATTTTCTTGATATTGTTATTGAAAGCTTCTACAACACTATTCATCTTTGGCCCGTATAGAGATGAATTTGAGTGCTTGATTTTCCATTTTGTGCAAAAGCTCTACTATCATTCTTCCATTGAAGTTCTGAGCATTATCAATGACTATTTTTTCAGGTGCCTAAGGGTAGTTTCGATTTTATCGGGAGCCTATTTCAGTGTCGCAAACTTTTTTTTTGTTTTCACACTAGAAGGTTCTTAATGCTATTTATATTATTATGAATTATGAAAGAGGATCCATATCGATAAATTAAATCTCATTCAATGAATCTCTTCACTATCTTCTAGGTTATATGAGCATATGATGAAGTACTCAATGGTCACTAGGATCAATTGATGTCCATTACTAGTTTTTGGATGGACTGACCCAATTACATCGATTCCCCAAATTGTAAATGGCCATGGAGATGTCAAATTGAATAGAGGAGCTGGAGGCACATTTATCTTATCACTATACACCTGATATTTTTGATATTTTCTGACATATTCTATGCAATCCTTTACCATGGTCATCTAAAAATACCCGACCTCTATATTTTTTTAGCTGTTATATATCCATTAGCATGAGTTGTACAAATCCCTCGTGAACTTCTTAAAGCATTTTTTTTTGCTTTTGTCCCTTCCAAACATCTCAATAATGTTCAATTGGACAACCTATTATATAACACTTCTGCATCGAGGTAATAAATCATAGCTAACCTTCGTAAGGTTTTCATATCTATAATGGATAACCATCCACTTCTCCTTCAATTGAGCAATAATAAGTTGAAGAATTTCTAACTTCAATACTTATAGGTTGCACTCTATTCCCATAATCAATTTTGGTCATGGAAGCTAAAATGGCCAAAACATCAGCAAATTGGTTTTTGTCTCTTCCCATATGAGTGAATTTTATCTTGTCAAATTCTTTTGCTAGTTTAGACAGATATTCTTGATATGGCCTCAACTTATCATCTTTTGTCTGCCATTCTCCTTTCACTTGGCAAATTGTTAGCACTGAGTCTCTATATACATCAAGTTTCTTTATTTTCAATTCTAATGCAGCTTCTAATCCAAGGATGCAAGCTTCATACTCAACAGTATTATTGGTGCACTTAGATTGCAACTTGATTAAAACAGGGTATTACTTTCTGTTATGAGAAATTATCATTGTTATATACATTTACTACTCTGTCAAAATACATTGTCCACCAGTCTAGTTCTTTTTTTTTTCTTGTACCAGCACATCTTCATCTGGGAAATCAAAATTTAAAGGCTTGTAATTTTTAATTGTATTGTCTGCCAAATGATCAACAATAACACTTCTTTTCACGACTTTTCTTGTCATGTACACTATGTCATACTCAGCCAACAACATATATCATCTTGCTATTCTACTTAATAAATAAAGCTTTTCAAAGATATATTTAAGAGGGTCCAGTTTTGAAATCAGCCATGTAATGCAATACAACATGTACTATCGAAGTCGTTTTGCAGCCCATACAAGTGCACAACAAAGCTTCTCCACCACTGTATATCTAGAATCATAATCTGTGAACTTCTTACACAGATAATAAATTGCTCTCTCTTTTATACAAACTCATCATGTTGCCCGAGTAAACATCCCATTTCCCTTTCGATTGTTTTCAGATATAGAAATAACAGTCTGCCAAACATGGGAGGTACTGGCAATGGGGCCCTTTGTTAATCAGAATTGAGTTGTCAATTTTTCCAATTTTATACATTCTGGTCCTCTAATTTTTCCACTTGTCATTTCGGTCCCTCACCACCAACTTGGGCAATTTTATAGACTTTTTTCATGTATATCCTATTGTATTTTGAATTTTCTTTTTTTATTTTTTATTTTTTTTCTTGATTTTTATAGGGTCAAAAGTGGGTAACAACAATGTACATGAAATTAGGCTTTATTGAATCTGTCTCTTTCATAATAGCTTTTCTAGTTTCTCATTCAATATCTTACTCTTATTAGAACTCATTTGATAATATGATATATTTGGAAGGCTAGTTGTTGACACCTAATCAATATGATACTAAATATCTCTCATTAGCAACAATCTATCAAGCAAATCATGTAGTATAACCTCTATAAATTTAGCAAGCAAAAGTTTAATTTCCTTAGGAATATCAGTCATCTTCTCTTTTTCTTTCCTATCCACTAGTGCCTTCATAACTAATACGTGAACCCGTTTAGTCTCCTGTATATATATTTACATGTCATGTTTTGAATTGGTGATGGTAAGGAATGTATTTTCTAATATTTTATAAGCTTCAAGTTGAGTTTTCTATTTTATAGGAACAAGAGTATAACTCACATTATCTTTACTAAACACATAACCCAAGTGTCTCGCATATACATCATATTACCAAAGCCTACCAAATATAAGATTACAAGCATCCATTTTTATTACATCATAATACATCTCATCCCTATTCTTCTCAATAAAAAAAGGTATTTTACAATGTTGTGTTTTATCTTTATTTCACCCACTATCTTATCTTAATCCACTAAGTCTTGTATCATTCAGGATGTGGTTTTAATTAAAATCTATTTTTTAGCAGTATGTTTACCTATAATATTCTCATAGCTACCATTATTTATAATCAAATCAAACAATTTATTATTCATCGATTATGAAATAACCTATGTTATTTCAAGTCCTTAGTAACTTAGGTACAGGGTTACCTCTAAGTCAGGGTTTTATCAAACCTAATTGTTGACTTTCTAGGTTGTTATCTACTTTGTTGAGGGTTACTTAACCATATGCTCAAGAGGTCCATATTAGTTAGTATTAGAGCTAGGCTCTAAATTAGGTTATATTCTTTATTATCTTCTTGTTAGTTTCAGCTTCCTTAGCTTTAGTGTCTTTGCTTTGGTTTTTATTATTTCGTGTTTAGAGCTTAGTAGTTTGCATCTAGCATTTCTAAAAAAAAGTGTTATTTTATTTTGTTTCTATCTTATAATATATCATTAGCATAAAGAGAAAAAAAAAAGAGAGGAAAAGAACATCCAAAATCACTTTTGTTGAATATGTCATAGTATATAAACAAGGGAGAATTTTGACCAAACAAATTCAAAAAATTCTAAACTCTTATATACTAGTTTTAGAAGTCCTAATCAAACTCCATATAAAACATGAGCCCATTTGAAGATCATTTTCTATAGTAACCAAGATCGGGGTTAAAACTTATCTTAACAGGTCAAATTCGTATCAGAAGGAAATTTCAGGTCAAATAAATTTAGAAAATTCTAAATTTTTTATATACTGGGTCTTAGGGTTCTAATTGATATAATTATGTGTCATTTAATTTTTTTATAACCTTTTCATCCATTTTCTTAAGCGTCTTCAAAAATGTCAATTTTTCATACAAATTCGTTTGATACTCGTGAAATTGTAATCGTAGTTTTATATTTGCTTGTTTTCATATTTTTCTTGCTTCTTAAGTCATAAAAAAATATTTTGATATGCTTCTAAAGCTTTTATATTTGGCGTTGAAATTAGTTCCGCAAGAGCCGAAGAAAGGTGAGACAAGAGTAAAAAGACGTAACGAACATACTTGAGTGAAAAACTTATATTTGAGTGAAACACAAGATGAGTGTAAACACATGAGGGATTGGGTAAGAAATATATATTTCTTGTCAACTAACCAATTTTTAGATTTGACAATGTTGGAGGCAAGTAACAACATGGCAACATAGAGAGGAGACAATAAAATTGTAACTTATATGCATTATGAATCAACAGATGGATCAGATGACAATTGAATTTGGAGATAGGTTGAAGAGACAATGTGCTAATGATCATGGTGGGTTTTAAAATAGACTTGAGCGAAGATAATTTAATGTTAGGAGGATTGTTAGACGAGTTAACACTGATATGGATGTGTTTGTGGCTGATAATAAGGATATGAGTGATGTTGATTTTAAAGATGTGTTCGTGGGACATAGGTAACATGTTGGACATTGGCGGGATCACCATTTGAAGGGAAAAGATATGGTGACAATTTTGGCCAGAGAGGTAATTATAGGTATTGGGACCATAATATTGAGTTCGGTGGAGATTTGGGTACAATTAAGCTAAAAATATTGGCTTTTCAGGAGAAGAATGATCTGAAAGTTTATTTAGAATGAGAGAAGAAAGTGAAGTGGAGTTTTAAGTGTCATAAGTACCCGAAACCCAAGAAAGTTAAGCTTGTTATGATTGCTTTTACTGAATATGTCATTGTATGGTGGGATCAGTTAGTGAAAAACCACAGGAGAAATTATGAGAAGCAAGTTGATACTCGGGATGAGATGAAATTCCTTATGAGGAAAAGATTTGTGTCTAGTCACTATTGTAAAGAATCGTATAAAAGATGGTAAAGTTTGAGTCAAGGTATAAAAAGTATGATAAGCACTTCAAGGAGATGAAACTTGTTATGATTCGAGCTAATATTAAAGAGGATAATGAGGCTACTATGACTAGTTTTATGAATGGCTTTAATTGTGATATAACTCATATTTTGGAGTTGCATCATTATGTGGAATCAGAGGAGATGGTGTATGTGGTCGTGAAGGTGGAGAAATAGCTTAAGTGAAAGGGCACCATTTGATAATGTAAGATCCCACATCGGAAGCGAGCGTCCAGAGCCAGGGCCTTATAAGTGCATGCTCACCTTGACTAGTAAGACGCGTTTTGGGGTCATGCGTGGCTACCAAGAACAAAACCGTGAGGGGGACCTGGGTGGAAGCCCTGGATTTGGGTGGACTGAGAGGCCCAAAGTGGACAATATCTTGTTAGTGAGGTGGGGTGTTATATTTTGGTATCAGAGCCGAGGATGGCTCGTCTTAAGGTGGGGGGATTGTAAGATCCCACATCGGAAGCGAGCGTCCAGAGCTAGGGCCTTATAAGTGCATGCTCACCTTGACTAGTAAGACGCGTTTTGGGGTCATGAGTGGCTACCAAGAACAAAACC
>Ga0307513_10009408_pt1 | contig 12360 bp, 4 predicted proteins | sample 15_EM_MG_FD_202174 | JGI IMG/M metagenome (GOLD analysis project Ga0307513, IMG submission 202174) | Populus trichocarpa ectomycorrhiza microbial communities from riparian zone in the Pacific Northwest, United States - 15_EM | ecosystem: Host-associated > Plants > Roots > Unclassified | place... | reverse complement strand
AACACACCCAATTTCTCTATTGACGATAAAGTGAACCCCAACTCCTCGGCTTTAGATAAGAGTCCTGCTTTTTCTACGTTGCTAAGGACTTTACGTTTCTCGAGCTTTTTGAAGACGTCAAATTCGATTTCTTCACTGCCTTCGAAAAAGATCCCTGCACCGTACCATTGTTTCTTCCAGCTCTCATCAAACTTGTTTACCTGCATGCATATATAGGCATTGCTTTAGTTGGACAGAGAGAGAGAGAGAGAGAGAGGAAATTTGGATGTCTTTCATAGCAATGAACCATGGCGAAGCTATCGTAAAGGGTTTCTCGTTAAAGAACTGAATTACTTCATTACCTTCTTTTTGGGAGCCATGGCAACGATTGTAAGGGCCAGCTGTTTGGCGGGTGACTGGAGGCCAAAGCGGGACTTGGAGGTGTGGAAATGGGGGCGATTTAGTCCTCGAAAATAAGCAGCAGAAGATAATGGTGGTGCCGTCACCGCCATGGATGGTCTCTGATTATACTATTGAGAGGGTTTTTTTCGATTCGTAAATCGTAACGAATGAGAGTGGTTTCTCTGTTGATGATGAAGCAGTTGCCACGTAGGATGGTCTTTTGTGTAATCTTTATTCTCCACCAATCAAATCAGTTATAGCTTTATCCTCGACATTGCATTTTTTTTTTTTTTTATCTTTTAGATATAACTTCCTTGACCATTCTTCGCCCGTGTTGGATAAATTTTATTTCAGTAAAAAAAATTATGTAGGTATTTTTAAAGCAAACTATCTAAATCAATAAATACAAAAAAAATATTAATATAGTCCAATAATTTTTTTTCTAATATAAAAGACTGAATGTATAGGTATTGCTAACATAATTTTTAATATTAAAAAAATATAATTGTGAATTGAAAAGTCAATATTTACATATAATAAAAAAAACGAGAATCATATGCGTTAATAATAAAAAACAAAAGTCGTTTGTTGTAATCTATTTTTGGGTCCCCGCACAAAATATATATATATATATATATATATATATATATATATATATATATATAAAATAATAATAAATAAAATAAATATATAAATATATAGACGAAAGAATGGGAAAAATAATAATAGCAGTAAGAGGCTGGAGCGCACAGAAAATGGTCAAAACAATTGATTAAGGAGGTTAAAAAATACAAAAATTAAAATTTTGACAGTATATACTTGAATGATGAGAGCCATGTTGGAAAAGAAAATTCAATTTGAGAAGAAAAGTCCAAAATTGGATGTTTATAGACTCAATTGGATTTTATTGAAGGTTTAATTGAATTTATAGAGGGTTTGATTGCAAGAAAAATTGATTTTTAAGTCAATTTGGGCTTTAATTGGAAGAAATTAAAGTCCTGGGGTCAAATTATAATTTTTGAAAGTTGATTTGGTCAAATCAGGGGCTTAATTGCATAAATATTGAAGTTTGATGGCCAATTAAGGACTTAAATGAAGAAATATGAAACTAAGGACCAAACTAGAAAAGGCGCGCAAATAGAGGGGCTGTAATTAACCAAATCAGGGGCCAAATTGAAAAAATTGAAAGTTTATTGATCAATTGAGGATCAAATTGCATAAATTAGAGAATAAGGATGAAAGTGAAAAAGGCGGCCAACTATAGGGCCGACGATTGAAGTTGGCAGGGATGCAATTGAATTGATTCTTAAAATCAAAATTGCATTTGAGGACGTGAATGGACAAAGAATAAATTGAGGACTAATTTGGAAGTTGACGTGTTTTGGCGCCATATTTTATTTAAATGAAACGGCGCGTTTTGTTCAAAACGACGCCGTTTCATGTAAAAAAAAAAAGGAACAAAACAGTGTCGTTTTGAGCGACACTGTTCCTCCTCCTTCTTCCCCTAAGTGTGCAGCAAGGGAAGATAGAAATTTTTGTCTTTCTCATTTATTTCTTCCCCGCGTGCTCACACCCCCTCATTGATGAGACCCCCCGGGGGTCATGCCCTACAATCCACACCCATTGGCCGCTTAGCCCGGCATCATGGCAGGGCAGGAAGACACCGCTCCCCATGCACAGCGATAGGGCGGCGATAGGGACGCCCCCGCTCCCCTTTGCCCTATAAATACCACTCAACGCCAACATAAAAAAAAAAAAAGGGAGAAAAAAAAAGAAAAGAGAAGAGAAAACAGAAAGAAAAGAAAATAAAGGAGACGATAGAGAGAAGAAGAAAAGAAGACGAGGAAGTTTGAAACAAGGGAGAGGGACTATGAGAGAAAAGTGAGAGGGACGAGACTGAAACAGGAAGAGGAACGGGAGGTGAAAAAAAAAACAGACAGAGAAGAACAAGAAAAAAGGGAAACATAGCAGAAGAAGAGGAGAGAAAACAGAGGACAAGGGTAGAGTAGTAACCTCTCTCTCCACCGTTTGAAACAGCAGCACCGCCGCCCGGAGCTTCTGTTCATAAGTCACGACCTCAGCCAGACCAGCAAGGCACCACCTCCTCCCGCTAGGTACCTCTTCTTTCCCCCCGATTTTACTTCATTTTTGGCTTTATCTCCTCCTACATGCAGAACGAATACCGTTCTGCATGCAGGAGGATGGGAGGGGGGAAATAATCCCCCCCTGTTTTTCTTTTCTAGGTCGGGCCGGTTCTGGCCCAGCCCTGATGTCTGGGTCGGGTCCGGCCCAGACCAACAGAAGCAGAGAGGACTGTTGGGCCGAGATCGGCCCAACCCTTTTGGGCTAAGTCCGGCCCAGCCCACATAAATATAATATTATATATTATATTATATTATATATATAAACAAAAAAATTAAAAAATCTGAAAAAAAATTTGTTGATTTTCCCGCATATTTTTATCAAATTTGTTTAATACTAGTTTGTATTTTTATACCGTAAAGATACAAATCCGATAGTAAAATATCTGGTTTTCGTCAAAACATTGCAAAAAATTTATAAAACAAAAAAAGATATTTTGTGTTTCATGCATACGGCCAAGTCTCTCAAAGATAAGAAAAATCATCGCATCGTATTTTCATACAACAACAAAAATCATATTGTTTTTTTACATGAAAAAATTTAAAAAAAAGGTTTTAGCATGCACTTTGGCTTTAATAACAAGTTTGTTAGAGCCATGAGAACTAGTCCAATATTTCAAAAATTCTAAAAAAATATTTTTGTCTTCTTTATGTATCTGAAATTACGAATTTATACGTAAAACGTATTCATGATATTAAAAATGTAGTTTTTTTATATAGACGTTAGAACAGTTAGGATTTTACCCGATAAGATAAGGACCTCCTTATTGAGGAGGATTTTTCTTGAACCATAGACGGACCAACAATTAGAAATATAATAACACCTTAGCTTTTTATCAGACAATCAAACAATGCAGCTTACCTTAGGTAAGACGTATTTGGGGTGCTAATACCTTTCCTTTACGCAACCAGTCCCCGTACCCGATCTCTGAGACCAGTTAGGGTTCCTAGTGACCAAAATACTCGGTGGCGACTCCCATTCCATTTTCCACCGATAAAAGACAAGAATTTCTTGTCTCCCCATATTTGCTAGATAGATACATTAGATTGAAGTGGAATATTCGTCGCACACATGCGACATCGTTAACGCAACCCCACATGTAAGATCTCAAGATAACTTTTAATGTAGTAGAAAAATAAAAGAATACTATGAGTGCATTAATAACAAATAATTTTTATTTTTATAAATATATCATAAAAATAAAGTTTATTTATATAAAACATAAATAAAAACCTATAGATGAATTAGAGTAATCTCTTCAAAGAATTAAATACATAAAAATAATTAAACAAACCATTGTTATTTGAAAAGGCTAAATAAACAATGTAACAAATTAGAGAGAGGAGGTTTTAATTTAAATATAAATTTAAAAAAATACTTCCAAATAAATACATATATAAAAGTATCAATTAAGAAAAATAATAGAAAAAAGAGAGAGAAAAATAAAGAAAGAGGTTAGGCATTGTTGGGACTAACAAGTCAGACCTGCATGCTTGCCTCATTTTGAAAAGGGCATACACGGGCCTATAAGGGTAGGCCCGCATGTTGGCCTTTTTTATTTGGAAATAGGTCGGATAAAATGTCGTCTGCTTTAAATTGTTTTGACAAAAAACAAAGGTAGGCAACGCATCACATGTTTCTACTTAGATTCTAGCCACAATGATGGCCAGAAAATTAGGGCTAATGGTTTTTTTTAACTTAGAAACCATTTCAAACTCATGTTTAGTCTAAAACACCTATAAAACATGTTATACACCTTAATAAACCTGTATATAGCCTCAAATAACTAAAAAATCGATCCATAAACCCTAAAGCAACTTGAAACCGAAAAATTTATTGAGTTCAAATTTACCATTTTAGACGATAAGAAGACCAAAGAACACCTTAGTAAGACTCCCTTCATCAAATAGAACCATTTACACAAAGATCGTCTCTTTGTGGTCTAAGTTGATGTCAACCAATACTTTTTTTGTTTACTACCAGAATCTAGTGATTCTCTTTATCCTCTCAAATCAGGAGCTAAACAATAAGAAAAACAAATTATGGACCAAAATAAAAAGAATTAGAAAACCAAAGGGACCTAAAAGAAATAAATTAAAAAGTATAAGGAACCACCAAGTTTTCATGATTTTTCCACTTCGGTCCTCGATCTTTTAATTATGATCTTTTTCAATAAATTAGACTCAATTGACCATTAATTTAGCTATGAAATGGTTAAATCAAAGAGAAAAAACTTGGATGACCAAAGTGAAAAATAATTAATACGGGAGTCCATAATGAATTGTGAAAGGAGCTACATGGCATGGAAATAATATTTTTCCTATGCCTTTAATAGTTTCTTATAACCAGCCAATTATGTAAGCTCCTTTTGGGATTATTATTCGGTAATGTCTTTAATGAGTCTAAGTACTCATACCTTATGAGATTGTCTTAGATGCATTCTTATGAGATTCAATTTAAAAATTGATTAAAAAAACTTAATTCATTGAGTTATTTGATAAATCTATGGGTCATTATATCAACCAACAAGAGGAGATCAATTTTATTTGTTTTTTATTTTCCTTAACTAGTTGTTGACATGGTTAAGATTGACTACATCAATTAAGTCATTAAGAACTTGGTTGGGTTGAACAAGTTTATTGGGTTAATGTCTTATTTGATTTAACTAAAAACCTAACACATGTTATGTTATGTTTATTGGGTTAGTTCTTTAAATTAAATTAAATCTCACTATAGTAAATAATATTAACATATATACAAAATATCCTTAACAAGGTACTCTTCAACTAATTTCTTGCACTATCAAAATTTAAACTCTTAATACTTAGTCCCTACTTTTTAACCTCAAATTAAACATTACTTAAGTAGCAGGTTAGATGTCAACAAGGTTCGTTCCCTTCTTTATTTATTTATTTATTTTAATTTAAACCTTAAAACTAAGACTATGAGGAAAGGAATTTTATTTTCTTGGATTCATTTAAGTATATGAAGGATGTGCTCTTAAAATTATTTGAAAATGTTTTTAATAAATCGATTAAAAAATATTCATAATCATCAATTAGTACAAATGAAATCACATATTAATTATAACATTTGATCACTACACAAAATTTAATTTGGACTCAAGCTCCATCATGTTGTAGAATATAAAGTTAATGATTTTGTGTTTTCAACTAAAACATTAATAATATGTTTGGTACGAAGTAATTGTAATAAAATGTATGTAATGTAATGACAAAAGCAATTTAATGTAATGAGATGATTCATTACATTGTTTTTGTTTTGTTTGCTTGCAAAACTTTTAGTAATGTAATGGAATCTTTTACAGAATTTTATTTTAGTCCTTGTCATTTTAATTTTTTTCATATTAGTCCCTATATTTTATTTTTTTTTATAGATTGTCCTCGTAATATGATCCAATCTTGATGTTTCGATAGTTTGTATACAAGTGAAATTTGAGCAATTTGACCATGCCATTATATTCTTATCGGTGCTAAAATTTTGTAACATGGTCGCAATTATGTATCATAAATATTAACTCATATAATTAGAAATAATATATTTATCTAATTACATTATATTGCTTGCAAACCTAGAAATCCAGTTCTTTAAAACAAGGGAAATTTGAGATGCCAAGGATTTTCATACTATAATTTTTTTTGTACTCAAATGCCCTCATATTTTATATAAAGTAGTCTAATATACTCTGATTTTTATTAATAATTATACAAATGTTTCAATTGACTAGTACGTAAGTACACTAGAATTAATATAAATTTGAACAATTATTATGTGTTTTAGTGACTTTAATTTAGTACAAAATAATAATATAAATTATGTATATTATGTAATTTGCTGATATATATGTTATTTTATAATTACTTGATAATTGTAATATTATGAAATTAAGTTTATTTTTTGATTCATTTTGATATATTATTTTCAACCTTAAAGTAATCCGAGTTTATCTTAAAAAAAAAAGATAAATATTTTATTGTTAAATGTGTATTTTAAATTTTGAGGATAAAATGATAAACTTGTTTGTATTGCTTATGGACAAGGATGAAGCAAACACAATAAAAATATATTATTAAGTCCTTTGATTTTTAACCAAAAACAGATTAACAATTATATTTCCAACAACTACATTCTTAGCAATTGAATTTTTAGAAAACATCTAATAATCCACATACCAAATATTACTTCAATACTTATTGAATTATTGAGTTTCCTTTTCTAGGATTTTAATATAATTTTGACAAATATTTATAAAAAGAAATAACCATAAAAAATGTAAAGGAAAAAAAAGGAAACCAATGAAAACTTTGAAAAAATTGTATCTTATAAATACTATTTCTTTGCCTTAAAAACATTTATCTTTTCTATTTTTAGATTTTTAATTATTTTTAATTTTCCTAGGTTTCTCAAATATTTCGTTTTTTTTTTCTTTTGTTCTAGGTTTTCAAGTTTTTAAAAACTTAGCTTCACGCTTTTTTAGGGTTTTAGAAAACTTTTTTTTTTAGTTGATTGAGAAGAATTTTCATTCAAAAATTAATGAAGGGACACATGAAAGTGAAAATAATTTCTTATAAAGGCCTATGAGAAAATATTATTAACCCAATGATAGTCCAAGAAGGGAAGAAGGTTTAAAGGACTCAAATCCAAAACTCAAAATCTTAAAAAACTAAAAAACTTAACCAAATAATAAGTGTAAAAATATAGATATTCAATATATAATAACTAGTTTACTAATAAAGCAGATAATATCTATTATATCTAACAATTAAAACTTAAATATAATTGTGAATTGTTGATAATTAAAATATAAGTACACAATTTAAACTTGTGAATGACTGGTGATTAAAATATGCTAAATAATATAGAAGAAAATCGAACCAACAAATTACATTTATAGGTTTATACAAGTTTTAGACTTAAATGAAATCATTTAAGAAACATGTCAAAAAATAATATTTTATAATGTTATCCAATACTTAAAACTTTTGAATCAAATGATATATTCTTTAATACTTTGTATTAAAAAGATAATCTGGTCTCGTGCAAACTAGTTCGAAGATAATTTTTAATTATAAACCAAAGATTAAAAATAAAAAAGAAATCAAGTTGTTCCAACTTGATTTTTGTAACAATTCGAAGTGAAGTTATCTACCACCAATAAATAAATGCTGTAAGAAAACCAATAAAACTCTATAAAATATTGTTATATTTAGTTGCACCTCTAAAATGTATAGAGTGAGTATATGGAAATTGTTTTGCTACAATACAAGATATATAGAGGCACATGGGTGGTAGCATGCATCTAAATGAAAAGGAAAGAAGGAAAAAAAAAGTGATTTATTCTAAACAATATAATTGAATTCAAGTGATTTAATATTTAATTTTAAATATAATAATTATAATAAATTATTAATTAAATTTAATTCAACATATAATTTAATTCAAATAGATGACACAAAAAAAGTGGCAGTGAAAAGTGATAATAAAATAATAATTTATATTCCTAAATGCTATAGAACATAGTTGATAAATCAAATTGGTAAATCTAAAGTCTTGATTACATGTCAGGTATATTAACTTAGATTAATAATTTTTTTTAAAGTCAACTTTAATTTTAATTTAATTATAAATTGAGTGAGTTAATCGAGTTAAACCCATACATTTTCCATTAACATTTTTGACATCCGAATCAGGCTAAGAAACAAGGTGACCGGGTCTTGTATCAATCTAACAGGGCGGGTTTAACAGTGCTATAGAAATAGAATAACAAGAATAGACGTCGCTCGTCAACAGCTCTGTTTCGGCTTCCTTTCCCTTTGCTTAAAGCCAGGTAAATTTCTCATCTCCCTCCCTCCCTGCGATTTCAATTCATTATTATTATTATTATTATTATTATTATTGTATCTGAATTTCAATTCCTTTAAATTCTATACTTAATCCTAAGGTGACGTTATGATTAGAAAAATTCTGTGAACTTGTAATTTAGTATGGAAAGTCCTTTGTTTCACATCATTCTCTCTCTTAAATCTCCATTTGCTTTGCTTGTTAATTTCTAAGTCCCTTTCTCTAAAAAATACAACAGAGGTGATTGAGATTTGTGTTTTTCCCCCTTCTTGGTTATGTTTCAGATGTCTCAAAATGTTTCCTAAATTTTGAGATGGGTTTTGTTAAATTTTTGGACCCAAATTAGGATGTTCTTCGCAGTTTGTGCTTTTTTTTTTATGTTTCCTATTTCCTGTGCGATTTTCAGTTTTTCTGAATCTGAAAAGGCATAATAACATAGACTGTAATCAAATCTGTATTAATTTTACCTATCTTGTTTAAATCCCTTTTGGTTGGCTTATATGTTCTTTCGAGATGTCTTTGAGTGCAGAGAAGATGGGTAATCTGTGTTGTTGCGTACAAGTTGATCAGTCTTCAGTAGCTATAAAGGAGACATTTGGAAAGTTTGAAGCAGTTCTTGATCCTGGATGTCATTGCCTTCCTTGGTTCCTTGGAAGCCAGCTCGCAGGCCATCTGTCTCTGAGGTTGCAGCAGTTGGATGTCCGATGTGAGACCAAGACGAAGGTCTGTTTATTCACTATTCAAACACTTTTAACCCTCTCTGTCCTTTTCTATCCTTTTCTTTCCCTTTTATTTTTATAAATATGCTTTTTCCTTAGAGTGGGCAGGACATATCTACAGCATGAGCATAGTGAATCATAAGTATGCATATATAAATCTATACTGCCTTCACTTTGTATCCTATCTTGTCTTACTCTGCCTTCAATAAACAGTTGTCCAGCTATCAACAATGGATGGTAATTTAGTTTTTATACATGTGGGTGCTTGCAACTTGGATGATTCATGGCACTCTAGTGGTAGCTGATACATACTGATCTTTGTTTTTACTTTTAGGACAACGTTTTTGTCAATGTTGTTGCATCTATTCAATACCGTGCCCTGGCAGACAAGGCAAGTGATGCTTTCTACAAACTAACCAACACAAGGACTCAAATCCAGGCCTATGTTTTTGATGGTAATAAGTGTAGTACAGTTGGATATTTTCTATTCTTGTTACCTTTGATTTCTGATTCATTTATTCTTCACATTGTAAGCTGAGCAGGTCTTCCCTGTATATATTTTTTTTCTCTTTAGTAATAAGGGCCAGTGTCCCAAAACTTAATCTCGATGATGTGTTTGAGCAGAAGAATGAGATAGCCAAAGCTGTGGAAGATGAACTTGGAAAGGTAATAATCATCTAGATTAAGTATTTGGCCTTGTCATATTGTGAAAGTGAATACATAGTTAGAGATCAAGCTTTCACAAATTTTGGCATTTTCCCCAACGGTCTAATGCCATCCTCTAATAATTTCTTGCAGGCCATGTCTGCTTATGGATATGAGATTGTGCAAACGCTCATTGTTGATATAGAACCAGATGAGCATGTGAAGCGGGCAATGAATGAGATCAATGCAGGTAAAGTATTGGTATCTCTAAACTGAGTTGATTAGTGCAGAACCCCTTTTAATGACTTCCGTTACTGGGATAGGTGGACAGTTTAATTGCAGGTGTTGAACAGTTATATTTGCAGACAGACAGTGTGCATTTCACCAGGTTGAGATTTGTTCAACTGGTTCTTGTAATTAGCTCCTTTCTAAATTGCCCCCTTTTATTCTGAATGCAGATTTTCCCATCATCGATATGTTGTTTTGTATTTGGTATTAATCTTGCACTGCATTTCTTTGGTCCAGAGGATATCCTACCCATGTGAATTCAACAACTCCTGTAGTGAATAATGGCTATTAACTCCAGTCACTTTCATGATTCTTCTGATTGGATTTTTCTGTGATATCAACGTTGAGAGATTTCAGAATCTTTGCATGTGCCACTCAACATCTTTTCCTGATAAACCTTTCTCTTTCTCAGCTGCAAGACTGAGATTGGCGGCTAATGAGAAGGCAGAGGCTGAGAAGATTCTACAAATCAAGAGAGCTGAGGGTGAGGCTGAATCAAAGTATCTCTCTGGGCTGGGTATTGCTCGCCAGCGACAAGCAATTGTGGATGGCTTGAGAGATAGCGTGTTGGGCTTCTCTGAGAATGTGCCAGGGACCTCTGCAAAGGATGTCATGGACATGGTCCTGGTCACCCAGTACTTCGACACAATGAAGGAAATCGGTGCTGCCTCAAAATCCTCTGCTGTGTTTATTCCTCATGGACCTGGTGCTATTCGTGATGTTGCTACTCAGATTCGAGATGGACTTCTTCAGGCTTCGGCCCACAAGTAATTGTGCAGATTTTCAAAGCTTTTACAGGGTTTGTGTTTGAGAGGAGCTAATGCATGCTATATATTTCTGTAAAGGTTTCGTATGTTGAATCCTGGGTTTTGGTGATTTTTGTTTTGCTGTACACATGACTTCATGTGAGAGTTGCATGAATCTGATATTCTCTCAATTTTGGAAGTTTGTGAATGATAATTGAATGATGCTTTATACTGTGCAAGTGGATACAGTAGAAGGCAAACATTAAACAGTACATATAAAAAAGTGCTGCTGTGGTTAAATTAGTAATATTTTTTTCCCCAACGATGATTGCTAGTATTCCTCATTTTCTACTTGCAGAGTTTAGCTCGCTACATGTCTCTGTCACTTCGGTTTGTTAATGGAAGTTGATCCTTAAAAGTCTTAAATCAGTAAGTAAAACTAGCCAGGGAGCAGCAGGGCAAGGGAAAAAAGAGAGTGGCGACTCTCTCTTGATCTTATTGTGGCAAGTTCTCATCGTCCCCATTGCTTTCTCGACTAAAAATTCGCCCTAATTTTCAGCTCCTGTCTGAAGGTGAGAAGAATATGCAGTTCTGATTGCCAGTTTGATTTTCCTCCTGATCTTGTTTACATTTCCTAAACATGACTAATGATCTCAATAGTATGAGGATGAATCTGCCGACATTATGTTTCTAGGGATGACTTTCTGCCAATTTTGTTCGATCTTTTCCGCAACATCGTAATTATCAGGTTTTCTATGTATCTTTTCAGATTTTCTTGATCAGGTCTTGTAGTCATGTTCATGTGTAGAAAGATAGATTCTCTTGTCCTAAAAACCCGTTTGATATTGTGATAGTAATTGTTTTTCAAAGTATTTTTTACTTAGAAATGCATCAAAATAATGTTAATAAATCAAAATCCAAAACAGCTTCTTAATTCGTTAAACACACCATGCTTAATATTTGTGAGATTATAAGCTTCAATAGAAAAAAAAAAAAAATTGAATTCCTGGAAAGGGTAAGATATTGAATTAAGCTGATGTGTATGTTTTACCACCTTCAGCTACTTTAGAAACAACGTGGCAAAGTTCCTATTCTGTATTTTTGTTTTATTAGTTTTCTTCGCACTCAACTATTTTATACAAGAATAGTATATGATGGTCCCAGCAACGATTGTGACCGGCAAGTTTATACATGATTTGGATAATTCGGGGTCTAGAACGAGTTGGCTTTTGATTAAAATAGGTGGAGAATTGATGGTTGAAAATTTGGATTGATTCATGACTTGATTAGAGAAAAAATTGAGTCAAAATTTATTGATTTTTTTAAAAAATTATATTAAAATGATATTATTTCTATTTTTTTTATAAAATAAAAAATTAACTTAAATTAATATGAGTCATACCAGACTTGTAATCCAAAACTTACTACGAGTCGCGATTCCAGATTAGATTTAAAAACTATACACTAAACTATTTGTTTTTCTTTTCGTTTTATGATTTTTCATGAAATTTTATATTTTATTAATTCATCCTTTCCTTTCTACAAATTTTACTTTTTAGAAAGCATAAATAATTTTT
>Ga0307513_10009407_pt1 | contig 12360 bp, 19 predicted proteins | sample 15_EM_MG_FD_202174 | JGI IMG/M metagenome (GOLD analysis project Ga0307513, IMG submission 202174) | Populus trichocarpa ectomycorrhiza microbial communities from riparian zone in the Pacific Northwest, United States - 15_EM | ecosystem: Host-associated > Plants > Roots > Unclassified | place... | reverse complement strand
GGAGACTGGTTTAAATACAAAACCCAAGAGCGATAACCTTCCTGCAATCACGATCATTACCAGTAGCTGCGCACATACCGGAATCCTGTAATCCTGCAAGACCAAAGAAAGAAACAAACAGTGCTCAACCTTCGCCAGTGCTACATGACCATTCCATAGCCGGAATCCTAAATATAAACTTCCAGCAACGCAAACTAAACATAGCAATACGATAGCATAGCCTATCTGACTAAGAGACAATGGCGGAGCTGAAATCAAATCAAATAAACCAAATATAAATCAACTAAACATAGGAGATCCTGCACTGCCCGCTCCTGTGTACCGTTACCGGAACATGTACACATGTTACAGTTTCTTTGCTCCTGTACGTCTTCATGTTGGTTTTCTTCGTGTTTGGCTTTCCTATGCTTTCCTCCCCATTAGCTTAGGCTGGTGGCTGGTGTGCTGTTAGGCCCATACAACAGGGTCTTGGGAGTACGGTTTCGGTCTTCATGTTTGATTTCTTTCCCACGGGCGGGGGGTATTTGTTTGTCCCATGACGAGGTGAAGCGGGCCATTGGATTGTTTCATAGTTTTGTTTCGGCCATAGCTAGCGCTCCACGCTGTTTCTTGTACTTAATAAACGAATACATGACATAAAAAAAGAAAAAAAGAAAAAAAGAAAAAAGAAAAAAAGAAAAAAAAAGAGCCCGCTCTCGCTCCACGCTTCGCACCCCCTCCACCTCCAGTCATTGAAATTACAACTCCACGTCATTCAGTGTACGATCCCCCCACACCCCCCGACTCTACCTTCCCTTCAGGCCTCGCCTCCCTGTTCCCCCATCTTCACGATGGAAGACCTCCCTCCCCTCCCCTCCTCGAGGGCCCCGTCAAGGGCCTCCTCAGCGCAGTCCTCGTCCCCCGAGCTCAATGAGTCCCACCTCTACATACAAGACTTCGTTCGCGAAACCCGTCAGAGGCTTAACTTCTCCGCGACCCAACTCCCCATCCTTGACGATCCCCAGATCTCCGGCTTGTCGGATGGCGAAAGGATCCTTGTCCCCCTTTCCTACTCCGCCCTCAACGTGCTCGCGTCCATGACGCGTCAGCTTGACACCATAACAACCCAATTAGGCACCATCCATCAAGCCGTCCACACCATGCCTACGTGGACTGCGCTCGAGGGCGTCCTAACCCCCATCAATGCAGCTATTTGCGACCTGTCACAGAGAGTCACGGCCCCCCCTCCCCAAGCGCCCGCCCCCACCCGGCCTCCAGTTCCCCCGACTGGTGCGACCACACGATTAGCCCCTGCCCCAATCCGGCCTTCCGTCCCCCCCTCTGGTGCACCCGCACCACCCCTTCCCAGACCCAAGCCGCGAGCTCCCCCCCCTGACAAGGGCTCCGCATCCACCTTCGACCCGCACATACCCAGATATGATGTGGGCACCCGATCCTTTTACGGCGACCCCAGGGCGTAGGCGGACAAGTTCCCTCATTCATGGGAAGCAAACGCGTTCCGAGAAGGGAAGTACCCCGACCCCACCACCTTCATTGCGGGTCATCTTGGCCCCGACTGCCCCAAGCCACAACAATCGTACGCCAAGGCCGCCTCTACTGGCGCTCCCAAAGGCTGGAAGAATAAGAGCTCGCTCACGGCCGGCCAAGTCGCGTCAGCCGGCAACAGTGTGCCTGTCAGCCAGCCACCGAAGTCGCTCCCCACAGCTGAAAGAATGTTCTACGCTCCCCGTTCATCCCCCTCCGAGCACCAACAAGGGTCCCTGATCGCTGCCACCTTCCCCGACATAGCTGCTCGTGTCCTTAGGGATGCCAACTGTATCATCCCACTCGCGGTCACGACCAAGGTCAACGATCGCGGTTCAGTCACCCTCCTCGTCACCGACCCTACCACTCCTGCTGCCGCCTTTGCACCATACTTCGACGCTCTCTCTGCCCAGCTTAACAAATCGTTCCCGGTGGGCGAGTCCCCCTGGTTGCCCTTTCGGCTCGCCGCTAACGAGGCCCAGCTTGCCATCCACTCCCTCCCCATTGGCTTCCTCCCTGAGGATCCCGACGAACTCTTCCCATGCCTCGCGGAGTCGATTCTCAACTCCAAGAACATTCGCATCATCGCCGCGAGATATCTCAACCCCGACGCATGATCTAGGGAGGGCAAATCCGCCACCTCCGTCATCGTCTCCGTCCACCCCGGGGAGGTCCCTACAATGGGCTCCTCCATACGTCTCTTCTCCCGCCCACGGACTGTTGAGCGGGCGTACTGGTCCAATAGGTACACGCAGTGTAAGAACTGCTGGGGCTTCGGTCATGTCGCCCCCAGATGCCCCTCCACTGACCCCGTCTGCCCCATCTTTTCCCTCAACCACACCCGTGCTATGCACCGGTGTCCAAACCCTACCTGCCCTGGAGGTGGCAACCTTAAGGCTACTCCTGGCTGTTGCTCTTCCTCACCACCCCGATGCGCCAACTGCGAAGGCGCCCACACTGCGACTAACAGGGATTGTGACCCTCGTCTGTCTCCTCCCACTCTCAGGCGTTCCGCCGCTGCCGAAACGATTGTTCCTCCGCCGCCCGTTGGCGACGCGATGGACACGGCCGCCGACGAGGATAACCTCTCGCCCCCGGCTTCACCCACCCGCTCTCTCCAGTTGGCCTTCGAGATGGCTACCCCTAGAGCCTGAAGCGCAACGATACTGCCGGCCCGAATAGGGCCCACCCAAGGCGGTCGGTTGCTCCCCCCCGTGGAGCCCGTCAGCCCCTCTCACATGAGCAGATCACCATCGGGCCTGGCCCGTTAATGCAGCACGACCAGACATCGTGGGCCGGCGAGCAGGAGTCCCCTCCCCCTCCGAAACCCTTCACACTCGTTCAACACAACTGTCTCGGGAGCTGGGATGTGTTCCTTTCCTTATTTGGGTCCTTCACTCAACTGGCCCACCCTCCTTCCGTCGTGGCTCTGCAAGACCCTCCGGTCGACAGAGGCAAACTCCCCTCGTTTAACCTGTTTACTGTTTTTTCTCCCCCCACAACCGGCGGCTGTAAGCCCTGGGTAGTCTTTTATGTATATAGCTCCTTTTTGTCAACTATATCCCTTTTACCGCGGTTTTTTGGCAGGGGCGATATTATGGCCCTCGACCTCTTTACCCCTGATGATCTTTTCAATCCCTCCACAACTAGAGTTCATTACGGGGCGGGGCGGGGAGGGTTTTCACTCGCCAGGCCCCGCCCTTACAACGGGCTGGGGGGGTTATTTTGGGGGTGATCGCTGCCCCGCCCCCGTCCGGGGCGAGTCCCCGCTCATTCCCTGGATGGGGCCCCGTTTCTCCCCACCTGTTTTAACGGGGACCCGTGTGGGGAACGGCCGGGGCTGGGGGGAGGGGCAGGGAACCATAAAATAACACGCCCCGCCCCGGGCCGTTCAGCGGGGCAGGGCGGGGAATTGGGCTTGGGGCCTGCGTTTTTCGGGGCCCCGGAGGCCCCGTAACGAACACTATCCACAACTGGCTTGACGATAATCAACTCCTACAGCACCAAAGGGCGCTCTAACAACACCCGCTCAGTCCCACCGGACATCATCTTCCCCTCCTCACCCCTCCCCACACTCACCTTGGGTGACCTTAACATCCACCACCCCACAGCCGACCCTCTCAGACTCTTTAAGGAGGATGAGATAGCCACCTGGTCCCCCTACTTCGATAGGGCCACAGATCTTGGGTTCTCCCTCCTCAACACCCCGGGCGTTTTCACTCGGTTCTCCATGTCGCTCATTGGGCCCCCAGGCGTCCTTGACTTGGCTTTTGCTTGCCCCCTGCTCGCCCCATACTTCACAGACTGGTCCGACCCCCTCCCCGCTACTGGCTCCGACCACATCCCAATCCTCCTCCGCTTGGAAGCCCCCCTGTTCCTGGCGCCCCCCGCAACCCCTAATTGGGCCCTGACCGACTGGACCTCCCTGGAGTGAGCCCTGAAGGCCACAACCATCCCGCCCCCTCCTCACCTGCCGACCACCCGCTTGCTGGACACCTGGTTCAGCACCAACCTAAGCAGGGTTACGACCCAGTTTGCACTACACACCCCGCTGAAGAGGCTGACCTTTCGCTCCAAGCGCTGGTGGTCAGAGCTCCTCTCGGTGCTCAGGAAGGCCTACAACTGGGCTCTACGTTCCTCGAAGCGGGATCGCTTTGACGCCTGCCTCCTAGCCTCCACCAGGGCCGGCAGGTCCGCATACTTCAAAGCCATCAAAAAGGCGAAGAGAGCCCACAGGTCCTCCTTCCTGGCCTCTGCTACCCCTCAGACTGTGTGCACGACCAAAAAACTCGCCGTCGGCCGCCCCCCCCCCCTGGTTCCCGGAGCTCCCGGGAGCCTCTACCCCGCAAGAACTAAACCAAGCGCTCCTCAGCCACTTCTTCCCCGGTGAACCACCCAGGCTGGTGCATACCCTCCTACTTCCATTCAGGGACTGCCCCCCGCTCTCAGCAGACGAAATTAGCAGGGCCCTAGCTCGCTGCTCCCCCTTGTCGGCCCCTGGGCCTGACATGACCCCCAACTCGGTATTGAAGAGGGTACACCACGTGGCGCCTCACCTGATCTCCAACCTTCTTGCCCCTTGGTGACATACGGTTCCCACCCCCTCACCCTCAAGAGTGCCAATGGCATTGTCCGCGACAAACTGGGTAAGCCCTCTTACGACTCCCCCTCGTCCTTCTGGGTTATCGTACTGCTCCAAACTTTCGCCAAGATCCTTGAGAGGATAATGAACTCCAGACCCTCCTGTGTGGCCCGAGTGACGGGCCTCCTCAACCGACACTAATGCGGCTCGCAGGCAGGCCTTTCGGCCGCAGACCCGGTAACCACCGTCACCCACGAAGTGAGGACCCTCCAGATGGCTCAGAGGAAGGTCTCCACGCTCTTTCTCCACATAAAGGGGGGCTTCGACAATGTCAACCCCACAACCCTCTGCGGCATACTGAGAGCCAAAGGGGCCAATCCGTATCTTGTGTCCTGGACCAGGTCTTTCCTCTCCGGCAGGACGTGCCGGCTGCGGTACCAAGGCTCCCCAAAGGTATTCGCCCCTGTCTCGGTCGGCACTCCCCAAGGGTCCCCAGTCTCACCGCTCCGGTTTGTAATTTACGTCTCACGGTTCCACTGCGAGATCCCCGGCGGTCTCAGCCTCCCCCACGTCGACGAGTTTGGTCTGACGGCATCCTCATCGTCCTATCGACGGAACGTCCAGATCCTACAGAAGCACTATGCTGAGCTGAAGGCCAGAGGGGCCAGGCTAGGCGTCGGCTTGTCGGTCCCCAAGACGGAGCTCATCCACTGGCGCATGAACAGGGACAGAGCCCCCATCTCCAATATCCCAGTCCACCTTGATGGGTCGATTTTCAGGCCTAAGGCAGAGGTCAGGTGGCTGGGTTACTGGTTCACTCCTTCGCTCGCCACCACCACTCACTTCTTCAAGAGACTGGCCAAGGCCTAAGCGGCATTTGTTGCTGTAAAACGCCTTTCTCCCCCCGGGATCGGCCTCCCTCCGTTCCTCTGCCATAGACTGGCCTCCTCCCTTCTTGTCCCCATCCTCAGCTATGGCGCGGACGCCTTCGTTCCCACCGTCCACATGACCTGGAAACTTGCCGTTTGCTGCCACAAAGTCCAGAGATGGACGACCAACTGTTTCGTGTGTACCCCCACTGATGTCCTGGCCGTCGAGGCCTGACTCCCGCCACTCGAACTCCTCCTCGGATACAAACGCTGCCTAGCCTCGCTTAGGATACTATTCTCCCCCCCTGAGATCAACCCTGCGGCGGCGAGGCTTCCCCCCTCCGTGCAGACTCCCTCCCTCCACCGACACTCCCCAAACCCCAGAGGCCTGAGTGCGGGGAATGCGGGCAGTCGCCTGCCCCTCCCGTGGCTCCAGCCCAGACCGCCCACCAAGAATAGAGCCCACCTTCCCCTGGATGCCCTACCCCGCTCGATGCTCCTCCTCCTTGGCCCGGATGGCCACGCCCCTCTCCCGGTCACCTCCCAACACTTACTCTGCGAGTCCTACCCTCAACCTCCCCAGGACCGCTCGTACCCCCGACTCAAGCTTGAGTCCAACAACCTCCTTATCAAAGAATGGGACGAAGCCGCGCCTGACCCGGCCAGATACCCGTACCGACCATCACTCAGACCCCACCCGTTCATGGGGCTTGACAAGTTCTCCGCGGGTCGCCTTCACAAGATGAGGTCTGGGAAAAGCTACCTCCGCGCCCACTCTTCCTGGGACAACGACGCCCCCACCACCTGCCCCAGTTGTCAGAGCGCCCCCGAGACGTTCCAGCACACCATCCTCCACTGCTCTGCTAAGGAGCCCCCCAGGACCCGTCACCTTCAGGGGGTCCTTGACATTGGCCCTGACACCCTTGTCTGAAATTCCGCCCCCCTCCCGGGAGCCCTCGCCCGCTACATCAAGGCCACGGCCACAGCCTTTCCCCCGGGCATGTTCTCACGCCCATCGCCCGCCCTGTCTTTTTCGTCTTTTTCTTGCCGCCCGTCTAATGTAGTTTCCTTTGGTTACTTTATGTCATCGCAGGAAAGCTACGTTTATGTTTTATTGTTTTTCATGCTATCCGCTGGTCAAGGAAGGGTTTCCTTTGCCTTACTTGTTTTAACTTCGTGCCCGTATGTGGGCCTGGGACCGGTACGGACCCCAGATGAAGAGAAAGGTTTTTGGATGTTTACTTTGTTTGTTTGTTTTGGCTTTTGGGTTTTGTTTTCGCCATAGCTAGCGCTCCATGCCATTTCTTGTACCTTAACAACGAATATATGACTTTAAAAAAAAAGAAAGAAAAAAAAAAAAAAAAGACCCCTCCCTCGCTCTTACCTCCTTACGTACGAGACGTCCACCTTCGTTTTGACCCTGCATCCCCACGTCCGGCATCTTGAGATATACCAACATCAAACACCGTCCAAGTGGGTATCAATCGACCGTCCATTCTTTTGCCTTGGATATCAGATTCAAGGATCGCCGACGGACCAATGGCGCCTCCGGGAATAGCTAGACGTCAGTTGCGGAAGGGAAAGTATGCAAAACACCTCTCCTACTCATATATTAGTAACAAATGTTAATACCTCTCTGGCTCTTAGACATCCCGCCGTGCTGCCACAGTCACAAGAAATTCAGAGCGGTATAGGAAGAAGGACTGACACGTGCGGCCGCCTGTCGCCCCGCAGAAGAGGGAGTGTAAGCAATGTTGAAATCCTCTTTATATGGAATCATAGGATATAGAACTCACAAACCTCCTTTAATAAACCGAGAACCGGAGCCCGAGGAGCGCGCACACTTCCAACCAGCCGTGAGAGATTCAGTTTATATAAAGCCAAACCAATCTTCCCACCAATAAGATTCTGGCGTGCTGACAATCTCACTCAAACCAGGACCGTATATGGCGACATTGCGTATGCGAAATCGTGGGGTGGATTCCAACATCCCGGTGGCCCATCCTCTGTCTATGGAACATGGCGCAAGCCAATAAAGGCCGATATCGTAGGTCGCCCCCTGGACCCTGGTCGCCTAACAGAATCGCAAGTGGATTCAATTAGATCGTTTGCTCGCAGCCTTTCCCCAGTCCAGGACCGTATTGAGTTCATCAAACACCGTCACCACGCAGGTGACGTTTGGGAACTCATCCGGCATCTGAAGATCCAAGTCAAAGATTCGGCCAAGAAACTGCATTGGTCCAACCAGCGTCAGAGGGCTGAGGGGGATGGTCGTGGCGACGTTGCGGAACCACTGAGTAAGTGTTATCCATCTTTATTCCCGTAGCCCCGCACCAACAGGTGTTGCTAGTGGCTCATTCCGATTGGGATTCGCCGTATTCCCCGCGTGCTGTGAGAATCCATATCGTTCGGCGAACGGGAGCGCCGGCTGCCCATCATCCATTCCTCGGCCATCCCTGGTGTGTGAGAGACTCAGATCGGGGAATCGCCTGGGGTGTCCTGACTGCACCGAGCATCCCGGATCTGCTCCATTTGGTAAGAGCGCAAGACGTCGAAGAGGAAATCAAATGCCTCCGGTATCTGATCGGGGCGACGGGTCAGGGCGCTACCAGACTATGTCAGGACCCCGAAGAATCTCTCGCACTACGCCAGCTCATATTCCTGAATAGAGATGACGGCATTCGTGCGTGGTTCCTTGCAAACAATGGCCACGATCCCCTGGACCTCATGGTTCTTGAGTCACGTCTCGAAGATGGAGAGGACCCGGATGAGACCCCCGAGCCTCCCGATGGGAGGCACCCCTTTTTTGACCGGCAGGTCTGGTCTGACTCGGCAGGTGCAGAATATGCGACGCGGGAGATGCAGGAGGAGGAGGACTGGATTGACGTGGATGAATGGCTACAGGCCGAGCCAGAGGGAGCAACTCGGGCGCCTTCTGGTGCTGCCGTTATCATTGTGGGCGACGGTGACGTAAGTATCGAAACAGAACCGGCACACAGGTCAAGACAGGATGGCTAATTGCCAATGTAGGACCAGTCACCGGGAGTCCTGGGCCCCTCAAGACGCATGAGGAACATTCCATCGCAAATGGAGGAGCAGGTGAGATCTAATCGATTTGCGCGCGTGTCAGGCGTGGAAGCCTCTGGTACATCTGGGACTTCCGAGTCTGAGATCCTCCAAACACTCCGGGAATTTGCGCAGGTGAACCCCTGGGCAACCAAATTCATGGCAAATCCCAGGCTTGTAGCTGTGACACCTCAAGGGCACTATGGCGCTGAGGACACACCACCTGCCGGACCTATGAATGGCGACGAACACCCGGTCTCACCTCCGGCTGCTCTGGTCGCCAACCTCGATGTCTCTACTCCTCCAAGATCGATTCCTGATCCCTCTCCCTCTCAACTGCCGCCATCCACCACCAATGTGGCCACGACTCAGCCACCAGCATCAGTGACTCCCTAGGCACGTGGATCTTCAACTCTTAGTCCTGAGCGCGCCCAAGAGAACCCCCCATCCACCCCCGAAAGACGCCGTTCTGGAAGACGTCGCCCTGGTGGAAAATGATTTGAGATATCCTAGATTCCAGTTTAATTCTTTTTTCATTTTTACCCCAAATACCCAAATACCTTACTGTATACTAGATCTAGTTTTCTTTTTGGAGTCCTGCATTTTCTGATTGGGAATCTTAGGTAGTATGAGTTAGGACTCGAGTAATGATACCATTGCGCGCCCTTGCTTCAGCTTCTCTCATCCTTACATCCCGTTATGCTAACGTCTGATACCTTTTTCTGGATTGGGCATGCCTCACATTCTCTCTCCATAACTAGGCTGGCATTCACCAACCCAACTAGGGGATGCATGACGTGAAAACTGAGATGGTGTTGATTCACGGGATGATTCGACATGTGGAGATGAGGTTCGATATATCTAATCCGCTTAGAGCGTGGCGGGTGTCTTGCCAGAATTAGTGTCGGTAATCGATACTTCTTGTAGCTAGTTTTAGCTTAGGCTCCAGCGACATTAGCGACGCCTCCTACATTAGCGACACCTTGTATTGGGTCGAACCTTTTCATACCAGAGTCCAGACGAACATCATGCCAGAGCTCGTCCAGAGTTCGAACATAATGTTGAACAAGTAGAAAACCCCTTTTTGCAGTTGAATAGATTCTTTCAATACCGAGTGATAGGACGTGATCCCCCCCTCCTCCCACAAGACATAGCGTATAAGACCTGACGCGTTCCATTGAACAACAATAAACACCTAGTTTTCACAACACGTGGGATACATTACAATTTTCTACATCCTAATTCCTATCCTCTCCGAACAAACCTTCGTCAATCGTCCAGTATTACACCATGCCTAGAGAACCTCAAGGCAATTCACTCAGCCAGCCGGCTCCACGAGTAGGCACTATGTATGGGTGTAGACACAAGGCCGTACCCATTGATAGGGCATCCGGATCAGGAACACGGCAGACCGAACCGGGCAGCTCCCATAGTACACGAACACTGGCGGCCGAATCAGGCAGGTCGCACGGTACAAAGTCGTCAGGTCGGAGTTCTTCCCCACCACAAATCATAAGACCTCTTCCATCACGACCTACGAAGCGCCCTAGAAGCAGCACATTACAGACAACAGCGTATACTGAACATTTGGGGGAGACTGACCCACCACCACAAATTGAGACAGTTCGTCTTAGCGATGATAGCAGCGATGAGTACCAGAACTCGCGCAGATCTGTTCAAATTGAATCAGACACAGAACCAGACGCAGAAGACAATGATATTCCAGATGACGACACGGCACCAGGGACTCGTCGGCGCTCACGAACTGCCGAGAGAGGACAAGCAAAGAGCCGGGTTTCGACTGTGCGAGTTTCCACCACCTCCGGATCGCACCGGGCAGCGCCAGTCAGGCGCACCCCCGCTGCTCCACGACCTATAATCCAGGGTAGTGCGTACACTCCACCGACGTTCACATCTTCCAGTGTACCACCGTATTCATCGCCACTGGCCACCCACAGTGCCACTACGTGTGCAGTCACCAGCTCGAGTCCGCCAGCCGATCCGAGTACGCTATGACATGAGCACATCTTGCCGGGTACTAAATCACGGCGAAATATAGCCATTGGAGCCGAGGCAGACGTAATAATGCGGGCTGAGACTCTCATTCTCCGGTACACCCTGTTTGTTAATCCTATTCCAGCACCTGCTACTTTGATGTCTGAGGTCCACAGATCTTGGCTGAACGCTCGCGATGACATATCCGACGCTGGAAATATTAAAGCATCCGATGTAAGCCTAAAATTAGTAAGTGGACGCTGATACTTAAACATTATGCGCGCCGCCGGGAGTGGTTACTAAATGTGACAGATACCCGCGAGACACTCTGCAGTAAGATCCCAGTTTGTTTTCCACGTAAAGTATCGAATTGGAAATTTGCACGATCTCCCAGAAGACCCGACAGCGATTGTGCCTAGAGTGGGCTACCTGCTTGAGAGGGAGAGATTTATGTGCTCCCCGAGGGGGTATGACGTAAGTGTGCGCTAGGTAATGAGCCCGGCCACAACTAATGCGTATGAACATGACCCAGCAAATAACGAATCGATTCCTCGCGGCCCAGATTCCCGAGGCAATATGGGGAAAGTACTTCAACGGCAAGAAAATGTTTCGGATTTCTGAACCCGATTTTCTTAGTCGCATCAATGGCATCATGGTTTGCTTAACCTGTGCCATGCTGTGCCATGCTGTGCCATACTTTGCGAGCATGGCAAACGGGGGTGCATCTTGAAACATTCGACTTCAAGCCGGAGGCCGTAGCAGGTGAGCCTGACCCCGAACCCGGTGTCCTCTCGTTCCGGCTCAGATGTTAACATGACGTTGAGCTCGGAAGATCTTTTTGGCCGCCAGCGCCAGACGTGGGCCTCTTGCCCAGACTGGGTACAGACTATGATTCTCAAGAAAATTCGCGAGACCATCAAAGCCAAGATGCAGCGGGAGCATAGGGTCCGGGAAGATCGCTGTGAAGGGTTTACTGACGATTGGGCTGCGGTCGCTGCAGAGGTACATAGTCAGATTTCGAGTCGGGCCCCCACATGCGCACCTCCACGAATTCAGTGTCAAACTCCCGGCAACCTGGGAATCGGGGCCCGGGCGGCCCCCCCGGGTAACCAATTCGATTCACAAGAAACTGTCACATCTTTCGATTTCAGCCAGGCGGCCCGACTCACCCCCACACGCTCGACTCCCCGGATTCAGAGTCAAACTCCCAGCAACCGGGGAATCGGGGCCCTGGCCGCCCACCCGGGTAACCAATTCAATTCACAAGAAACGGTGTCGTCTTTCGATTTCAGCCAGACAGCATCGCGACTCCGGAGCTATCTCAATTCCGATCCACAGACGCCGGACGGCTCACAGGAGGTAGCCATGGGGCTAACTTTGGACAATACCGTGACTCCTACTACTTTGCATCAACTCGCGCTCAGCATTGAAGATCTAGAGTCGCAAGAGGAGGCTGCTGTGCATAGCGAGCCGTCGGATATGGAGCAGGGGCAAGGTGGGTGTAATAATGCGTGCAGTTAGGAGATTGAGAAAGTGTAGCATAGCTGTAATAAATATTTGGATGTGGTCGTCGCTCTCACATGTGGGAAGGGTACCCGGAGGAGCTTAGTATTCATATGAGGACATCAAGCAAAATCAAGGATTCAGAGTAGAATTAGTGACACGCGATCAGGATACGGTAAGACTCATGGTGTAAAAGGTTTATTCCTGTCTAACAAAAATACAATAGGACCGGCGGTAGACCTGCTAGCGCTGGTGCTAAGGGAGGCTTCAAGGGACCGGAGGTAAGAGATAATAGTTGAAGGACAAATAGAACTCAGGGAT
>Ga0307513_10009406_pt1 | contig 12361 bp, 13 predicted proteins | sample 15_EM_MG_FD_202174 | JGI IMG/M metagenome (GOLD analysis project Ga0307513, IMG submission 202174) | Populus trichocarpa ectomycorrhiza microbial communities from riparian zone in the Pacific Northwest, United States - 15_EM | ecosystem: Host-associated > Plants > Roots > Unclassified | place... | reverse complement strand
GTATCAAACGATCCCTTAAAACAAAACTTCAAACAAGGGAAGTATCAAATGATACTGCCGAAACACAATCAGGGAGAGGCACAACCTCGTATCCCGAAACCAAACATAAAACAAACAAGGCATCAAACGATACCTCCTGCATAACATAACAAGGCTACAGCCACAAGGCTCGTATCCTGAAACCAAACTAATCCTTAAAGAAAATCAATCAGTAACCATAGTACCTGTACCGGTTACATTGGGTTATTCAAGCCCTTGATGGACTGGATCTCGGGCTTTCTCAAGAAACACGCCCGGCTCCAGGGCTTTAACGACGCCTGGAAGCCGCTACCGCCATATCCGGGGTGTTTTGTGCCCAAAAAGGCCTATCGCGAGGTCACGCAGTGGCAAGGAAAAGAGATGAGGACCCTTGGGCGGTGTCTTTTGGGGGTTCTCGCCCTAGCACTGCGCCAGCTCGACACCCGGCAAGTAATATCTTTCAAACATGCTCTAGACTGTGTCCGGGCACTAGTCGACTTCAATATGATAGCGCAATACCGATGCCACACCCCCGAGACGATAGTCTATATGGAGGAATATCTCAACCGGTTTCACAGGATGAATGATATCTTCTTGGAGTTTCGAGGTTCTAAACGAACACCGGTCAATGTTGACAAGCAGCGAAAGGAGCTACGACCTCAGCGAGCCCAGAGCAACATGCGAGTGGCACCGTCCAAGCGGCGCCGGCGCCTCGAAGACGATTGGGATGAGGAGAACGAGCTCCGTATAGACATGATCCATACGGACTCCCATTTCAACTTTGTTAAGATGCATCTGCTAAGTCACTTCTCTGATCATATACGCCAGTTTGGCCATATCGCAATGTATTCCACCGAGTTCGGAAAGCTCGCGCATAAGGAACAGATCAAGGACTGATGGAGACGCTCCAATAAGAACGATGTCGAGCGACAAATTCTTCACGGCTACGGTCGGCAGCATGCAATCCGAATGAGGCTTTTAAACCTGAATTCGCTCCGACGTCGCGGAGCCATTCTCGGTGACGAGGTGCTGGGCTATTTAGATAAAACAACGAGTACGGTATGTACGCCGGCCCCTTGTGGAAGCATCATGAAAGGTCGTCGTGATGACGTGTCCGACGTCCTTGATTTTTGCAAGATGTTAGGAATCTCTCTTGACCAGATCTGTTTGGAATTGATTCGATACAGCCGACACAACCTGCCCACTGAACGCCGCCTTCCCGAAGAACCAGCAATACTCCAACTACTTCCTGTTGAACTACTAACGCAACTTGAAATCCGGGTTTTGGCATTCCAGGAAACCGATATTTAAGACATCCATCGGGCACGATGCACAGGAACTCACCGATTTCGGAATCAAGAAAGTCGGAATGATTGGGTTTGGGTACAGGCCTGAAGCGAGGAGATGTATGGTGCGCTCAGGCGTCGTCTCCCGGCAAAGCTCGTGGCACACTTTAAAATCAGGGACTACAGCCAAGACACTGTGCGGCGGGTGGCTGGCGTTCAGATGTTGAGCCCTGTGAACTCAGGCCGGCCCTCTGATATACACAGTCTTGTTACGGTTCAGCGGAGAGAAGATGCGCGAGAGTTTACATTGGTTGACATAGGGACAATTCGCGGCCTGGCTCATCTGATTCCAGAGGGAGACCGGCGCTGGCTCGTCAACAGCCGTATCACCTTGAGGATGTTTAACGAGATTTATTAGTTATACAAACGGGGGTATGATGGATATGTGCGAAGGCGTGTATCGGGTGCCATGGCAAGCTGTATATATAGTGTGTACTAGTATGAAGAAAATATATAATTAATATATGAGTTAAACGTGCCAGTGATGACTACTCTCGAGAGACGCCACAAGACATTGGCGGGCGCAGGGCTGGCAGAGGGTTTACGCCAGGAGACTAGGGGTAGGAGTATGATAATCCTGACGCCTTCCGGAAGGGACTTGCGAATTGAAAGTGTCCGCACGCCGGGATATGGAGAACAGGGGGGACGTCAAGTCCAGATCGAAGGGAGTGTTGCTGCGCAACTCAGGACGCAATAGTTGGGTGCGGGCATTGGGGACGGACTCAGGACGCACGGGAAGCATATGGACGCTGGAACGGAACTCAGGACAGAGAGGACGCACGGGACGCAGTGAGGGCGCATCAGATGCATGTGTTTTTTTTGCTGATAAACCCCTACTGGATTTGGACTAATGCTATGCCCAAAGCACAGCGGTGAATACCAATTCATGGAGCTGCTACCGAGCCTAATCCTAGAGTGCGGCTATTTTCAAAAAGTAATTCACATGCAACCATACACCACCATACGCACAAACTGAATACGCGCAAAAAATCATATACACAAAGGTTCCTAGACTTGCATGTTCGTATGCTCAATTGATAGACTCAAAAATTATGCTAGCAATGAAATAGATCACAGAATGGAAGCCAGCTTGGGTACTTAGCTTAGCTGGGCCAAGTTATAACCTTCATTCATATGCCCACCACAGCTGTACTTTGATATAAATATCATTCGGCATCCAAGGGGATCTTTTACTGTACACGGATAGCTAGAACTATCTCAACTTAATGTCTTCCCAACATGAATCTTCCACTATGGGCAGCCAACGGGGGCGATACATCTCCGGGGCAAGAAGCCGTACCTCTTTTGTACGGTTTCACAAAAGCCCGGCACGCGAATACTCTCCATCTTGATCCCAATTCTCTGTAGAATCCAGCCCTTATGGGAGCGAAGGCCCGCTAATACCAACCGCCAGACCTGTGACTGGTATGGCCCGCGCACCTCTTTCAAGTTCCACAACACACTTGCGCTCCGATTCTGTAGAGCTGCCCCCTGGAAACCAAGATCATGGGCAGAATCCGCTTCATCCGTTAGCCGTGCCTTTGTCAACAAGCGACCCAGTTACATTTGAGATATTAGGAAACTTTTATCTCTATAGGGAGGAATATCATAAGAGTTGGATGCTGTAACAGGTTTATTCCAGTCTAACGAAAATACAATAGGGCCGGCGAGAAGACCTGCTAGCGCTGGTACTAACGGGGGCTTCAGGGGACCGGAAGTAACAGATAATAGTTGAAGGACAAATAGGACTCAGGGATTGCCGTTCAACTAAGTGGATTCTTAGACTAAAGGTCTGTCGAAGTCTGCTGTCTCCTGCTAGTCAGGAGACTGGTTTAAATACTAAACCCAAAAGCTATAGACTTCCTGCAATCACGATCATGACTAGTAGCTGCGCACATACGGGAATCCTGTAATCCTGCAAGACCAAAGAAAGAAAGAAACAAGGCTCAGCCTTCACCAGTGTTACATGCCCATTCCATACCTGGAATCCTAAATGTAAACTTCCAGTAAAGGAAACTAAACATAGGAATACGATACCATAGCCTATGTGACTCAAAGACAGTGGCGGAGCTGAAATCAAATCAAATAAACCAAATATAAATCAACTAAAGATAGGAGATCCTGCACAGCCTGCTCCTGTGTACCGTTACCGGAACATCTATACATGTTACATTCCCTTATTCTGAAAAATCAACTATCATTCCAAAGTCCTCGCTGTCCTCAACGCTCTCGTCGGTGTGCTATAGGAGGCTGTTGTCATCTGTGGGGAAATAGTCCACCTCAGAGCTGCTAGAATCATATTCCTCATCGTCATAGGGTTCCCAGAAGTCATCTGGGCAATCGTTTGCAGTGCAGAGTGTGGAGGAAACTTCCATAGGTTCCCAAGAAGCTTTAATATAGTGAGGGGTGATCTGGGGCGTCGCTTCTGCGGGGTGGTTAGCGTCCCAGTATTCCTCTATGAGTTCCAGGAAGTCGTCGAGGTTCTCGATAGCTTCCCCGGAGTCGCCAGCTCGCTCATAGCCTTTCCAGTGAACCAGATATTTGTGCCTCTTGTTCTAGCCGGGGTAGTCGAGTATCTGCCCTGCTTCCCATTCTTCTGCATTGTCGATTAGGATGGGTGCTGGCTTGTCCATTCTGCAGGACTTGAATCTATCACAATCGTTCTCTCTGTATTCCTTAAGGGAGGAAACGTGGAAGTATGGTTTCTGGCGCGCCATTCTGGGTGGGAGTTGTATTTTGTAGTTGTCTCTATCAGGTAGATGTTCTATGACCTTGAAGGGTCCAAACCAGCGTGGTTCTAGCTTCTTGGATCGTCCAGGGGAGGAGGTATAAGGGCAGCCTCTAACAAGAACCCTGCTGCCATTCTTGAAGGGTTCCGTTAGCGGTTTGCTGCGTTTGTCTACTTTGACAGTCTGGCGGATGGTAGCATGCTCTCTGGCCATGTCTACTTCCATTCTCGTTGCTTCATAGGCGTTTAGGATATCGTCCACAGCTGGTACCTTGCTGGGGGATCACTGGACAGGGCTGAATATCTTCCAGGGGTGTCCATAGAGGGCATGGTATGGCGAGATGCCGAGGGACTCATGGGGGGCGCCATTCATGGCTGCAGTAATAGCGGGGAGGGCGCCGGACCGGTTGTTCTGTCTGGGGTTAATGAAGTTCCTCATTAGCTGTTTGAGAGTACGAATCCTTCGCTCAACCTGGCCATTTGTTTGGTGGTGGTATTGGGTCGCCATCCAGACCTGAATACCAAAGGAGTTCATTATTTGTGACTAAAACTTGGAGGTAAAGCGAGAGTCCTGGTCAAGGACAATGCTGAGAGAAAGGCCATGGACATCGAAGATACTGCTATTTGGCTTCTTGAACATCTTTTCTGATGTAGCGGTGTCCTTGCGGGAGATGAGATGTGTATAGGAGGTAAAGCGGTCCATTATGACGATGATAGATGTATAGCCATCGGATTTGTTGAAAGGGCCGGCAAAGTCTATGGCTAGAGATTGGTAGTCTTCATCGGGGTCAGGGAGAGTAAGGGATCGTCCATAGGGTAGGGTGGTAGGCGGGTTATTGATCTGGCACTTATCACATGACCGACAGTATAGGACAAAGTCCTGGCACATCTGTGGCCACCAGAAAAAGCAAGCCGCATAGGAGTAGCATTTGTAAGCTGAGAAATGTCCGAGGCCTTCATGGACAGTCTTGAGGATGAAATCCTGTAGTGATACTCCCTCCGCAAGAGGTCCTACCGGTATATGAAGGTTTTCGTACCCATTGGTGTTCTGGCCAAGTAGAAGGCCATCGCGCAGGGAATAGTGCAACTTGTTATCAGTTTCCTTGACCCTGGTATACAGGGCGTCGGCCTTAAGGGCCTTTCTAACATGCTGGACGAGGATACCCATTAGGCGAGAGTATAACGTGCTTACGACCTGGTTGGTATTGGTAACCTCATCGGAGTCATAGCGTGATTGGCCGTAGAGGGGAGTGAAGGCTGGTGAGGCTATAGGGGGTGTAGCTAGGATCGTATCGTTCATGCGGAAAGGTGGGAGGTTCTCTGAGAGGGATGGGATATCGGGGAGGGAGGCCTGGCCTTCCTCAGGGGCCATATCCGATGTTGAAGTCCTATCCTGCTCTTTTCTCTTGGTTTTTCTTTTCTACTTCCAGACCTTAGGGTCCTTTGGCCAGTATTGTGCGCCTTCTTTTTCATTCTTATGTATTTCACACCCATGATCAGTACATGACATCCAGCTCATCTCTGAGTGCCGTCATTCCATTTCACTAGAGATTGGGAGCGTTCTATTATCACGCCAAGAGTTTCCAATCGATATTCTCTGATCGTTGCTGGGTGCGCTTGATGTAGCTGGCGAAGAGGCAGAAGCCTTGCGCTTCTGGGAACGGGTTACTGCATTGCTAGTAATTTCGTGCATAAGGTATTCAGGGCGGCAACCATTAATCGAGTCGCTGCTGGTAAGGGTGTGTAACATGTGTACATGTTCCAGTAACGGTACACAAGAGCGGGCAGTACAGGATCTCGTGTGTTTAGTTGATTTATATTTGGTTTGTTTGATTTGATTTCAGCTCCGCCACTGTCTCTGTGTCAGATAGGCTATGCTATCGTATTGCTATGTTTAGTTTGCTTTGCTGGAAGTTTATATTTAGGATTCCGGGTATGGAATGGTCATGTAACACTGGTGAAGGCTGAGCTTTGTTTCTTTCTTTGGTCTTGCAGGATTACAGGATTCCAGTATGTGCGCAGTGACTGGTAATGATCATGATTGCAGGAAGGCTATCGCTCTTGGGTTTTGTATTTAAACCAGACTCCAGGCTAGCAGGAGACAGCAGATATCGACAGACATTCAGTCTAAGAATACACTTGGTTGAACGGCAATCCCTGAGTCCCATTTGTCCTTCAACTATTATCTCTTACTTCCGGTCCCCTGAAGCCTCCCTTAGCACCAGCGCTAGCAGGCCTATCGCCGGTCCTCCTGTATTTTCGTTAGACAGGAATAAACCTGTTATATTTTTTTACCTACAGCAGGTGAAACCCCTTTTTTCTCAGGATTGGGAACAGCCTGGTAGGATTGATCACGCTCCCAGTATCTTGATAACTAGTTAGAATCAGGAGCGGCAGGGAGAGGAAGTCCCGGCTCAGGTGCCCCATTCAGCATAGCAGAACGCAGGAGCCGAAGCGTTACCAGGTCCGGAAGGGCCTACAATCGTCCCATAGTAGAACCTGCACACGATACCACAGAACCAACCACACAGGAACCTACTCCTGGGCCCACGCCAGGCTCAGCAGATACACCCGCAAGAACCAGTCACCTCCTCCCAGGAGATCTAGATACAGATTCAGACCACGACCACGACCTCACAGCTGAGGAACTCATTCAAAGAAAAACCCGGCGGCTTGAGGAAAGAGCAGCAGCAAGAGCAGCTGCCCAGCAAACTTCGGAAACTCAACGCCCACCAGAACGCCCATCTACAAGCAGGTGGAGAGCACCTAGCATTCTAGGAGTCTTCGGAAGTCAGACACCTACTAGAGCACCCTCCAGAAAACATAGAGAGCAATCGCTACCCGGCACATTCATCCCAGATACACCAGAAAGACTCTCAAGATCCAGGGGCAGCAGACAGCCCCCTGAACTACCAGATCCACCACCTCCAGACCCAGGCCCACCAACAGGCACCATGGCAGACCCAGGCCTGGGCAGGTTGCCACCGCCCAAGATCCCGAAACCAGCTATGTTCAGCGGGGAAGGAGAAGGCCTGAAGCCAGATAAACTCAAGCGATGGCTTAGAACAGTCAAAAAGGATCTGGCAAGATCGGGACTGAATGATGACTCCGCTGGAGTGGCGGACTACTCTGCCGCCTTTACAGATGGCAAGGCCAACACCGCATATCAAACGCTAGCCAGAGAAGTGGAGGACCTAACTCTAGCGCAGTTAACACAACGCCTTCAGCAGCTATTCGAAGCCTCTACAAACACCGATGACACCTACCACAAGTGGCAGAATACCCTCCAGACAGCTGGTGGGCAGCCAGCACACATAACGAAGATAGCTGGGGAGCTAGCGGACCTCAAAGGATCCCTCCCAGCAGGATCTATCTCAGACTATGCACAGAAACAGCGATTTCTCAATGCTATGGACTCTAGACTACGCCGTAATGTTGAGCCCCAGCTCAGACCAGAAGACACTTGGGACCAAATGGTAGCTGTCGCAGAACGCTATGACGCTACTATGTACAGAACTGGTGGCTACAAAGGCAGCGATAGAAGCCTGGCTTCTAGCAGCAAACCCCATGCACCAAAGAAAGAGAATCCCTACGGCAAACACTCCGCGACATCAACGCCCCGGAATACTGTGAAGGGAAAGGCCCCGGCCAAGAACAGGACCTATACCAAGTCCAACAAGCCCAGTAAGGCCGAAATGGATCGCCGCAAGGCAGAAGGAGTCTGTTTCTACTGTGCCGAAAGCGGACACATGGCAAATGAATGCCCAAAGAAAGAAGTCAAGACCAATCATGTTCGCCTCTCTGAGGAAAGCCCAGACCGCAGCCAAGGCGAATATGAGCCCGATACAGACAGCACAGAGGAACTAGATGGCAGCCGCTCTCTCAGGACCTACAAGACTACAGTATGCACACCTAAGGATAGGCCATTCCAGGCACTCGAATTCACTATCAACATCAATGGCAAGCCCGCCAGAGCCCTCGCAGATACAGGAACCATTGGTGGTACCCTGATATCCAACAAATTCGTTACAACACACAACATCCTCTACACAGCTAGGAAGAACCCCGTCACCCTAAAGATGGGAGTTAAAGGATCGCGATCAACCATCAACTTCTCTGTTGATGTTATGATTCAGCTAGGCAAGATGAGAGTCGACAAGGTACCTATGCTAGGCGCGCCAGTATCAGACTACGATATCCTCATCAGTATAGACGATCTCATAAGGTTAGGAGCGGTCATCGATTGCCAAAAGAATAGCATTTATTTCTCCAAGTACAAGGTCAGAGTTACCAGTGACGGAAAATCTAGAGAGTCTAGATCAGCCATGACGAAGCCACAGGAAGTACCAGACTTCCTGGCGATGTTCCCTAAGGTATTTGTCAAAGAGGTACCTGAGGAACTACCCCCAGTACGCAAGATTATGCACAGAATAAACCTCATAGACAGGACGAAGCTTTTAAAGACACCTACATTCAAAGCACCACAAGCCCTGATGACCAGGTACAAGGCATGGATCAACAAGCAAATGAACGCCGGTATCCTCTATAGGACCAGTGTGCCCGGAGGAGCCAGCCGGTTTGTGGCAGCAAAAAGCGATGGCAGAATCCGCCGCTTGGTAGACCTCCACTTCAGGAATGATAACACCCAGGGCGATCACACACAGATCCCAGAGCGGAACACTATACTCAATGCAGTAGCCAGAGGACAATTCCGCAGCAAGATAAACCTCAGTGACGCCTATTTCCAGACAAGAGTACACACGGATGAGGTGAAGTACAACACTATAAAGATACCCTTCGGCGGCTTCACAAGCCAGGTCATCATTCAAGGAGACATGAACGCTGCAGGAACATTTGTGAGGACTATGGAGGACCTATTCGATGACGAATTAGGCAGGAACATATGGGTCTACATTGATGATATTTTCGTTTTTAGTGATACCTTTGAAGAGCACATCAAGGACGTTAGGAACGCCTGCAGTAAGCTGCAGAACGCTGGCTATTATGCCAACCCTAAGAAAAGCGTTTTCTTTGCCACTAAACTCGATATCCTAGGCAATATGATAGACGATGATGGCATCCACCATGCACCAGAGAAAGTCCAGACCATAATGGACTGGACAAGACCGGACAGCCAGAAAGAACTGCAGCGATTCAATGGAATAGTTAATTATATCTCGCAGTTCATTCCCCACATAGTGACGATCACAGCCCCGCTCACAGAGCTGAGTGGGAACGCTGAGTGGCTATGGACGGATCTGCAGGAAGCAGCCTTTAAAGCGGTCAACCGTGCTGCAGATAAGCACAAAGTCCTTAGACCGATCGACTATAATAAGCCAGATATGATATGGCTTTTTACCGATGCATCACCTACAGGTACGGGCGCTTGGATAGGCCATGGACCAACCAGAGATGCAGCCAGACCTGCAGCGTTCCACAGCAGGAAGTTGACGCCATCTCAAAGCAACCACCACACACACCAACAAGAAACGCTCGCACTCATTGAGGCTATGGAAGCTTTCGCTCCCCATTTGCTACACAGGCAGTTTGCCGTGGTTACAGACCACGAGAGTCTCACTAAACTCATGACACAGAAGAATCTCAATCGACGACAGCAGAGATGGCTAACGCACATCAGTCGCTTTAATTTTAAAATAGCATAACAGCCAGGAGCGAAGAATTTCATAGCCGACTACCTATTGAGAATCCATGAGCGAACTCCCGGCCCGTTAGATATAAGCCTCAAGGACCCCCCTATCGATTATGACCGCCTTGAGCTACCAGACCTCACCCAACCCCTAAAGAACAACACAAGCTACGCCTCCTCCACCGATTTTGGCATAGAATCAGACAACGCCATGTATCACCCAGGTGAAGCTCAGACCTCTCCCACCCTTACCAGCAGCGACTCTATCAATCGTTGCCGCCCTCAATACCTCATGGACGAGATTACTAGCAATGCGGTAAGCCGATCCCAAAAGCGTAAGGCCTCTGCCTCCTCGCCAGCTTCATCCAGCGCACCTAGCAACGATAGCAGAATATCAATTGGAAACTCTTGGGGTGATAACAGAGCTCTCCAAATCACTAGTGAAATAGAACGACGGCACTCAGAAATGAGCTGGATGTCATGTACTGATGATGGGTGTGAGACACATAAGAACAAAAAAAAGGTGCATACTACTGGCCTAAGGACCCTAAGGTCCGGAAGCAGAGCAAGAAGACTAGGAGAACAGAGCAGGATAGGACGTCAGCATCGAATACAGCCCTTGTGGAGGGCCAGGCCTCGCTCCCCGATATCCCATACCTCTCAGAGGGCCTCCCGCCCTTCCGCATGAACCATAATATCCTAGCAACCCCTCCTATGGCCTCACCGGCTTTCAGTCCCCTATACAGCCAGGCAGGCTATGACTCCGATGAGGCTACCAATGCCAACCAATTCCTAAGCACGCTACACTCCCGCCTTATGGGTATCCTCACCCAGCGAGTGAGAGAAGCCCTTGAGAATGACGCCCTCTACATTAGAGTCAAACAAACTGAAAAGAAATTGCCCTATTCCATCCGCGATGGACTCCTACTTGCCCAAAACACTAATGGGTACGAAGACCTTTATATACCGGTAGGACCTCTTGAGAAGGGAGTATCCCTACCGGATTTCTTCCTCAAGACTGTCCATGAAGGCCTCGGACATTTCTCAGCCTACAAATGCTACTCCTATGCGGCTTGCTTCTTCTGGTAGACACAGATGTGCCAGGACTTTGTCCTATACTGTCGCTCATGCGCTAAGTGCCAGATTAATAACGAGCCCACTACCCTACCCTACGGACGATCCCTTACCCTCCCTAAGCCTGACGAAGCCTACCAATCTCTAGCCATAGACTTCGCCGGCCCTTTCAACAAATCTGATGGCTATACTTCTATCATGGTCCTTATGGACCGCTTTACCTCCTACACACACCTCATCCCCCTTAAGGACACGGCTACCTCTGAGAAGGTATTCAAGAAACTCAACAGTACTATCTTCGATTTCCAGGACCTCCCCCTCAGCATTGTCCTGGACCTGCACTCTTGCTTTACCTCTAAGTTTTGGTCACAAATGATGAAGTCCCTTGGTATCCAGATCTGGATGGCGACCCAGTACCACCACCAAACAAATGGCCAGGTTGAGCGAAGGATCCGCACGCTCAAACAGCTAATAAGGAACTTCGTTAACCCCTGACAGAATAACTGGTCCGGTGCCCTCCCGGCTATTGCAGCAGCCATGAACAGCGCCCCCCATGAATCACTAGGCATTTCGCCATACCACGCTCTCTATGGACGCCCCGGGAAGATATTTAGCCCTGTCCAGAGATCGGCCAGCAAGGTACCAGCTGTGCACGATATCTTAAATGCCCATGAAGCAACGAGAATGGAAGTAGACATGGCCAGAAGGCATGCCACCTTCCACCACACTGTCCAAAGAGACAAACACCACAAGCCCCTAACGGAACCCTTCAAGAACACGAGCAGAGTTCTTGTAAGAGGCAGCCCTTATACTTCCTCCCCTGGATGATCCAAGAAGCTAGAGCCACGCTGGTTTGGACGCTTCAAGGTCCTAGGGCACCTACCTGACACAGACAAGTTCAAACTACACCTCCCGCCCAGAATGGCCTGCCTGAAACCCTACTTCTACGTTTCCTCCCTTAAAGAATACAGAGAGAACGACCCCGATAGATTCAAGTCCCGCAGAATGGACAAACCAGCACCCATCCTAATCGACAATGCAGAAGAATGGGAAGCAGGGCAGATACTCGACTAATGCCGCCAGAACAACAGGCACGAATTCCTGGTTCACTGGAAAGGCTATGAGCGAGCAAACGACTCCTGGGAACCCTATGACGATGAGGAATATGATTCTAGCAGCTCTGAACAGGATTATTTCCACACAGATGACGACAGCCTCCTATGGCACACTGACGAGAATGCTGAGGACAGCGAGGACTTTGGAATGATTGTTGATTGTTCAGAATAAGGGAATGTGTAACCGGTACAGGTACTATGGTTACTGATAGATTTTCTTTAAGGGTTGGTTTGGTTTCAGGATACGAGCCTTGTGGCTGTAGCCTTGTTATGTTATGGAAAAGGTATCGTCTGATCCCTTGTTTGTTTTATGTTTGGTTTCGGGATACGAGGTTGTGCCTCTCCCTGATTGTGTTTCGGCAGTATCATTTGATACTTCCCTTGTTTGAAGTTTTGTTTTAAGGGATCGTTTGATACCTTGAATGTTTTATGT
>Ga0307513_10009405_pt1 | contig 12363 bp, 13 predicted proteins | sample 15_EM_MG_FD_202174 | JGI IMG/M metagenome (GOLD analysis project Ga0307513, IMG submission 202174) | Populus trichocarpa ectomycorrhiza microbial communities from riparian zone in the Pacific Northwest, United States - 15_EM | ecosystem: Host-associated > Plants > Roots > Unclassified | place... | reverse complement strand
CCACCCCTGTGTGTGCTATTTCAGTTTCGGCCACAAGGCTATCCAAAGAAAGTCGCGCCTGCCTCTAAGTAGCCGACCGCCACACAAGTCCTGGGATTTTGCGTTTAATGATACAAATACCCGAGACTGGCCTCGCCACACAGCCGGCGCATGTAGTGGCGCTTGTCTCTGGTCTTTCGGCGTGTCGGTTCTAATGCGCATATCTCGCAGTCATATTATACTCTAATATTATGACCATTCACAATGGTATCCTCTGTTTGCGCCTACTCATCCCCCATGTGGCACAGTCCGCGTTCGATGAACGGATTCATAATTGAACTTGCCAACATGTACGCCGTCTCCCCATTAATAACCCCCCTCAGTGTCGCCGCTACAAGCCTGCGACCAAACCTGATTATCCGAACATCAACTAGTGTCGTTGCATTTGCAGTGTCTGACTGCGACGTTCAGATTTTCGATAAATTATAGCATCACAATCCATAGTGCCAACATACAACTAGCATATGATTAATTACGTATCGAACCGATTGCAAATCGATTCGTACGGCCGCAGGCCGCTATCAGGCTCAGGCCAGCCTGTTGGTGTCTTGCTAGCCCCCGATCGCGGGTTCTGATCGATCATAGCTTCATTATTTCTATTTCTATTACATTGTTTATTGTCTTGCTACATCATAGGACGCGCTCCCGCATGTACAGAAAAGGAGAACCCCTGTAGGCCCAAATAACATCTTGCCTTTTCTCCCATTTTTGGCTTTGTGTTCGTATTTACGCGTTTTATTGCTCGTATTCGTCGTTCGCCGGCTACTTGGTTCATCGAAACGTTGCTCTGGCCGACCTGTATGATCTCCCTGGAGCCTATTCGCGCTACGGGTTCCACCCTTGTTGGATTCAGTTTACTGACCCTCAGCTCAGTATCTCAGCGGATAGCATATCCATTGTCGCTCTCTCTATCAACGAACGGCCATTTACCCCCGTCGCTCCATCTCTTATCCTCCTCTCCTTCGGATCTTACGCTCTCACATCTCATGATCGTGCCTGGAAATTAGTGTCTATATTTGGATTCTATTAGCCACATCCTATACACTCGTTTGCTGTGTCTCATTACCACTTGCAATGAAGGCGCTCTGCACAGGGTTACAATTGAAGACAAAAACGGTAGCAAAGCACATTGTTGTCATGGGATCTTGCCCACTCAACAGTTACTGAATTGGCATCTGGTGGCTATGTGAGAACGGCGTTATTGACACTGCGATATTTAGAATGCAGGACAGGTTATCATGGAATAACAGAAGGAATCATTATAACAAATCAGCCAAAATCCGGATATATATGTACCCTTCTTAATTCTGGTACTCCCCTACGTCTTGATTAGTCGCTTGGAGACCCCGTGGTACTTAGTCGGATATCATGCATTTCTTAGTTTTCTGTAGATGCCTCCTCCACCTTTCAGGTAAGCTTTAGTCTTAAGTGGAGGGCTGAGTCAAGGACTCACGGAGTATTAAAGGCGGCATTTCTACGAGATACGGACGTCATGGGACCCAGTACTCTTCTGACTGGTTGAATTGACGAAGGGACGGTCAAGAACGATGGAATTGGTACAGGGACGATCGGTCTTGATCTTTTACGACATCGCATTGCGGTTATGCCGTGAGATAGCCTACCATTCCAGAGTACCATATGTCAGTGCTCTGTCTCGAAGACAAAATATGTGCCTACCTGCTTCTCCAGTGATCCACAGGGGGCTCGGGCTGATTAGGAACTGGTATCTGCCTCGCAACGAGCTTAGCTCCTTCCAAAGGACGAAAGTCGGACAAAACCGCAGAGGTAACATTCAGTATGGACTAAGTTGTCTGTGCAGAGGGTGGGAATTTCGGCGCCTGTGAACGACGACTTGTAGCACATTGTCCATACGGTTGTGCGCTCGTCAAGGTTCCCAGATCATTGTGATGGTATGGACCTGCAGTATTGCCAGCGACTCTTTGAATAGGATGGAATGACCTTCAACGTTGATGTGGAGACCAGTTCACAGGTTCTAATGACCACAACGGTGAAATCCAGGTATCGGATTCTTCGTTGAATCTCTCATAGAATTAATACCATCAATGTAGAGCTACCTCGTCAGAGTTTTGGACAAAATAGACCCTTATCACCGCCGCACAGTTCCATGACCGTACACTGGTTTAGGATGCCGGCCGTCCGCGTCACAGAAAGTGATGCGCCATTGGATCTCTTTGGTAAAGAGGGCTCGATATTTCGGGTTCTCTGTTGTGAGGCGGGCTGAATCATGCAGAATTTGTGTTGGTACGATCAGCCGTGGGAGTCGCTGGAGAGGAATATAAGCTGCCAAGAAGAGGAAGCCTAGAAGGAATACTAGCATAATAAATTCAGAACTTTGCGTAGACATGACCGACCTGAAGAGTGTCATCCGGTGGACGGTCTTCACCGCGAGGCACAACATGCACCAGTCTACCGGCCCTCGTCAGGTGTGTCTAAGAAGGGTATTAAGCGTATCTGAAGGGAATCGCTCTCCCCTAGTTCCAGTCTTGCAGGTGCATGTGTCAATGTCAGCGTGTCAGCGTGTCAGGTGTCAGCTTGTCAGCGAGTGGGCGCCTCCGACAAACCCGAACCCGACAAACAGCAAACAGTCATTAACCCACTCATTAACCCACTCACTCCCACTGCTTCTCGTGAACAGCCACTCCTCCGGCCATTGTTCTCGCAACACTCCGGAAGGTGCCTCCCGCGCTTATCATGTCCTTCGCGTCTCGCCAATCTGTTTACGAGACCGTCAGCGTCTCTGTTCATACTAGGTTCGCCTGTCATGTCAATCGAATTGGCCACTTCCGCGGAGAGTGTCAGCGCTCTTGCAGAAGTAGCCGAGCGAGCCCGGTGATCGACACCATGGTGATCCTAAAAGGAGTGGCAGACAAATTACGCAGACACAGCGTGCGTTGACATGCAAGTTAAACATTCAGTAGACAGGCAGTGTTCGATGGCAATTTCCTCCCAATGCGGTGTTTTGCGGCGTCGTACAGTCCAACAGCCACGTCAATTCAAGACGGAGAGTTTCACACTGGCTTACCGTCAATTTTAGAAGGGCCTCTTATTGTCAATGCACTGACAATGTGGATTTTTGCCGCGGACGGAACAAAACGATGGTCAGTCCTTTGCACTTATTGGGGTCTGCCGTGCATCAACCTAGAAACCTAGACCAACTTCTCCCTCTGCCCAACTGTCAGTTTCCACGCTACCTTGGACCCTTGGCATACCTTTGAGGTTCACACCAAGAATGACGATAGATTCGCCATACTTATACATTATCGCTGCCGCTGCCATTTTGGTGGGACTCAAATGGGTGAAGGATTCACGACGCCCACGACTTCCACCGGGTCCTAAGAACCTGCCTCTCATTGGGTCGGTCCTCTCCATTCCACAAGACCAACAGGAGTGGATCACATTCACTCAATGGAAAGAGCAATTTGGTTAGTGGTACACACGGTAATACATGCGTATCTCGGTTGACGGTGTCCACAGGTCCTATCAACTACTTCAATATACTTGGGCGGGACTACATCGTCCTCAATACCCCGAAAGCGGTCAATGATCTCTTAATGCAGCGCGGAGCAAACTACTCGGATCGCCCCAAGTTAGAGATGGTCGGCCCTCTGTAAGCAACAAACGTTGGCGTTGGTCACAAATCACTCATAGTTTCTGCAGAACGGGATACGATCGCATAACGGCATTCTCCCCATATGGTGAACGCGTTCGTCAGAGTCGAAAGATGCTTCAGCCCATCTTGGTCGGACGTGGAGTGCACCGGTGGCATCCTCAAATGGAGGGGGCGTCTCTATTTCTAATGCAAGATCTCCTGAGCAACCCCCAAGAGCTCTATAACCCTATACTTCTGCAAGTATTGCCACTCTTTCCTTTCATGATTCTTATTAATCCCCAAATCAGATATGCCTCAAGACTGGTCTTGAAGATCTCTCACGGATACGACGTGGTAACACCAGATGATAAACTCATTGAGATTGCTGAGAGGAGTCTCGCACAAATCGGTCACGCCTTTGAATTGGGAAGGTTCATGGTTGAATTTTTCCCCTTCCGTGAGTGCACCTTCACAACAGGACGCGGTACCCTAACCCCTTCTCGACGACATCAATTAGTCAAGTATATTCCGGAGTGGTTCCCCGGCACAGGCTGGAAGCGAACCGCAGCAGAATACAAGGCTTCGACAGAAGAAATGGTTCACGTTCCGCATGAAATGGTCAAGCGGCAACTGGTGAGTAATCCCGAATGTATATGCGAGGAGTTTGACCGACGATTGACAGCGTGACGGCACCGCACAATCGTCCTTCACTACCGACCTTCTTGAGGAGGCCGACCTGTCCAAGGAAAAAGAAGAAATGATCCGGTGGTCTGCACATGCACTCTACGCTGGAGGGACAGATACCGTACGAGTGTCTCTGAGTCTTCCTTGCTCATTCCTTACGTCTTCTCTCTAGACTGTGGCTGGTGTCGGCTCTTTCTTCCTCGCTATGACTCTGTTCCCACATGTGCAAAAGAAGGGGCAGGAGGAAATCGACGCAGTGATAGGGCGAACTCGGTTGCCTACGGGAGCAGATCGAGAATCGCTTCCCTACGTGAATGCGATGGTCAAGGAGGTCTTACGAATGTACCCTGTTGCCCCAATCGGTAACTATTTGCTCATACTCTCTTCGACGCCCAGTACTAAGAGTTGTCGCAAAGGTCTTCCTCACGCCGCTAAAGAAGATGACGTTTATGAAGGGTATTTTATTCCGAAGGGTGCCGCCGTATTCGGAAACTCCTAGTGAGCGCACTCTTTGGCTTTCGTAAATGGCTGATGAGGCTGATTAAATATGTTCTCAGTGCGATGCTGCATGATCCCGAGCTATATCCCGATCCCTGGAATTTTAACCCAGACCGTTTCTTCGGTCCCAAGCGCAACCCCGACCCGAAAGAATACGGTGCTTTTGGTCATGGTCGACGGTGAGCCGGCGTCCAAAGGCGCGAATACAAACTCCGAGCTGATCCCTTTGCATAGTCGCTGCCCGGCAACGGACTTTGCCGAGGAGTCCATGTTTATTTTGTTCGCATTATTCCTTTGGGGCCTCGAAATTCGACCCAAAAAGGATGAGAACGGCAACGATATTAAACCGGATGGAAAGTACCAGCATCGAATTATTCCGTAAGTTCCTCTTCGGGTATGACTGGGATTGAGATTCACTTTCATCGCATGCAGACATCCCAAACCGTTCGCGTACGACGTTTACCCGCGATCAGAGCAAGCTGCGGACACAGTCAGAAGAGCCTGCGAGGCTCAGACATGTTACGATATGGGCCTATAATGAGGCTGTTATTTATTCCATGCATAAATATTCCGGTTTCAGTATCGATCTGTACTTCACTTATTAATTGGAGCATTAACATTCAATGATGACTTTCTTCTCTTATACGTTGATGTCCCGTACAACTCTGAACGAAACGGCAATTGATATGGTAAATGAGGACCCTATATGCACAAATGCTGAGGTGTGATATATTAACCTCAGGCCCCAAGTCGCGCTTGATGTGCATACAAGTACGCCACGCCCCAAAGGAGGGCTACAAGAAGCTTGAATGAGAGATGTTGGGGCGAATACCAACGAATGAGACCTGCGGTGCATAACAATCCAGTCCGAGAGATAGTCTATAAACGATCACCAGCACAGTAACGCGTATACCCGTGAAGTATAGCGTTCCATACAGGAACCGCACGAGCAGTGGAGGCTAGAGCATCGCTGGACACGAGTCAGATGTGGTCGGGTCCAACTCGTATGTTATAAAGTAAACTAGCTAAACGGACATACAGCAGTCCACAAATGCGGGGAAATACAGAAGCCTGACAATACCGAGAGACTGCCACTTGCATGGGACCCTGCAAGAATGCAGCGAGAGCAATACGTGCACCACCATTCCGACTTTGTAAACGACAGTGCTTATGTAATTATCAGTCGTCTTTAGCGATTTTTAACTGGCACAGAAATACTTCCAATAATGAGAACGCTGTAACCTTTGGAATCAATCGGAGACAAACGCAAATGTCCTAACAAGTATTTTCAAATGTAATATGTGAGCAGAGAGATAGGGCACATGAATGAGGACTCGAGGCAGCTTCCGAAGGATCATTAAAGAGGATTCCGTCACTCAGAGTCTTCCTGTTCTTCGCCGAATCGGCAACGTTCGACGAGAGAACGCAAACAAAAGAAAACCTTTATCAGAGGTTATCCACGTTTGATGTACCATCTAATGATGCCATTCCAGGGGCTATGGTGATGGTACCATGAGGGGATTTTCTTCGTAGCGGACTGTGCATTTGCATCAAGGCGAAGTTGTGGGACCAATACGACTTGGTTCTCTGCATCATTGGGTTCTCAAATGCCATACCAGCGAACCGCACCTCGCTAACGACTGCGCGTGTGGTCTCCGGTTCTTTCTGTCACCGGGCGCCGTCCTCTCCAGACCTCTATATAACGCTGAGGTTGGCTTCCAGTCCACCCCAAAACTCTCATACCTTCACCTTCGCTTCATACAGCTGCCTGTTCTCGAGACAGCCGCGCCCTCTGCGCGTCCACTCGTTTTACGACCATCATTCATACCCCAACATTCGTTACCTTACCAATCACGCGATGTCTTTAAGCATGGTGACCTTGCTTTGCTTCCTAGGTGCAAGCCTCTTGCCCCCCACGCTAGCCGCAAACGACTTTACGACCCCTTGCCGCGGGAGTTGCTCGTATGAATCGGGCGACGGCATCAACACGGCATGGAACTCCATCCTATTAGTGAGTAGATGGGGTTGCGTCAATTCGAGTATTGACACTTTCACAGGATGGCGCACCAGAGGCCATTTCAGACATCAGCCATGCTGCGGGCTGGAACATCCTCAGCTGTAATGCGACATCGATCGAAGCACAGGTCATACGACTCGTGTGCACTAAGCCAGAGAATGGCTGCGATGATCTCTTCCTCGGCGGCGCGCACAACACAATCGTGCGTCTGCCAGATGATTGCGCTGGGGCGCCGTTTGCGCGCGTCGTCTCAATCCAGAATGACACAGACCAGAGTGTTCCTGTTTCTGTCATGGCGGAGCTCTCTAAGCGTGACACACAGCCCAAGGTGCTCTCGCTCTCGTTCGACTACGACTTCGGAAAGCTTCCTGCCTCGTGAGTACGGCGGCTCATGCCAATAACCCCCTGACCGTTTTTTAGGCGTGGCGAAGTGACCTTTACAACTATTGCGACAACGAATCCCCTCCAACGGCCCTTTACCGAGGTTTCAAAGATGCATGCCGCACTTAGGCGCAGCACAGGGATGCCATCATTCCTCCGCAAGCGCGATCTGTTCGATGATTTTGTGAGCAACAACAAGATTACGACTGATACCCCGCGGGTGAACATCGCATCCGTGAACGGCACAGCGACAAATAGCGGCTCTGTCGTGAGAAAATGGGACAAAGGCGACACACACACCTTTAATCTCCTCGATGTCCATAAGAACTTCCCGATCTTTGACGGCTCGATTAGCTGCCCGGCCGCTGGCTCGGGGGTCGGTTTCAGCGCGAACGCCCACCTCGACGCAGATGTGGACGTTTCAGTGAACCTCACTATCGGATATATCCTCTCTGGAAAGATTTTTCCTCCAGGCATCACCCGGGCCGCATTCACAACCGCGCTCGAGGGCGATGCTCAGGCCGTTTTCAATGTCCGTGCAGATGCGATCGGTTCATTCGACACGGGTCTTCTGACCTTGTACGAAGTTGGGCTTCCTGGGCTTGATATCCCTGGCATTATTACCGTCGGCCCTTCGTTTGCGATCAAGGGGCAGGCGCAAGCAAGCCTGGATGTGGTCACCGAAGCAAAGATCACGGCTGCTTACAAGTTGCCGAACCTCCAGTTTGTGTTCCCGAAGGACCAAGGGAGTTCGAGTGCGACCGCAGACAATGCCGCACCCGCCCAGCGTGAGTACGCCGCTTTTTCATCCTGAATACCCACTCAAGTTCTCCATAGCACTGACCCTCAGCGTTGGTGGTTCGGCCTCGCTCACCGGCAAGGTCGAGGCGCACGTCATCCCCCGTGTTGAATTCGGTGTCTCTCTGCTGTTCGGGGCCGCACACGCGAGCATCTATCTGGAAGTAGACGGCTACGGTGTGCTCGACATGAGCTTGGCTGGCTCCAATACCACCTCGAGCACCGTAGAGGCGAGCACCAGCACCAGCATAAATGCAGGCACGAACACGAGCGCCAGCGCAAGTGCGAGCACGGGCACGATCATCAGCGCTTCCGACGAGACTACAAGCACGAGCACCACCGCGAATGCGAGCACCAGCAATAATACCAGAATCAGTACTAGCACTAGCACCTGTACCCATGACGCGACTACGGGTACCGACGAGGGCCTCACGAGCGCAAGCACAAGCGCTGACGCCTACGCCGCGACCACAATGCCGCCAGTCGTGGTGGACACTGCCAAAGCCCAGTTTGGAAAGAATCCCTACAAACCCACGCCCGTTTCAGGCGCAAACTCGAAGCGCGATGTTTCCTCGTTCACCTACCAGGGCTGCGTTGGACTTGACGTGGGTGTCTCTGTCAACGGTGGTGCTCAAGGCGCACTCTTCAATCTCTGGTCCGGCGACATCAACTGGGACATCTACAGCCAGAAGTGGGATATCTTCGAGGTCCGTTACTTTCTTCCTTATCTCTCAGACGCCCTCTTACAATACACGAAACAGAAATGCTTCGGTGCCCCGTCCACCAGGCGACGCTCGGAGCCGAAGTTGCATGCCGCACGGTTCGATCTCCGCTCGAACCAGCTCACCTGTCCTTCCGTACTCAACCAGATTTCCCTCATTTAATTACATCAGGACTTTTGGAATCGATGACTCTCTTTTGTTGTACATTTATGCGCTCCGGTGGCGCTCTCACTCCCTTGCCTTGATACCCTGGATTCGCCGGCCTTTCTTCTCTGCCATGTGTCCTACGCACTGGGACGACTTGCCTGCGAAGTGATACATATGATAATAGGACGTAACGGCGAATCGATGCTTCATGCCATGACGGGGGTCAACGTGCAGGCTCTAAATTCACCCTCGAACGATATAGATACATATTAAAAAGCTTGTGGTACGACAAATTAACCCCACGCGGCTGTCGAACTGTAATGAGGAATGTATGAGCTGAATTCAAGAACGAAGTACCCAAAAGGCGCACCTGTAGTTTACTATTAGGTGTCCCTCTGTGGCAAAACACTATGGGATGACGCGTTAGTTCGCCAGATAAGGGGTGACGGGCGAGTCGCGGCTACCTTGTACAGGTTGGCTACAGTATCATCCAACGATGGCGCGAAAGCGAGGTTAATGTACGTGAACTAGAAACACATCCACGCTCAGCCTCAGATTGGGGATATTCAAGGGACAATACACGCACGAGAGGATCAGACGCCTTCCAAGAAAGCTCTTTCCGTAGGAATTGGACAACTGCCTGGAAGCGGTTAGATGCTGTAATCTTGTAGAAGTTCTGCTTCATAATAGGGGCATTTCCGACTGCCTTGAACCTCACTACGACTACATAGACGCCTTGAATCAGCTCTGCGATTCCCCAAGTAGCGGAACCTCACGTACCCTTGCTGAGGTCGCGCTGTTTGTATGTCTGGAGTGCTTCCAGCGCTGGGTTATTCTGCGGGAGAGCAGCCATAACAGTCCCCGGCGACGTTATCGTCGACATGTGTGTCGACATTTTCCACAGGTGGAGGCCAACCAGGTCGACCAGCTCTTGAGGCTGGGGCCAGCTCCCTTCAACCCTTTCAACCCTAGGAGAAACCATGTCCGTATCTCTGACGTGACGACATGGACCAGTATTTAACTTTCAAAAAACAGGCGGAATGCACTCTGAAATGCTCTACCGGACTCCGCTTCTCCCACAGCACAGGAAATAAAGACTCTGTCCGTGGCAACTCTTCTCTCGCAGCCTGTCACGCTCAACTTGCTCGTCTCCTTTGAAGAAACCAAACATGAATGCTGCCGCCAAGTCCCGGCAGCGAACTCCAACCAGTAGGCACTCCTAAATGGTATACAACCGGATGGAATTATTCTCCTCCCAAACTGAACTCGATAAATTTGAAAGGCTCTCCAAAATGGCAGCGGAAAGAGATGCAAACGGAATGGCGATCGTCCCTAGCAGTGACCATACCGCCTCTGGAGAAACATGGGTGCGGTCTAGTATCGGTTCTCTTGGTATTCGTACCTAACGCTTCGCAGTGACGATTCAGAACACCAGCGTCTCTCGACTTCGCATCGCACTCTGTTCTGCGTCGACGACATTCACAACAGCATTAGCGAAACCATCCGATGCAATATACCTTCGGTGAATACAATATCTCATGGTCGAGTGAATGCGATCGGACGAATTCATTTTGTCATTTTGACCTCAGTACTCGCAAGCAGCGTACCAACAAACTTATCTCAATTCGTAACAATCGCCTAATTACCCAGAGGGTATTACTTGGCCCACAGAGTACGTAATATGGACTCGCCATCGCCATGGATACAGACTTGCCCTGTTCTCCGGGGAATGTCCAGCTATCTCCTTCTTTATACGCGGTGGCCTCCTTCTGCCGATATGACCGGTGACCACTCAGCCTAACCAGGGTCCCTGGCATTTAAACCCCTCACGAACTCAGTCTTGACTCTATACGGCCTAATAACATCAAACTCACTGTTTGTACATTCTCACACGCTTCTCTAGCGTTTAAGATACCATTCTCCTTCCCTTTCAGTGATTGATGCAACCAACGAACTCAAAACGCTATGACCCGGAGAGCGATTGCGACCGGTCAAGAATCTGATTTTTGACGAGGGCACCCCGTTCGGTATCATGTCTTTCATTCTAACCAGACCTTTTAGGCGTTCCCCGAACCTTTGAGAAGCTCGCCAACCCACTATATCTATTTGCAGTCACTTCTACAAACCGCCTTACCTTCAATTCTCGTTTGAGGGGCCTACCCGAATAAATTTGATTACTTCATGCGGCCTGCTGTCTCTTTCAGATGCATCGCGAGACTCAAAGAAGGCGAAGGGGCGGCGCAATCAGATCCAACCTATGACTATTGTGAGAATCAAACGGACGCGACACCTGATATACGGGTAGCAGGGCGTTTGGCTATATTACATCGACAACAGTGGACGAAGCCGTGGGTCTGCCTCCAAAAGACTAATCATCCTCCCATCTAGCTGTATCGTAATAGATTTGTGCGTCTCAAGCCTGTCGTCCTCGCAACTCTCCCTTAGCCGCTTAACCTCGATTGCAACGTCGGAGTACGATCCAGGAAATCGCAACCCGAACGGCAAGACCGAGCCCATTAGCAGTTGCAGTAAAGTCATATACCGATTAGTGCCATGAAAGCTGCATACATTGTATATAATTCATGTGGCCACGGTAGTCATGGATGTTTTACTGGTGTTGCTTCTTCTGATCTCCTGATCTGCTTGAGCGGACCGTTCTTATGGCAACCTCGAAAGGAACGGGAAAGTATGTCGGCCTCATTCGTTTGCAGAGTCTATCAAGAAAGGCACCACGTTCCCTTCCCTGCCGCCCTTGCACCTTGTTCTTCCTTTAACCTCGCAAAACGGGGGCCGGTGGATGAGCAATCTATGGACCACGACATTTGATCACTAAGCGGCGGACACATTGTTACTCATGAAGTCCTTTGTTCTGAAGGACTTCAAGAGGGCCAGAGACACCCACCAAGGAAATAGGATGGTCATCAGGAGATCCAAAGAGATTTATTACTAGAGGGAACAGTGTGCCTAACCTCATAATCGAAAGCGACATACTAAGCCAGCGAATAACAGGTGCAAAACCCCTCGTTGAAAAGAAGACCCGAGCCAGTAGCTCGTGTTTCCGCCCTGGGCAATGTGCCTGGAGAGGACTGTGCCCCTTAGTCTGGGGCACCGGCCTGTCAAGATCCAATACATAATAGAAATCACTATTGTCACAAGACCTGGAGTGATACCCGACCTCCTACATCGCGCAGTGGGCGCGATAGGCGAGGACGTGATCCACACCAGGTCTAGGACAGGTAGCATTGAAGACGCACAATTCTTCAGGGAGAAAAGCAGGAAAAACCATCCCGTACATACAAAGGGGCCAGGCCCTAAAGTCACTGACTTAAGCATCGTCCCGTCCAATGAAACAACGCACCGGCCCAGAGGCAGCTTCAGCATAACCTGAATTTTATCGGGCACAGTTTAATCACCGATTTCCGTGATCGACGTTAGACCAAATCCCCTGCGCTTCTGTGCAACCATTT
>Ga0307513_10009404_pt1 | contig 12364 bp, 11 predicted proteins | sample 15_EM_MG_FD_202174 | JGI IMG/M metagenome (GOLD analysis project Ga0307513, IMG submission 202174) | Populus trichocarpa ectomycorrhiza microbial communities from riparian zone in the Pacific Northwest, United States - 15_EM | ecosystem: Host-associated > Plants > Roots > Unclassified | place... | reverse complement strand
TGGTGCGTTTCGGGTCGACGATCTCGACCTTGGCGGCGCGCGAGGGGGGCGCCGAGGCCAGCTCGATCTTCAGGCCGTCCTGGTCGGCGTCGCCCTGTTCCACGCCGCTGCGGATCACCGGGCCCGAGGGCTCCGGCTCGAAGAGGTTCTGGGCGACGGTGATCTTCTCGCCCATGGCGCGGCGGCGCATGACGTCGAAGCCGGTCAGCAGCAGGTCCTCGGCGTTCTGGTCGCGGCTGGCGGTGGTCGGCCCGCCCATCACCACCACGATCAGGCGGCGATTGTCGCGCACGCCGGAGATGGCGATGTTGTAGCCCGAGGCGCTGGTGAAGCCGGTCTTCAGGCCGTCCACGCCGGGCACGCCGTTCAAGAGGTGGTTGTGGTTGTTGATGTAGCGGCCGCGGAACACGAACGAGCGCTGGCTGAAGTAGCCGTAGTACTGCGGATAGTCGCGCATCACGGCGCGCGACAGGATGGCGATGTCGCGTGCGGTGGTCAGCTGTCGGCTGTCGGGCAGGCCGTTGGCGTTCGCGAAATGGGTGTTCTGCATGCCCAGTTCCTGGGCGCGCAGGGTCATCAGGGCGGCGAAGCGGCTCTCGGTGCCGCCCAGCTTCTCGGCCATGGCGACGGCGGCGTCGTTGGCGGAGAGCGTGGTCATGCCCTGGATGGCCTCGGAGACGCTGATCGAGTCGCCGGCGCGGACGCCGAGCTTGGTGGGGGCCTGGGCCGCGGCGTGCGGCGAGAACACCACCCGGTCGTCCAGGCGCAGCTTGCCGGCCGCCAGCGCCTCATAGGTCAGGTAGAGCGTCATGACCTTGGTGATCGAGGCGGGATAGCGCGGACTGTCCGCATGCTTGGCGTAGAGCACCTCGCCGGAGCGGGCGTCGACCACCATCGCCGCATACTTGGTCTGCGACGCAGCCAGCATGTTCTGGAAATAGGGGATCTGCGCCTGCGCCGCCGGAACGGCGGTGGAAAGGGCAGTGGTGAACGCCAGACCTAACGCAAGGAACAGGCGGCGGGCGTGCTGCAACATGCTTCGTCCGTCGAATCAGAGGGTTGAGACGGCCCCCAGCCGCCCGTGAATCGAGGCTAATATGACAGCCAGACCCTTGCGTGAAGGTAAACAGGTGTTGAACGGGTTGTTTTGTCGCGCCCTGGCCGGTTTCCAGGGAGCGCCTGCAAAATCGGCGCCTCACGTCATTGTGCACTGCACAAAAAGTTGTTGACTGCTGCACTGCAACATGAGAAAAGACGGTCGAGTTAGGGGGGTTCGCCCCCACCGAGTTTCCACGCAACCTCCCCCGCCGACCCCCAGGAGTAATCACAATGGCTGCTGCCGCTGACGCCGTGAAGACTACCGTCGACCAATTCACCGCCGCCTCCAACGTCGCCTTCAAGGATGGCGTGGAAAAGACCCTCGCCGCGCTGAACGACGCCAACGCCCATTCCAAGAAGAACCTCGAAGCCGTCGTGGCCTCGGTGACCGCCGCCACCAAGGGCGCCGAAGCCCTGGGCGCGCAGGCCATGAGCTTCTCGAAGTCGACCTTCGAGACGCAGGTCGCCGCCGCCAAGTCGCTTGCCTCGGCCAAGAGCGTGCAGGAAGTCGTCGAACTGCAGACGACCTTCGCCAAGAGCGCCCTTGAATCCTACATGGCCGCCATGGGCGCCATGTCCGAGACCGCCTCGGCCTCGGTGAAGGACAGCCTGAAGCCGCTGAACGAGCGCGTGACCGCCATGGTCGAGCGCCTGCAAGCCGCCCGCTAAGAGTTTACCCCGCGTACGGCCTTCGGGCCGATGGGGCGGAAGGGCCGGAGCAGAGATGCTCCGGCCCTTTTCCTATGGGCGGCTGGGCGCTAGACCTGCGCCCATGTCCAACGCCATCGAAGACCGTCTGGCCGCGCTTGGGATCACCCTGCCGCAACCTAATCCGCCCGTCGCCAACTACGTGCCCTTCGTGCGGGTCGGCGACCTGCTGCATATCTCCGGCCAGGTCTCCGTCGACGCTGCTGGCGGAGTGAAGGGCGTCGTCGGCCAGGACGTCAGCCTGGAGCAGGCCCGCCAAGCCGCGCGCCTCTGCGGCATCAACCTGCTCTCCCAGATGAAGGCGGCCTGCCAGGGCGACCTCGGGCGCGTGGTGCGGGTGGTGAAGCTGGGCGGCTTCGTCCAGGCCGGGCCTGAGTTCTTCGAGATACCTCAGGTCGTGAACGGCTGCTCGGACCTGATGGTCGAGGCCTTCGGCGACGCGGGCAAGCATGCCCGTTCGGCGGTCGGCGTCTATCGCCTGCCGATGAACTTCGCTGTGGAGGTCGACGCGGTGGTGGCGATCTCGTGAAACACCGCTTCGGCGAGGCCTGGGAGCTGCTCTTCAACCCGCCGGTCGCGCACCGCGGACTGTGGAGCCCTGATGGCCCGCCGGAGAACTCCCTGGGCGCCTTCCAGGCCGCCTGCGCTGCCGGCTACGGCATCGAGCTCGACGTCCAGCTCTCCGCGGACGGGGAGGCGATGGTCTTCCACGACGACGATCTGGCGCGGATGACCGGGGTCCCAGGCAGGATCGGAGATCACAACGCCGCCGATCTCGCCAATCTGCGGCTCGCCGGTTCCGACGAGGGCATCCCAACCCTGCTGGAGACCCTGGCCCTGGTCGGTCACCGGGCGTTGGTCCACGTCGAGCTGAAGACCCCCTATGGCCAGGTCGGGCCGCTGGAGCAGCGGGTCCACGAGATCCTCATCGACCACAACGGGCCGGTTTGCGTGATCGGCTTCAACCCCTATTCCCACGCCTGGTTCGCCGAGCGGTTCCCGGGCGTGCTGCGCGGCCTCGACAGCTATTCCTACAAGAAGGCGCCGCATATGGCCGACGCCCTGCGCGCGAGCTTCGCCAAGCTGGAGCATGTCTCGATCGCCAGGCCGCACTTCCTGGCGCTGGGCCTCGACATGCTGCCGAGCCCCAAGGCCGCGGCGCTGCGCGAGCGGGGGATGCCGATCGTAGCCTGGACAGTGCGCCGTCCCGACCAGTGGGCGGCGGTGCAGGACTGCTGCGACAACCTGATCTTCGAGGGCTTCGCGGCGTGAGCCTGAAGCCGGCGGTAAGGGTTCACCGTCGGATCGCCGAGATCGGCCGTGAGGCCTGGGACGCCTGCGCCCGCAATCCGGCCTATGCCGGCAACCCCTTCATCCGCTTCGACTTCCTGGACGCGGCCGAGCAGGCCAACTGCGCCGTCGAGCGCACCGGCTGGGGCCCGCAACACCTCTCCGTCGAGGACGAGGCGGGGCGGGTGGCGGCCGTCATGCCGCTCTACATGAAGTCCCACAGCCAGGGGGAATACATCTTCGACCAAGCCTGGGCGGACGCCTATGAGCGGGCCGGCGGGCGGTACTATCCGAAGCTGCTCTCCGCCGCGCCGTTCACCCCGGCCACCGGCGCGCGCCTGCTGGCGCGGCCGGACGTGGACGAGGCGGAAGCCCGCGGCTTCCTGCTCGGAGGCGCCCTGACGCTCTGCGAGAAGTACGGCGCCTCGTCCTTCCACGTGAATTTCCCGACCGCCGAAGAGTGGCGCTGGATGGGCGAGCAGGGGATGGCGCTGCGCGAAGGCCAGCAATACCACTGGGAAAACCGCGGCTACGCGACCTTCGACGACTTCCTGGCCGCGCTCTCCTCAGGCCGGCGCAAGACCATCCGGCGCGAACGGCGCGACGCGGTGGACGGCCTGGAGATCTGCTGCATCACCGGCGACGAACTGGCCGAGGAACACTGGGACGCCTTCTTCGGCTTCTACATGGACACCGGCTCGCGCAAGTGGGGCCGGCCCTATCTCACGCGCGCCTTCTTCTCGCTGCTGGGCGAGCGGATGGCCGACCGCGTGCTCCTCATCATGGCCCGCCGCGAGGGGCGCTGGATCGCCGGCGCCCTCAATCTCATTGGCGATGACTGCCTCTACGGCCGCAACTGGGGCTGCGTCGAGGACGTGCCGTTCCTGCATTTCGAGCTCTGCTACTACCAGGCCATCGAATGTGCGATCGGTCGGGGCCTCGCCCGGGTCGAGGCGGGCGCGCAGGGCCAGCACAAGATCGCCCGCGGCTATCTGCCCAGGCCGGTCTACTCCGCCCACTACATCGCCGACACCGCGCTCCGCGGCCCCGTCGAACGCTTCCTCGCCCAGGAACGGCAGGGCGTCGAGCAGGAGATGGAATGGCTGGCGGAGGAATATTCGCCGTTCAAGGCGCAAGGTTAGGACCGCTCCCACGCCGCCTTCAGCAGCGCCTTCACCGAGGCGAACCAGTTCTGCTGGCGCGGGGTGAGGCTGGAATTCGCGTAGGTCGATCCGTTCGTGCTCATCGTTTCCACCCTCCGGGCCGATTTGCTACGACGGCTCCCAGCCTTGAGGAGCGTGCGCCATGAGCTTGGACGGGACCTACGACGACGGCAACATCTTCGCCAAGATCCTGCGGGGCGAAGCGCCGGCCGCGCGGGTGTTCGAGGACGACCACGTGCTCGCCTTCATGGATGTCTTCCCGCAGGCCAGGGGCCACACCCTGGTGATCCCCAAGCACTCCACGGCGCGCAACCTGCTGGAGGAGGATCCCGTCCTGCTCGGCCCCCTGATCCTGGGCGTGCAGCGGGTGACGCGCGCGGTGCGTGCGGCGCTGAAGCCTGATGGTATCGTGGTCACCCAGTTCAACGGCGCGCCGGCCGGCCAGAGCATCTTCCACCTGCACGTCCATATCATCCCGCGCTGGGACGGCGTGCCGCTCGGCCGCCACGGAGCCGGCGGCATGGCGGATATGGACGAGCTGAAGGCGCTGGCGACCCAGATCGCGGCTCAGATCAGCTAGTTACCTCCCCCATCGCGGCAGCGATGGCGGGAGGGGGACCGCGCCCCGCAGAGGGCGTGGTGGAGGGGGCAAGCGGCAAGCGCGGCGGACCGGCTAGCCGTTCGTGACTCAGTTGAAGCGGCTTGCCCCCTCCACCACTCGCTCTTTGGCGAGCGGTCCCCCTCCCGCCGCTGCGCGGGGGAGGTAGGACCGCCTAGTCGACGACCAGCGCCGTCTCGGCGGAGTCTTCGGCCGGGTTTTCGATGACCGGCGCCCCGGGCTCGCGGTCGTCGCCCTCGATCTCGAAGGCCAGCTTGGCGTCCTTGAGCACCACGCGGACGTGGCCGCCTTTCACCAGCTTGCCGAACAGGATCTCGTCGGCGAGCGGCTTCTTGATGTGCTCCTGGATCACGCGGCCGAGCGGACGCGCGCCGTAGAGTTCGTCGAAGCCGTTCTTGGCCAGCCAGTCGGCGGCCTCGTCGGAGGTCTCGATGGTGACGTGGCGGTCGGCGAGCTGGGCCTCCAGCTGCATGATGAACTTCTGCACCACCAGGCGGATGACCTCGTGGGTCAGCGACTTGAAGGCCACCACCGCGTCGAGGCGGTTGCGGAACTCCGGCGTGAACACCCGCTTGATGGCTTCCTCGGCCTCGTCGTCCTGCTTCCCGCGGCCGAAGCCGATGGAGTTGCGCTGGGCGTCGGCGGCGCCGGCGTTGGTGGTCATGATCAGGACCACGTTGCGGAAGTCGATCTTCTTGCCGTTGGAGTCGGTCAGCTGGCCGTGGTCCATGACCTGCAGCAGGATGTTGTAGACATCCGGGTGCGCCTTCTCGATCTCGTCGAGCAGGACCACCGCGTGCGGATGCTGGTCGACGGCGTCGGTCAAGAGGCCGCCCTGGTCGAAGCCTACATAGCCCGGAGGCGCCCCGATCAGGCGGCTCACCGTGTGGCGCTCCATGTACTCGCTCATGTCGAACCGCAGAAGCTCGATGCCGAGGGTGGAGGCCAGCTGGCGCGCCGTCTCGGTCTTGCCGGTGCCAGTGGGGCCGGAGAACAGGTAGCAGCCGATCGGCTTGGAGGCGTCGCGCAGGCCGGCCCGGGCCATCTTCATGGCGGAACTCAGCTGGTCGATGGCGTCGTCCTGGCCGTAGACCGCGCGCTTCAGGTCGCTTTCCAGCTGCTTCAGCGCCTCGGTGTCGGACTTGGAGACCGACTTCGGCGGGATTCGGGCGATCTTGGCGACGACGGCCTCGACCTCCTTCAGGCCGATGATCTTCTTCCGCTTGCCTTCGGGCAGCAGCATCTGGGAGGCGCCGGCCTCGTCGATGATGTCGATCGCCTTGTCGGGCAGCTTGCGGTCGTTGATGTACTTGGCCGACAGCTCCACCGCCGCCTTGATGGCGTCGTTGGTGTAGCGGAGCTTGTGGAACTCCTCGTAGTACATCTTCAGACCCTTGAGGATCTTGATGGTGTCGTCGATCGTGGGTTCGTTCACGTCGATCTTCTGGAACCGGCGCACGAGGGCGCGGTCCTTCTCGAAGTGCTGACGGAACTCCTTGTAGGTCGTGGAGCCCATGCACCGGAGTGTGCCTGAGGCTAGAGCCGGCTTCAGCAGGTTGGAGGCGTCCATCGCCCCGCCTGACGTGGCGCCGGCGCCGATCACCGTATGGATCTCGTCGATGAACAGGATCGCGTCGGGATGGTTCTCCAGCTCCTTGACGACCTGCTTCACGCGCTCTTCGAAGTCGCCGCGATAGCGGGTGCCGGCCAGCAGCGCGCCCATGTCGAGCGAGAAGATCGTCGCGCCCGCCAGGACCTCGGGGACCTGATGGTTGATAATCTTGCGGGCCAGGCCCTCGGCGATGGCGGTCTTGCCGACGCCGGGATCGCCCACCAGCAGCGGGTTGTTCTTGGTCCGCCGGCAGAGGATCTGGATGCAGCGTTCGACCTCGCTGGAGCGGCCGATCAGCGGATCGACCTTACCCTGCTTGGCCTTCTCGTTGAGGTTCACGCAGTAGGCCTCGAGGGCCTCGCCGCCGGTCTTGACGGTGGGCTTGTCCTCGTCGTCGGAGGCGCCCTTCACGGGCTTGGCTTCCGCGGCGCCGGCCTTCTTGGCGATGCCGTGGGCGATGTAGTTCACCGCGTCGTAGCGGGTCATGTCCTGCTCCTGCAGGAAGTAGGCGGCATGGCTCTCGCGCTCGGAGAAGATGGCGACCAGCACATTGGCGCCGGTGACCTCTTCGCGGCCTGACGACTGGACGTGGATCACCGCGCGCTGGATCACGCGCTGGAAGCCCGCAGTGGGCTTGGCGTCCTCGCCGTCGTCGACCACCAGCGAGCGGAGCTCGTTGTCGACATAGTTGGTGAGCGTGGTGCGGAGCGAGCTCAGGTCCACGTCGCAGGCGCGCATGACCCCGGCCGCGTCCTCGTCATCGACGAGGGACAGGAGCAGATGCTCCAGCGTCGCGTATTCGTGCTTGCGCTGGTTGGCGTAGGCGACTGCGCGATGCAGGGATTCTTCAAGCTGGCGTGAAAATGAAGGCAAGAGGCCTCAATCCTTTTCCATGGTGCACTGCAGCGGGTGTTGATGCCGCCGCGCCGTATCAACGACCTGGGCCACTTTTGTTTCCGCCACCTCGTAGGTGAACACCCCACACACCCCGACGCCGTGTTGATGGACGTGGAGCATTATCCGAGTCGCGTCTTCGCGCGACTTATTGAAGAACTGCTCAAGCACATAGACGACGAATTCCATTGGCGTGTAGTCGTCGTTCAAGAGCAGCACTCGATACAGCGAGGGCTTCTGCGTCTTCGGCTTGGTTTGCGTAACCACTGCCGAACGCACGCCGGTGTCCTGATCACCTTGTTTGCGTTCGGCCATCGAACGTATCTCCTGGTGACGCTCCTGCTTCACCCTCACTCGATTAGATATGGAATTCACTCACATTTGGAAGGGTCGAATCGTCACGCCCACAAGCGAAAGCACCACAGGCGCGAAAATAAACCGACAAACGCCCCCTTGAATGGCGTCAATCGTCCTTGGAGGCGCCGCGGGCGCGGAAAATCCGGCCGGAGGTGACGGCGCCGGCGCCGAATTTCGCACGGATCGAGTCCAGGGTCTTCTCGCCGGCCAGGGCGCGGCGCTCGTCCCCGCCGAAGAAGTCGTGCGCCACCGCCTCGGATTCAACCAGGTCCGCGATGCCGATGCCGATTAATCGATAAGGCCTGCCCGTCGCTTCCCTGGCCAGCAGCTCGCGGCCGACAGCGAACAGGGTCTTGGCGGTCTGGGTGGGGACCGGGATGGTGCGGCGGCGTGTGACGATCCTGAAGTCGGTCGTCCTGAGCTTCAGGGTCACCACCCGGCCGGCGTGGCCGTCGGTGCGGGCGTGGCGGGCGACCTTTTCGCAGAGCTCCGCCAGGACGTCCTCCAGGTCGGCCAGGGCCGAAAGATCCTCGAAGAACGTGGTCTCGGCGCTGATCCCCTTGCGCTCCTCACGCGGATTGACCGCACGGCTGTCGCGGCCGTGGGCGAGGGCGGAGAGCCGCAGCCCATGCGTCCCGAACCGCTCGGCCAGGTCCTTGAGGTCGGCGCGGGCCAGGTCGCCGACCTTGCGATAGCCGGCCTTCTCCAGCGACGCGACCATGGCCGGTCCGACGCCCGGCAGGATGCCCACGGGCTTCGGCGCCAGGAACGCCTGCGCCTCGGAGCCGATCACGGAGAAGCCGCGCGGCTTGTCGAGGTCGGAGGCGACCTTGGCCAGGAACTTGTTGGGCGCGAGCCCGATGGAGACGGTGACGCCGACCTCCGCCTCGATCCGCGCCTGCAGCTTCGCCAGCGAGATGGCGGGCGCCGCGCCGTGCAGGCGCTCCGTCCCGGACAGGTCCATCCAGGCCTCGTCGAGGGAGAGGTTCTGGATGAGCGGGGTCAATTCGCCGGCCATCCCCAGGATCCGGCGGCTGGCCTCGCGGTACTTGGTGAAGTCCGGCTTGATGACCACGGCTTCCGGGCAGGCCTTCAGCGCCTTGAACATCGGCATGGCCGAGCGCACGCCCTTGATGCGCGCGATGTAGCAGCAGGTGGTGACGACGCCGCGTTTGCCGCCGCCGACGATCACCGCCTTGTCGCGCAACTCTGGGCGGTCGCGCTTCTCGACCGACGCGTAGAAGGCGTCGCAGTCCATGTGGGCGATGGCGAGGTCGCCGAGTTCAGCGTGGGCCACGATCCGCGGGGAGGCGCATTTGGGACAGCGGCTCACGGCGGCCTCGCCCTGCCAGAAGCAGTCGCGGCAGAAGGCCTTCATGGCGGCGGCCAGAGCCAGGCGGCGCCGCGGACTCCGGAGGAGTCGCCATGCGCCGCCGGGCGGATCGGCGTCTCGAAGACGTCGGAGAACACGTGGACCCCGATGGCGGCCGGCAGGCGGTCGTAGAGCTCGTGCACGTTGCACATGCCGCCGCCCAGCACGATCACGTCGGGATCGAGCAGGTTGCACACCATCGCCAGCCCCCGGGCCAGGCGGTCGACGTACTGGTCCAGCGCCGCACCGGCGTAGGCGTCGCCGCGGCGGGCCGCCGCGACGGCCTCAGGAGGCGGCTGACCCGCGTCGCGGGCGAAGGCGGGGCCGGAGACCCAGGTCTCCATGCAGCCGCGCTTGCCGCACCAGCAGGCGGGCCCCGGATATTCGTCGCGGGTCGGCCAGGGCAGGGGCGCGTGGCCCCACTCTCCGGCGAAGCTGTTGCGGCCCTGTAGGAGTTGGCGGTCCACCGTGATCCCCGCGCCGACGCCGGTGCCGAGGATGGCGGCGAAGACCGTGCGGCCGTCGGCGGCCGCGCCGTCGGTGGCTTCCGACAGCGCCAGGCAGTTGGCGTCGTTGGCGTAGCGGACCTCGCGGTCCAGCACCCGGCCCAGGTCCTGCGGGAAGGGATGGCCGTTCAGCTGGGTGGAGTTGGCGCCGCGCATCAGCCCGCCGGCGGGCGAGGGCGAGCCCGGGCCGCCGACGCCGACGCGCCCCACCTTGGCGCCCGCCTGGCGCTCAGCCTCGTCGACGAGCGCGCGCACCGCCTCCAGGCCGCTGTCATAGTCGTCCGGCGAGGGGCCGCGCACGCGGGCCTGGAACCGGCCGTCGCCGTCCAGCGCCGCCGCCTCGATCTTGGTGCCGCCGAAATCCACGCCGATCCGGATCATGCGCCACGTCATACCTGATTTGTTCCGGCCTGCTGAGGCCCTGAAACGCATCGCGTGGGCCATGGACACGCCCAGATCGCACGTTAGGCTGTGCGGCATGAAAATGCAGATCCTGGCGTTCACCGCCACTTTCGTGCTCACGGCCTTCGGCGCCGGCGCACAAACCGACCCCGCACTCGTCAATAAATCCCCGCCCGGCGTCGATCTCGCCGGCATGGACGCCAAGGCCAGGCCCGGCGACGACTTCTTCCGCTTCGCCAACGGGAGCTGGATGGACAGGACGGAGATTCCCGCCGACCGTTCGCAGTGGGGGACCGCCGGCGAGCTCACCGAGCTCACCAGCGCCCGCGTCGCCGACCTGATCAAGACGGCGACCGCCGCGCCCGCGGGCTCGGAGGGCGCCAAGGTCGGCGCCTACTACGCGGCCTACATGGACGAGGCGAAGATCGAGGCCCTCGGCCTTGCGCCCCTGAAGCCCGTCCTCGACCGCATCGCGGCCATCAAGGACAAGACGGGGCTGGCCACGGAGCTTGGCCTGGAACTGCGGGCCGACGTCGACGCGCTCAACAACACCGACATGGACACCGACCACCTGTTCGGCCTGTGGGTCGAGCAGGACCTGAACGATCCCAAGCGTTACGCGCCCTATCTGCTGCAGGGCGGGCTCGGCATGCCGAACCGCGAGTACTACCTGGCGGCCTCCCCACGGATGGAGGCGATCCGCACCGCCTACAAGGCTCACCTGGTCAACGTGCTGAACCTGGCGGGCGCCGCCGACGCCGAGGCTCAGGCCCAGCGGATCTTCGACCTCGAGACCAAGATCGCCCGAGCCCACCTCTCCCGCGCCGATTCCGAGGATGTGCTGAAGGCCAACAATCCCTGGCCGCGCAGCGCCTTCGCGACCCGGGCGCCGGGCCTCGACTGGAGCGCCTATTTCACCGCCGCCGGCCTGCAGGCGCAGGGCCAGTTCATCGTCTGGCAGCCGGGCGCAGTGACCGGCGAGGCGGCGCTGGTGGCCAGCGAGCCGCTGGCGGTCTGGAAAGAGTATCTGGCGCTGCGCCAGGTGGACCACTACGCCAACCTGTTGCCCAAGGCCTTCGTCGACGAGCGGTTCGCCTTCTACGGAAAGACCATGGCCGGTCAGCCGGAGCTGGCGGTGCGCTGGAAGCGCGGCGTGGACGCCACCAACAACGCGCTGGGCGAGGCGGTGGGCAAGCTCTACGTCGCCAGGTACTTCCCGCCGGAGTCCAAGCGCCAGGTGGAAGCCCTGGTCCAGGCCGAGCTCGACGCCTTTCGCGTGCGGATCAACAAGCTCGACTGGATGGCGCCCGCCACCAAGGCCGAGGCCAAGCGCAAGCTCTCCACGCTCAAGGTCGGCGTCGGCTATCCGGACAGGTGGATCGACTATTCGGCCCTGGCCGTGAAGCCGGGCGAGGCGCTGGCCAACCTGCAGCGCGCCGAGCTGTTCGACTACCGGCGCAGCGTCGCCAAGCTGGGCAAGCCCGTGGACCGCGGCGAATGGTCGATGACGCCCCAGACGGTCAACGCCGTGAACCTGCCGGTGAAGAACGCGCTCAATTTCCCGGCCGCCGAGCTGCAGGCGCCGCACTTCGATCCCCGCAACCCGGCCGCCATGAACTTCGGCGCGACCGGGGCCACGATCGGTCACGAGATCAGCCACAGCTTCGACGACCAGGGCGCGATGTTCGACGCCGACGGCCGGCTGCGCAACTGGTGGACCCCCGCCGACCTCGCCCACTTCCAGGCCTCCGGCAAGGCGCTGGCCGACCAGTACAGCGGCTACCGCCCGTTCCCCGACATCGCGCTCAACGGTGAACTGGTGCTGGGCGAGAACATCGCCGACATCGCCGGGCTGAACGCCGCCTACGACGCCTATCGCGCGTCCAACGGCGGCAAGGAGGGGCCGACCCAGCAGGGGCTCACCGGCGACCAGCAGTTCTTCATCGCCTTTGCCCAGAGCTGGCGCACCAAGACCCGCGAGGCGCTGCAGCGCCAGCGCGTGGTCACCGACGGCCATGCGCCCGCCGAGTTCCGCGCCGACACCGTGCGCAACATGGACGCCTGGTACGCGGCCTTCGGGGTCAAGGACGGCGAGAAACTGGCCCTGCCGCCGGCCCAGCGCGTGAAGATCTGGTAGCGACCAGATCCTCCCCCAGGCCGAGGGCCGACTGAGGGGGAGGTGTCGGCGAAGCCGACGGAGGGGGTTGAAGGCCGCTGACTACCGTGACCGTTCACCCGCGCTGCTGGCGGCTGCCCGCGGGGTGGGCTTCAACCCCCTTGTTTGTTTGATGGCTGATAGATTGCGGCTGTCTTCCGGGACGCCCGCCTGACGCAGACACGTCA
>Ga0307513_10009403_pt1 | contig 12364 bp, 8 predicted proteins | sample 15_EM_MG_FD_202174 | JGI IMG/M metagenome (GOLD analysis project Ga0307513, IMG submission 202174) | Populus trichocarpa ectomycorrhiza microbial communities from riparian zone in the Pacific Northwest, United States - 15_EM | ecosystem: Host-associated > Plants > Roots > Unclassified | place... | reverse complement strand
GGACGCACTCATCCAGAGCGTCCATGCATACAAATGTCCGCTTTCTGGAAGACGTGATCTGCAGCATCTTCACAATATCGGCAAGCTGCGGTCCCCGTCCACCAACCTTTTCCTGGTCTTCGTAGGCCTGCGCGATTTCCCCTGGCACCTCTCCCAGTCCCCCAATAACCTGTTTGAGCAGGGCGCCCAGCACACTCACCGGTGACTGCTCCTTTTGGGCCGCAAAATCAAAGTAAAACCATGCAACCGCGGCATTTTGTTGCATTGCCCGATCGCACAAGCTATCTATCACCAACGAACTAACACCGACGCTCGTCAGCACTTGCTCTCTCTCCCTTCCCCAAGATTCGCCCTTGTCACCTAATAAAAGTTTTGCCAACTCCCGGATCACCGTAGCAAAACAAAACTCCGTTACCGGATTCACTTCCCCCACTACCCGCGTACCAACTCCTAAATTCCTCGGCCTGTAAGACCCATCCTCCTACATTTCCAACCCGATGGTCTCGAATATCCTGATGCCGTAACCTGGGATCTAGTGGGGATAGCCAGGCCAAGAGTTTAGACCGCTCGTCGGCGATAGTACAGTTGTTCCAGGTGTTGTTATTAGAGTTAGTGGTATTGAAGGAGTTGATATGGGACATCTCTGGTGTTCGAAAACTAGTAGAGGATAGGTGATGGGGTATGGAGTTGTTTAGTCGATGGAATTCCTCGGGGCTGAAAAAAGCGGGGTCTTTTGTGGAACTTCATGGATTATCTAATATGTACTGTACGTCGTACCTAAATGTTCTATCTCAAAATACTATCTAATCTATACCACAATGCTTACTTGCTTGCTGGGAGCGAACCACCCCCGCCAAGCAGAAATGAGGCATCCCTAGAAAGCCGGGCGGAATGCAAGCAAGAAGGAAAGAAAAGAAAAAAAACCTCCACAAAACACTAGAACGAGCAGAAGACTATAGTGAGATAACACACATGGGAGCAAGTAGGGAGGCTCGAGGTCTCGAGTGGGACTTTGCTAGCCGTATCTTACAAGAGTAACAAACGCACAAACCACTGATTCTTTTTTATACCACCGAGAATCTCTCATTAAAAACCTAAGGAGTAAGAAACACCTCCGTTGGAATCTACCTGCAACTTGAGAAGAGACACACTATCTACCCATTAAAATCCCAAAGTCGGGCTTCCAGTAGGATAAGTATTAGTTTCCAGGTTGGCTTTCATGAAATACCTAGCTGGCGCAGTGGTTAACACTCCTGTCGCAATAGCGGGAGCCCAGGAGTTCAATCCATGCTAACAATCAGTTATTATTGAACGATCCGTCTTGTAGGGCAGGAGAATTAAAGAAATCCTGCCCTATGGGAACTAGGAGATTGTAGAACTTAGCCCTCATCAATAGGGCTGTGGGGTTTAACAATCCTGCTACGAGGTGGTAGTATCCGGCTCTAGACCTTAAAGGTTGGCGATCGGCGGGTAGCAGAAGCAAATGGGACGGGGGTTGGCAAAGAAACAAAGAAATAAAATTAAAAAAGTAAAATAAAAAGTAATAGGAAAAAAAAAAGTTTTTTATTTACTTCTGTTTCCTTGGGAAGGCGGATGTTACTCCTCCCTATTTATTGCCTTGTATACATAACTTTTTTTCCTAGTAAAGCGAGGTAGTATATTAAAAATCGGAAACTACCCGTGGTGAAGCAGGGGTGATGGCAATCGGGCGATCACAATGTCTAGAAAGAGTGGCGGCGTTCTGGACATCTTGAAACACCGGATACCTTGAGAAAGAAACATCATTGAGGTTCCTGCCATATGAAAGCCTCTTGCTCTACACTACACACCATCATAGGTTTTTCTCCTTTTTTATCCCACGGGTTTATGAAAGCAATCACTCTACGGGTTTATGAAAGCCGTTTCCTGTTCCTACTTTCCAAGTTTTCTCGAGTTCTGGTTGCCAAGCTACTTGAACAGGGATACCCCCCTCTCCGGTTTCCAACGAACCCCCCGAGTACTACTAGTATCTCTGTACCCGAGTACTGCCCAATGATCTCCCCTAAATTCCAGCCGACAACACCCTGCTTATACCTACCGCATCCGTAGCAGGAAATGCTATCCCTCTTTAAATACTTCCCACTAGCACTGTAACGCAGAGAACAACTCTTGCACTGCGATGAACAAACACTGTGGAGAGCCTGTAATGGAATCAGATAGCTTGGTACAATTATACCAATACCAGCACCCAAAACCAAACTTTGCGAACGAATCAACCAAAAACCTCACCTAACATAAAACATAAAATTATCCTTCGCGGTCTCGATACATGCCGGGAATCTTTCCCTGAAACCCCATACATGGTTCTCTAGGGATAGAAGATATGATTTTTGATACCGGCACTCCTCGTGACCCCCAGCCACAGTTTCACACTCTCACAGAGCAAAGTGGCACCACAGCAGGTCGCCACATTTACCATGATCCACCCCCTGTTGTCAAGGGCTTGTTGCCGTAGATAAGGCGTCGATGGTCCGGCTCATCCACTTTACGGTCCAAGAATACATCCGGGCTCATCCTGAGCTTTTTGGATCGGCTCATTCGACGATAGCGGAAACTTGCTTAAGTTATCTGAATTCTCAGCAGGCCGGGCTCTTCCAGCCGGCCCTCCTGATCTTAAAAACACACCTTTTCTCGAATATTCATCTCTATATTGGGGAGTGCACGCAAAAAGGGAGGTTTCGGATTGTGCGAAATTGCTTGCGCTGAAATTATTTGACTGCACCGACCCATATCTACTAAAATCCTCTTGAAGGAGAAGAGAGAGTACCGTTACGTAGTTGATTACTACAAATCTTACATATTTAGTGGTCTGCACTGTGCATCTTTCTTCGGGATTGTTGAGATTGTAGCTGGTTTGGGAGAGATGGAAAGTTGTGATGTGAACCAGAAATACTGCATTGGAAATACGCCTCCTCTTGTTGGCTGCTTAATATGGGCACGAGGGAGTGGTAGAAATACTGCTTGGACGGGACGACATTTGCCCCGACAAACCAGACGGGTACAGCAAAACGCCACTCTGTTGTGCCGCCATAAATGGGCACGAGGAAGTGGTGAAATTACTGCTCGGACGGGGCGGCGTTGGCCCCAACAAATCAGATATTGACAGCCAAACGCCGCTCTGGCGTTCTGCTGCAAATGGGCAGGAGGGATTCGTGAGAATACTACTAGGACGGGACGACGCTGACTTGAACAAATCAGATATCGACCGCGCAACGCCGCTCTGGCGAGCTGCTTGGAATTGGCATGAGGGAGTGGTGAAAATACTACTCGCACGCGACGACGTTAACCCCGACAAGCAGGACAACTCAGGCCGAACACCGCTCAGTAGCGCTTATGAGTGGAGCCATGCGGGAGTGATAGCACTACTACAGCCGCCAGTATTTACTACGCCCAGCACCGCATAGGGCTGAGAAAGCATCTCCTCCAACCACCTTCAAACACAGGCAACCTATATGCTGTTTCGGCAAGGATTGTAACGGCCCCGTCACCATGTCTGCCGCTCCCATTACCCCCCCTGGCATCCCCGCCCAATCCACTCCTGCAGTTCAAAATGTCGCCTCCTGGTAATTGTCGTCTCTCCTTCTCTTCCTGATTAAGACAACCGCGGAGGCTCATCCCGATCCTCTCCCGTCCACAGGAAATGATGTGCGATGGAAACGCGCATATTTATCCTGCACCAGTCCAATTTAACCCCCGCCTATAATCTGGGGTCTGGTGTTTGTGGGGTATATGTATATTGTATTTGATATAAGTTGTGCTTGAAATTTCAGTTTTTTATTTCTTTTTCTTATACCTTTGTGGTCATAGCCTTTGTCGCATATTAATTTGTTTGCCTTTTCAATTGCCCTACCTTCTAAAGTATAGACGTGAGGGTTGTTTAGACATAGAGAGAAATGTGAAGTGCGGGCATTCTTGACACATGAAGAAAAGCGAAGTAAAGGTTAATTGTAAAATAAGCTGTTATTTAGGCTAGTTTCCTCTAGGGACGTAATTTAATGGGGGTTATGCTTATATGCCATTTCCCTCTAGGTATGAGCTTGAGGGTGATGCTCAGAGGCTATCGAAGCTTTCTAGTTTTGTTTATTAAGGGAATTAATATGGTAAGGAGTCTTTTAGCTATGAGATTAATTCCCTTTCTGCGGATATAGTGCGCTACCATATAAGTTCGAGGGACTTGCTCTGTGGCCAAGTCCTCAATGCACAGCTCCAGATTCATATCACATTCATGGCCCATGATCCCGGAGAGCGGTCCCCGGCGCGTGTTTGTATATTTCCTCTAGCCTGGCCGGACTGTAGAGCACGGTTCAGCCTTTGGGGTTATCTGGCTCGGCTCAGCTCTACTACCGAAATTCGCAGGCTCCCGAGTGATCGCTAACGATTGCTCTAGTCGCAGGGAGTTCCCAGGATGTCCGTATACATTGACACGGATTCAACGGAACCCTGGTGTATGCGTTGGCGGTACCTACGTGATTACGCTGGCGTGAAATGTTGTCTTTGCTGTTGTTGGTGGCCGTAGGTTGAAAGCCCCTGGACGCAGATTTCAGTGCGGACTGTGTGTGCACTGTGTCCTCATATTTCCCACTAATCGGTCATACCCAACATGATGATCAGGCTCGGAAAAATAAAAGTGTCGATACAGAATCAATAGGACGAAGAAGGCCCGGGGAACTTCACGGCGGGAATGAAGGATGTTATGGATTTGGGATGGGAAACGACACCGAAGTGGTGGGAGAAATCCTTTGATGATCAAATTATAATTGCGAATGCGCAAGTAATTTATCCACATTTGAGGAACATACCAGGCAATAGGAATTAAGCAGCATCCACACTACTTTCAGTGCTTTCAACTGACGGGATGCTTTTATGTTCTCTTAGTTTATCGTAGGCTTAAACTACCAGATGATACATCAAATATTTGCAAATATCTGATGGCACCGAAGGGTATCTGCGGGCATTACAGATATATGCTATCCACCGGAGGGGTATGTAATAACCACATGGCGTATCCCGAAGAGTTCGCTGCGCTACCAGCCATCCGTAAGGCCTGGGTTAGCCTCCCTCCGGCTTGGCCTGAGAGCCCTGCAAATGCTCGACACCCCTCTCTGCATCCCTGGGTGCATAGTGGGGTTTCTGGGTTTTGCTGTATCACATCCTAACTTGTCAAGAGGGGTTGAGCGGCCAACACCGCTATGAAATATCGACTTACGAGCGAGTTAGGAGGCATGTTCCATGTCCCCTTGGTCACCTTTTGCCTACCGCAACCTTTTCCTTAGGGAATTCTATCCGATGCCTGGGTCGGGCGCCACGGACCCGTATTGTCTTCATAGCTATCCAAGGAAAACCCTAACACTAGTGTTTGATACAATGCTCTGCGTTAGACATTGTAGCAATTGATGCCTACGGGTGATACAACTATGGGACACGATATTGGAAAACAGTATCTCGCACTGTAAAGCTAGACGCCTGGTAATGGTGTCTTTTCGCTATTAGAGTTCATGTTGTAGAAAATGAGGACAAATTAAGTTTGCTTGTACAAACGGGTTTCAGATTATTAATTTGGAGAGATTCGGGGATAATTGGATAAGGACCTGAAGGTGAGGTTTTTGTAGCGTATAAGGGAGGCTATGGGCAGGAGGACGCTACAGAGGAGGAGGAGCCAAGTTGGTTCTAAGATACTGATGTTGGGAGTGGCGGGGGTTGTGTGTAGCAAGGTATCATAGGTTGGATTTTGTTTTCCTCCAGTTTATTTCATGCGGCGTGAATCCTCCCTCCCCTCCTTACATCTCCGCTGAGATCTAAAGTGCTTTTTTGTACTGGCCTGCATGATAGTGGGTTTTATTATTGGTTGCCGTGCTGTAAAAAGTTACTATACTTAGGGCTTAGCACCAAGGGTTAGAACTCTTCTCGGAATAACTACTAAAGATCTATAGAAAGGGCAACTAAGTGCTAATCCCTGGCTCGGAGGCACGAATATTGTATGGCATCATACGATAATATGTAAACTCGTTGGAACCCTGAGCTTAGACAGCTGACGGGCTTTGACGCTGTATGAAAGAAGCGGAGCAAGAGTGCTGATAACTAAGTCACCCACTTGGGGATATTAGCGCTAAAGTGTGATAGTGTGTATGAACAGGCTGGGACAGGGTTGGGTCCTCCTGGGGGTTTTTTTGAGTGTGAGATGCTAGCTTTGGGTACATTTGTTATGTTTTGGGTGCCAGAAAATGTCGGGAAATCCACCGTCTCAGTCAGCCTGCTCACACAAAAACTCCTAAGAAGGGAGGCGTTTTCCCGATACGCTATAAGCTTAGGATGTCTTGGACCTCATTAACTGGTATTCGCAATTCTGTTGACCATTGAGAAATTAAACCTGTCCTGAGCTAGCGTACTAATTCCTGCAAGTAATCAGAGCGGATTTCAAGAGATTTTACGGTATAGTTTTTCCAGAGTGTTAATTTCTTTGAGAAATTCTCACCCGAGATTTACTGTGTTGCCTCGGCTGTTTGGTGTCGTGGCGAATCTTGGATGCTGGATAGTTGGAGGCTCTGGTGGAGGGTCATTCATCAGAATATTTAATGAGTCGTTGAATCACGACTTGGGGTGGCCGTCGAATGTTATTTTTTTGGACCAATTTGTTTCTCAGAGATTGGAAGCTATCAATGTCCCAATTGAAGGAACATTGTCGCCATCGAGATCGGGCAACCCTATTCTCACCCCTAGAGCGTGGCACAGTTTATCGGCCCTCAATGGACGCTCCAAGTGAGAGATCCACATCAACGCGGCCATGCCAAGTCTCGCTTTCTCCCCACCTTGTCCCTTTATCCGACTCAGTGTCGCATCATAAGCATCTCCCAGCCTCAAGCCATCGGTCATTGCCCAAGCCTTTGCCGCCTGCCACTCATGGTGCGCTCTTGAAGGATCCCATCCATATTTAGTGACAAGAGCAGGAATCTATATGTATATCTGTCAGTGATAACTCGAGGTAGCTTCCCTAGTATTGTTGCTTCTACTTACATCTCGGAAATATCTTCGGGAATTTTCTTTAGGATCACTGCCTTCAGACTACTGTCCATCGCATCCGGGTCTGTGTCTTCGTCCAGCCTTGGATGAATATATCCAATAATATCCTCTCTCTTAGGACTTATGGATAGATTCGTTACTCTTCCATCAAGAGGCCTTCCCATCTCAGGTCGAATTTGGGGTCTCCCAGTCAAGAATACTTGAGTGGCGGGAGACATCTGTAGAATTTTATTTAGCGAATCAAGCAGGTTGACCCGATTTCCTGGCGCTCATTCATCCAGGGCATCAATGCATACAAATGGCCGCTTTCTGGAAGACGTGACCCGCGAAATTTTCACAATATCGGCAAGTTGCAGTCCCCGCCCACCAATCACCTTTTCCTGATCTTCACAGGCCTACACTACCGGTATTTCCCCCTGCACCTCTTCCAGTCTCCTCACAACCTGTTCGAGGAGGGCGCCCTGTCCATTCGCCGGTGACTATTCCCTTTAGGCCGTAAAATCAAAGTAAAAACATACAACCGCGGCATTTTGATCTCTAGCCCGATTGCACAAGCTATCTAACACTATCAAACCAATACCACGGCTTATCAGAACTCGCTCTCTTTCTGCCCTCCATTGAAGCCCGTCCTTATTACCTAATAAACGTCTTGCCCACCCCCGGATACCCTGCAGACGGACGGACTGGATGGCTAGGAACACAGATTTTACTCTTCCCGAAAATAAATCCCCAGTCTTCTTGATGCTTGTCAGGACCACACCACTACTTTCTGCTCTAGAAATAGTGTCACCATCCTCCCTCCAGCCGCGCTTTCCAGTACGCTTGTTACTTGCGTCAGCTGAGGAGGAAGGGATATAAGGGAAAATTATTGATTGTTTCATGACTCTGTTTCATCCTTCCTTTTCCTCCAACACTGCAGGGAGGGAGTGGAGGCGATGAGGCAGGAGAAGCAATGTGAACTGCCTCATTCAACACAGACACTAAATTTTCACCACAACCCTTTCCCCCCAGCAGCAGATCTCGATTTCCTCCCGTTTGTCCGGCAGCATTATTAATGGCAGAAGACAATAGAAGCGAGTTTGTAGCTAATTCAATAGGAAAGAGAGGTAAAAATAATTGTCAATATAAAGGCTCCATAAGTGTCATATCAGAAAATTTATTTTAAGTTACTACAATCGCAGTGAAACCTCCACACCCGAAGACCTAGGTCTCCCTTCGCCAACTCTCAATTAAGAGTACCGGTAAGCTGTGGATCCATGCTAGCCTTGGTTTCATAGTCCGTGACACTGGCTTTTATGTACTAAGAATTCTTAAGCTACATCATCCACAATCCACAGTACGAGATACCGTATTGGGGAAGAAATATTAGTAAGGAGTAGGACTGCAACATAGAACCGTAAATCATCTAGGTTTATGTGACTAGAAAGTGAACTATGGAAAAATGTCTAACCAGTCAACCTCTGTGTTTCCAGGCGTCTCGTCCGTCCTGTCGGCACCGCCAGGACACTAGTCCCGAGGGTCCCGGGCGTCTGTCTCAAGCCATAGGGCAAGAGCGTCCGTCCTTTGGGAAAGACTGCCATCTTAGAGGGTGACTGTATCGTAGGTCCCTTCAGTCCTCTATGGATCGGTAACAACTGAACCGTACCTGCAGTCCTCACCCGTCATCACCAATTGCCTACAGGGCCCGCCCGTCATCCAAAGTTACCCGGGAAAATAATCTAAGACACCCGCAGTCCCCCCTAGTCCGTCCCGGGCAGTGATCCGAACGGACGCCAAGATACCCATCCGTCCCGGGCTCCCATTCAGTACTGCGTCCGTCCCTTCCAGACCCTAAGACTGACAGACAGGACGCTTGGGAACGCTGATCAACCGATTAACAACAATATTTCTCTCTTCTCTTGCCCAGAACTTCCCACCCTTATCTCTGACCCTTCCACCATCTGCAGCTTCCACTTTTTCCACAATCCTCTGACCCTCAAACCCCCTTACCGGTTTTGTCACACATCATATCCGAGCCCCAGTCATCCCAGCAATAATACACGCCAATGAGACGAATAGGCCAGCAGGACAACCTGGGCTATTCTATCTGTTCACTCTCCACATGAAGCTGCCCAGCATACGTTGAAAGAATACTATGTTCTAAGGATAAAGCAAAACAACATAATCAATCTTCCAACTTTTGGTCGTAGGTGCAACTTGTCCTGCAGTAGTATGAGCAGCCTTTATTCTAGAAGGGGCTTAAAGCCAGCTGCCATGAATGACCTCCAATTTGTATAAGGGCTAACTATTAGAAGGAGGGTGCCAGCAGGGAAGAAGATAGAAATCTCTGAACTGCTAAGGGACAAGACCCAAACCAGCTAAGCAGAAGAGAGCGTTAGGGACCTACCAATCAATTTCAATCCATATATAGTAAGTTCAAGATCAAGACATCCTTCTCTGCCACCAAGCTTTCACTTGAAAGGGATACTTTGTCAATTTACCCTATATAGAGGTTAGTGAATAGGCAGGGTAAAATGATTCTTGAGTACGGAAACTAGATTTCTTTCTGAATAGAGGAAGCCTGTTCTCTGTGCCATATAGAGAAATTCTACTATTTTATGAAATTAACTAATAGAGAGTGAACAAAAAAAGGATGTCTGTTGTGGTTCCAATAAAAAACAACAAAGTAATCACCCTCAAGTCTATACCTAGTCCCCTTCCCTCTTCTTCATTTCCTTCCAGCTGAAGCCTTCAGGCCAATCCTCTTATACCTTAAGGACTGTTATGAGAGTAGCATGTTCTTGTTAAGGTAGTTCCTAGTAGTGCAAAGGATAATGATTCTATCATTTTCATATATGTACTTCAAGTTAGACAACTCATGATAGACCTACTTCAAGGAAAGAGGTAACATCACATGGACACAGGCTACTTTTTACAACTTCAGCTTTAAAAGCATTTTAGAATTGCACTGTTTTTGTTAGCTAGTTGATTGAGTCTGAGGACTATATTCTCTACTTGGAAATACATTTGATTTTTCCTAAAATTCGAGCCTGATATACTGTCCTCCCTGGACTCGGAGATTCATATTATTAGCTACTCTTTCAATTAGAATAGTGACTATTTACTAATAGCATCATGGATATTAAAATTCTCTTCTAGCTTTAGTTTTTCCATTGTTTTCTGCAAAAGCAGGCTCTAAATAACAGTTTGTGTAACTGGTACCGGTATTATAGTAACTGATAACCTTTTGTTTAAAATTAGTTTTGTTTCAAGATACAAGTTTGCGCTGATAGTCTTGGGTTTCAGAGGGCATCATTCTAATACCTAGTTTGTTTTATATTTGATTTCAGGATACCAGGTTGTGCTTCTCCCTGAGTTTGTTTTAAAAACATTCTTTGATACCACAGGTCTGTGAAGTTTTATTTTAAGCGATTATTTAATCCCTTAATTCTTTTATATATTCTTTGATGGTATTAAATTAATATTATAGTTGTTTTAAGATACAAGCTAGTATGCTTGTAGAAGGAAAGCTTAGTGAAAGCAAGCTAGTGTATTTAAAGACTGCATCTTTCAAACTTAGAAAGAGCAGACTTCAACTGTCAGAGTTTTCAAAATACTTGATTGAATAGTTACCTTCTCAGTTCACCATAATAGTAGGAAGCCACCAAATAATGCAATACCTTTACAATACTGTTTCAGATTTTATCTCAATATTATTCAAAGACTCCTCTTGTTCAATCCATTGAGGCTACTCTTTTACTTGGATTACAAGTACACAACTTGAACCCAGTCCAGTTTCTGATTTCTCTGATACCATATGTCCTCTTTAACTGTCAGTTTCTGATACTACTTGTCCTCTTCAGTTGCCAGTTTCTAATACACTTTTTCCTTTTTTGCTTCAAGTTTCTGAGCCCTTTTATACTAGCACTTGTTCAAGTTGTTAAGCTCCTTCCATTATAATATACCATATTGCTTTACTCTCCATAATAATCCTTCCCAGATTTGCTCTTAGAATGATAGGAAGCAACTTGCTTACTTGCCTTCTTAACTTAAATATAATCATTATAGTATACTATTGAGAACCATTCTAATAGTCCAATATTATTAACCTGTTCCTTACAGCTATCTCAATAGTCTTCAGATATTGCTCATATCTACTTGAGGTAGAGGAGAACATTGTCTTGCTTGTAAATTTTTGTTGATTAGCTGTGAAAGATATGTATTAAAAGTCAAGTAGAAAGTAATATGTTGATGATTTGGTGAAAAGCCTATCTCCTTTGCCTGAGGTCATCTCTTATATCATATATTTCTCTTTCCATAACCCTAATCCTAGTGACTCATATCCTTGTATTACCTAACCCTTATGACTATGAATTAGTCCTAGAGTGAAATCCATCAGCTGATCCTTATGAGTCAACTGTGCAATATTCCTTAACTAATAAAAACTCATAACATCATGATGAGGCACATACAATAACTGTGCTGGATAGATGAAACCCACTTGCATTAGTACTCATAATGTGAGTCTTGTATGAAAGTTATTATATCATGTGATTTTATAATCATAAGTCATAAAACAATCAATCAATTATAATATAACAATACACTATTATATAGTCATATGAAATGCTATAAGTTAAGTGCCTGTAACATTATAGCATAAAGTATAATATACCTATGACTAATTAGTATTAGTCATGTGAAATCTGCCTTTCTTAGTCATTATTTGTGATACTCTCTTGAAGTTTGTACGCAAGTGTCACATATTCTGACTTAGCCAATTTGTTTTCACATGACTAATCAGTTATTAGTCATCCCCTGTTTATGTTTCACGCTATGAGGTCACTTGACTCATAAGCTTTCACATGACTACACACTTGCGAGTCATCGTTATATAATGATTGGTTGATTGTTTAATGACTCACGATTGTGACGTCATATGATATAATGACTTTCACACATGACTCGAATTATGAGTCATACGTTTCACACATGTGACTCATTTGAGCACATAACTTGGTTTAGGGGTTATAATTGGTTAACGGTATGTTGCGCAGTGACTCATACGAGTCATCTGATGGATTTCGCACTATAACTTATTATGAGTCAAAGAGGTTATGTAATGCGAGGGAATGAGTTGAGTGGGTTAGGGTTGTGGGAAGATGCCTATATAAGGCGCTTGGTTCCGACAAAGAGATAGGACACGAACCATCTCTCCTCCACCTCCGGCGATTGAAATCTCAACACCACGGGAAATCATCGTCACTATCCCCCACCCACCTCTCTTCCCCCATCATGGCTATTGCCTAGGGGTTGACGTTAAGCCATC
>Ga0307513_10009402_pt1 | contig 12365 bp, 7 predicted proteins | sample 15_EM_MG_FD_202174 | JGI IMG/M metagenome (GOLD analysis project Ga0307513, IMG submission 202174) | Populus trichocarpa ectomycorrhiza microbial communities from riparian zone in the Pacific Northwest, United States - 15_EM | ecosystem: Host-associated > Plants > Roots > Unclassified | place... | reverse complement strand
CTGCCGGCGTAAGCCAGAGTTCGAGTGTCACCGAGACCTGTCAGCGTGGCCGTGCCAGACACGACAGTCCACGTGGGCACACCCGGCAGGTTCTGGGTCAGCGCAGTGAGCGTGATGGAACTAGGTGTTGGCGAACCTGTGTTGGGGACCTGGAACACTAACGAGGTAGCGAACAGGGTCAACGAACCAAAGGCCGGCAGAAGTCCGATGACTCCGTTCACGCCTCCTGTGCGAGTGGTCTGCGGCACTCCGGCACGCGAAACGAACACAGCCCAGTAATGCCTTTGCGTACCCGGCTTTGCCTCGTCGTCGTATCGAGTCAGAGGTTCGAGCACTTCCGTCAGCAGCGTGCTGTCTGCCTGAACCGGCAATGCTCCAGTGCCGCTGTAGTCAGCCGAGTAGATCCGAACACGCTCGTTGCCGCCGCCTTGAACGTAGACGGCGGGGTTCCAACTCACGGCAAGGCGGGCGAAAACAGGCGCAACGGCAAGGCCGCTCAATGCTGGCGGTGGCGTGGTATCAGGGGACCCTGAGGGGACTCCCAGAACATTGATCGTCACAGATGTCGCAGCACCTGGTCGACCAAGCTGATTGACAGCAAACACACTGAATGTGTACGTGTCTGGGGTCAATCCGTTAACTACCAGTTCCGTGGCTGATTGTTCCTGGTACTCATAGAAGGTGCCTGAAGCACCTCGGTACTTCACAACATAGCCACGGACCTGACTGTCATTTGCTGGCGTCCAGCTGAGATCGACTCTCACCACGATTGGCGTGTTGACGTTGATTCGGAACGTGGTCTCGGCGGCGCTCAGGCCGGTGACGTCTGCAACCTTGTCGATTGACAGGAACGAGTAGTTCGTCGGGTCCAGTGCTTCCCCAAATTCGATAGCGTCATATTTACTGGGGTTGTTTTCAAGGCAGGTTACTTCGAACTGAGTGTTCGTTTGCTGCTTCATCCGAATGACACGGCCAAGTTGGGGCGTCACAGTAGTTGATGAGAGCGCCCAAATCGCGTTCAGCTGCGGTGGCACGTCAAACGGGATCGACGGAGCCAGCACGCTGTACGAGCCGGCTACCGTGATGTTCACAGCCTTCGTGACCAATGCACCGTCGACACCCATTGCGAGTAGAGAGTACGTTCCCACTGCCAGGGTCACAGGTGCGTCGAGTCCGATGTTCGCAGTCGAAGTCGCGGTGATGCGTCCGCCCCAACGAACACCTGCCCGCTTGTTGTCCATGATCTGTCCAACCTCGCCCGGCAGTACGTCGGCGCTATCCATGCCGACACTGAACCGAATGGCTTCACTCTCCACCCGTTCGGTGTAGAGCAACCACAGACCGAATCGCCGAGCCTGCGAGCGTGACGTGCAACCGAAGGCAGTGACGTCGATCGGTCGGATTCCATAGCGAGCCATGCCTGCTTTGTCTTCGACGTATTCGTACTTCTGTTTGAAGCCTTCCGCCGGATCGTTCCAGGCGACGGTTGCTGTTGTGTGTCGATCTGTGCGGGCTGATCCTTCATAGAAGAACTTGCCACCGACAACGTTGGCATTCGTCCAAATGATCGATGGCTCTGTTGGTCGATCTTGAGTGACAGCAACGGAGCCTGAAGCCCAATACGACATGCCACGGAAGACACTGGTCAGATTGCCCAGTACCTTGTATGCATCGTCCTTCGTGTTGATCACGCAGTTCAAGGTGAATCGCGGCTCAACCTCTGCAATTCGGGTAGGTACAGAAATGTTCGGAGAACCATCTGCATTGACGGAAGTGCCACCCGTGGTGAAGTCACCGATATTGGTTGTCAGCCCCGTGGGCACCATTTCGTCGCAGTAGCGCGCAATCAGATAGAGATCCCACTTGCTAATCTGCAGCTCACTGATGCGTTTGCCAAGGCCGTAGCGCTTGTTCGTCACCAGGTCGTAGAAGCACCAGGCGGGATTGTTGGTGTAGACCTTCTCCGCCTTGAACGTTCCATCCCACACACCGTCGTAGGTGCGAAGGTCTGGATCGTAGTTGGATGGGATCTTCACTAGCAGACCGTGTACGTGATACGCACGTTGCGGCACGGTGCTGAAATAGCGGCCATCGATTTCGGTCGCGATCAGCGCCGAGTTCGGATAGGCGAAGGGCTCGAAGTTGATGACCGAGTAGGTATCCCAGTACAAGTCGTTCTGCAGGAGTGAGCTGGTCGAATCTTCGGTAATCCGTTCGACAGCGATCTGAAACGGTCCAAGGCCGAGAGCCTTGAAAGGGATTTCGTGCGAACGTTGAAAGGTCGACGTAGTCTTGCCACTGATCGCGCCCGAATAGGCCACGATCCACGTGCTGGATGTGGAAACTCGAACTGAAATTTGGTAAGCAACGCTGGTCCCAACGATCCTCCCATCTGACGTGGTGTTAGTCAGAGAAGGTACCGAAACGGTCACGCGCACCGAATCAGCATCAGCGTCGGTGATGGATCGAATGATCTTGCCGGACGGATACAGCAACTGAACGTTGACCGCGTTCTCTTGATAGGTACCCGCGAAGCCCGGAATGGGGTCTTGGTCCTGCGTGCCAAGGGTTTCAAGGTGCCTGAATGGCTTGTAATTGGCTGTGCCTTCTGTTGTCTTCAACGGAACACCGTTGACGTAGACAGAGTAGTCACCGTTCACGAGACCACCGATCTCGCCTTCACCGATGAGGTCAACAAATCTAGCGCGTGCGACCGATGACAGGCTGTCTGGATCTTCACTGAATCCACCATCTGCGCCGATGATCTTCAATTGCTTCTCAGTATTCATTTGTGTCATTCAACCGTGCCCAAGTTGGCGAGCAATCATCGTCATCGTTATTGGGACTGTGCGGCTTTCCGTCAGGATTGAAGGGGCTCCTGTTCCAGAGCGATCCTGTTCAGTTCCCGTGATCGTCAACGTCACGTTGCCTAGAAACTTTCGGATGCCGACAGCACTGTCACCAGTACCTCCGCCGTTCATCACAATCCGAATGATGGCTGTAGCTTTGTCAGCGTCAAGCACCGTCATGCTGACGAAGGTTCCGTTCCCTCCCGACACACGAACACACGACCACTCGTATGTATACGGCTCACTCAGGTTGATCGGCAACGCAGACAGCTGCATGTTCATCGTGCTAGGTCTGGCCAACACACTGTCCAGATACCAGGAGTTCAGAAAACTGTTCAACACCGGATTTCTGTTGCCGGTGATATCCACGTCTGGATCGAGTGTGCCACCTACGTTCACTTGAGAGGCGGAGACACTCGCGCTGATTGGATAGCCTCCAGTCAACACCTCACCGTAGAGAACGGGCACAGGGTAGCCTTGCTCCGCAGTATTCGATGGTCCATTCAGGGTCCAGCTCTGCTTGTTTTCCGTCGCCTCGTCCTCTTTCGGAACAGGAGTCAGCCATTCGGTCACCGCCCCAATCATCAGCGAGATGCCCGCACTGATCAGGACCTTGCCGAACGGAGTAGCAGCGCCGTCAGAGCCAACGGTAACGAATGCGCCGACGACCACCAGGATGGCACCTACAACAAATCGAACGCCTGCGCCTGCACCACGTACGATAGGAATGATGTCGACACGTTTGGCCTTGCCAAGGGAGCCATGCACGTCATCATTGCCATAGTCATGGTCCTTCGTGCGCACGCGAAAGACGAGGCCCTTCCGTGACAGATCACGAATCATTTTTCGGATGCCTGGTCGATTCGCCTCGATCGCGTGTATGGCTTCGCCTGGGCTGTTGATGTCCAACATCCATTTCATACCGAAGGCCTTGGCCAGGGGGCCGTGCAAGCGGACTTCAACCATGAAGTTCAATCCTTGAGGTATGACGAAGTTGGTGGGTAGTGAATTTCACCCACAGGCCTCCGTACTGTTCCGTGCATGAAAGTCGACCGACGACATGGTGGAGGATCTCGCCATTTCCAACGTAGATCGCCGCGTGGTTCGGGACGGGGCTCTTGATCTTGAAAAGGAACGCGTCGCCGATCTGAGGAGGCTGCCGAGGAACCTCAACAAAGCCTAACGACTGGTAGTGATCCATATACAGGTTGCCGCCTCGTACCCACCAATCGTTCTCACGATCGAAGTCGGGAATGCCGAGATCCCACTCCCGGTTGTACCAATCACGGCAAATCGAGAAGCAGTCATGCACTCCATGCACATACGGCCGGCGAAGGTAGGGAGCCTTGTAGCCGCTCGGATTGGTCAACGTATAGCCACCCGCCAGATCGACGATGTGCCACGGGAGGTCGGTTGCTTCGCACATGCATAGGTCAGCCATAGACGGCTGAGGCGGTGTGCCTGGGTGGGAGTGATAGATGCCCACCACCTCTTCGCCCTCCTCCACTCCCATCCACGCTTCTTCGTCGATCTCGAACGTGTGCCTCGGGGTCTCGGACACATTGCGCGCGCGAATCAGGCGCTGCCTGTCGCCAGATGCAACAACGAGGCCACAAGCCTCGTTGGGTGCTTCCATGTTGGCATGAGCCACCATCTCCACAAGGTTTTGCATGTCAACCGTTCTTGAAGATGCGAGCCGCTGGAAATCCGCCGAACGGCAAACGCTTGTTCTCTCCGAACCTCACCTTGCACCCAGGGACCAGCTTGTTGCACACATCGAGGGAGAGAGATGCAACAGGCAGATTCAAGATGTCAAAGTAGGAGACACCAACATAGCTGCATTCGGCACTTCGGTACTCCCATTGGCACGAGCCTGCGACAATGGTTCGAGCAGGCAACTGCATGCCTTCTAGGTCCATGGCGGAAGACAGTTCCAGTTCAACACCGTCGACACTCTCTGTCAGCTTTCGCTCAACGTAGAAGACGTCATCCGGCAGATGCTGATCTGGGTCCGCCCCTGGTGCTCCATCAAGGAAAACGTCAAACGTGCGACGGCGAATGATCTTGGCACCGATCAAGTCGTCGTGGTCGTGCAGCAGAACCGAGATGATCCCCGTGACGTTTCCGATGGACAGCACCGGACGAGGAAGAGTACCCCGCGTTGAGGTCTCGAACCCCTTGGCCTCCAGAGAGAATGGTTGATAGGTGATGCCCTGCCAGACGATAGGATTCGAGTTCTCGTCTGTACTCGCACAGAAGTAGAACTTGTCTACTCCTCCAATGACGGTCGTATCCAACTCGTACAGGCTCACCTGCCTTCCAAGGTCTAGCCTCTGGATGTGACTTTGAATGGTCATGTCTCGTATCGACGCTTGAACACGCCCGACAGTGACGAGTCAGTGTCGTGGTTGTAGTTGGTGCTCCACGAAGAGCAGGTGTACTTCTTCGCCGAGCTGCCCTGAACTGTGAAGGTGAAGTTGGTCACACCGTTGGCAGCGCGTAGGAAGGAGTCAATGGCGTCGATCTCACTGCGATACCGACCAGTGAAAGTCAGTTCCACCTCTTCGTTGATGTTGTTGATGCCATTGCCAGCACGTTGTACGTAGCCATCACCGAAGATGGCCTCGTCGACTTTAGCCTCGGATTTCTGGCCAAGTCCTTGATCTGGTGTCCACGTAAAAATTGCCATTGAGACCTACGCGTAGAGGAGACCACCAGCACGCTTCTCACGAGCGATGATCCGCATCATTTCGGATTCCATCATCTGCGCCAGCGCGTTGGCCTTATTTCCAGAAGTGTCAGATTCTACCTGCGATTTACCGTTGCTGTCTATGTTGACCTGAATCGAAACGGTCGTCGCACCACCTCCCCCTGTGCCGCCCGAGAGCGTGACAGGAATCGTGCGTCCATCCTGCAGGGGGACATTGGCTTCGGGCAGCGAGCCTTCGCCGTGGATGGTGACAGCCGGACCATGCTCGACGCCACCGCTTGCGTACTTGCGCAGAGGCAGCACACCGTACTCGGTGTAGACGCCGCCATGCGCAGCTAGGTTCGGGGCTACCGTAACATCGCCGGCTGAGCCGTTGACAGTCGTGCTACTGCCGCTGCCACTGCTGGCCGCACCAACAACGAAGTTCAGAGCGAGCCCAAGCAGCTTGCGAAGCTGGTCGTTGGCGAACATGCGGGCGGCGTCTGCTAGCACACTCCGAGAAAAATCCTTGAAGTTCAGTTTGCCGGTCGTCACGAACTGCATCAGACCCTGCTCCATGGAGGAGAAGGTCTGGGACATCACGTTGTTGACCAGCTTCGCGCTGTTGGTAGCCTCATCACGGTACTGCTTCCAGAACGACAACATACCAGCCTGAGCAGAGCGTTCGTAGTCGAACGCGGCCTTCGCAGCTGTAGACCTCGTAGCCACGGAGTTGTCTCGCATGGACTCAACTGCACTGACCTCCTTCTTGATGCTCTCAACATTCCGACCAAGGCTCTCGGCGGAAGCTGCCAAGGCATCAATGTCCTCGCGAGTCTTGGCGGCGTTCGTCGTCAGGCCAAGTTCGAGGTCCTGCTGTAGGACCGACTTGCGGGCGTTGATATCGTCGAGCAGACCTTGGGCATGATCTAGCTTCTGACCAAGGTTTAGCAGGTCCGTGGCATACGCGTCATAGGCTGCCAGACCAGCCTTTAGGGTCGTGTCCTTTGCTGATTGACCCTTCAGCGACGTGTCCTTGTTCAGCTTGCCATTGAGCGACCGTTCGAAGTTCTCGCGACCCACCACCTCACGTTGGTCGGCCGACAATCCCGTAGTTGGCTGGGCACCATACAGCGTTTGGTTCGTTCCGGCGCCGAGCGAACGCTTGCTGTCGGTGCTGAACTCGTCCATCGACCGCGCCAGGTCCCGCAGCGCTTTCATGTCGTCGACGGCGTGCTTCATCTCAATCAGCTTGGCGGCCTCTGCAGACTTCTTCAGTGCGCCTTCGAGTTGCACAGCTGCGGTTGCCGCGCGCAGGGTTTCATCAGCCGAGGCAGCTGATGCCTTGGCCTTCGCATCTTCGAGATCCCGGTCGATCTTCGATCGATCAGCATCCGTCAGGCTTCGCTTGTTTTTCGGCTTGCCTGCGTCGGCAGCCTGCGCCTTGTCCGCGATGGCTTGGATGTCGTCCGCTTCCTTCTGGGCAAGGGTAACGCGCTCCTTTGAGTGACGTGCGGCCACAACGTTGAGCGTGGTTTCGTACTCCTCGGACGAGATGAGGCCGGCTTGCTGGCGAGCGCGCAGCAATACGTCTTCGGTCTTGTATTTCGCCTCTACCAGTTTGACGTCGCGCTCGTACTCGTGCTTGCGGTCTTCGATTTCCGCCAGCGTGTCATTGTGAGACGTACGATCACTCTTGTGGTCAGGCGCTGTGAAGGTGTTCAGTTGCTCTTTGTTTAGCAACGCCATCCGCTTCTTCATCTCATCCCGAACGGTTTCTGGCGGCAGAGCCTTTGCCCAGTCGAGGTTGATCTTGTCGATGGTGATCGACGCCTTCAACGACTTCTGTTGTTCGAGCTTCGCGTTGAAGCTGTTGATCTCCGACACCAGACTGATCTGGTCTGTCTCCCGAGCGCGAGACACGCTTTCACGAGCGAGTGCCTTCGACAGGTCGAGTGCCTTCCGATCCTCTGCATTGGACTTTTCCAGCAGCGTGATCTCTTTCTGCAGGGCATCCGATTGAGACGTGTCGAAGGTGCCAGAAGCTGCATTGGACTGATCAGCAATCTGTTGATTCGCCAGGCGGGCCTTGGCATCTGCAAGCAGCGCCTCATTCTGTGAGAGCGAGAGCGCGCCCTTTGCGTCGGTTTTGCCACCCTGCTCCGCTTCAGCCTGTAGTTTCGCCTTGGCCGCGTCGACGCCCTGCCACATCAGTTCGGTCTGCCGGCTGAGAACCTCGTTCTCACCGATCATTTTCTTGACACGCGTGTCGGACTCAGCGTTGGCCAAGGTGGTCGCGTCGGTATGTGCTCGCAGCGCCCGTTCAGCTCCTGTCGTGTTGTCCTTCAACAGAAGGTACTCGGCAGCCAGGGCCAGCACGATGGCGACGCCGCCCGTGGCGGCGCCGAGCGCAGTCATCGCAGCCGTACCAAACGCGGTGACACCAATGCTGGCAGCGGCCAGCGCGCCGCGCAGTGCGACGAATGAAACGATGACGCCGTCGATGATCTTGAATGCAGCCCACACACCAACGGTCGTGAGAATGACCTGAGCGTTCTCTTGCAGGAAGCGGGTCAGCGTTACGACACCGTTCACCAGGTTCGTCAGGGTGTCCTGAAAGTCCTTGGAATTGACCAACACACGCAACGAGTCGGTGAATCCCTTCACGCCGGTACTGGCGCTGTTGAATGCCGAGTCGGAGGCAAGCTCGAACTCGCTAAATAGCTTCTTCAATTTGCCTGCAGACGTCTCTCCGAGAGCGTCGTTGACGCCCTGTGCGAAGCCGGAGCTGTTGGTGCTGATCTCCTTGAACTTCTCATTGAAGAGGTCCATGTCAGACAGCAGCGCACTGGCACCCTTGACGCCACGCTCGTTGAAGACCGTCGTGAGGAACTCGTTGCGACTCGGCTCGTTCAGCAGGATCACCGTATCCCGCAGCTTCAAGAGCGCTTCACGGTACGGAATGAGTTGCTTGTTCGAGTCGTAGAGTTCGAGACCGAGAGAAGCGAAAGCCTCTTTGGCACGCTTCGATGGAGCGTAAAGCTCGGTCAGCATGTTGCGCAGGGCAGTGCCCCCAGCCGAACCTGTGATATTCCGCTGAGCGAGTACCGCGAGTGATGCTGCGGTTTCTTCGATCGTCACATGGAACTGGTCACCCACCGTGGATGCCTGCTTCATGGACTCGACCATGCCCTGCACACTCGTGTTTGAAATGGCAGCTGCTTTGGCAAACACGTCCCCGACGTGCCCCAAATCGTTTACTGTCAAATTAAACGCCGCCATGACGCCGGTCGCACCCAACGCCGCGTCGCTCAGGCTCATCTCGCCGGCAGTTGCCAGCGCTAGGATCGAAGGAAGTGCCGCAAACGATTCGCCGACGCTGAGTCCGTTCTGCGCCAGGCCGCGCATGGCCTGCGACGCCTCTGCTGGCAGGACCAGTGATCCACGCACCGATTGCCCGAATTTGTCGACTGAAACAACCGCGCCTTCCGACAGCGCAGACACGAAGGCCAGTTGGTACTCGACCTCCTTGCCGACCGTGAAAACGTTCTTCAGCGACGCACCGATGGCAGCAGCAGCCACAAGGGGCACGATGCTGCCGTAAGTCGCCCACATGGCGCCCATGGAACCCGCTAGGCCCCGTGCTGCCGAGTGGGCCTCGTTCATGGTGCCGGTGAGCACGCGGTGAGCTGCAGCCGTTTCCTTAGTGCTGGCTCGGTACTCGTCCATCACCGCCTTGGACTCTTTCAGCCGACCGGCAGCCAGGGATGCGTCGTATGTCGATCGGTCGGGACCAAAACTGAAGCCCTGCTCATTGAACGTTGCTTGGGCCTTCAGCGCCTTCAGCTGGGACGCGCGCTGACCCACTTCGTTGAGTTCTTCGCCCGCGGACTGGGCGCGGATGCGACGCAGCTGATCCGCGCGCTGACCTACTTCATTCAACTCCTGACTGGCGCTCTGCGCTCGGCGCTGGCGGAACAGCTCGGCGCGCTGACCGATCTCATTCAGTTCCTGCCCTGCAGCCTGAGCCCGACGTGCACGCAATAGCTCGGTCCTCTGACCAAGTTCGTTCAGTTCCTCTCCTGTTGCTTGGGCCTTCAGCGCCTTCAGCTGGGACGCGCGCTGACCCACTTCGTTGAGTTCTTCCGCTGTCGCCTGCGCCCGCATGCGCTTCAGCTCGTTGTCGCGCTGGCCCACAAGGTTGAGCAGCTCACGTGAGTCAGCCTTCTTGTCGTAGTTGGCGACCTGGATTCCCGCCAGCTGCAGCTCGGGGTTCTCCAGCTTCTGCGAGAACGACGTGGTGAACCCTTGCTCGTCCTTCGTTGAGATTGAACGCTTTGCGACGGCGCTGCCTGATGTCCCGCCGACGCTAGTCCGGCGCGCGACGGCGGCCAGCTGGTCAGCCGCCATGGTCATCCGGTCGACTGCAGGCAGCAACGTCTCGCGGATAACGTTCAGGATCGGCACGCTGCCGGCCGTAGTGGGGGCGCCAACGCCGCCAGCGCCTGCGGCGACACCCAGGGCCGTGTCGACCTTCAGGACACCACCAGCGAGGCCAGCAGCGACCGATGCGTGCACCTGCGCGGTCAGGCCTGCCTGGTCGAAACGGAGGCGACGCTGCGGGTCGTTGAAGATCGGGTCGATAGCCGAGTTGAGCCCGCCACGCAGAGCGGCGACATTCCACGACAACTTGCGGTCGCCTCGTTCGAACGCGCGGTCGAGCGCAATACCAACGTCGTTTGCGATCTCGGCACCGAGCGCCTTTGTGTTGACAGAGATCTTGAACGTCCGCTGCTTCAAATAGCGTTCGATGTCTCGATCAACAGACTTCGCATCAACGCTGATCAACAGGTTGTGCGGCTGATTCTGCATCTCCGCGCGAAGTGCCTTCAGGGCGGCATATGCCTCCTGGGTGTCAATGCCGACTGATAGCTTCGCGGTGGTCATGTCTTCTTCGTCTTCTCTCGAATGCTCTTCAACTCGATCACGTCCATTCCTTGGATCAGACGCAGGTACTTCAAACGTGTGGATGGGTCCTCAATGCCTGCCATCTCCATGTAGCTGTGAACCTCACTGACTTGAATCGGATTGGGGCCTACCTGGCTCCAGGTGCGACTTGCGCTCAGCGAGCGGTAAACGTCGTAGTACCGACGATGTCCACTCCTGAGCGCAGTCTTGGTGAGCATTGCGGGATGAACGTCGCCGTTCTCCCGCATGACCTTGAACAAGGATTCGTATTCAGTGGTGCCCCAGTTCAGGTGCCACTCAAGGTAGGCCCTTAGGTTTTTCCCGCTTCGACCTCGGCTTTCACCTTGAAGGCTTCAACACGCTCCGACAGGCCTGCGACCAGCTTGCGGAAGTCTTTGATGCGAAGCATCATTCGCGCGTTCTCGGGCGAATACTCCAGTTCCTTGCCTTTGAAGGCCAGCTTGTTCCAACCGAGCAGAATGGTGTCGGCCATGACTTCAACGAAGATCTCGTCGGACACGACGGCGGCGGCGTCGAGCGCAGCTTCGGTAGCGTTGGGGCCGGCTTCCAGTTCGACGCGTTTCAGGTCAACGGCCGCCGAAATTCCGCGGCTGTAGCGGCGATTTCCGGCGCGAGCGATCAGCAGACTTGCTCCCCTCGCCAACGGGAAAATGGTACCGTTGTTTTCGAGGGCTTCGTCGGTTGCGTACTCGGCGAAAATGTCAAGCAATTGGTTGTCCATGGTGTCCTAAAGTGGTGGTTTTTCGGTAGTGCTCTTTTGGCAATTCCGTCAATAGACAGGGTAGCGAAATGCCACCACCCTGTCAATCTGAATCGGCTCAAGGAATGACCATCATTCGCCCGTCGCCAAGCAGGTGGGAATGGCAGTCCTTCATCGCGTTGTCGCAGTTCTTGGTCCAGGCCTTCACGATCTCCGGCTTCCACGCCATGAAGTAGTCTCCATGCCCGCTATAGCCTGCTGGCTTGGTGAGGTCGTAGTTGTCACTCGACAGACGCCAGTACTTCGTCTCGCCCGTCACCTTCACCTGGTAGAGGATCTGGTACGCAATCTGCGGCAGCGCCACAGGGTGCGTGGCTGGGCAGTTGCCGGTGTTGTTCGCCTTCACGTTCACCGGGTTCGTCATGTGGCTCTTGTGATCGGGTGAGTCCAGATTCGCGCCGTCCCAGCACTGAGGGAAGTCGATGCCCATGATGAGCCAGCTTCCATCGCCGCCCGGGCAGTCAGTCGGGATGCTCTTCGACCAGTTCGAGTTGCCGCCATTCCACACGCATGCATAGCTGGCAGCGCTGCTCGGTGCCGTAGGCGAACCCTTGGCATCGCCGGCAATCATGCGCAGACCAAGTGGAACTTCAGTGATCGATGTTGGTGGCAACGCGTAACCCGATTTGTAGTAGAAGTTCGACTCGAACATTGGCGCGAGAGGTGCGCTGGTTCTAGTGTCGATCATCGACGGCACCCAGTACGAGCTGCGGTTGATCGTGCCGCCTCGGCAGGTGCTGTTACCAGTGGTCGACAAGCTGGTCGCCGTCGAGTACGCGTCGATCCCAGTGTTGCCAAAGAAGGTGTGCAGGTGGCTCTTGCCAGGCTGACCTGGGTACACGATCGGATCATCGAACGCGTACTTGGTCACTTGGCAGCCCGTGCGAAAGGCTCCGATGTCGGACGCAGGAGCGACCTCACTGGTTGCAACCAGCATGTCCTTGGCCCAACCACCTACCGGGTTCTGTGTCTTGGGGACATCAGCATTCGCTTTCACAACTGCAGATGCGGACACTGCAACAGCTCCAGCGGTCATCGGCGTGGACGTGTCGGAGGGCGGTGGCACAGGTGGTGTAGG
>Ga0307513_10009401_pt1 | contig 12365 bp, 15 predicted proteins | sample 15_EM_MG_FD_202174 | JGI IMG/M metagenome (GOLD analysis project Ga0307513, IMG submission 202174) | Populus trichocarpa ectomycorrhiza microbial communities from riparian zone in the Pacific Northwest, United States - 15_EM | ecosystem: Host-associated > Plants > Roots > Unclassified | place... | reverse complement strand
ATCAGAGAGGACCAAAGACTTCCAAAGACTCCCAAAGCATTGTGATGTGTCCTAGGTGTGACGCCAGAGCTTTGGCATTGTTGTGTTTACCTAAGTTTAGCCAGGATCAAAATGCATTTTCCTGATGGAGTCGGTCCAGATGAGTGTGATCCCTGCTCTCCACCCCCAGGTTTGATGGTGGTGGAGATGCTTGATGGCATTCCCCGGTGAAGAGCATGATCTTTGCTATGGGGTGAAAAGGGCAAATGTGAGCAGATCTGGAACAAGCCAAAACCCACAAACACCAACACCAAATCAACACCAATCTCAAAAACACAAATCACACGTTCTATAGTGTGAGGGGGAGACTTCTGGGGTATGCACAGAATAAACCTCACAGGGACTTCAAATATAAGGTTTATAACCATTTGATAGAGTTGCAATAAATGTTTTATTGCTTGTAAGACAAAGTGCAAGCACAATTGTAATATGTGTTTATATGGGACTTCAAAAATGTATCAAAGATACAACAGACAACGTGAGAGAATCACAAGTGTGAGCACCTTGATTATGAGACAACGAATACAAGTGCACACGAACGATCAAAGACTACACCTATGTCTAGTGAGTCTGTACAGTATGTGATGTGAGGCCGGCACCTGCATCTAGTGCGCCTATGAGAATGAAAGACTAGCCTATTAAGCTAAAGTCTTGAAATGTAATGAGACTATCACAAAATGCGAGCACTTGGACTGATCCAAAATGTGAGCACAACGCTTCACAACTCGACTCTAACACACACTAGTCTGCACTTCAAACTGCACTCTGCTAGAGTCTAATTGAACACACTGCTCACAAACGCGAGCAGGGGCAATTAACTACTGTACTACTTGATTTGCAAGCATATTTATACTGTTTACGAGCCAAGGCTTTTACAAATGAACGTGAAATAAGGTGATGAATGTGAAATAAGACGGAACGGAAATGGAGAAACAGGAACAATACAAAATGGTTATTGTGAGCATAGTTTACCAGTTCAATAGAACAGCTATTGGTATAGGCACATGGCTGTTGAACCTGCACAGGTATCTTTTTGATCAGTTGCAATCATTATTTGTCTGATGTGATCCATCCTCAACTTGGATCATCATCTGTGCCTGTGTGCATTGCCTAATTTGGACATAAATGCATGCGTGCAGCAGCCCCTAAGCTCTATCAGGGTCTGGCTTTGTTCTGCTTGCATTTTTGAGTTTTTTTGTCCCCTTCCCTTTGTTACGTGCATGCATATGTAGTAACACCCATTGATATGCTTTTAGCATCAGGAAAAGGCCACCTAGCTCTGGCTGTCTTTAGATGCTTTAGCAGTCCTAGGGCATCCTGAGACATCCCAAGACATCCCAGGATGTCTCAGGATGCTCTAGGACAGCTAAAGCATCTAAAGACAGCCAGAGCTAGGTGGCCTTTTCCTGATGAGTTACTAGACAATGTGGCCACACTTCATTATTGATAGTGGGACTTAAGGTTATGACTCTAAAAGTGCTCGCATATCAAGTACACTTGCTTGGACTTAATAATAAGCCGTGTGCAAGTCTCTTTAGTGCTCGCCATTCATCATTATTGATGTACGCACATGTTCACTTGATCAACTAGCCTGGGTCTCACTAATGATCCTTATTAACTCCTTATTCCAATTGTAAGATCATAGATAATAGTATTAGATCGTAAAGTTTCATGTATGAACCAAAACAACCCTTATCACTGGCATTCCCTACAGAACGAACCTCAGAGCAAATAGATTCAGATGCTGTTAAAAGTAGATAGTGATGGTCAATTAACTTGAGCGAATACAATTGATCACTTGAGCCACATACCATAGAGCGAGTTGGGTGTAAGCAGTCCAAACATGTCGTCTGCCTCACCCTGGGCATTCAGAGTAGTGGCTTTCTCTGTGGCATTCATGAGAAACAAAATAAATATAACAACATACTGTTGACCTGCATCATCTATGCAGCATCCACACCCACACCACCCAATTTATCACTGACTAAATCCATAGCCTGATCATCCTCACCAGCTCAGACCCTTGTCCTGTTGTCCTTTTATTTTCCTTTTCATCCACCTGGTGCTTCTGCTGGTATGCCACATTCTTTTCACCATCAACACTATCATTTACACCTTTCATCCCATCCCTCGATGGACTCATTGTCAAGTCAATTATTGTAGGTCGCTGCTGCTGTTGTGTCAGCTATTCCACCACCGGAGCTTGAGAGGGTTCACGTTGAGCTTGAACTTGAGGTTTGGGCGTGAGATCGCCAGGATCTGATGGTATTACATTAGATTAGATTGTGGGTTGAGGTAAAAATCAATTTGATTCGAAGAAAAGGAATGCAAGATGATATATGTATTGAAGAATAGGGGAAATGAACAAAGAACAAGACAGAAAAAAGGACATACCCTCCTACTACCATCCACTGGTACCCACAAACACCCCCCCCCCACCATCAGCACCTGCCAATGGACCCTGCAACCTCTCCAACAACTGCTGCATATTCACCCCCAGTGACTCAAGACACCGCAACTTCCCCCCTTGGCTCCTTCAAAGCTTTCTGCACCTGCCTGATGCTTTGTTGGCTCTTCCATTTTTCATCAAGATGAGTCCACCATGCACCAAGTGTGGGGGCAGCACCATTCTCCTCCTCGTCAGAGTGGTCCAGAACAATGGCTCCTACTTTTGGTGAGGGGCAGTTAAGGCGTGTTGAGGGAGTCAGAAGTGTTTGTGGCATGCTTGCCCTTGCTGTTTACTCCTGCAGAAACAATGCCAGTCCGCTCCATCGCCTCAAACACCTTTTTCACCACCAACTTGGAAAACGAGTCCCAGCGGGGGTATCAGACTCGGGTTCATGCTTGAGTTCATGTCTGTATTCGGATTAGGGGGAAACATAACCATAGGGATGCGTCAAAGTCAAAGGGATCAAAGATGCTAGGGTCAAAGATAACAATGATGCAAGTGTGGTTTGATATGAGTCCAGGGGTACAGAGGTGAGTGTGTGCTTATGGGCCATCAAGGCATCACCAGAACTAGGAGGACGTTGCTGTCAGTGAGGTTGCTCCTGGTGAAGTTGTTGTTCCTGGTGTTGTTGGTGATATAGCTGGTGTCGACTTTGTGATAGATACCTTTCTCATCCTGGCTTGCGTAAGTTCTGATATATAGTGGTGTTGTCATGGTTGTTGTTAAATCTCAGCATGGCATAGCTGCTGAAGTTCTTGATGCTGCTCATGAAGTTGAGCCTAAGTGTATGCACTGTTGTTATCTGCTAGCATCTGATAGGGCTACTCAGAGGGTCAATTAAATATATTTGTAGACATTGAAAAAAATATAAACCTGTTGTTGCAGTGTGGATGTACTCACTTTTTGCATGTACGACCTGTTGACTTGGAGTTGTTGGTGGTGTGATAGTGTAGAAGCCTGTTGTGAAGAAGACGACTTGGAGTGAGTCTGAGGTGGCTCAGCACAATTCTTCCCTGCTGGAACGAAGCAAGTGGCAGTGATTGTCCATTTTGAAGTGATGGTATCTTGGAAGTGGATGTGATTCTGTGTGCATTATTGAGAATCCAGAATCAGGCTGTCAATATCTATTCAGATTGAAACAGTCCATCATCGAGGATGAAGAAAGCAGTTTCTGGCAAAACACAAGGGTGGAAAACTTTGAATGCTTATCTCCAAGATTTGACAGTCTTCCCTCTCAAGTTTCTTCTTCAATCTGGGTGATCAGGATATTAGAATTCAGCATTGCAAGAATAGTCCTAGTCAGATAGTATTGAAGGTTCCCTGGGAACCAGGACAATATCACCACCATGAAAATTGAAAGCATGAGTTTTCTACCATTATCACCTATCACTGATATTTGTTACATGTCTCAAGCTTGACTCCCTTGATGCTTCATTGCATGGGACCTTTCTTCTTTTTTGGGCTGAAACCTAAGGCACACATGCATGCTGACATATGTGGAGCTTTTCCTCTTCTCAGATAGATCCACTGCCCATCTAACCCAGCCCAATCCGATCAGGACGACTTCTTCAACAAACACAATTGAATGGATGCAAGACATTTGCCCCGATTCAAGGAAGGTGGGAGTGACTCTGAGGTTAGTACTACGACAGTGGCAGAGGCTGGAATGCAACTTATCTCATTTTTGTTCCAGCATGAGCAACAGTCGAAGGAGTCAGTCTCTGGCCCTGAATCTGAGAGAAGTGGTACTTCATCAGAGCTGACTCAACTGTCCCTTAATCCCAATTCCCAATCTGAGGTCGATCAAACGAGGACTAGAGACAATAACAATCAGTAGGTGGTTGAGTTTAAGTGCATGTCAAATCTTCTGAATAGTGAACTGCTGACATTCGATCTGTTCTATAGATGTGAAGTGCCCACACAGGCTCTTGTTGAAATCAAATCAGTAAGCATACTCATTCGCGAGATCACATCAATGAGATAAGGTAAAAGATATGATTTCCGGTTGTCCCTGATCTCTTCAGAGGACAAACAGATAGGTAGCTACGATACAAATGCTTGTATATATACTGTAGACTACAAAATGAAAGGGGATAAAGGTAAAATACCCCGAAGAATGCACAAATACAATAAAAATGGGGAATGTACCTTGAATCCGTAGATTGGGCGCATTGCGCATGCTCGCACAGCCTCCCGAAATTCCAACAGCTCTTGCTTCAAGCTTCTTCTCAGGTGCTATGGGAATGATCTTCAGTGCCCCTGCTCACTTTGCCAACACCTCAGGCCCTCAATTTGCAGTGCATATCCATCATGCATCTCGGCAACTTAAATACAATCTTCATATGCGAATCAAATCTATAGAACCAGCACACTTTATGAACACTGGTGAACAACTGAACCCCACAGTACGTACTGAATTCCAGACCTTTCAATGTTTTCTTGATTAATTCAATGCAGGTACTAATGCTTGCATTGCCAACACCACTGCCACCTCTTCCTGTCAACACCGTGCCCTCAGGCTGTATGTCTGTCTATGATGTGCTGTATTGGATATTCAGGATATTGACGATGAGATTTGAATTTCCAGCAAGTAATCGAGGAACTCCTTATGCAACTGAAAGTGTTAGTGTCTATGCTGCCACTTATGACTTATCTGACCAACCTTGAAATATTATTCAGACCGCCACCAATGTGGACCCACCAAAAGATAATGAAATCTATGAACAACTCCTCTGGCGAAAGGGACGTGGTTTTGCATTATATGTACCCCAACTGAATAGACAATTGCCTGTCACCTATCAGAGGCTGGGTATCCGTATTTGGGACATTGGAGTTATCGCTCGAGATGGTGGCTTCTCTTTTCTCTTCAACATCATCAGGAAAATGCACTTTGTCTCCAGGACGTCCTAGGACTGCCCAAGATGTGTTAGAGACACAAAGACATCAAAGATACAAAGTGTCTCAAGTTGCTCCCAGAGCAAAGTCAAAAATGTTGACTTCTTTGAGACATCCTGGGAGCTTCCTGGGCCATCCTGGGCCATCCTGGGATACCCTTAGATATGTAGTTGTCTTTCTTATTTTAGTCACTTTTCAAAATTCACAAAAAATTCAAGTATATAAAATAACAATTTAATTTCATTTATAGTAATTAAATACATTCAGGCAATAGAAAAAGATTACTATTAATGATGAGGGGAAACAAGTGTGAAAGGGATGGCATATTTGCGTCATAAAGTAGACATAAGATGAGTTAAAATGTAAACATAACAATAAAATTACTTACAATAGGGGGGGAAGGGACAGCGTCCTTGACTAGGCAGACTCATAGACATATGATGAGTTAAAGTGTGAATAATAATAATAAAAGTGCTTATGTGTTATGAGGCATTGCAGGGCTTTTGATAGGGCAGTGGCAGGCAGAGGGAGGCGTTCTCGATGCTAGATGTGAGGTGACATGGCAGAGAGGAGGGCGGTGACAAACTGGGGGCGTCCTTGACGCTCGATGTTGGGTGATGTGGCAAAGCGGAGGGTGCAAGGGCATTGCATTGGCAGACCAGGGGAGGTGTCCTCGATGCTCAACGTCAAGTGACATGGCAGAGAGGAGGGTTGTGGCAGACCGGGGGCATCCTCGACGCTCGACGTCAGGTGACGTGGCAAAGCTGAGGGTGCAAGGGCAGTGGCAGACCAGGGAAGGCATCCTTGACGCTCAACGTCAAGTGATGTGGCAGAGAGGAGGGTGGGAGCAGACTGGGGAGGCGTTCTTGACACTCGACATCGAGTGACGTGGCAGAGCAGAGGGTGAGGGCAGTGGCAGGTAGTGCCAGCATCCGTGTTGTTTGAGAGGTGTTGAGGAGCGTTTCTGGCTCACATCTTTTGAGGGAGGGGCACGGGTGATGGAGGTGAGAGACAAAGGTAGGTGGTTGGACTTAACGATGTTGCAAGTTTCAACAGATCAAGATCACATGACTTTGCATCACGTTTCTGCACATGACCCGACCCGTGTCGTTGATTCACCTCAACTTGCAACGCCATCAGCAAATGCCAGCCACATCTGCTCCTCCCCTCTTCAGAGGGATGTGGGCAGCTCCTAGTCAATCAACAGGGGAGTTGGGGGTGGAGAAATGTGAGGGGGGACCCAGGAAGTGGGAGGCCCTGGGAGGCCCAAGCAGTGCGTCATGAAAACGGGCAACGACATTTGTCGTTGCCCATTTTCTCCCATTCCTTCTTCCTGCACCCACCACTAATGCCTGTTACACCCAGACTGCTGCCACTACCACCTCCCTCGCATCCAAACATGAGTTGGAGGTGGTTTTTTTCGGCGTTTCGACACGTCTCCCACCACTACCACCTCCCTCGCGTCTAAACGCGAGCCGGAGGTGGTCCATTTCGCCATTTTGATGCGCCTCCCACTACCACCACCTCCCTCGCTTCCAAATGCGAGCCGGAGGTGGTTGATATCGCCGTTTTGATGTGTCTCCCACCACCATCAGGAAAAGGCCACCTAGCTCTGGCTGTCTTTAGATGCTTTAGCTGTCCTAGGGCATCCTGAGACATCCTGGGATGTCTTGGGATGTCTCAGGATGCCCTAGGACAGCTAAAGCATCTAAAGACAGCCAGAGCTAGGTGGCCTTTTCCTGATGACAACCACCTCCCTCGCATCCAAACGTGAGCCGGAGGTGGTTGATTTCACCATTTTGACGTGCCTCCCACCACAACCACCTCCCTTTCTTCCAAACGCGAGCCAGAGGTGGTTGATTTTGCTGTTTCGACGTGCCTCCCACCACAACCACCTCCCTCACTTCCAAACGCGAGCCGGAGGTGGTCCTTTTCAGTGGTTTCAAGGCATCTGCCACCGCTGCCACATCATCACCACCCGCGAATCGATAACGGTAAAAATGGATAAGAGGGGGAGAAGCCGACGAAAGGAATGTAGGAAGTAGGGAAGAGGGATGTTTGGGAGGGACACAAGGGAGGAGGGGGCGACGACGACTTGCTCATCGTCGTTCCCCAGAGCTCTCGTCAGCGACCCCCCCTCTCATTTGTGAGGGGTTTTTTACTATGGCCGTGATGAAGGGGTGGCGTTCATACCACACGCCACCCCATTCAATTTTTTTCTCTTTCTGTAGTCAATAATATGTATTTAGGTCAATACTATAAAATTTGTATCTACTACACCTGGAAGCACCATCAGATTCTTTCAAAGACTCCAGAGACAGGATTCTTTCAAAGACTCCAGAGACACAGGATTCTTTCAAAGACTCCAAAGAGACCCAGGGAAGTCTTACTTTTCCAAAGATACCCAAGGCTACCCCAGAGAGAGAGTTTGGCAATTTGATTATTTGCAAAGACGCCTAAAGAGTCCTAGAGAGTCCAAGTTGCTTTGGGAAGGTTGAAATTACCCAGGTTGCTTTAGGACCAAAGGCCATTTTCCTGATGATATGTGTCCCATGCAATCACCCTATAAATCCTCACATCCTTCCAGAAGGTTTCTCCCCACTTCATCCCACACTAACTGACCTGGACATTACTCAATTCTCCCAGTTCAATTCTGGCAGCTACCTGGTGAGCACATTAATGGAAAAGAAAGAAAGTGACTCAAATGTTAAGTGCATGGCTCTCAACTCAAGTGCATCCTAGTTAATCAATGCCAGCGACTCCAGGAGATTACATTTTGAGACATCTGCAATACTTTTCATTCCCCCACTGATTCCCCCCGGAATCCGGGTGGAATCCAGGGAATCTGGGTATTCCAGGGGGAATCCGCAGGAATGAGCTGGAATTCCAGAATTCCGGCGGATTTCGGGGAGGAATCCGCCTTCAATTCACATAATTTAAAGTGTACATACTTTGTGTAATTACTTATTTAGGGGCCTTTCCCCATTACACTTTTTTAAAGTTTCTATTATACATATTTAATTTATTTGTAATTTATCAAATACATTCATTAAATTAAATATTCCCCCTAATGAGGGGGGATAAATGAAGTAGAAGGGGGCGGCGTTTGGGATTTACGCTGCCCCCCGGTCAACGAACCGCTGCAGAAAAAAAGAATCCCCCCAACGGGGGGTAAATGAACTGGAATGGGGGCGGCGTGTGGGTTGCACACCGCTCCCCTTCGATATCGCCAGTGCAGGCGTAATAGGGGGGGATGAATTCGAAGGGGGCGGCATGTGGGTTTCACGCCGGGCCCCGTCGACGACGTCGCAGGAATGGGAGGCACGTATGTGCCATCCTACCCCCCTGTCGTCGTCGAGGACTGCGGGGGACAACGACATACCCCGTCGTTGTCCCCGGGACCTGCCCCCTCATCCCCCCTGCTGTGACGAAAACTCTGGGGAACGACGACGAGCAAGTCGTTGCCGTCGTCCCCCTCCACATCCTTTCCCCCCCCCCCTCCTCGCGTTTCTCCCTATTATTCCTTCGTCCCTCCTCATGTCGCCTGTTGCTGGGACGTTCGGCCGTGACGTGGCACCGGATGTCGACGTCGTTTGCGTCGTCGTTTGCGTCCTCGTCGTCTGCCGGTGATGACGTGGCAGTGGGGTCGCGGGCGATAACGCGAGGAGGTGGGGGGTGGTCGACGTGGCGTGACATGGCGGTTATGTGGGGGGTCGAAAAGGGCGGTGACGTGGCAGTGGTGGTAATCGAGAGGGGCCGGCAGTGGGGGCGGCGACGTGGGGGTGGGTTGTGTGCGGTGACGTGGCGGTCGCGGGTCATGTGATGTTGACGAACTGGCCCCCGGGGTGGCCCAAACGCGGGCATTGGCCGGGGGGCTCAACGGCGGGCGTGGCAGCCGCGCATAGTGGTGGTGGTGGCGGATGATGGTGGTGGTGGTGAGAGCAGAGATGGGACGGTCACGATGTGTGACGCGAGTGATGTTTCAACCACGGTTGCTTGATTTGGCAACTTGCGGGCGCTTATTAGTAATTAACTACAACCCGGATTCCGGGGGATTCCACCTGGAATACGTGGGGGACTGTAAAGAACTCGACATCTGCATCAGCCCGGATTCCGGGGGATTCCACCTGGAATACGTGGGGGACTGTAAAGAACTCGACATCTGCATCAGAAGGGGCAGTTTTGACTATGCCTGAAGGTGCTATTTCCTTTGACCTTGAGAATGATGCCATTTTTAGCGATTATCTTGAGGCCAATATTGGGAAATGGTATGAATTTGTTTACAAAGTATGTGAGCACATAATGGCCAAATACGGCTGGTCATTGGATGTGACAAAGCAACAGCCTGGGGTATTGCCACTGTGTTGGGTGGGTCACAGCAAATGAAAAGCAGGCTCAAGTTCAAAGCTTTGGACACTGGAAATTCTTCTACAACTGCCTATACCTGGGAACGTTCTGGGATGGTAGAGGAGAGAGTTGGCCCAGACAGAAATGAGATAGAGGCCTTGAGAAACTATGATGATGGTCTCCACCCTTAGGGAATGTCACAGGTTTGTGAACCCGTGTGGGTTGATGCCACGGGTGCCTGCGGGTGTGGGTGTGGGTTGCGAGTTTGTAACCCTTGCCCAACCCGTACCCGTGACAAGGGTTTGATGGGTTGCCCGGAGCTTTTGACTTTCCGCCCCACTCATGTGATGTCTCAATTTGGACACTCTTATCTAATACACTTTGGTTCATGAACGGTTCAGCTCAGGTGGGCCACATTTGCACTCTCCTCCTGCCATCATCAAGCTACCACAGCCACCACGACAAGCCCGTCGTCAAAGATGATGGTGCCCAATGCCAGCCATATTCCCTGCTACATCACCCCTGATCTAACACCCTGACACCCAAGAACGCTGAGCAGCAAAAGGGGCTAGGTACCGCCGCCACATTGCCTCCTGCTTACGCGGCCACCCACAGCCTACATGGCCAGACACCACATCAGTACACGACGACGACAATGTGCTGTGCTACGTCAGAATACCGCTGAGATAAGGGCAACACGGTAAGTGCCACACTCCCCCTTCTCTGCCCCTGCCCACGGCGAATGGTAACGCCATACACTGCGGATATCTTCCACACATTAGAGCTATCCCATTCATGTCCACCCACTGCCCCTCATATCAACGGGGCAACACTGGATCAATGACTTTTTGACCACTCTACCTGTAAGTTGTAACCCCATTGGTGCCCAGCCTCATGCACATTAAGGCTATAGATTACTTGTAGTACATAGATATCTTATCTTTCAACAATAAAATGTCTTTTTAGTTCTACCATATTGTGCACAACGTGAAAAGTTCTTATGTTATGGTGCCTCATCTGAGAATGCCTGAGCTGGTTCGTGGCTCACTTGCCATTTGAGTGTTTTACATAAGACGTTCCCAATTAGGACATCACGTGCGTGGGGCGGAAAGTCGCCAACTGTTGCCCAGGATTTGCCGGTCAGTGTGATCGAGTCACACGCGGTTGTTTTCAACCCAAATGCCATGGCCCACCACAAAGTGCAAGTGCAACAGGTCGAACAAGAACAGCATGGAGCATGAGGGGGGGCATAAACTACTAAACATGACGAGAGGGCAGGCATACAATGTGCGCCCACAAATTATTTTTTTTGTATACTGACTACATGAAACCAACAGAACCATGACACGAGGAAAGGAGGGTATACTCCTCCTCATCATCTGCCATGTCACTCCTGCCACGTCGACCCACACCAATCGACTCACACCAATCGACCCCGCCTCATACCGACGTCGCATCAACCAACCCACAACATCCACCCGGGCCAACACCACCCATGCCCAATCCACCACGTCGCCATCTGTCAATTAAATGTCACGAAACCCACCGTTTCCACAACCAACCGCTCACCTGTGACGTCAGGTGCAACCAACCCTGCCAATCTGCACCACCACGTCACCACCCAAACCAGCGAGGAACCCCCGAACGATGAGACAGGCAGGAAGGCAGGGGCAGATAGACAACCAAAGGGCAGGCATACAAGGTGCGCCGGCGAAGTTTTATTCTATTTTGTTTACTACTGACTATTGCAACAGCGCGATGACCCGAGGCAACCTGCCACATCCACGTCATCTGCCGCAATGTCAACCCCCACCAACGAACCCCGCCTCGCAGACCAATGCCAACACAGTCAGTGTGATCGTGTCACACATGGTCGTTCACTACTACACTACATGGTGCCGTCGAAACACTGGGGTGCACGCTCTGCACCCCAGTTACCATTCCCCTGATTTTCCAATCCTCACAAGGTTGCATGGCAGTGTCAATTGACATTTGCACTGCCCTTGTGAGGTTCATTGGTTATTTCTGGGGGCAAACCCCTGCGCGGGTTGGGTTACCCCCGGGTTTTTGTAAACCCACCACCCATACCAACGAAAACCCACACCCGTGGACGCGGGTGCGGGTTTTGATGGGTATGGGTGCGGGTTACTCTGGAAAACCCCAGGGTAGCCTGTGACATTCCCTATCCACAGTGTGATGTACTTCATCTGAACTCCTGGTGGAGTCCATCTGGAATTCTAGTGAACCCCAGGTGGAGTCCAGGTGGAGTCCAGGTGATATAACAACATGTATGATCAATTAAGTACATTCCAGGTGGAGTCCACCTGGAGTCCAGTGGAGTCCACCTGGAGTCCAGTGGAGTCCACCTGGAGTCCAGTGGAGTCCACCTGGAATAGGTGGAGCAAGGTAAAGTATATGTATACGATGATCCCTTTGTCATGCCAGACAACTACAAGCCCAATATATGATGCAACAATGGGTGCAGTCCATCCATCAAGGACTAGATGAATTATACTGTTCAATGCCTGAAGATAACACAAAATCAACTCATAATTCACTGCAGAATGGTTAATGAAAAGTACCAGAAAATAATTCATAACCCAAGTAGAAGCATGCTCATATATATGAATTAAGT
>Ga0307513_10009400_pt1 | contig 12366 bp, 12 predicted proteins | sample 15_EM_MG_FD_202174 | JGI IMG/M metagenome (GOLD analysis project Ga0307513, IMG submission 202174) | Populus trichocarpa ectomycorrhiza microbial communities from riparian zone in the Pacific Northwest, United States - 15_EM | ecosystem: Host-associated > Plants > Roots > Unclassified | place... | reverse complement strand
GATCGGACGGGGAAAGGAGGAAGTCGAGGAGGCGTTAGCTCGCGCAGAGGGGGTCAAGACACACGATGAGTTATGAGATATTCTTCGCCCAGATGAGCCTGAGAGCTGTAGGAATAGGAGTCGGGGGGATTTACAGTCTGAACCCACGGAGTGCCGCGCTCTCTATCTCATCTAAAACTATATGGGTCGGTGCGTTGTGTTCTTATGTTTACAAGGATTTGGTACGCGTGTATTTGTTCTGTAACATCCCAAAAGCATCATTTATATGGACATTATTTGCTGGTAGTTCGAATTCAATTGGAATGGAATCGAAGTTTGGACCTTACTCCATTGTTGAAATTGGCCAACGGGCATGATGGAGGCATCTTAGTGAACCACACTCGATCATTTTCTTCATTCTTGCATATTGGACGCAAGAGTAGTACGAGCGCTGACGGAGCAAAGGTTTGTACGCCCGAACTCATCCAAGCGGAAGCCATCCCGCTCCCATTAAAGTGCGCAATATCGTTGTAAGAGTGACGAACAGTAGTGGAAATGCAGAGTTGCCCTGTGCTTCCTTTCCTTAGCGCTTGTGCCCGTGACTAGGGAACAACGGATGCGACATCAAAAAGGTCCTCGCAGCGACCAAAGGGTGCCCCAGCTATGGCTAGATATGGCTACTGCTGAAGAGATCACAACTGGATTATGTCGGGATATGGCTGGTTTTATGGTTAGTTTTGAAGTTTCTCAAGTAGTGCAGCAGCGGCCATGTCTAATCATAGCTCTGGTAAACCGTCAGATATTTCGTCGATGCACTCGCTTTCAGGAATACGAACGCGTCCGTGGTTTCTCAGTGTTTGCACAATGGAACTGAAGGCTCGTTCCGCATGCGTCCGCACTCGGTACACTTTCTTCTACTACCTTTGAGGTTAACTTTAGGGGTTTACCGCTGGCTAATTAGGTACCCCTGTCTTCCGGGTTGCGGTTAGTCGTCCAGGGCCAAATTGCGTGCTGCGAGCCCTCCATCAAGAGAATTACAACTCAGCTCTGCTAACTGAGTATAATGACGGCTGCTCGAGTCCTGCCAACTGCCCTTTGAGGCTGAGAGGCATATCGTCACTTGTTCCCCACCATACCACACTCATAACCGTAACGACAACCGTTGTCAAGTATACCCGCATACATACTGAACACTCGAGCTCAACCCGTTCGCGCACGGACTCCCCAATCAGCGCATGAGACACCCATTATCTGCCTATTAAGCCAAGGACCCTCGTACCTCACGGAAAGCCACCTTGCTGCGTCTGGTGTCGAGGACAAATCCGTGGTACCATCGATGCCCAAACCACGTATACCTGCCCCGCGCCCTGAGGGCAACAGACCTTTTGGGCAGAACCCATCGTTTCTGGTGAGCCGGGTTGTGGAGACTAGCCAAGTACATCTCGCATGCGCGTGACGGTTCGCTGGATACATTACACCCCCGTTACGTCCTGGTTGTATGCGGCCAAAGGCCGGCAGAGGCACGTCAATAAGATCGAGGGACGTGATTTCACTCTTGTGTATGCTAATAGTGTGCAGTAATGATGTCCTGACGTGTTGATGCATTCTCGTAGCCGTCGCCGCCAAAGAAAGACATGGCTCGGATGAAGAAGCATGCGAAGAGACCTAAACGCCGAGACAAGATACGAGAGCATCGTTACCACAGAAGTGAAGTGTTGTTGATCATTTGGCAGTCCTTGAAAGGAAGGAAGGGGGTTTGGCGATCCCTCATCGCCTTCCAGGTCCTCCCAATCTTAATCCTCCTCCTTTCTATCTACAGTGCCTTTTCCTGTCCAAAAGTCACCAAAAACGAATCAGCTGTATGCCACGACCTCTGTCGCCAGAGGGCTAATCTTCGACGGATCCTTTTTAACCCCCCTAAACAAAATCGCCAATCATCCCGCCTTCGCGCATCACATTGCGCATGCCAACCCCGTTATCAGACTAGCGTTCAGGATTTTTTCTATCCAATGTCGTACACTCTACAAGGAGTTTGAACTCCTCGCTCGTCCTTACGTCATTCGGATGAGGCGGGAGTACAATGCACCACTATGACTGCAAGTACGACTGTAGGAGGTACTGTAGAAACGCACGGCGTTTCATCAACCGTCTTTCTACTAGAATGGAACCTTACGTTGTCCCGGTTCTCACGAAAAGCGAAGAAGCACCTGGCACTTTTTAGCTTTCATTCAGTCAAATCCCCCGAAGAAGCGAAGTCGAAATGGGTCGATCCGCAGCTGCGTCAGATTGTTGAGAAGGTCGAAGAAGTGACCACTAGCATCATGACCGGGGACGGCTCGACTGTTGCCAGTGCTGTGGAGGATACCATCACTCCCACTACCGGAAACTCGAACGGAAACAGGGGGGCTTAACCACTCGGATAGGGAACGCGCTGACAGCCCTTCAGGGCGATTATATGGCACCGTCCAAACATCCTATAGACTCTACACTAGAAGCATCGGAGGTCAGCGTCCTTCCTATCGACGTCGAGGAGCCACCCGTGATGGACGGCGGCGTACCCGTTGATGATTAGGTCAGGGACAGGTCGCACAGAGGTTGAGCCAATGCGTACGGTGTGTCATAATACATCCTTCATCTGGGTAAGCCCGAGAGCTCTATGAATAGCGGTCGGCGGGATTCGCAATCTGAATCTCATATAAGTCTGTATATTGTGTTTTTGAGTTTCCAAGGATTGGCACGCATGTACTTGTGCTAGAACACCCCAAAGGTACCACTCATGTGCACACTATTTGCGCTACAGTCAGAAATGAATTGTGATCGAAGCTTGGACCTTACTCTAACTTCGTCGTCAAAATTTGGCCAACCGACATGGCGGAGGACATCCTAGTGGACCACACTGAATCATTTTCTTCATTCTCGCATATTGTAGACGCGAGAATATTGCGGGCGTTGGCGGACCAAGGCTTTGCACGCCCGACACTCGTCCAGGCAAAAGCGATCCCGCTCGCGTTGGAAGGGCGCGATATCCTTGCAAGAGCAAGGACTGGCAGTGGAAAGACCGCTGCATATTGTATTCCTATTGTACAAAAAATTCTCAACGTCAAATTGGTGGGTGTCCTGCGAAGTTGCTCTGTTTTGTCGCTGGACTTTGCGAGGCTAAAGTCTATACAGAGTATCTGTACCGCAGATCTCTCGAAACAGGTCACTAGAGCGATAATTCTTGTCCCGACAAGAGAGCTGGCGGAGCAAGTGTCGAACTATCTCAAAACTTTGCTAAAATACTGCGAGGGTATTACTAGCGTTAATGCCGCTGCTGGTGCTACTACACATCTCCAAAGGTGTGTCGATCTTGTGTATTGATAGTCGCCCCTTTGGATGGAGTGGATACACAGGTCCGTTCCCGGTTTATAGGCCGGCGCTATGGAACACGACAAGAACGTGGCAATGCCTTGACTTCTTCATTTCCATAGAGCTGGGACTGCTCTCGATTCCAAATAGGCTTTCATAGGAATAGGCTAATATTTTCTACCTAGAATGATACTTTCTGACAAGCCCGATATCGTTGTGGCGACACCCGCGCGAGCTCTGATTATGTTACAGTCTAAGGTGTGTTTGAGCGATGCATCGTGCCGCGTCACCCCCAAACCTTCGTCTTGTTATTGAATCTCATATATAACCTGGTCTTTCTAAAGGCCCTAAGTCTTTCCTCCTTAGACTCTCTCGTCATCGACGAGGCGGACCTCATCCTTTCATACGGTCATGACCAAGATATGCGGTCGGTATTATCAGCAGATAATGCATACCTTCCGAAGGTCTTCCAGTCGTTCCTTATGAGCGCGACGATGACCAAAGATGTTGAAGCCCTGAAGGGTCTGGTTCTCCGCAATCCAGCCACCTTGCGACTCGAAGAGGACGAGGATGAGGCACGAAACCTCGTTCAATACGCCGTTAGGTACGATATTTCGAAACCCCTTCCCCATTTGATGGCCGCTTGTTCTATTGCCGAGCCCACTGGACCAATGCGGGGTGTGCCCATTGCCCCACCGCCACGATGTCCTATTCCTCTTGCATCAAAGAGGCGTCACCTTGCATACACGAGTACGCATGTGTGTTGCTCGCTACCGGCAGCGAGTGATATTATCGCTTATCGTTACTCCAATTGGCGTAACGTGACCGAACCGAGCCTATGGCTCATGAGGGTATTTACATTGTCAATTCATGGGCTTCTGTGCATCCATGGGATCAACACGCGCCCCCCGATACAATAGGGCAAGCTTAATCCTCGACCAAGAATGGCGACGCGATCGTTTGGGGCACAACATGAGACCATCCACAGTTTTTCCACAGCAGCGCGCTTAACCAGTTTTCAGATGCAACGAAACGGACAAGTTTCTTCTGGTGTATGTTATCCTCAAGCTCAAGCTAGTCAAGGGCAAATGCATCCTATTCGTCAACGAAGTCGACCGGTGTTATCGCCTCAAACTGTTCCTTGAGCAGTTTTCTATTAAAAGCTGCGTTTTGAATTCGGAGCTCCCATTGAATTCCCGGCTAGTTCTCTCCCCAGAATGGCTAAACGTGTCCGCTTATCAAGAACATGGCGTGCAGGTTCCATCTCGTTCAAGAATTCAACAAGGGTATATATGATTACATCATTGCGACAGATGAGAGCGGAGGGAAGGTGGAAGTCGATTCAGGTGATGAAGAAATGGGTGGGGTTACTGCACCCGCGGAGCAATGTGAGCAACCGGCCCTCGCTTTGCGTCCATTGTCTGACCAGGGCTTCTCATGGAATAGTCGCTGCAACCCAGCGTACATCGGATCTTACGGTTGCTGAAGTAGGCCTGGCTGTACCACCGGCATCACGTAAAAGGAAAAGGGAATCTAGCCCCATACCAAAGGCCGAGCCCGCCTCGACTAGGAAGCGCAAGAAAAGAGCACCCGGTGCAAGGGACAGGGAGTACGGGGTCTCCCGAGGCATAGACTTCGTGGATGTCGCATGCGTGATTAACTTTGATTTGCCCACCTCGGCGAGGTCATACACGCACCGAGTTGGGAGGACCGCCCGTGCCGGGCGGTCTGGAATCGCGCTGTCGCTGATTGTGCCAAAAGAAGAGCACGGCAAAAATCGTGTGTTGAGCTTGCCGGGTGCTGTGCGTGATGAGAAGGTGTTCTCAAGGATCGAAAAGGAGCAGGCGGCCAGGGGGGGAAAAATTCAAGAGTGGAAATTCGAGAAGGGACAAGTCGATGGCTTTCGCTATCGAATGGAAGATGCCTTACGAGCTGTAACGGCCAGCGCGATCAAGGAAGCCAGGATCAAAGAGCTGAAGCAGGAGATTTTGACTTCCAATAAACTTAAAGTGAGTTTTTGCGCTGCTCAAGGGGCTCAGGGTACACAGGGTACAAGTGGTATTGACGTTGGCTGCGGACAGGCCCACTTTGAGGACCACCCTCTGGATTTGGAGTACCTGCGCCACGACAAAGCACTACACCCGGCTCGTGTTCAACCACACATGAAGTACGTTCCACGGTATTTGCTGCCTAGGAGCTCGGCAGTGCCGGCAGCGGCAGAAGACAAAGGAGGTGCCGAGAATATTGGTTTTGTGGCGTTCAAGGGGGGAGGAAAAGGGAAGCGAGGAGGACGTGGCAGTCTCAGGAGTGGGTCCGGTGGTGGTCGAAGTGGGAGAAAGAAAAACGACCCATTGAAGAAATTTGGCGGCTGAGTAGCGGCTGAGTGGCGGCTAAGGCAGCGGCTAAGGCAGCGGGTGAGCAGCGGAGACCGATATTTGGTAGTTTTACAAACGAGATCGCGTGAATCGGATGTCTTGAAATACTTCGAATTGCATTTGGAAGTAGTAGTAGAACCCTTATGCCGTCAGTTCGTCAGTTCGTGCGTCCTTACGCGGTTGTCCTTCTGACAGATAACCAAGCACTCCCTGCTCTTGGTTCCTGACCCTGTGGATTCGACCGAATTCCATCTCAACACGTAAAGCGACTGGCACGTTTTATCGCATTTAGCGGTCCTGATGTCTTCTTGCTGGCCAGCCAGCCCGAGCGCGCCAGCAGGACAGGTAAATGTCCTCGGAAGGAAATGCGGCCATTCTCGGGGACATTCTCGGGGCTATCCTCGGCAGCAGATGGGCGTCCAAGATGTATGTCACCCGTCGTCCTCGGCACCTCTGAACACCCGCGAGATTTCGTCTGATGTTTTGGTCTGATGCTCAATTCTTCCGTCTCGTCGCGATACAAACCGCTGACCGCTTTTCTCGGGGACGATCAGTAATGTAGTAGACTGTCCATCGACGCGACCCGCAGCGAGGCCTCGGTTCCGTCAGTCAGGGGCTCAAGAGCTCGGCGTCCTACGACGTATCAAGTAGTACTGGCGCTTGACCCACTCAACAACTCTCAGGGTGCTTGATTGCTCAAGCCCCGTTCGGTGTCCTGTCCTTCGCGCCCGGTGTGAATCGGCAAGTCCGCCCGATCACGCGCTGTGCTTCTATGCACCCAAACACGGTGCCGGACGAATCAAGGAAAGAGGCGAGCTCAAGACGCTCAATCACCCACACAGAAGGTGCGTTATATTCAAAGATACAGGGCTAGAGGTAGACGTTCAACGCACTCATGACTTACACTCGTCGGTATGACGATTCCGCTTCGTCCAGGGTCACGTCGAAGTCGCAATGTAATCCAGCAGTTTCGTCTTCTCAAGGACCCCTGCGCGCCACGGCCCCGGAGCGGCACACCATTGGACGTACGTTGTTCCACAATACAGTGCACCACGCCATGTTCTACAACAAGCATGCGACGGGTACTCTTTAACGAGAACAAAGTGAAGCTCGCTGATGGCTTCCACCGCAACGTGGCTCCGAAGATCAGTTCAACGACAGTCTCAGAATATCAAAGCGTCGTAGAATGCCGACAAGCCAGGAAGAACCCGCCACAGTGGGGGTCCATTCAGTTTCACTTGGTCCTGCAGGATGTCGGCGTGGCTGGGTGTTGGGTGATACGTTGATATCTGCGATCGTCACCGGTTGCATCTCCAGAACAGAGCGGGGCCGACTTGGGAAAGGGAATTTGCAATAGGATCAAGGGACCGGACACGACGGCTTTATGACTTGCCACGGGCGGCGCCTGCGTTGGCACCTCTCTTTGCTCCGTCCTCCATCTTCAGCTCGCAGTTGGCCCGTGAGTGCCTCTGTCACCTCGAATTTTCGAAGCTTACGCCCCACTCCACTCCAGTGCTTGCTTGTGTGCACCGCGTCGAATCGTGCGTATCAATCTGCCTCGACTCCTCGCATGTCCCTCGAGATCTCAGTCGTGCGATTACACTGTGGGTCTCCTTCTACTCCATCTGCAGCAACTCTCTGAATCGCTATTCAGAATACTATAGACTTGTGGCTTGAGGACACCCACACGTCGAGAAAGCGCCACTCTACTGGAGCTGTTATCGCTGGCAAGCCGCCTCACTGTTTGGCGACCGAGGTCAGTTTTTGATCCACTCTTGCTCCCAACCAAATCTCCCAACCAAAGCGAGGCTTACACATAGGGACGCAGACACCTGGTCGGTCCACTTCTTAGAATCCTCACTGCGCCCACGCGCGCTGTACGGATCGACATCCGAAGCAAGCTATAAACGCGGTCGATCCTCTCTATCTTTGCTTCGATTGCCTTTCAGCTTTTGAAGTTAGGCTCTTACCGCGGTTCAACAGCCCTTCCCTGCCAACTGTACGACGTTGAAAACCGCCTTGTCCCTGGCACCCTCGACTACGGCCGCTCACAACGCTCTTATCCCCCCGCGTAGTCCGACCTATTTGCCCGTCGTCTTACCCCTGTACAACAGGTGGCGACGAGATTTGGGCGCAGCCGCCGGCTTCGACGGTGACCATACACAAAGGGATTTGATTGCCATGCACTACGCCAGCGCAAGTCCGGTGCAACGGCTCAATGAGGCTGACAGTTTGATTGAATACGACCCGCCGGCCAATGGGACCGCCCAATATAACTTGATAGCTGATAGCTTGTCACTTCAGCCCACAGCTACTTGCTCCTCCTCCTCTCCACCACTACCGTCCAGAAAGGGCTTCGATTTCTCCTTGAAGGTTTCAGAGACCATGCAGAACACAATCGCAAACGCAGCGTCGTCCATTCCCCCCTTCATGTCCCAGAGTACCGTCGGAGCGCGCTGTAATAGTCTACATCCCTCCTCAGGTGGCGTTCCAATGCCCTCTTACATGGTCTACCCTCGCCATGGACCCACCCTCAACGCAGCACACTACCCTGTCGCTCAATTTGCAATTCCATACTCGACAAGGGAGCCCTCAAATATCCAGCAGGTAACTTATCCAACGCTCCAAAGTGTTTCATCCAACTTTCAAGGAATCGGGGATGATTCCGATCCCCGTCCTCTTCACACGGCACAACCTTCGACTCTTCTCTTAGGTGGATCATGTGGTCACCAAACCCTCCAGCCTTCGTCCGCTGCGCAGCCCAGTTCGTCTCATTCCTTGATCGTGCGCTTTGGGCTCACCTCTTTTCGCAGCGACCACTCAAATTGCATATCCGGTGGACTCGAGCGCCCTAACGCCCGCAACGTCACAACTGTACCAAGCGCAGTACCCTGCAGGGACGCCTCAAACTCACAGTTGTTACACCGTCGAAGGCTCTGCCCCTCCCTCCATGTTCAGCTCACCCCCCTATTCGTCCACTGTCAATACCGCTTGTGACGCCACCACCAATCCAAGCGATGTAAATGCTCCATGCTCTCAGCTATATCAGGGGCCCTACCCCGGCGTATATAGCGCTCCTATGGGATCTGAGGACCACCTTACCCAACTGACAAGCCCGTGTCACAGTCAGTCACACATACAGAGCCCTGTTGTTCGCAATGACTCGGATCCTTACTACATGTCTGTGGAGCATAATCGTACTGTCCTGCCGTCAACTGGGTTGCTTGGCCAGCCCAGTCAGACATTGCCGATTGCCGGTCCCATATACAGTTTCCCTACGACTCTCGCCTGGTCATCCAACCATAATGTCTTATCGACATCGACGTCGCCGCCCAATGCAAGTCCTACCCACTCCGCTTCTTCGGTCCATCAACGATTTCTCGTGGGATCTCATTGCAATATGTCGTCCGGCGCCGCCCATTCGTCTACAAGCACATCTCCGACTGCGATACTTACACCGCGCTCGGATTCGACTGCTTATCTTTCTGATCAACGGCCTCTCTCACAATCGGAGCCTCCGTCACCCCTCAGCCCTTATCAGCACGTCACAGGGTCTCAATGTATCCCCGTTTCTCCACAGTACTCAGAGTATAGCCCTGTAGTACACCAACCAGCAACCGCTTACAAAACTTTGCCTTCAAACCTATCTTCTGCGCACGAAGGCGGCGCCGATATACCCGTCGTTGATGGTAATTATGCTGGGCGCTCCCCGCTGCTGCCCATCTATAATGTCGCCCATGATCGATCAATGCAGCCGTCGCACAATACATGTCATAGCTTCTCCCATCGTTACCGACGTGGAGTCCACTTCACACCTTGCTACACCCCCATTTCCTCCAGTCCGACCGACTCTTCAATTACTCTCGGCTATCCTGCTCCGACAATTCCCGTGCACCCTTATTACGGCAATCGGTCCCAGCGGTGCTTTGGCGCGTGTTGCAGCAACGAGCATGACGCAGATGACTCTGACGAGCCACATGCTTATGCCTTCATTCACAATGCCCGAGAGACCAAGAAGCGCCCAAGACGTAAATTTGTGAGCCAATGTTCCCTGAATCATGAATCCCGTCCTTTGCTAAATTGGGTCACCAGGAAGAGATTGTTCGCAATTATGCCTGCACATGGACCGGGTGCCCCAAGGCATATGGTACGTAGCGCCGTTTGGCGTTGACACCGTCGCTAATGAGTATTCCTGTTATATAGGAACACTGAACCACCTCAATGCCCATATCACCAACTCCGGACATGGGGTAAAACGAGACCCTTCTGGTGCGAACAAAACCCACCCAGCGTGGAGACCATAAACTGATATTCGTGCAGAGTTCAAGGAGCTGAGGAAGCTATGGAGAAAACAAAAACAAGACGCAGAAATGGAAGAACTCCTTCGCAACGCTCGGGGTCGACCACGTGCTCGCCTTGAGGTTGTAAAGGCATCTCCCGCAACCGGATCAACCCACGTAACAGATACATAACCGTCGCCCAGCGACACCTTAAACTTCACCAGGCGCAACCACCGCACTCTCCTGTCGTGAAATCTCGTTATTCTCGCCGCACATAACATACGTATCACTTCGTCTTGTTTCCTCTGTCAGTCTCGTCGTGTGTCTTGTGGTTATCGGCGGAACTCTAGCACAGAACTACGCAGCACAATTCCTCTAGACCTTGTACAACATACAACAACCATTTCTCCGGATCGTATATCATTGTCTTGTCTTTCCAATACGCTAGAGTTTTCCTCCTGGGTTCGGGCGTCTGCGTTATTATTGTACGAATATACGCCAGTCTAAACAGAGAAGATCGGCTTACAGTTTCTGGAATTTTTGCTTGGTCAGTTTCCTAGCCCTCATGGCCTCCAAACATATAAAGCAGCCGAAGGAGGTAGGTGCCAGAGTGTCAGGATGATCTGCAAGGGTCGTGAAGTGTGCGCGTGCACGAGCGTAGGACGTTGGCGTTACGAAGAACGAATAGAGTTGAACTGTCCTTACATACGACCGTGCGAATACGGAAAGAGACCAGTCCATAAGACTGATCACGCAAGAGCACAGCATTGCGCAGCGTAGTTCGTGCGAATGGTGCAGATCGCCCAGAAGTGGCTTGGGAATCATTCAGAAAACAAATAAATTGAGAGTAGAAAGGTGGAGGATGATCTAGGACCATCACGTCTCTGAGCCGGGGTCGAGATGAACAGCTGGGGAAAAGCTGGAATGTATGTTGCACGTATCATCAGGTCGGTGTACCTATAGCACGTGGTTTTGATGACCATAAAGACTACGGGGTGACTCCGAGCGGCCAATAAGAATAGGCGTGAACGCTTGTTATTAGTTGACAGTTGCTTTCTTTCAATGTAAGAACCTAGACTATATGAGGCCCGGCCACATTGGGCCCACGCGAGGCTTCCGGTTGATCAATGATACTACTATGGTTTATTGGACTTCCTAACTGTCGCACAATATGTGGGGGTAGGTCTCGGGTGGCCAGGCCCGGGTCAGGCTCCTGACAGCGTGGAAATTCTTGGGAGTTCTTAAGGTTGCTCTGGATTCAGAAGTCCCCTTGACACTCTTATTCTCCCGCTACTGTACCAAGCTTCTGGGCATGGATTGGGACGACGATGCGACGGGGCGTCTACGAGAATTTCGGTGGGTCCCAGCCGTGTCGACGCGCGCAGGGGCTAAACACCGCGTCGCAGTGCCTTCCAGGCCTCGGAACAGTTAGCCCGCCGTCTCCAGGCGGAGGAGGAACAACGAAGAGTGCAGATTGCCAACGACCTTGGGATTGCTCGCTCTCTCGCGGCAGACCACGACCACCAAGCTTTGGGTAACCCCTGGGCCCGTCGTGATCCCCGTAGGCAGCCCCCAACCGCGCGTGCTCCCCCCACTACTCGGCAAGGTGCCCCGGCAACAACGACCGCTGTCGACAATGGCGAGTGGTCGATATATGGATATGTCTCATCAACCTTATCTTGGTTATTATGGGGAACCCCAACCACCGACCAGTAAGTTGTACAGGACCTCATGCCAGAATGCGGCTCATTCATCATGACTAGGGGCCTTGTAAAGAAACCTCATCCCTCTCCGGCAAGGTGAGAATCTGTTTCAAAGATTTTCGGTCTCATGCTCATATCCTCCTAGCCAGCCATGTGTGGTTTGTTATGAACGCGTTGCTGGATTGTATTACGTCAAGGCCCCCTGCGGACATATTTACGACGTAGGGTGTATCACGAGCCTAGTACGAAGTGCAACCTCGGACGAATCTCTCTTTCCGCCCCGGTGCTGTGCTCGCCCTATCCGGTATGACCTTTTCAATGCGCTCATTGCGCTCGACGTATGGAAGGCCTTTGAGCGGGCCTCACAAGAATTCTCGATAGTCGCGAAGGATCGAGTTTATTGTCCCCGCCCTACCTGCTCCAAGTTCCTCGGATCCGTCAAAGCCCTTCCCCCCACTACGGCCTGTCCTACATGTCGCAACAGTGTCTGTACGAACTGTAGAAAAAACGCACACCCCCTTCGACGGTTTTGTCAACAAGAGGACGAGTCGGGGGCCCTCCAAGGATTACTTGAACAGAATAGATGGCAAAGGTGTCCAAATTGTCGTGCAGTCGTTGAGCTCAACCAGGGGTGTTACCATATCACTTGCCGTTGCCGTTCGCAATTCTGCTATCTCTGTT
>Ga0307513_10009399_pt1 | contig 12366 bp, 5 predicted proteins | sample 15_EM_MG_FD_202174 | JGI IMG/M metagenome (GOLD analysis project Ga0307513, IMG submission 202174) | Populus trichocarpa ectomycorrhiza microbial communities from riparian zone in the Pacific Northwest, United States - 15_EM | ecosystem: Host-associated > Plants > Roots > Unclassified | place... | reverse complement strand
TTTTTGGAAACTAGAGTACTGGAAGAATTGAGGGAATCACCACCTTGGTACAGTGTGTCTGCTGCCAAAACGTGAGAGGCACAGAAGCAAAACAAAAGGAACCGGTAGATCCTTCTAGCCATGGAAGGTAACATTCATGAACAAGGAAGAAAAAAGTAAGAAGCATTCAATAGATGATGAGCTATAATTCTAGATTTACCGGAAAGAAAATAAAAAGGTAGCCAACAAGTTTGACCTGCCGATTCCGATACCTCGTTAATCTATTGGACTTTTTCTTTTCTTTTCTAATTTATCAAAAAACTGAAAAAAGAATAAAAAATAATTAAGAAACCAATAAGAAAAGAAGGCAAACAAGAAAAGGTTTTGTTGGCAATGGTCAACAAAGGGAACAAATTTTTCCAATGAGAAACTTGCTAGGAAATTGTTGACAGAGGAAAGTTTGGGATAAATTATGCAATCATTCTATGAAATGAAAAGAAAAGGCGAATTAACATATCAACAAAAAATTCTGGTGAAATAATATATTTTTAGAAGTCATGATTCTGAATCATGACATTTAATTAATATCGTGATTCAGAAACACGGTATTTATTTAAATATTACAGTTATTAACTGCAACATCAATTAAATGTCACAGTTCACAATCACGATGAAATTTTAATTGATGTTACAGTTCACAACCACCACATCAGTTAATTCTAGTACTCAAGAAGGAAGAACCAGTTGACCAAATGATTTGGGCTCATCAATAGCACAACTGGATCCATCTTCTACCCCTGTTTGAGTGGCTTCGTCCTCTGTCACGACATCATCAAGAGTTAACCTCTTTCCAAAGGTTACAAGTCTAGTGCAGAAAACATTGAACCACCGAGACATATAGGTGTATCCTTCGTTTTCTTCGTCAATATTACGAAGCACAAATATTGCAGTCTCTCAACCCTCCCTTAGCATAAAGCCAACCTAATATTAATAAATCATTAATGTTAAATTAAAGTATCATAAAAATATTTGATTACTTATGATATTTTAAATCCACTAGGCATGTTGCTCATATTACATGTATCCAGATGGCGGAACCTGCTCGAGATCTTAAGTAATGACCCAATATATGATACTCATGCACCAAATCAAATACTCCTTATCTGTAATCACAGGATGCATCTCTATAAATATCTCATTTTATTGTGCATCCCAATGTGATACATAAGCTCCATGACGGCTTAACCAATTATAATCAGCATTTTTACCCTGATGATTTATGGCGTGCAAAGCATTACTCGTATTGATGTCAACTGGAATGTGTTGTTTGTAGCTGAATTGTTGCATTAACCGATCTGAAAAATATAGCTCAACCATCTCAAATAAATATTAGCGAGACCACTAATGTCCATCCAGTCAGTGCAAATAGCCGGAGCAACTACTAATCTTTCATCTGAATAAGGCGTTTACATGACCTGTAGAATATAAGTTTCTTAAATATTAAACAACAATAATTCAGTGAAGTTAAGTTTTTTATTTAATAAATGGTTCAAAAAAAATACTTGGATAGCATGTTGTCAATTTAGCTCGCTCCGATAAAATGGCAGCACATGTGTTGAATTATTTTCAAATACTCTATTAGCATCCCACCTAGCATTACAAATATATCAATTTAATTATACTTTTTTAAAGTTATAATTAGACAATTTAAATGCATATAATTGCAAAATTACTTTGCAATTCCTGCATTATAGTAGAAGCTTAAGTGTAATCCCAATAATCTAGACAGTCATGGGCAGTAATCTGGGTATTTGGTGCTGGCTCACATGAAGATGCTCACAGGACCATAATTGTTATTAAATAAAAACAGGTTGTTTAATTTGTGTTAACAACAAACATTTAAAATGTAATTAGTTATTTTAAATTTTCCAATCCATACTTATAGAAGTAGCAAACATCCCCTAACTTGCTTTCTCCTTTCATACATGCAAGACATAAATACTCCTCAATCAATTTAAAATATATGCTACCCTCTTTCAATTCAGAAGGAGGGAGTGTCAATCCAAATGATCACTCACATAACTCAATTTGATTACGAATGCTAGTAGATGTCATTGTTTGTCCATCAATAAAAAGTCCATATGTTGGAGGATGAAATTAAAAAGAAAAACAATTAAGAAAATGATCTAAAACAAATACCAATTAAAAAAATAAAGATCAAATTTGATATAAAAATTAAATGAAATATTGAGTGATGAAGATGAAAAAAATAATCAATTAAAAAAAGATTCAAAACAAAACAAATAAAACCTAAAGACTGAGAACCAAATTTAATATTGAAAAAATGACTGGACACCTTTTGATTTTGATAGGCTAGCGCGATTATCAAAGAAGGGAGAGATAAAAAAAAGGGAGGAGAAGAAAGAAAAGACCATCATGACCCTATCACTAATCCGCTGCCAACACGCGCTAGAAAATTGGAAATATCTCGGCGCGCTATGTAACAACCCTGAATTTCTACGTCCTTTTTCCACGATATATTGGAAATTTTCAGGTAAATGTTTTTTTTATACAGGTTCCCCTAAAATTTCGGCAGATTCTTCTTTATACTGGGAGGTCACAAGTTATCGACAAAATCATATTACACTTCCAATTTTATTTCACTTCCCGATCCAATCATCCTGGATCTTAACCCAACTCACCATCATCAACACAACACATCTTATTCAATAACATCATATAATGTAATTCAAGTGAAAGATTCGATTTCAACTATAAACATGCATGGTTAAATAGGTACTTAGAGTTACAAACATTAGATTAAAGTAACACATTCAAATTTACGGATTAATATTACATGTCAAGTTTTAGGAGATAAGACTCTTAATTTACAAATAATTACATGGTCAAAAGCGGTAATTAAACCAATATCATTCCTAACGCGACCCTGATGGACCTGAAAATAGAAATTAACATGTACACATAAATATAAAAAGGTAATAACAAACAATAACAATGACATGTAATAATCTCCATAAAATTTCTTTTGATACATAGAATTAGGTATAAACCTCTTTTACAACATACATTTTCCATCTATTACCAATATCTATCTAATATCCTATCTCCTTTGCCAATAATAATTTCATCTTGGAATCTCAACACAACTCAATGGTTTTCGAACACCATTTCCTTATGAATCAATTCTCACTTGATACCAAGATATTTCTTTCTTGGTATCATTAGCTTATTTCATTCTTTTGGAATAACTAATCAATATTTTCCCTTCCATTTTATGGAAGGTAATTACCGACACTAATAAATCTCATTAGTATCATTAGTCTCCCAATATTGGGTTAGACTAATCAATTACATTACGTGCCAATATCAATCCAACCGATTGGTATCATTAACTATTCCTTCCCCATAATAGTTAATCAAATCTTATTCATATCTGGTTTACCATCAAAGTTGTCGATGTCAACAACCCTTGACATCATTAGTCTCCTTACTTGGAGTAGTTAATCACACCAGAAATGGTTGCCGATACCAATGTGACCCATTGATATCATTAAGTATTCTCGACCCAAAATAGTTAATCAACTTATCTTTTTTACTGAACCAGGAGTAACCATGCCGATGTTAGTAATCTTTACTAACATCATTAGTCACCCAATTGCTCAGGATCAACTAATCAATTTAAGAAATGTCGGCGCTGATGAAACCCCATTGATACTATTAGCTATCCAAACACAAATTCATAGTAAGGTAGTATGTTTACCTTGCTTGTAGGACTAAAAAAAAGTTGTGGTGGTAGCGACGACAACAATGGATTTTGAACACAAATATATCCTAGGATGCTTAAAGACTATGATGAGTTTCATTTTCTAGTGTTTGAAGGGGAAAAACAAGTGTTTGGTAGGTTGTTTTTAGAGAGATATGGGCAGAGGGTGTTAGTTTCGAGAGAGAGAGAGAGTTGTTGCATCTGTGTTCTTCAATCTAGGGAGGGCTTCAAATTTGACTACGTGTCGCACTTCTGAAGGGCGACATTAGCATATTTCTCAGTAAGAACTTGGATTTTTGCCAAATAGGTTGGGCGTGTTGCAAAAATACCAAGTGAACTGAGAGCGACAACAAACATCATTTGGATTTATTTATTACAAAAAATTACAAAGGCAGTTTCAAGTGAAATTGTATCTTCTTCCTGGAACAATGATTCAATATCTGAATTCAAAACAATGTAAAAAAGAACAAAAATCCTTTCAATTTCTTACAAACATTGTCAATTTTTAAAAGATCAAGTTGCTGTAGAAAATTCATCTAATTGCACAAACCCTCAAGACGTTTGATTCTTGGAATATCAAAGGTGCTCATCACAAAATTGTATCTTTGGATTTGGAGAAGTTCTATTAGTGATTGTTATTGTGTTGGTGTCAGAGTGGAACCCATTTTTATGACCACTTGCTCATTTTCCCCTAAAACAACATCTCTCAATTCTTCACTAGCTTGGGTTCTAATCTCTACCCTTTCTTTTAAGGACCCTTGTTGGTCTAGTACTAGGGTCTTCTTTTCTTTTAGATAAGTAAAGGCACATTGTCTTGAGGTTACCTAAGTTGAGAATTTCAGTGCCAAGTACCTAGTGCTAATGGCATCATTTATTTGATGCAGAAAAGGTCTACCCATAATGGTGTTATAGGCCAAAGGTATGTTAATAACCATGAAGATTTGTTGGAGAGAGACACACTTAGGGGAGCTCCCATAATGACTAGGATTTCCAAGATGCTCTTAACTGGTACGCCTAAGCCTTCTATCCTAATGAGAGGAGTTTCTACTAAGGTCAGTCTTGAGCAAGGATATCCCTATCTGTGCCATTACTTCACTAGAGAGGATGTTAACTGCACTCCTATCATTTATCAACACTTGATGTACAAAGGTGCCCCTTCAGATGAAGTTGACTTCAAGTAGTGCTTGCATGGATTGACCAAGCTCTTCCTTTCTTTGCTCAGGGTGAGAATCTCTTTTTAAAAATTAGCAGAGATAACTCTTAGCTATCAATCTTTCAAGCTCCTTCAAGCTCAAGTATAAAGGCACAACACCACCTAGCATAAATGGTTAACACAACAAATTTTAAAGTCATCTCAAATAGCTTCTTTGCCATTTTAGAAAGCAAATTTGCTAATTAAACAAGATGGATAGATAATTTAAACTTTATTGTGGGGATATCTCGGTGATCTAGTTATGTGAAACGTATAAAAATAAGATAAAGAGTCTCCACCTAGTTTTATGGTTACTAGAAACCATAATTAGTCTTCAGAGATTTTGGGTAAAGGGTCCGATTATACTAAACAAAATATGAAAATCACCTTAAAGCATCCTATCTAAAGGAAGTTGTATTGTTGTTTGATTTTATGATAAAAATACCTATTATGCATACATGTCAATATTCACCTAAACTAAATACTTATATTTATTAAACCTCTAGGGGTGTAGCTCAACTAGTCAGGCCCTAGGTTTGCTCCCTAGAGGTCACCAGTTTGAGTTCCACAAATCTCAAGGCCACTGGAGGCTTACATGGTCATTAACTTCGAGGCCCGTGGGATTAGTTGTAGTGCGCGAAAGCTGGCCAAGATACTCACGTTAATAAAAAAAATATTTGTATTTATTATAGGTAAAAAAATTCCTAGGATGATTTCGGCTTGACCACAAAGCCTAATCCTTACTTTTTTATTATAGGGACAATATTCGAAATAATAATTAAGAAGGCTTGGGTTCTGAATTCTTTCTTTTAATTATATAATTTACATCAACCCACCATAAATTAATTATTACCCCAAGCATATCTATTATAAATAACCATAAATATTCCACCCAAACCAATTAATATGAACAATCATAATCAAACATGAAAAGATAGAAAATCATGAACACATGGAATTTATTAAAAACATAATACATGTCAACATGGTTTGCAATTCAAAATTTAACAAAATAAATCACAAAAATTGTTCGAACCATAAATAAATTATATATGGGATTAAGATTGACCTTCTAGAGTCATTAGAGTGGAATTGGATCAGAGAAGCTAAAACATGAAAAAAAAATAGTGGTGGAGAAATGGCAGTATCAAAGAACCGTAGTATAGGCCACATAGCACCTTGAACATCTAGCAACCTCCGAGACGCTTCAAGGTGGCATGTGGCCTATACTGCGGCGTACTTAAGATACTTCGAGCCTGTTTAGGAGTGTGGTTGCGGTTTCTTTTCAAAGTGTTTTTCACTCAGAAATGTATCAAAATAATATTTGTTTTTATTTTTTAAAAATGATTTTTGATATCAGCGCATCAAAATAATCTAGAAACACCAAAAACATATTAATTTAAAACAAAAAAAAATTAATTTTTTTTTTAAAAATACTTTTAAAACATAAAAACAAACAGGGTCTTCTTTCTTTTCCTGTTAGTGCTAGCGGTGTATGTCACCTTCACTGGAGTTGAGAGATACGATGCTAGGAAGTCGCTTCTGTGCTACTGGAATTTCTGGGCAACTTGCAAGTTTTGGATTTTTTTTTATTTTTACCTCCTTTTGTTAATTGCTTAGGTTTTTCTCTAAAAGAGTGTCTCTTCCTCAATATCTATGAGTGTTCTATTTATATTAGGAAAAACTAATTTGAAAAAATAATGTTAGGCAAATATATTATTTTCTCTTCTTAATGGGTAACATTCTTTTATTGATTTTCCAGTTTAGTATGATCCTAAACTAATAATTTTTATTTTTTTCTTTTGCATATTCTCTTATTATTATTTTTTGGTTGCTAATCACATGAGTCCCTTTATTCTCTCATTCTTTTATTTCACTCTCTAAACTCTTTTTTTTTAAATACCAAAAATTATAATCTACCCTGGCATCGTCATATCATACTTGTGTGCACGTATAATCTTTGTTCCCTAACATAGACAAGCAAAAATTCTTTAGCTAACCGAGATTAGACCTTTACTAGCTGCAAAGTTTAATTGAAAGGAACTGTCAAAATCCAAGAGAATTTCGCAGGGGATGTGCTGATCAATGGAAAGAAGAGAACCATCAACGTTGCCTGTATATTCCAAGGCGAATTTGAAGCCAGCACTCACATCACTGCAGAGCAGTAAAAAAACTTAAGCTAAAAACGTAGTAAAAAAACTAATCGATATGAACAATCAAACATAAATTCCCACATTTGACGAGAGAGAAAAGGAATGGAAAATGTGCAATCAAAGAATAAGAAAAGGCCAAAGATCGAGAAGGGTTCACAACTTGCAAGTTGTCATCGACAAACTGTTCTTCAAGGTAGCAATAGGTCTCTGCCATTTTTGTCTGAGCTCTACTTTTCTCCTTACAGTACAATGGTCGCCATTTTTGTTCTGATTTCATTAAATAATTTTCATCAAGGTAGAAAAAAGCACAAAACCCTAAACTAAAAAAGTACCTCAAATCACATTGAAATTTCAAGGGAACCATCCAAATCCGTAATGGTAAGGGTCAAATGAGACCACAACATGAATATTTAATGTATCCTAAGACCCACCAAAAATATGTTAAGGGCATGGAAAACACAATGAATTCCCTTCAAAACTTATCAAATCCCCCCTCACCCAAAACTTCCCTCTTTCATTTTTCACTGCCATTTCATAAAGGAGTTGCCTCGGAAATTAAATCAAGATTTGACTAGTATTTACAATCATGTTTACCTTTCTTTTAAGCATTGATGCTCGAAATGTCTTCTTGTGCATGCTAAATTAATAAAACAATGTGACCTTTTTTACTGTTAAGGACTTGCTAATTCAGAAAACTTTCGAAGTTTACGGTTGCAAGACGATTCGGTTATTTTAAGCCTTCGTTTTCCTAGCTAAGAAAGTTTGAGCCATTTGCCTTAGTTATTGCTGAACAAGTGCATAATATTTGACAAATTGAGTTTTGAATAGGCTTTTACTATATTTACTGAAGAAAAATCTAAGAATTGAAAAGTATAATTCATAAGGAAAATCTTACAAATTGCTTTCATTGAATCTTTCATCCTTGAGAAAATAACATACTCAACAATTGAATTTTGGAAATATATACATAAAATGATTTCTGGTATTAAATAAACTTGTTTTGTTTGTAAAAACAAATAATAATATATAAAAAAAACAAAAAAAATTTCTTTTTTTCAAAAATGCATTTATGTTTTAAATTGCATATGGTTAAGTATATCCAAAACAATCATGTTTGCATTCTAATACAAAAAAAAAAATACATTGCATGATTGAACAGTTCTTGAAAATACAAAAACAAATTAGTTTTTATATTTTGCATGCATTATTAGATTTAATAACAAGTAAGTTTGCTTCTCATATTTATAATTTTTGTTCAAATTTTATAAAATGCTGTAAAAAAATAGTTTTTTTATAAATATATTAGTACAAATGTGAATAGCTTATTTAAGACTGGATTTAAAAGGAGCGCATAGTCTAGGTATATGAAAATTAGCCTAAATAAATTTATGGTTAATTTCGGAGAAATAAATACATCTACACACACCTTAATAAATTTAAAATTTACATGAGAAACGAAATTGTAGATGGTGACAAAAATAGATGTATGAAATGGCCAAGTGAGAAATGATTTTCAATTAAGTTTTTTTTATAAAGCAATTAAGTTATTTTAAAAGATTCAAAAGAAAAGACAAGTAAAGTCAAGAATCTTATCTTTATAGAGTACCAAGTATCATTCATGATATGTGTTTAGATAGTATTTTTATGTTTAGTACGTGAATAATTAGATAGAGTAGATAGGTGGCATGCGTTATGACATGCAACAGGTCAAATTTTTTCTAATATAAATAAACAATATTTAAGAAATGATAGCGTTTTTAAAGAAGTAAAACAAATTTGGGACCCATGTCATTAATTTGAAGAAAAAAAAAATTGAGTGACTGCTTTGAAAAATTAAAGGGCAGACATAGAAATCGAGAGGGAGAAAAGAAGGGGAAAAAAGAGAAAAGGTTGTCGACACCAAACTAAAAGTCTAATTTTTACACACGCCATGAAGGAATGGAGGAGCATCTGAGATGAATCAAATGTTGCATGAGAAGCCACCTTTCAGCCACTAGAAGATGCCTCATGTAAAACCTTTGGGCGAAAAATTATAAATTGACTAGTTTCATGTAAAACAAAAACAAAATTTGTAACTCTCGATTAGGTTATTACAAAATTCTGAAACTTTGCATGAAGCCTTCTAATATGATGCCTTGGCTTGGGTTAAAAGTTTAGAATTTTTAGAGAAATTCAGAAATTTGACGAAAAATCACAATTTGACTAGTTTTACGTTATTGGACATAATTTTAAATCTGACCATCAGATTGAGCTGAAATTTTATAAGAAACCTTAACATATATTGAATACAATCGAGTTAAAATTTTAAGATGAACGGATCTCGGTAGTGCTAGCAAAGAATAAGGACTGTCAAATGGAAGCAAAAAGACTCATTAAGGGTAAAATGGTAATTTTTCATTAAAAATAAAACAAAGCAGCCCCTTTTCTGTTATGAACTGCCGACTGGGCAGTAACAAAGGTGAGAAGAAAAAAAAAGAGAATAACGTGAGAAATCAAGAGAAAAACAAGAAAAAGTGAGAGAGCTTTGAAACTTGTAAGATTGAAAGACTTGGAACATTAAATTAAGGAAGAATCAAGTGAAGGAAGATATAAGAAAGGTGAGGAGGGCTGGCCACACTAGGAGGAGAAGAGAAGTTGGGAGAACTTAGATTGGTAAGTATGCGAATTTTAGATTCTTACTTGAATGAAGTGTTTTTGGGTTTATTTGAGTAAGTTATCAAACAATGACAATTAAATTTGATTTAATTTCTTATATTCTTGATTTTTTAAATTAAGGTTCTTATGAGAATTTGGATATTTTAAGAAAAGTAGTAAACATGATGGAATTGAGGTAAAATAGTATAGAAATAGTGAATGTAAATAGTAATTAAGAAAGATATTGAATAATTTGGAAGAAAAGAACTTGTAATTAAGGATGAGGAATTATAGGAATGAGGTTTTGATTGTTTTATGTTTGAGAAATGATGTTCTTAATACATTGAAACAACAAAATATGAACAAGTGAAGAAACATCATAAGAAAGTGAAAAAAATGAATAAATAAATGGTAGGAATAGTTCATGGGAGAATTATTTAAGTGAGTTAAAAGAAGAAAATTGATTAAAACTATATGTTGAAAATGAGGTGACAAATAAATGAAAATTTTGGTGTAAACCCTAATTAAATAAAAGATATTACGTGCTTCAAATTTAGGCACGTAGGAGAAATAATAATAGATTAATAATGTAGTGCAATCTGATTGATTCAGGGGTTGTACCGGGAGCAGGGCATCAAGCAAGAGGACCTGGGACATCACGAGCAGACGGTAGGTGATTCATCACTTTCTTTCAAAATTCAAAGTTTCATTATTAGTTATGAGTTGTTTATGATCTATTGATATGGAAAAAGTAGAAGAAGAAACTTGTTTGTAATTAATTCGGATAGATTGGTTAATATTAGAGAATAGCCGGATGTTGGGTAATTCATATGGAATTACTGGTTAGATTGACTATTAATAGAGAATAGCCGGATGTTGGGTAATTCGTATGGAATTACCAGTTAGATTGGCTATTAATAGAGAATAGCCGGATGTTGGGTAATTCGTATGGAATTACCAGTTAGATTGGCTATTATTAGAGAATAGCCGGACCTTGGGTAATTCGTATGGAATTACCGGTTAGATTGACTAATATTAGAGAATAGTCGGATATTGGGTAATATTTATGGAATTACCGGTTTGATTGTTGGCCATCTAAGAGGGTTAGCCAGGTTTGAGGTAAAATTGTGAATTACCAAATTAAAAAATTAAGCAATGAGTGTTGGTTGCAGAGGTCCTATAAGTATAGGATTATTAAATTATGGATGAGTTATTAATGTGGATATGTAGTAAGTTAGTGATGAAAGATAATTTTATATACTTTAAAGAATTGTGAACATAATAGCTTTATCATTTTTAATGTGTTATCTTCCTTATTTCTTATTAATGTTATGTATACAGGTTTTTCACGAGGTGATGCGGAGCGTTAAATATGAGTTTTGTGTTTAAATCTGTTTATTTTATGGGATGTAATATATTTGCTTTATATGTAATTTGTATCATATGTAGATTTTAATATATGTATCATAAAAATGTTTGATTTTGGTACGTATACATTTAAAAAGTATGAGTAAGGAATTAATATTATTAAACTATTTAAAAAGAATACTTAGTAATTATAATCATGCATGTTTAAAAGATGGATGCTTGTTAATGTAATAATTGGTTTACTATGAATCTTTTGAGTTTATAATTGTTTGTAGTTAATGTTTTATTTGTTGATGATGTAAGGTTGAAAAAATACAATGAAGTATAATTATGTGAAATATTGTATGATGAAATGAAATATGATCCAGGATAGTTGGATTAATGTGGAAGTTTTGAGGATTGTGATTGAATGAAGTCTAGTAGATAACTTGGTAACATCAGAAAACAAAGAAAACTCTACCAAAATTAAAAAAAAAAAAACAAATCTCATAAATCTTAGTCATATTATTCAATACTTGACATTAGTAAAGAAATGTTTGAGATTTCATGACATTATAATTTGAGAGTGTTACACCTCATATGTTGCCCAAATGGTCTCCCACCCACACATGCCAATTATTTTTTTTAAAATAATATTTATATTTATTAAAATATTAAATTGTTTTTCTGTCAACTTGATTATAACTAAAAAACAAGTTGAAAATAAGAAAAAGCTCTTGCACGCTAGCTTATGACCAATGGATCATGTGGCAAAAACCATATTACCCTATCATCAAGGCCATTGTTCTTTTATTGAGAATGGCAAAAAGATCAAAAAATTATTTCAATCCACACTATTTCGTGTTTTTATCTACAATGTTTTACTATTTAGATGGCCTACATAATAAAAACTGATAATGCAAAATTCTTCAACATGTTTTTTACACTAAAAAAACTTTTAGATGTAAATTGAAATTTTTTTTATCTGGATCTAATTAAACAATCCAATAATCATTATATAAATAACCTTTTTCTTGACCTATCTTGAATTTTAGGATATCATCAAATATATATATAACTAATTCTCTTCATTATTTTATTAGATATCACAGCGAATAATGTTATATATAATATGAAATACAACCTTGTTAAGAATTTCTAATCATATTCCGAATGAAACTTAAATTTTGAGAGCACCAAAAAAGACTAATCATTGAAAAAGCAAAATACTGATGGAGAATGTGTCTGCTCCAGTAAGACATATGACGAACAAAATT
>Ga0307513_10009397_pt1 | contig 12367 bp, 18 predicted proteins | sample 15_EM_MG_FD_202174 | JGI IMG/M metagenome (GOLD analysis project Ga0307513, IMG submission 202174) | Populus trichocarpa ectomycorrhiza microbial communities from riparian zone in the Pacific Northwest, United States - 15_EM | ecosystem: Host-associated > Plants > Roots > Unclassified | place... | reverse complement strand
TGCACAATTCGACCAACGGTGACCTCCTCTAACACGGTGAATTTATCTAGAGCTTGTAACATTGATGTGCGCGCATACCAGCCAGGCGCACAAAGCATTCGTAGGGTCCTTGAATGACGTTTGATGGCGCGGTATATTGTAGACGTGTCCCAGCCTTTGTAGTCACATTGCAGGTCCAGTGTTTCGAGAGCTGCACCCACAGTGAGCTGTTTGACAAGGTATGCTGCGCTTTTAGTCGGGGTCCCTGAGTTTCGTCTGATGACGAGTGAAAAATGTCTGAGATGGGGAAGCGAAGCATCCATGAAGGTGATATCTCCACCCTGACAAAGTGCGTTCGGATTCACATATCACAACTGTCGTCAGGTTCAGACGCACCGATGTCCAATTAGTAAACGTAAGGCGGAGTGTCCGTAGATTCCGTAGCTTCCCGACAGTTTCAAGTACCTCGGCATCGCCTGCTAAGTCAAAATATGGCTCATAGTCCAATTCGCGTAGGTGAGTGACCAAGAGGAGCAATTGAAAGGTAACAGCATCGTGTCGAGACACCATAGGCTCCTGTATTTGCGGTCAGGGGCTTTGAATCCAATACAATAGGAATATACCTTAATGGATATGAGCCTTTGCAAAACTCGGGCCGATAACTGGTCAAGGAAGTGCATGGGTAGACCTCCTAGCTGGACGACACGAACACGGTCAAGGGTTTCCTTCCATCCGTCGAAGTGGCTGATTACGTTCCAGTGTGGAGATGGTAACGTAATTTCTTGCAGCGTTTCTATCTTGGTCAGTTCCACAAACAATTTGATCCTGAATCAAAGGGTTATTAGCAATATGAAGTTGAATGGATATTTGACTCACAATAGGTCCTTATTTTGCGAGCTCATCCCGAACCAGCGGAAAGCTCGGAGTCCGGGAAAATTGGGGAATGGCCGTTGTATCAAGTGCTCCGGTTTCGACGGATTATACCATTCATGCCTGGTCTCTGAGTGAATGTAAGTCGCTTATTTGACATAAGGGGAGAGTTTACACCTTTCCAGACGACCGTGCGAACAATGGGCGCATATTTTGGAGAGATCTTCCACTTTCATCGGGCTAAGTGGTCGAGGAGGAGTCTGTATTACAGTACTCACCTTTGAAGTCCATGGATCAAGAGTGATTTCTCTGCCGTAAAGTGCCCGACTTGCTGCGAAGTGGAGGAACTTGTTCACTGCGCAGACCGAGGCGAGAGCGTGTCTATCCAAAAATACGAATACGTTGTCCAGGATATCGTACGGGATAGGAAACGAGGTCATCTCTGAAGCACAAGTTGTAGCTGGGGTGAGTCAGAAGCAGGAGGCAGGGACGAGAAATTGACGCTTAACTTGTGAATTAAACGACTAAGGCTTCTCATTCAACCTCAGCGCGGTGCCTGAACGTGTTGGGCCTTCTGCCTTCTGTGGCATGTCGATTCCGGCGATTCCGGAGGATATTGGTGCGGGTGTAAATGCACCACCAGTTCGAAAGTGGCCCGGCATCGTCTAAGGATAGCGTCCCAGCCCGAATTTCCTTTTTGAGGTTACGAAAACAGCTAATGCACGAGCCATCAGGATATGCGGTTTCTCTTTGCACCCATTTCATCTCCACGGACATTTTGGTGTCGCAGCAGAGGATCCTGTACAAGTCTGGAGTGTTTGGTATACTGTATCGTATTTCACATATTCACCAAGCATCATCTTGGCTGTCAACCGAGCATCCGCTGCGATGAGAAACACGATTGATTGAGGGGTCATACAATTAGCCAGTACAAAGTTATGAAGCAGGAAGGTAACATAAGACAGATAGACAGGATACATGCGGGCAACAATTCACAACACTTTAAGCAAGAGGGGGAGATCATACAATTCGTACATGGGCGACAATCAAGTAAATCTCCTTGGAGACCGAGGGCCGAACAAGCCTGGCGGGCGAACATCAGGTACCTCAAATAAGGGAGTTCTTGGGGGAGGAGAAGGTCCAAACTCCGACCTCGCTGTAAGTCATAGGTAAGCGGTTAGTGACAATCACAAGGAAAAACCATAAACCAATACTTACGTTCCCAAGTACCCCAGCTGTCTGCCACAGTAGCTCTATCTACCGCACGCGGTGGGCCAGGTGAAGGTGCGAGCATAGGCTGCATTGTCGCCATTGGCGTGAGAGTCGGCATAGTCGGAAGCGCAGGCATCGGAGGGTAGACAAACGGCATCGTCTGAGCGGCAGACTGTGGTGGTGGAGAAACAACTGCCGGGGGAAGAATTGGCGCTTCGGTGCGTCTCTTGCTTGCACGACTGGGACCCCTCTTTTTTGGAATCGATCTCCACGCGGGTCTGATCTCTGCAGGTAACGTAGGTGCAGGTGGTTGAACAGGGTCTGGTACAGCTGGCTGACCGTTGGGATCACCAGTTGCAGGAGTCCTATGATAGAGGTCAAAAAATGCAGGGGACATTCTCGAAAAGGAGCGAACCAGTCAGGGTCGAATTCTCCTCCAGGGTTGTACTTCTCCCTAAGGGAATGAAGACAGCCAATCTCGTGTTGAATATTTCTCTTCTCCTCTCGTAGCTTGCCTACTTCTTGAAGCAGCAGCGTGACCTCTCCAGCAAGTGCTCTACTGAACTCGTTCATATAGTCGGAAATATTAAATGGTACGTGTTCTTGGGCGGCTCGCCGCACGGCCTCGACCGTTTCGCGATGGCGTTGGAGGACATCCTCGTGATGGGCTGTAGGGAGACTATGTTTGAATGCGTCGGGATCATGGAACTAATGAACTCACAAGCTAGCAACGTCCGTAAAAGGGCAAGCTGCGCGTCGTTCTGCTGCTCGAATTGCGCTATCACTTCTGCATACCTTAGACGATCGGCATTTGCCGCCGCATCTTCTTCGGCCATATGGCGAGCGTTCTCCTGGTCTTCCATGATTCTCACTGTCATCTCCTCTAGCCGCTGTATTTGTGTCGTTTTCCGGTCTTGGCGCTCTTGTTTTTCGGCCCACCGCTGGTCTTGCTGAGCTCGCCAATTCGTCTTCTCGTCAGCTGCATTTTGCATCCCGTTTGTGATATCCCCCAGTCGGTTCCGGATATCTTGATGGCGGTCAGCCGCTGCAATGCGGCCTTGTTCACACTTCTCTTGTTCCGTCTTCTCTCGGTTCGCCCTCTGCTCTGCGCGTCTAGTCCGAAGGGCAGCCAACTTTTCCTCAAGCTCCTGCGCTCGTTGTCTCTCCGCGGCTAGGGCAGCGCGTTCATCAAGCACAATACTGTGGGCGCTGTCCATCGCCGAACTGCGACGTTTACGTTCCTCGGCAGCTTCCTGCATCGATGCCCGAAGGTCTGCAGTCTTGGCTGCAGTATCGTCGGCAACGTCTTGTGCCACAGCAGTCGCTCTAGCAGCCTTAGCCATGAACGCCCTGTGCTCCTCCATGAAGGCTTGTTGTTCCTCCAGAAGCTGACGGATCACCGCATCTCGCGCTCTTTGGGCCTCTTGGTTGATGAGATTCTCCTCCAAATGCCGAGCAACCGGCGCTGTAGCAGCTGATCTCGGTCGAGGGGAGTGTATCAAGAATGAACCAGCCTCGGAGGCTCGAGGACGCGGTATGGCCGCTTCGGCGCGAGTGCTGGGCGCGAGCCATTCCTCGTGGCTCCTTGCATATATGACTTGCTGGGCGGCGGTTGATGCAGATGTAGGAACCTCATGAACCGTGGGCGGGCCTCGGACTTGGGATCGACTTCTCGCTCGTAGGGTGACTGTCGGTGGTCGTGCCGGTGTCCCAATCACAATTGGAGAATATCCAATGGGCTGGCTTCTAACTTGAATAAGAGGTGTGGCTCGTCCCAACGCGATATCTGCTGTGGCGTGTGGGATTTCACCAGGAAGTTCTACCACCACCGGAGACCAAGACGGAGGGAGTACATCAGGTTCGGGTACTAGCGCTACTGGGGTTGGTGCTGTCGGTTCTGTTGGTTGGATGAGAGGTTCGGTCGGAGGCAGAGTCTGTACGGTAGCAGGATCCTGGGTGCGGTCCTTGACTCGAACTTGGGACGTTGGCGCGACGAAGGGAGCCGGCACAGTGAGGATAGTCTGAGGGGGAGGGCTAAAGTCCATAGGGGCGGCAGGTGGCTCTGGTTCAATAGGTGCCGTCTCAACAGAAATTGGGGGTTGTGCAACGGTTGTAATCCCAGGGTGCATGCTTTGAGGAGTCACCATGCGGATGAAAGCAGTTCGTGAAGGAGGAGGGACAGGTACTTGGATCACGGTTGGATGAGGAGGAATGGGTGCAGCTACTGATGGTGGTTGTTCATGTCGCTCTTCCGCTTCTACTGGCGGAGTCTGCTGAGATATTGACTGTCCTTCTGGAGCGGGAGTGGATGATCGAGGTTGGTCCACATCAATGTCGCCACCGCTATGCTGACTCGGGACGGGTGAGGCGGGTTGTTGGGGAACCAGTTCGGGGACTGGCTCGTGATCTGGGATTGGAGTAGTACCGCGTACTCGGACCATGAGGTTTGGCGTTCTAGAAGCAGTTGGGACTCGGACGACTGAGTTTTGGTACACGATCGAGGGCTGTGGGGCAGTTGCTAGTGCCGGAGAGGGACGGCGTCTTGGTACTACAGTTTCGCGTGCCCGCGGTGAGGTTACTCGCATAATGGTAGGTGAAGTGGATGGAGCTGGTGCCACAGTTGGTAGTTCGAACACCAGGGGCGCGGCAGGAGGTGCTTGCGGTAGAACAATTGGAGGCGGGGGGGACCTAGGCAGCGGTGTTTCCCTTGGACCTGCAGGGAGGGGTGTCTGGCCCCGCACTCGCAGCGGCACAGTGAATGGAGGCGCCGGGGACGGAATTTGTACAACCGTTGGGCTAATGGGTGGTACTACAGGAGCTGGGGTGGAACGCTCATGGACTCGAACCGTGCGAGGTTGCGGTTGCGGTGCGTTAGGCAGTCGAAGGACAGTAGGAATCTGGAAGTAGAGTCAGGATTGTTTATGCAACATATTGTATACCCACCACTGGCCGAGGTTCACTGGCTAGATGCGGTGCTGGGCCTGTCCCAGGATAGGGTGCATATTCATGGGTGGTGCGAGGGGCCTAATGTAATGGTCATCAGTTTCTTGCTTGATAACAAGGGTAGAGAGCACTGACAAGAGGGTGAGGCATTTCCCAATCATAGCGTCTCTCGGAACGCAGAGAGGGCGAAACGAATTCAATCGAAGGAGGGCGAGGGAACCGATGAGAGGGAGCAATTGAGATCGGGGATCGACCCGGGGATCCATGATCATCTTCAGGGAGGATCAAAGGTGGTCGTTGATACGATCGTCCGCCGTGTCCGCTTGGAGTGACAACCATGGGAGGACTGTGGCTTCTGCCGTGTCTCCGAGAGCTACGAGGTCCAGGACCAGTAATAATAGTACGGTGTGAACGTCGTGATGTGTGAGGCGGTGATAATGACTCTCTATCTGGGTACAGGTAGCTTCCACGTGGCCTGTGACTGCGTCGAGGCTCGGGCGAGTAAGAGTGGCTACGGACAGGTGATCTCGAAGAACGCCGATGAAGACGAGCTGGCGATCGCTCATGACGACGACTGGGATAGTGCCGAGGCTCGGGCGAGTAAGAGTGGCCACGGACAGGTGATCTCGAAGAACGCCGATGAAGGCGATCTGGCGATCGTTCGTGACGACGACTGGGATAGTAATCTCGTGGGCCACGATCCGGCGCATCATAATCATCATAGCCTCTACTGTACGGTCTTTCGTGGCTTCGACGCCGCCTTCCCCATCTCTGAAGGAGGTTTCGGTGATGTCTAGGGCGATCCCACGACCCAGAACGGGGACGGTCAGGGGGCAAAATGACCACTGGCTCTCGAGGTGGTGGCGTACGCGAGTGATGCCGATGTGACCTATGGAGCCTTCGCGGAGGTCCGGGTTCCTGAACAAACGTGACTGGTTGTTGGGTTGTAGGAACGAACGGCACAATTGGTGGTTGGATGGCTGTCCCTGGCGGCAGAATAGTCGCAGGCTGTTGGATGACTATGGGAGAATGAGGACGACGTGAGCTGTCCCTGCGAGATGGTTGACGACGGTACCGTTCCGGTGACGGGGTCCGGGAACGCATATGTGAAAGTGGGCGATCAAGGGCAGTGCTGTGTGGTGGCATCCGATGTCTGGAACGCCCCCTGCTCGCAGTTTGCACTATAACAGTCGGTTGAGGTAGCTGCGGGGCTATCATAGGCGGTGAAGGGCTTTGGCTCCAATGACTGTGGCTCCTTCGAGAGCGAGGCAAAGCGGGGGGTTCCTCAATAACAATAGGTCGACTTCGTCCACGTGGTGAGCGTGACGATCGGTAGCTACGAGAGGGACGGCGTGAGGAACTCCGGGGTGGTGAATGGGGAGAACCTGGTTCAATGATCGGAGCACGCCTAGAACGTCGGCTATGAGTCCTGGATCCCGGAGGACTTCCAAAAGTATCTTCAGGCAGAACAATTGGGGGAGATGGGCTTCCTCTGGAGGGACTTTCTATGTTGATGGTGACTGGGGGTACACGAGGAGTTCTCAAACTTTGCCGTGTTCGTGGTGGATCTACGGGAATGGGTTGTAAACCGCTAGGTGCAACACCGGGTGGAGGAAACATCGTGGCAGGCTGGACTACAGCTTGGGCAGGGGGCTGGATGACAATGGCTTCAGATGGGCTCAAGCTCGGCGGTTCGATCACTCCTCTGGTAGGGGAACCAAAAACTGTTGGGACAATCGGTGCGGCGCCAACTGGAGGCGGCATAGGTGGGGGTGGATATATAGATTGATGTGACCGAGCACCAGATGGAGGGATATATGGTGACTGAGGATACTGGAGATGCCACGAAGGAGGACGAGAAGGAGTTCCCCAGAGTTGCTGCGGTGATGGAGGCTCCACAGGGATACCCTCTGAGTCATATGGAACATGAGTATGCATAGTCGGTGGAATTACAGTTATGTCTTCTGCAGGTGCCGGCGGGGCTGGAGGCACTGGAGGTGGAAGGTTTGACCAATCTGGTAAAGCGGATGAGCTAGACGGCAGGACGGCAGGACGGAAAACAAGCAGGGCTTACAGTCCGAGAGCCGATCGTGAAGGCGATTGCGCAAGTTCCCAATCCCATCTTCTACGCCTCGAATCTCGTTTCGCCGTTGGTTTACATCACGAGAGAGCCACTGGTTTAGATCTGTAAGATAGCGAACAAGCTCTTGCTGTTGATCTGTTGTTGCCCTCTGGCGTACTTGGTTTTCCTACATTTCTAGGTCAGTTCCTCGTACTTCGCAATATTGACTTCATACTAACCCTCAAAAGCTCCAGCATTTCTTGAAAGGCCGCTGTAGATGGAAGGGTTCCGAGCGGGAGGGTGGGTGGGTGTGGAACAGGCGCAATGTAAAACTCAGGGGGAGGGACTGGAGGACCACCCGGAGGACCACCCAGACGATCGCCTGAAAGACCGCCTGGAAAACCGCCTGGACCTGGGACACCAGGAAAACTGAAGAATGGATGTGGTAAAAAGCCGGGTGGAGGTGCTGATGTTCGAGAGGTCCCTGTGTGAGGTATATTGCCCTGAAACAAGTGAGCAGTAGTTACGGGACATAGGGAAACGCGCACCAGGTCCATTGGAGACTTCGTCACCTTTGGAGGCTTAGATGGCTGGCGGGTTGTGGGACCATGTGCAGTGCTCTGACGATACCAGGACTTGGGTTGGGGAGGTTCAGCGAGTTCTACGGGAGCTGTTGAGGGACGCCTTATCTCCTGTGGAGAGTCGGTCAAGACGTGATGCACGAAATACGAACAATACATACCGATGGCTCTGGTTTACCATAAAACCCGTCGCCGCCCATTTGTCGTTGCCTCCTAACGTTCCTGACGGCTCTTTCCATATCGACGTCGATGTCTGGTTCGTCTGCGAGTCGCTGCTCTCGAGGTGGTTCGGCTCTTTCTTCCTCCCGTTTCTCTTCGCCTGTCTCTGTTTCTGTTTCTGTTTCCGTCGCCATTGACTCGTGGTCGAGGTCGACAGGAATACCTTCTGTGCTGGGCGCGGAGTCAGAAGGTTCCGACTGTGGCACCGAGATCCGCCTCCTTGGTACGGTACGCAGTTCGACTGGTGGCTGCCATGGTGGGAGAGTATGAGCAACGTCATGCAAAGGGACAGATCGAGGCCGTATCCAGTCGGGAGAAGGACTTCTCATTACCCGTCGAGGCACAGGTTGGCGAACGGTGGGTCTGAAAGATGGTGCACGATCAAGTACAAATGTTGGATCAGGTCTTCGACTCGGAGCGTCAGTCAAAATCGCCCCTGGAACAGCCGTTCGCAGCGATTCGTCACTTGGGACCGTGTGTAGCCCGAGTATCCCCCTTCTTATACGATCGAACATATCTCGCCGGAGTGTCGTCCCAGTTGTTGACGAAGGTACATCGCTGATATCGCTTTGGCTAGACTCTTCAGGCTCATAGGGGGCTTGACGTTCAACCTCAACTTCAGGTGGCCTATTCCCTAGTCCCACAATGTCTTGAAGGGTATTGGAAATGTCATTGAGAACATCTGCATATGACGGCTGGTACGGATCAGGGATGGGCATTTGTATGGTAAACGGGATTTCGATTGCCGATAGCGGCCTCTCAACACGCATGGGAGGCAGTGGGGGTTGAATAACAGGCGCTGGCATTGGAACTGGCATTGGAAATCGAATAGGAGAGAGCGGAGGGCGATTCTTCAGGTCCTCAATCGCATCGTTCGTGCGCAATTGTTGTTCCATCAAGCGTTCCGCAAGATTATGGAGGTCCTCGATTGCATCTTGCAACTCCTGGTTGTTTGGACCCGTGTGCACAGAAGGTACGGGAGAGGGATCCATTGGAACGCCCGACGGAACGGATGGGAATGCCGGCATGGGAAAAACAGGGATCGGTTCTGAAGGAGGAGACGGTGATGGGGACGCCTCTGATGGGACTGGAGCAGCGGGAATGCTCGGGGAGCTTGGTGGCAGTGTCGATGCTTCAGTTGGAGACGAGATAGGCATCGAGGGTAAAGAAGGCAACGAAGTTTCAGAGCTCAGAGCCCGCGAGGATCGAAACGCGGACGTTCTAGGGCTACCAGGGGGTGCCTGCAAGACTATACTATCAGTTCTGGGTGTAGAGATCCATTCCACGGAATGGGTGAGCGACGAAGGGCTGCTGAGTCTGAGAGGTAATGCTGGCGAAGGAGCGGCTATGGGTGGGGTACGGTGGATGATTACGTCCCCTTGATCTTCTGTAACTGGCATAATATCCTGAGGGGCAGGAGATCCATGAACGACAACATGGGGACTCGGCAGATCAACCGAAAAGGTCGCGGAGGATGGAGTCGTGGTCTCACTGCCCCGCGCCGATGTGATGGTAGGAGTACTCATACCAGAAGGCAACCCCGCGGGCGGTTCATCTCTCATCGCAATGGAGGAGCGCATAGAAGCAGCAAGGAATGGACTTGGAGGAGGTAGGGGACTCGGAAAAGGCATTGTATCAGGAGAAGGCAGAGGCATTTGTGCCGGAGAGTGTTGATAGAGCGGAGTTGGGAACTTGATAGATGGCTCGATGGTAGAGGGTGCTGGAGGGGAATGCACTGGGTAGGGCACAGGCACTTCGACATAAATTGGAGAAGGCGTGCGCATTACTGGTTCGTCCTCTTGAGACCGGACAAAGTCGAATAAGTCATTCAACTCATCCTCAATGTGTTGCATTTGCCCTGCAAGATCCAAGTTGTCACCTCCGCGTATCTGGTCAACCTCGTGAAGATATTGCAGAAGACGGTTGATGTCGTGAGTGACGATCTGCCCTGGGGGGACAACCCCTGTAATTTCTTCGCGATCGAGCGAGGGCTCAGTCTCCAAGTCGCTGTGAATTGAGGGGTGGTTGCTCTGTAGCGGAGTCATTGTGACACTGACAGTCGGTGATTGAACCGCTGGTATCGTCTCCTATAGGGACCTGTCAGAACATTTACCGGAGGGACTTGAAAGCCTGCAACTTACGGATTCCCTCGCAGAAATAGTTGTACTCCTCAAAGACGAGGACCGTGAAGGTAATAAGGCGCTGGAACTGATGGACCGGGTTGAAGGCGCCCGAGCAAGAGGTGTCCTGCTGCTCTCCGTTGGCACAGTGAGGCCTGAGATGGTCAGGGTAGAAGGGGTGGTAGGATGAGAGACACTCGGCGAACGAGGCATTCTCGTAGCCACGTAGCTGTCCGCGCTCTGCACTGAAGCCGTAGGTTCAAACACGGATGAGTTCATAGAGTATCCCAACTCTGTAGGGAGGACGGAGGAAATGATTGATGGTGTTTGTTCCAAAACGCTACTCGAGATGATAGTGGACACCTCGGTTGCGGGAAGCGACCGTCCAGAAACAGAAGGGCTGCGTGGACTTGCTGCAGGAGGGGATAGGTATTGTGTCGAACTCGGAGGTGGAACAGGAGGCAGTAGGAATGACCCACTACTTGGGGTCGAGAACACTTGAGCGGTACTGATAGTGCGAGAGGTGATAGAAGACTGAGACTGGATTTTCGAGCTTGGAACAGATCTCGGTGTACTTGATTCGGAAATGCTACTAACGCTGGTGATGCTTGGAGTACTCGCGGCCACATATGAGGCGCTGCTGCGACTGGCAACAGACCGAGCAGGCGAAGGGCGGGTGGGCATAGACAATACTGTACCGGTCCTCGACCTTGACGCGAAGGACATAGTGCGAGACAAAGTGGGGGTGGCACTCGACTCAGAGGAAACTGGTACACTGGACCCTGCAATGGATGGTTCCCTATCTGAAGGCACATCTCTTATAGTCTGAATTTGCGAGGGTGCCGAGGTGAGGGGCAAGGTAGAGACACTGCTCGGGCTGATCGAAGGCGACCAAGAGGGGACCCGGGACGAGGACGACGGATGGGGGGTAGTCGGACACACCTCTGCCGTCGCATACTCTGTCAATGGCGAGATTGCGATGGTCGAAGGGCGAGACGAACTGGGCGCCCGTTCAGCTGTTGCGTACACGCTCTCAGTTTTTTGCGAAGGAGTCAAGGGCTCAGAAGCGGTCGTAAACGACGTGCTAGAAGGAGTCCGTGTAGGCTCCGATGCAGTGGTATACCGTGTTGAGGGGGTTGGAGTGGTCGCCCCGGAGAGTTGTGGAGTGTTCTCGGGCGGACTAGACCCACTGAGAGGAGTAAACTCGGAGATGTCCGAGGTCACGCAGACATCGTACGCGATTGAGCTATAAGCGGATTGACCGGGCGACCTGGCACTCCTCGCCTCAGATAAGAACGAGTCAGCTCGTTCTAATCGCGACCTCTGCCCGTCACTGCGTTCTGTTTCTGTCGAACCCACACTCCCTTCTGGTTCTTGGGCCTCTGTCGGACTAGGACTTCTGGCCGTTTCTGGCACTGATTCTTGTTGCATTGTTCCATAGGAGACCACAGAAGGAGACGTGAAGCGCGTCCTCGTTGGCGTTCGTTCCGTTTCCGACGATTCGGACGCACTGACAAACGTCGTCGCCGGGGTAGTTAGCAAGATCTCCTTCTCCACAGGGGTGCCATAAGAAGACACTGTCGAGAGCTTGGAGGGAGTAGATGGCGTTGTCGGGAATTTTCTGCCTGGTCGACTTGGAGCGCTCGAGTATGAGGATGAAGATGAAGACAATTCGCTCGAGGGTTCCGAAGGAAGCGCACGCGTACGACGACTCGCCGGCGTACCATAATACGTCTCACTCTTCGACGGGGGAATAAGGGACTTGGTCTCAGGAGAAGACCTCGGCCGTGATGTAGACGACGTCGTCGGTCCCGTGTGACTATCACCCAACAACGATCCGCTCTCCGTGCCGCGGAAGGACAACGGAATAGGAATGTACGTAGAAGGCGCCGTCTCTCCAGGCGAGAGTGTCGACCCAAACTCATCAGTCGTCGCCGTTTGCGTTCCTTCAGTAGCAGCCACGCGATGGCGTTCCTGCTCATTGACCGACGTAAGGGAATACACCGATCCTGCCTTAGACGGCGAATCAGGAATGCGCCTGCCTGGTCCTCGATCTTGTGGACTGTAGAACAATTCGCGGGTAGCTTCTGAGGCAGGAGAAGAGAAGATGGTGCTCGGCGGTCGGGAACGAGCGCTTACAAAGGTTGCAGATTTTCCGCCTGGGGTTGTGGGACTGAGGAACGACTTGGACGAGTAGAATGGCGTGCTCCTGGCAGTAGTATGCGAGTCGCTAGTCGACAGATAGGACGATCCCGGTGGGCGCAAAGGCAGAGGACGCGGGGAGGAGAAAACTGAGGTGATGGTCCTCGGGCTGATGGGCGGGAACTCGCTGGTGGCACTCTCAAACTCTGCTTCGAGATCCGTCAGAGACGATGTACGAC
>Ga0307513_10009396_pt1 | contig 12367 bp, 14 predicted proteins | sample 15_EM_MG_FD_202174 | JGI IMG/M metagenome (GOLD analysis project Ga0307513, IMG submission 202174) | Populus trichocarpa ectomycorrhiza microbial communities from riparian zone in the Pacific Northwest, United States - 15_EM | ecosystem: Host-associated > Plants > Roots > Unclassified | place... | reverse complement strand
ATCTGAGGTCCGCGGACTTTCTGGATGTCGACCGGTTTCCGACGCTGGAGTTCTACAGCGACCGGTTCGCGCATCGGGGTGGCAACCGGTGGGCGGTCACCGGGGCGCTGTCGCTGCACGGGGTGACGCGGACGGTCACGCTCGACACGGAGTATCTCGGCGTCGGCAACGGCATGGAGGGCGAGGTCCGGGCGGCCTGCCGGGCCAGCACCGAACTGCGCCGCGACGACTTCACGGTGAGCTGGCAGACGATGCTCGCCCGGGGGATCGCCGTGGTCGGCCCGAGCATCACGGTCGACCTGGACGTACAGATCGTGCCCAAGGGCGGACAGATCTGACGGGTCTGACCTGGTGTTTTGCTGAACGGCCGCCCTCGGTGCGGAGCGTCGTCCGCGTACCGGAAAATGGCCGGGTGAGCGATGTGAGACATGTACTGGTCCTGCCCGACCGCGATGCCGCGCACGAGGCGGCGGAGGCGCTCGGGGAGCGGTTCGCGCTCGACGAGGAGCCCCAGCTCGTACGGGACGCCCTGGCCGGTGAGGACGACGCCGAGGACGCGCAGTGGCTGCTGGTCCTGCGGGACTCGGACGGGCGGCTCGACGCGGGGGAGCTGGACGCGTTCGCGGGGGAGTGGGACGGGTGGCGCGAGGAGCCGTAGGCCGCCGTCGCGGGTGAGGACCAGCTCGGCCGCCGCTTGACCGTGGGCTTGGCCCTTGGCCCTTGGCGGGCAGGCGGGCCTCCGTGCGGTCGGCGGGCCTCAGCGCGACCGACGGCTCGCCTTCCAGCCGTCGGTCGCCTCCCACTGGCGCCGGGCCACCCTTCGGCCGACGGCCCACTCCAGGGCGTGCGCCCACCCCACCCGCGTCCACCCCGTGACGGGCGCCGCCCACCCCACCGCGCCCACCCCCACCCGCGTCCCCCCCATGGCGGGCGGTCCGCCTCGTGGGCGGAGTCCGTTGTCAGTGGTGCGTGGGATGCTTGGGCGCGATGGCCAGGAACTCTGCACAGGACAACCCGCTCGCCCCCGTCACGATCGCCGTCGGCCAGGAGGACCTCCTGCTCGACCGCGCCGTGCGGGAGGTGGTGGTCGCCGCGCGGGCCGCCGACGCGGACACGGACGTACGGGACCTCACGTCGGACCAGTTGCAGCCGGGCACGCTCGCCGAGCTGACCAGTCCGTCGCTCTTCGCGGAGCGCAAGGTCGTCGTGGTGCGTAATGCCCAGGATCTGTCGGCCGACACGATCAAGGACGTGAAGGCGTATCTGGGCGCCCCCGCCGAGGAGATCACGCTCGTGCTGTTGCACGCGGGGGCGGCCAAGGGCAAGGGGCTGCTCGATGCCGCGCGCAAGGCGGGTGCGCGGGAGGTCGCCTGCCCCAAGATGACGAAGCCCGCGGATCGGCTGGCCTTCGTGCGGAGCGAGTTCCGGGCGCTGGGGCGGTCCGCCACGCCTGAGGCCTGCCAGGCCCTTGTCGACTCCATCGGGAGCGATCTGCGGGAGCTGGCGTCCGCCGTGACGCAGCTTGTCTCGGACATCGAGGGGACGATCGACGAGGCCGTTGTCGGGCGGTACTACACGGGCCGGGCCGAGGCTTCCAGCTTCACGGTGGCGGATCGGGCGGTCGAGGGGCGGGCGGCGGAGGCGTTGGAGGCTCTGCGGTGGTCTCTGTCGACCGGGGTCGCGCCTGTGATGATCACCAGTGCGTTGGCGCAGGGGGTGCGGGCGATTGGGAAGCTGTCGTCGGCTCGTGGGGGGCGGCCTGCGGATCTTGCTCGGGAGCTGGGGATGCCGCCTTGGAAGATCGATCGGGTTCGGCAGCAGATGCGGGGGTGGACTCCGGATGGGGTTTCGGTTGCGCTTCGGGCGGTTGCGGAGGCCGATGCCGGGGTCAAGGGTGGCGGTGATGATCCCGAGTACGCCCTTGAGAAGGCCGTCGTCGCGATTGCCCGGGCGGCCCGCGCGCGCCGCGGCTAGCTGCCGACAGGCGTTTCTCGCCCCCGCCGCCCCTACCCTCCCCCACTCTCGGCTTCGCTCGAGCGGGGGGACCCCCATCGTCCCTTTCTGGGGGCTCCGCCCCCAGGCCCCCGTATCGCGCTGCCACGCTCGTCCTCAAACGCCGGACGGGCTGAAGACGTCGACCCCAACCACGCCAAAAGCCCCGACCCTCCCCCTGGGGAAGGGGGAGAAGCCGGGGCCTCGGATTGTGCGGGGACTCGTACCCGCGTGGCGAACGCAGGCCGTGACAACTATCGTTCCAAGCATGACCACCCCATTCCCGCTCCATCCAGGGCAGCGGACCACCGAAGAGCCAGGCTTCGGGCGACTGCGCGTCGTCGGCGCCGTGCGGCTGAGCAAGTACACGGACCAGTCGACATCGCCGGAGGTCCAGACGGAGTTAATCGTTGAGGCCGCGGGCGGCGTCGGAGGCGAGATCGTCGGATGGGCCAACGACACCGACATCTCGGCGCTCAAGACGACGCCGTGGGAGCGCGAACAACTCCGTTACTGGCTCGATAGGCCGGAGTTGTGGGACGCGATGATCTGGCAACGGATGGACCGAGCCGTCCGAAGTATGGCAGATATGGCGGACCTTGGACGATACGCGAAGACCCACAGTAAGCGGCTGATCTTCGCGAGCGGCCCCGGGGGCGGACGCCTGGAGCTGGATTTCTCGTCGCCCATGTCCGAACTGATCATGTTGATTCTGGCGTTCGCGGCGCAGCTCGAAGGCCAAACCATCATGGAGCGCAACAAGGGTGCGGCTGCACACCTTCAATCCCTTGGCCGTTGGGCCGGAGGGATAGTTCCGTACGGGACAATTCCCGTACGGAAGACGTTCGGTGACGGAAACGAGGGATGGTGGCTCGGTAAGGACGTCGACCTTACGTGGAATTACCTTATGGAAATGGTGGCGCTCGGCATACTAGGGAAGGGGTACGCCGCTGTCAGGGATTATCTGGCTAGTGAGCGCATCATCACGCCGAAGAACCACCGCAATAGGCTCGCCAAACCGGTCCGTCCCCACGATCCGGCGAGCCGCTGGAGCGACACAACGGTGCGCGACATCCTCCGCTCTCAGTTCCTGCGTGGCTATCAAGTCCGCGAGTATGGCTCTGTCGTCCGCGACAGGGAGGGTAATCCGGTGCTCGCCGGCGAACCGCTCGTGGACGACGAGACGTGGTTCAAACTCCAATCCAAGCTGGACGAGCTTGCCCGCTCGAATTCCGGCAAGCCCAAGCGCAAAGATGGTCATCCGCTCTTGGGCGTCCTGGAGTGCGAGCACTGTGACGTGAACGCCTACCATCACTGGGTACTCAACCGGAAGAAGCTGAAAGCTTACGGCGATGCGATCGTCAATGCGGTAAAGGAATCAGGGCTCGACTACGCACATCACGAGGACGCGGAAACGCTGAGTGTCACGGTCCCCGGGCGAGCTGTGGAAGTCGTCGAAGCTACGCGAAAGGTGGCGCGATCGGAAGCGGAAATAGCTGTCGCCACTGGGGGAGACGTGGTGACTTTCCACGCGGGGAAGCTCCGCGTGGACGAGCTGACGGCCCTCTGGGAGTCCCTGGAGCTGGGGGACGGGTTGGACGCGGTCACGAGCCAGCGTAAGCGGCACGTGTTCGCGTGCAAGGGCGTCAACCACATCTCGGGAATACCGAAGCCGAGCATCGGTTTCGACGACACGCTGACGTGGGTCGACGAGGAGTTCATGACGCGTTTGGGGCCCTTCCAGCGAACGGCAGTCGTCACTACAGGTGGCGTGGATAACCGCCCTGCGATTGAGGAGCTGAAGTCGGACATTGAGTCGCTGAGTGCTCAACTGCCCAAGCTCCGCGGTGCGGCGGCTGACATGGTCGCCGGCCAGTTGAACGGCATCTCCGACACCTTGGCGGAGCTGGAGAAGACGCCGTACATCGCTCCGCAACGACACACCGTTCGACTCAAGCGGACGTGGGGTGACGACTGGATTGGAGCGGACTGGAACGTCCGGCGTCAGATGCTCTTGGATGCTGGAGTCAAGATCCGGCTACGCAACATGGACCGGGTCAAGCAGCCGGTAGGGGAGCGGCTGACTTTCCTGATCGGGACGCACGTCGAGCCGGATCAGGACGCGCTTGACGACGTGGCGTATCAGGAGGCGCTCGACGACGTGACCCATCAGACCCAGTAAGGTCACGGCTGCATAACGGAGTTGGGAGTCCTGGGTCGAACCTCGCGGCGCTCCCCAGGTCTGGCGCCTCCTCGTCGACGTCGAGCGCCGTCCCCATCATCCACAGGTAGCTGTGGATAACCCCAGTGAGTGACGGCAGTTGGCCAACTTGTAGCTCAACGTAGTCAGTTGCGCCGTTCTCGGGTCCAAAGTGCCAAACTAACCCCCTATTTCTAACTCTTCTAAGACGCGTTAAGAGAGAAGTGAAAACAGGGGTTAGTTTGGCAGTTTGCGTCAGGCCTGCCGGAGGACGTTTCAAGATCACTCCCGCGTCACGCTTACGACATAACACAAGTAGGAGGGGAGGACGTGCGGCCGTCGCGACTGGCGGGCGGTCCGCTTCCCTCCTCGACGGCCGGCGCCGCTCCTGCGCTCCCCGCACTCTCCTCCGGGTTGAAGCGCGGTAGAGCGGCCCCGGTTGTCCCAATGACTTCCTCGCCCGGTGCATGGGACTTCGACCCGCTCGAAGCCCGGAACGGGGGAGGGGGATCGCGTAGTGCAGCGGTCAAGCACGCCCCACACAGTAGGGATCGAGTCCCGACCGTCAGGGCAAGTGGCCACGTCTGGGGTAACGCCGGTTCGAATCCGGTCGTGATCACCATGCGGGTAGCGCCCGCAGTGCCCTGAAACTCCCCCTGATCAGGGGACGGAGGGGCGGTGTCCGTAGTGCAGCGGTCTAGCACCCCTCCCCTTCCGGGAGGTGACGCGGGTTCGAATCCCGTCGGGCACACTCAGCACGCCTACACGGCATCCTGGAGTCAGGGCGTGCGACGCCAGAGCTAGAACGGGGTCACGCCCGTTTCGATGATGCGACGGCGCCTAGGTACGGGGCTGCGCAAGCAGGAAAAGCCACCTCCCCGAGAACGTCGATGCCTTGCGCGCCCCGGTCACCGGGTGAAGGCGAGGGAGCGGCTCGACGTCAAAGCCCCGGCGGACCGCTCACTGACGTCGCCGGGGCCGTGGTGACGGTAGCTCAACAGGCAGAGCGCTCGGTTGTGGTCCGGGTCGTTGCTGGGTTCGAATCCCGCTCGTCACACAACCCACCTTGCCCCTTGTGGACGAGGTCTTTTGCCTCCGTAGCTCAGCCTGGCCAGAGCGCCTCTTTCGTAATGAGGATGTCGCGGGTTCAACTCCTGCCGGGGGCTCCACTCGGTGAGGGCCGTCGAACGAGTCGACGGCCCTCTGCTTAGAACGCCGGATGTCTGCGCTATCGCGTCAACCTCAGGATGATCGCGAGTATCACTACCAGCGGGATCGTAATCGGATCCATCCCTGCCTCCTTTCATCGATTGGCTACGCGGGTCACGTTTTTGGTGACGCGAGTCATGGCCAAGCGATAGGTGAGGCGGTGACAACTGAGCAATTTCAGTATGCGCCTGCCACGGGATTTCCGCGCAGGCTCACGGGACGTAGCTCAGCCAGGTCAGAGCGCTCGCTTTGGGAGCGAGTGGTCGCGCGTTCAAATCGCGCCGTCCCGACGTATCCGGCGACCGGAAAGCCCGGTCACAAGGCTCCGCCGGAGGCAGAGGCTGCCGGGACACTCACGGAGGCCAAATGCCACGCGCAGCAGTACCCGTAACGTCCGCGAGCCGATCCGGCGTCGCGCTCGTCCCGACGACCGGCGACCCGGTGAACAACCACTACGTCGACAACGACGGGCGGACGGGCATCATCGTGAAGAACACGGGCAGCACCGTTGCCCGCACGGTGACGTTCCGTCTGACGCGTACTGTCGACGGCTTCAACGTCACGCCGCGGACTGAGTCACTGACTGCGGGCGAAGAGCAGCTCTTCGGCCCGTTCGCTGCGAGCGAGTACGGCGGTCGACTCCTGGTCGACGTCGACAACGCGGAGTTGAAGCTCACGCCGATCAGGATCTAGCGGCTCCAGAACCATGCGGTGATGCCGGTTGCTGCGCTGGTCACGAGCGTCAGGAGGCGGGCGGGGATTCGGTCCGCAGTGATGCAGAAGCCACCTACGCGTAGCTCGAAGTACGGCTTCCTTGACGACGTTTGAGGCATGGCCCAACTCCCCGCCGATCATGGCCCGTTGGCTGGGCCGCTGCGTCAAAACGGTAACAAGAGATCGGCGGTTCGCAAATTCGATCTCGGTATTCGTGCAGGCCAGGACCTATTTCGTAACTCGGTGTCACCGATATGTGTCACATTGACACCGTAGCCCCGCCCCGGAGGACGACTCCCGGGAGCGGGGTTGACGACGTTCAGGACTTGGGCAACTCGATCGTGAACACGGGCTCTGCTGCCTCCGAATCCTCGCTACCGACGTAGCTGACGATCCCGCCCTTCCGGGCGACGTCGAGGATGACGCTGCCTGTCACAGACTGGCCAGGCTTGTAGGTCGCGTCCAGGTCCGGCCCCTCGCCGACGCTTTCGAGCGTCGTAGCGTCCTGCGCGGCCGTCTGATCGTCCTCCCACGTCAGCAGTCCGTACGCGGAGAACTCCGCCGGAGCCTTGCCCACGTTCTTCATCGTGAGCAGCAGCTTCACGAACTGGCCTTGTTCCGGCTCGTTCGACGTGCCGATTTCGTCGGGCGTGACGTACTCCGCGCCGGCCACGGTGACTTGCATCTTCGACGTCACCTTGAAGTTCTCGCCGTACTCGTCGGTCTCGCCGACGTCGTACGTGCCCGTCTTGCCTACGGCCAGTTTCAGGGCCGGAGCGGACGAGGGTGCCTCTGCCGAAGGCTCGTCCGCGGGCTCTTCCGCGGCGACGTCCACAGCAGCGGACTTCTTCGGGGTGGCGTCGTCTGAGTCGCCCCCTCCAGAACACCCCGTCAGTAAGGCGGAAACGAGAACAGCCGGCACGCAGGCACGGCGAATGTAGGCGCGCATAGCGCATCCCCCCATGACTCAGTGGCCTCCCCTGGCCACACGGAGCGATCAGCGTAGGGCACAAGCGTGCGAGGAGGAGGCGCTATGGCGTGGGCAGGAAGCACGCGCAGGCAGCGCCTACCGAAGGACTGGCCACGCACACGAAGGCGCATCATCCGCAGGGATCGTGCGTGCGTGTGGGAGCTGAGCGACGGCACGGTGTGTGGTGCTGAGGGTTCTGACGTGGACCACATCGAGCCCGGTGACGACCACAGTGACGAGAACCTACGCCTCCTGTGTGCGTGGCACCACCAGCGTAAGAGCAGCAGTGAAGGGGGCGGAGCAGCAGCCCGCACACGCGTGCGCACACACAAGCCCAAGCCCACACACCCAGCACTGGAGGACTAGCCCATGAGCGGTGCCTATGTGGTGCTGGAGGAGGCAGACGACACAGGCGAGGATGGAGTGATCGTCACGCGTGTGATCGTCAATGGCGTTGATGTTGGCCGACTTGCAGAAGCACCGAAGATCGTCGTCGGTACGAAGGACGACGTCACGAAGGTCACGCTGACACTCGTGCCGAGCCGCCTGGATATCCGCGGCGAACTGTCCGACGGTGAGCGTCGCGAGCCCCGCGCCGGCTTCGCTGCGAAGATCAACTGACCGTGATCACCAGGGGGGTGACCCCCGATCGCGATCTTTGCCGACCGTAAAGGTGCTGGGCCTCGCGCCCTGTACGGGTCTGGGGATCCCAGATGTAACGGCTACGCCCGTTGCGCTGGGCGGTCGCGAGGCGGCCGTACAGAGCCTCCAGGGGGCATCTGAGCGGCGGGCGAGAGGCTAAGTGTTACTCACCGACCGTTCCTGATGGAATCGAAACTCCCTGGTCAAAAGCCTGTAGCCGTTACACGCCGCTTGCTAAACTGGAGCCATGATGAAGACGGAGCGACTGTGCGCGCACTGCGGAGTCGACATGCCTCTAGCCGCGCGAGCCGACGCCCGCACGTGCTCCACGCGGTGCCGGGTCGCCGCGCACCGCGCAGAGAAGAAGCGAGTGTTCCCCGTCGAGCTGACGACCCGCGACAGGTGGGTACGTCGAGCATCCGACAAGCGTCCGCTGACGACGACCGGCAAGGCCGCGTCAAGCACTGACGCCGGCACGTGGAGCACTCACAAGAACGCCGCGGAGTCCGTGGCGGGCGTCGGACTTGGATTCGTCCTCTCCGACGTCGACGACGTGGTCTGTCTCGACCTGGACCACTGCTTGAATCCGCTCACCGGGCGTCTCGCCCCGTGGGCCGCAGCCATCGTGCGCGACGCGGGCGCCACCTACGTTGAGGTGTCCCCGTCCGGCGACGGACTGCACATCTGGGGCCGCGCGGACGTCCGACAGGGACGCCGCATCCGACGCCCCGACGGTACGGCCGTAGAGGTCTACGGTACTGGCCGGTACATCGCAATGACGGGGCGCCGACATGGCGACACCCCGTCAATCCTTGCGAACGTCAGCGACGTTGTTCGTCGGCTGACGGCGGCTCACTGATCTCTAGCCGCTGGGGGCCCTTGATCTCGTCACGCAACTCTCGTACGGCCCGTACTGCCTTCTTCGCCTCGCGGCAGATGGCGGGGACCTTCCTCAGAGCTGAGACGAGGATCCAGGCGACGGCCCCGATGCCCGCCACGATGACGGCAGCCCAACCATAGATTTCCATCCGGCCGGTAGACCCTTCCCTAAAGGAGGCAGCCGGTCCGGTGTGCGGGCACGCTCGGTCCGACCACCAATGAACAGTGGCCAAAACCGAGAGCCGCACTCGACGAGCCTTCCGTGACTACTAACCCGGAAGGCCTGCGAATCTCGAAGTACAACGAGATAACGGGACACCAAATACAGAAGTGGTCACACGCACGTCGAGTGTGCGCGGACCCGTGGGGAACTGCCCCACTCTTCCTACAATGAGCAGCATAGCGGATCGGACGGTCCGTCAGTGGGCCGCGAAGCACAGAAGGAGGAGCGTCGATGGCCGGACGAGGTCCCGCCCCGAAGGACCCAACCAAGCGCCGTCGGCGCAACCACACGGAGCCGGAGACGGTCATCGTCAACGACGGTGAACTCCGCGGCCCCGACCTCCCTGAGGGCGTCCTCCCCGGTGACGAGGAGTGGCACCCCATGACGGTCAATTGGTGGCGCACCTGGCGCGTCTCACCGATGGCCGTGAACTTCCTCGATACCGACTGGGCGTTCCTCCTCGACGCCGCGCTGATGCACCACACGGCGTGGACGAAGGGGAAGTGGGAGTACCTGTCGGAAGTCCGCATGCGCTCCTCGAAGTTCGGCGCCACGCCGGAGGATCGCGCGCGACTGAAGCTGAAGGTCGACGACCCGACGAGCAAGCCGGCGACAACCGCGAGGCACTCGGGCAACGTCTCTGACATCAACTCGCGGCGAGCCCGCCTCACTGGTTAGGACACCGGATGCCGCACGTAACCGTGCGCGCCCCCGGTCATGACCGTAAGAAGTCCCTCGGGCTCCTTGCGCTGTATTGGATGGAGTACTTCGTCGTGCACGGCCCTGGCGACGTCCAGGGCGAGCCGGTAAGTCACGGCGACGAGTACGGCGGGTTCGTCATGGACTGCTACGCGGTCGACGAAGACGGCCGTCTCCGCTATGACTCTGCGTTCTTCTCCCGTCCGAAGGGCTGCGACAAGAGCGGTCTTGGCGCTCGCATCGGGCTCTTCGAGGCGTTCGGCCCCTGCCGCTTTGACGGCTGGGCAGAGGGCGGCGAAGTCTACGAGGACCCTTGGGGGCTCGGCTTCCGGTACGAGTACGCAGCCGGCGAGCCGATGGGCCGCCCGGTCCGCGTCCCCTACCTCCGCATCATGGCGACGGAGGAGGGGCAGACCGGAAACGTCTATGACACCATCCACTTCAACCTGACCGACGAGGCGTCGCGCCTGTCGCAGATCCCGGGAGTCGACCCGGGTCTTACGAAGATCAACCTCCCTGACGGTGGAGAGATCACACCGTCGACCGCCTCGTCCTCGTCGAAGGACGGCGGTAAGGAGACGTGGGTCTGTTTCGACGAGACTCACCTCTACAACACGCCTGAGCTTCGGCGCATGTACGCGACCGTGACCCGAAATCTGCGCAAGCGGAAGAAGGGTGCGGGCACGTGGTACCTCGAAACAACGACCATGTTCGCCCCGGGGCAAGACTCCGTCGCGGAACGGACGTACGAGGAAGCCGAAGCCATCCGTGAGGGGAAGAAGAAGCGCGGTCGCGCTCGTCTCCTCTACGACCACAGGTACGGCGTATGCCGGGACCTGAAGAACGAGGACGACCTCCGCGCCGCTCTCCTCGACGCCTACGGCGACGCGATGGAGTGGATGGACCTGGAGACGCTGGTCGATGACTTCTACGACCTGCGTAACGACGCCGCGGACGGCAAGCGCTACTTCCTCAACTCCCGGACGTCCTCCTCCGATGCGTGGATGGACCCCGACGCCTGGGAGGTCTGCCGACGGCCGGAGGAGATAGCCCCTGACGACCTCGTGACGCTCGGCTTCGACGGCTCGATCCGTGACGACGCAACGGCGCTCACTGCCTGCCGCGTCTCCGACGGACATCTTCAGCTCCTCGGATGCTGGGAGAAGCCGGAAGGGCCGGAGGGCGAAGACTGGCAGGTCGACCGTGAAGCGGTTGACGCTGCGGTTGCTCGCGCCTTCGACCGCTACGAGGTCTGCGGCTTCTACTGCGACCCGCCGCACTGGCAGGACTACGTCGACCGCTGGACGTCGGACTTCGGCGAGGTTCTTCAGGTCAATGCCACGCAGTCTCGTCCGCTGGAGTGGTGGACCAACCGCCCGACGGCGATGGAGCACGCGCTAGACCGCTTCGTCGAGGCGGTCGACGACACCGCTCTCTCGTACGCGGGCACCGACAAGGCGGACGACGAGGCGCCGTTCTCGAAGCTGGGAGCGACGCTCACACGTCACGTGGTCAACGCCAAGCGCCGGCCGAACGGCCGCAATCACATGGGCATCGGCAAGGAACACCCGAAGTCCCCGAAGAAGATCGACGCCGCCATGAGCGCCGTACTCGCCTACGAGTGCCGCGCGGACGCCGTCGCCGCAGGAATCACGAAGCGTAAGAAGCGTTCATCCAAGCTCGTCGCCTTCTAAGGAGGTTCGTGAGTGCCTATCAGAGCTGACAAGGTCGAATCTCCGGGGTGGTGGCTCCAGCGGCTCGGGAAGAAGCTCCTCGACGAGCGTGACGACCGTACGGACAGCGACGGCGAGACGGAGCCAGGGCTCAACACCCTGCGCCGCTACGCCGAAGGTCGTCCGTGCCTCCCTCACGTCCTGGGCGTGGACCCGCGCGAAGCGAAGGAGTGGATGCGCGACGCGCGTACGAACTGGACCGGTACCGTCCTGGACTCTCCGGTCGAGCGAATGCACGTCGACGGCTTCCGCTTCGGCGAGCCGGATGACGACAGCGATGACGCGCGCGCGGCGGACAAGGATGCCAACCGGATTTGGCAGGAGAACAGCCTCGACGCCGACGCTGACCTGATCCACTACGGCGCTCTCTCGCAACGTCGGGCGTTCGCCCTCGTCGAGCGCGGTGACGAGGGGCGACCCGTCATCACCCACGAGACGCCACGGCAGGTGGCCGTGGAGCACGTCCAGGGCAGCCGTCGGAAACTAGCCGCGGGTCTGAAGATGTGGCGGGACGACTGGACCGGCAACACGCGCGCGACGCTGTGGACTCCGGACCGGATCTTCGACTTCATGACGAAGACGAACACTCCGACGTTCTCCGGCCGTGCCGCTGAACTCCGCGGGTGGGACGCCTTCGCGCTCCCCAGCCAGGAGGACGGCTCTCGTCCGAATGAGCTGAAGCTCGTTCCGCTCGTCCCCTTCATCAACCGCCGCAATCGGCGCGAGAGCGGATTCGCGGAGCACGAGGACGTTCTCTCGATTCAGAACCGCATCAACTTCGCGCTCATCAACCTCATGGCCGCGATGAAGTACGGCGCCTTCAGACAGCGTTGGGCCGCAGGCCTGGAGATCGGGGAAGACCCGCTCACCGGTAAGCCGATGGAGCCTTTCAAGCTCGACATCAAGCGCCTGTGGACGACGGAAGACCCTGAGGTCAAGTTCGGCGAGTTCGGCGCGACGGACCTACGTCCGTACGTGGCTGCCGTCGAGAGCGCGGTTCAGGATCTCGCGGCCATCAGCCGCACGCCTCCTCACTACCTGATCGGCGCCGTAGTCAACGTGTCCGGTGACGCTCTGAAGGCCGCTGAGACCGGTCTCGTGAGCAA
>Ga0307513_10009395_pt1 | contig 12367 bp, 6 predicted proteins | sample 15_EM_MG_FD_202174 | JGI IMG/M metagenome (GOLD analysis project Ga0307513, IMG submission 202174) | Populus trichocarpa ectomycorrhiza microbial communities from riparian zone in the Pacific Northwest, United States - 15_EM | ecosystem: Host-associated > Plants > Roots > Unclassified | place... | reverse complement strand
TGGCTCAGTTACATTCTTTGTATTGCAGATCGACAGTGGCTTGATGACCCCAACAATGAAAATCCGAAGAGACAAAGTTGTAGCGCTATACGAAGAACAGATAGCCAATCTCTACAAGTAGTTGATGTGATCAAATGCATATACGAAGAACAGATAGCAATATGTACAAGCAGTTGATATGACCAAATGCATATACGAAGATGATAAAATACAGAAAATTATTACAGCCCAGATAGTGAGCATAGAGTTAAAAGGCAAGGCCCCAATTAAGTCCACACAATTTGTATCTGTACATGTCTTGCAATAATTTTATGTTAAATGGAGCAATAAAGGTTTAATTTATGAACAGTATACTGTCCACTTCAGTGATGATAGTCACTAAGATCAATTGGAATGAAACATTTACCAGTAATTTACATCTACTTGTCTATGTTTCATATCCTGTCAAAAATGATGATTAGGTGTTGAAATGAGATAAAAAAAAGAACATAAAAAATTTATCATGACAAACCTGTGACCATGCTAATTAAGGTTGTGCTAAGTCGAGATATCCTGTCAAACATGTGATTCAGATCATGTGATTGAAATAACCCGATAAAAAAATAAAAAAAATCATAAAGCTTTTTTTTTTAAAAAAAATAATCTGTGTTAACTTTTTAAACTCATGATCTGAGTCATTAGACCCGAAACACCCAATATGAAAAAACTGTGAAGTTCAATTTTCAATCAATTAAATATTGAATGATGAATTTGAAAAAATATATTCAATTATACAAAAAGATTTTAAAAATTAAAAATTAAAAGAATGAAGATCAAAATTAAAATACAAAATAATTTTTTATTTAATTGAAGGGTGAAAATGAAAAAAAAAATCAATTTAGTAAAAGAAAAAAAAATAAGGATTAAAATTAATATAAAAAATAAAAACAATGTTGTAATTAAAGGGTGAAATTGAAAATAATAATAACTTGTACAAAAAAGAAAAGAAAAGAAAAATCAAAACAATGAGGATCAAATTGAAAAACATAATACCATCAATTTGAATTAAATGATGAAATTTAAAACCACTAAAACTTTTACAAAAAAACCAAGAAAAAAATAGAAATCCAAAGAATAAGGACTCATTAGAGAATATAATATTGATAAATTAGAATTGAAAGATGAAATTAAAAACAAATAAAATTTCTATAAAAGGACCAAGATAAAAAATTAGAAATAAAAAAAAATAAGGATTGAAGTTGAAATACTATCAACTAAGAGGGTCAAGCTGTAATTTTTGAGGAAGGAAAGAGAGAGAAAGGAAAAGAAGAAGAGGAAGAAAGGTCTATTGACGCCAAAGTGGACCACCACCGGTGGTGACACACACGACACCAATAGAAAAAGGATAAGGCGACACTTCTAACGACATGATTAAGGATATTTTTGGACATTATAAGGCATCGCACGTGCCTCCGGGTGCGCTATACGCGCACATCCTTTTTTTATTTAGCCAAATACAACATTTCTTGTAAGCTGACTTTGTAATTACAAAAAAACTATTGTGAAAAGCCAAAAACACCCCTTTTCTCAAGGTTTATTTTTTATTTATTTTAAGGGTATTTTCTTCATTTCAACGTGTATTTTAATTGTTTATTATTTTTATATTTGTACAAATACCAAATTGCCCCTCAACTTAAATTATAATAACCAAAAAGCCATTATAAAAATAACCCCATGACTCCAAGTTTAAATCTTGTGCTTCCAAAGATATTCTAGTTGTTTCACTATGCAATCAAGATGAAAAAAAATACTTATTTGTCCCTGCTCTATTTGAAAATGACAAATGAGCCATATAAAAAGACTTTAATGCCTTTGAAAGCCAAAGTTAAGTTTTTTAAGTGGAGGGGTAAAAATGCCATAATACTATTTTAGTGAACAATGCCAATAGGTCTAAAGCTACAATGATTTCCCAATGCCAATTAGGTTTTTTTTTTAAGTAACTTGGCCAAGGCGGGGTCACGGGCTAGTTGGGTTAACTTAGGTCAATGAAAATGATGTTGTTTTATTTTTTTAGTTAAACCATTATTGATATTATTTTTTTATTTTTAAATAAAATCGGGTTTTGATCGGATCGCAAGTTGTTTGAGCCATATTAAGTTAACTTTCAGATGAGTTTTTTTTTTTTAATTTAGCTTGGGCTGAATCCTGGGTTGATCCGTTGAGCATGAATAAGTTTCATATCTGTGATTTGTTGAGCATGAATAAGTTTCATCCTGGGCCAGATCATGGGTTGATCCGTTTGAATAAGTTTCAAATAGTTTTTTGGTTTTTGTTTTTTTACTTTCTGTCATTTCCCATTTGAAATAGAGTTCTAATTAATGTTTAACCAAAATTAAGTAATGCATAAAATTTTTGATAAAATCTTTGTTAATAATTTTTTTTAACAAAAAATCTGTATCAAATTCAGGAGTCTTGTTCTCACTAGATGTAACAAAAGAAAGACAAGGAATCTTCGAGTTGGTTCTCATCAAGGCTAGCTTGCAGGCTTTTTTTGAGGTGGGCTAGACAATAATTTGTTATGGCCTTAGTATTAACAAGTAAAAAACTAACAAGGATTGAGAATAAGGAAAAAAACAAGAAAAAAAAAAAAGGATTGTTATAGAAAACTTTCATTCATTACTTGCTTCTCACGTTTTCCAACTCCATCCTATACTATATATAAGAAAATCAATTATTTGTCACTAACAAACAAACTAACTAATTCTAACTTCCAACTAACTACTCATTTATCACATGTTTTATTCTATATTTACACGTGATCATTGTTTTTTATTATTGAACCTCTTCTTCAAACTTCCCTGCTAAGGCTTACTGCATTTTTTTTTGTTAACGCACTTGCTGAGTTGGCTGACCTGTAACAATACTCCCCCTTAGAGATTCTTGCCCTCAAGAATTCGTATTAAACTCAGGAAATTGACTGGATAAATCCTCCAATTCTTTTCAAGTGGCATATTCTTTGAAGAGGTTTGACCATTGGACTAGTACCATTATAGCAGCCTTTGTTTTTTTTTTTTTGTGATTTTCCTGTCAAGTATGACTAGGGGGTGAAATTTCACAGAATCATAGTCATCCATATTTGAATGAAAAGATGGAGTAATCCCATCATCTCTGACTGACATTTTCAACAATAAAACATGGAATACATAATGGATGTTTGGTCTGCAGTTATCCTAGTCCTAATCTATAATACCTAAAGATGTCCCTCATTAACCCTCAAAGAGAGAATGAGTACCCTAACTCGTACATGTATTAGGAGATTGTAATCTTGTAATGTCTCTAAGTGGGGTCTAAAGTCTCTTGACTCATCCTTTTATCCCTAAAGAAGAATTAAGCCATATACTCTCCAGGGTGTTGATCATTGGCAAAAACCACCTTCTCAGTGCTCAAAGTACTAGAAATGTTATCCTCAAGGGTTTGGGTAACCTTTCTATCCCTTAGGGCTCCCTTAAAGCATCGAGGAAGGGCTTATCTGATGATAAAAACTATCCTCCCCCTATTAAGGGTGGATGCTAAAGTTCCACCTCCTCTACTCTCGAGGCCCAATCTAATGGCCCTTAGTCCCCCATTGCTTCCTCCAATTCCTAGTCGAAACCTGAACTCGTCACTAAGAAAGCAATGCCTTTATCCCTATCAGATCTGACTCTATGATGATCCATTTGGTTTTGTTTAGAAGAAGACGAAATTTTTAAGGGGAAGTACCAAGAATGACAGTTTCTTCTCATGAAAAGGCAGAGCTATTTTTACAGAGATCACAAAAGGTGAAAGTTCAAAAAAAAAAAGGATGAACGACTAGGATTATAAAGTAAATAACTTTTCACCATCATCATTGGATGAATGACCTATCGTGTCATCTCATATGTCTAGAAATTCACTTAATTACTATGTTAATTGCAAGCCACTAATTTGTTTTTTAAGGGACCTTTTTTAATAAGGACAAACTGTCAAGGCCTTAAAAAAAGTTATTTAAAAAAGTTGAATGATCTCTCTTTAAGTAAATATTTTCTAAAAAATTTGGCAGAGTCTCCTTTGTATTTTCAATACCAAGTTATCGACTCAAAATCAAAACCTGTAAATAATAACCACAAACTCATCCCAACATAATTAAGCATCACAACTCTACTAAACACATCAATTTCCATATCCCCTGTAGTTTTTTTTTTAATATATAGTTAACATTGTATGATTTCATACACAATATTTAAAACTAATTTATTCACAATAACATTAATTTCTTAGGACACAAACACATTCAAATATAAATACAACAAAACTATATTACCAGTTAAAGTAAGGGTGTTGTTCTTAATTACATACCCGGCAAAATAATAATTTAAACATTTTAAAATTTCTTAACATACAGGCGATATAAAACATAATATCAATACTTCCAATACAAAAATTAACTTAAACAAGGATTTCCATCTATGCATCTACTTTCCAGCTCGAGGGTGCGATGTACCTAACAATATATTTATATAACATGTGAACATTTGGTAAAAACTAAAAAATTTACACTTATTAATAATACACAATTTAAATAAGGGGTATTTGAAGCATACACAATAATATACGTACTAGCTCATTAAATGAAGTACTTATCGTCAATATATTAATTTAATTTAAATTTTATTTTTTTGCCAATCCTTTACTAGACATCTTCTTTATTAACCAGGATATGACTTTCTCAAGTCATCCATTAATTAGTACATTATATCTGAAGTTCAGGTAAGAAAGAAAAGGAAATAGTTCAACCAATGTGCTCATTTCAACAGGGCATTATTTCCAGTAACCAAGAAATAATCTTTCAACACTCCTATTTAACAGGGCATTATTTTCATTAACCAGGAAATAATCTTTCGGCACGCTCATTTATTTAACAGGGCATTATTTCCATTCTTTTTTATTTCACAATCTCTGCACTAAAATTACAATCAAAGAAAATTTCTTCTAAAATACCAAATTTAAACAATTAATTTATTATAGGGTATTTAACACCTACCTGGTGTTTGTGAGCATGAAATGGTCCCCTGTTGCTGATTAGGTCCTGCGACCTCTTCTGTACCAGCACAAAAATCAACATGTCAATTTTTATTCATAACCAAATGATAAAAATCTCATTTCATTTTAAGTTAAGAAGAATAAAATTTCCTTTTTTAACCCTTCATTGAAATTAACTTACTAATTCTCTAACAATCCATCCGATTAATCTAAAATCACTCTTTTACATCAACAAAATCCAAGTCAAAATTCTTTTTCTCCTTTTTATATGTCATGGCCGAAATTCCTTCAAGGAAAAAGGATGAATATTTTATTTTTGTAACATCTTTTACCATTCCATTTATTAACATTTATAAGCCCATAAATTCCCACAATTCCTAAACAATTGCATTAAATTCTTCAATCTCCCAAAACTTCTCCTTTTGCCGAGACCAATAACAAAAAGGGGGGAGGAGTTTGTTTCTTCCATTTCTAAATTAAACATTTACCCATTAATAATTTATGCTTCCTAATATAGTTCAATCATAAATTGCATCATTTCAATAATTAACACCATAAATCCCTAAATTCACATAATTAGGGGTAATCATTTTCGGTTCGGTTCGGTTTTTATCAAAAAAAAATAACCAAACCGAAATTTAAAAAAAAAACAAACCAAAACCGGTTCAAACCGATCGGTTTCGCTTCGGTTCAGTTGGGTTTTTTTGGACAAAAACCGGTTCAAATTGGTTTGGCTCGATTTTTTCGGTTTGGCTCGATTTTTTTTAGTTTGAATTCGGTTCAGTTCGGTTTTTTCAGTTTCAAACTTATAAAACCAAAATCGAACCGAACCGGTCGGTTTTTTCAAAATTTTAATCGGTTTTTTTTCACGGTTCGGTTTTTTTTGTTATTTTTTCCGGTTTTCTCGGTTTTTTTACTCACCCCTACACATAATCACAGCAATTTAATTTCTTCATCAAAACATAAAATTATAACAATTAATCATTCTAAACATGTTCTTCAACTTACTTGGATAAATATTCAAGGAATGGATGCAAGAAAAATTCAAGTTTTCTTCTTCTCCCTTTTTAAACCCTAGCTTTAGATTTTTTTTCTTCAAAACAAGTTCCAATCACTAAATCACCACTCTTAATTCTTTATATAAGTGCTAATCACCCCTCTTAATTCTTTATATAAGTGCTAATCACTCTAATTACACTTCTTTTTTTATTTATTTAATTTGCAAGAAAACAACTAAAAAACACACAAATCCTTTCCCTCTCTTATGGCTTATAGCCATCGGCCAAAAGAAGAAAAGATGGGCATTTATATAGTCTCATCTTTTAAATTTGCATATTGACCCCTTTTTGTTTAGCATTTTTCAAAATTATCCCCATCCTTTCTTTCTCAATAAATTAATGCCTTATAACTTCTTTTTTTGGTTTAATTTTGCCCCTCCCAATGCTTGCTTATTTATTTATTTATCTATTATTATTATTATTATTTTAGTTGGGTTAGAATATAACCAGCTTTTACACAAACCACCTGGTCACAAGGATCCCAACATCCTTGGGTTTAGAATTATTTCAGATCCAAACATATAGTCAATGGTCTTTATTAGACGTATGTTGGGTCGCAAGGCTATCCCTATGACCCTTAACATGACATGTTAAGAGTTTAGAGTTATCATCTTTCTACATCCATGAGTGTATAAAAGTTCTCTAAGAGCTAGTCATATTTCAATCGAAATTAATGATATATAAAGGTAATTCCCATCAACATTAATATTGTGTATGAAATAAGATATAAAAGTCTTTTATAGCTCTATTGTTTGTTCATCAATACTAATGATGTGTAAGGGTAATTCTCATCAACATTAATATTGTGTAAGAAGATATTCCATCAACATTAATATTGATGTAAGAGACTTTTTTCTTATTAATATATTCAAAATGAAAAGACTTTCGACCTTTTGAGTAAAACAACAACGTTGAAGGAACAGGGGCTATAAATATCTTCTGAACCACTCAGGTAAATGATTCACGATTTTTATTCTCTTGTCATATATTTTCAGAGCATTTATTACATAAAAACTAAGAGCAAATATGCTTGTTCTTAGAATTTAATGCTTATTTCTTCATTTATTATAACTTTTTACTATAAAGTTACTGACTTAATCATCTAAGGGTCTCTAAAACCCATAAAAAAAACTATTTTGCAGGAACTCAGACTTCCGCCACCAATCCTTTGCTCTTCCAGTTCCTAGAAATGGAATACTTACGTGAACGTGTGATCATCCACTATCCAAACATTCAAACCCTCATTTCCTAAGGAGTAGGTCTCAAAAGTTTCAAAAACTTCTCAATCAAGTGTTTTAGTGTTCATCAGTATATCTATCAATTTTTCCTTAAATTGTCATCATTTTAGCACATTAAATATGCATATTAGATATAAACTATTAAGAAAAATTGATAAAAAGGACACTGTTGAGAAATGTAGAAAATATTTGGGATCTAATCAATAAAATTTATAGATTTGAGTTGCAATTGAGCATAAATATATAAAATTAAGATTAAATTGAGTTTTTCTCTTCATATTTGAGCTGTTGTTCTACTTAACAGAGGGAAAGGCCATTTTTATCAAATTTGTGCTTTTAGATTCTTGAGATTGCATTAAGTAGGAGACTTTGGGTTTGTTTAAAAGAGAAAAATCCAGAGAGGAGGTAACAGAGTCGATTACTTTTTTCCTTTTGCTTCTTAACGTTGATGAAAGCGTTAAGATGATTGATCAATGTTGGTGCTGCGACGTGTTCGTTGATGTAGAGGGTTAAGACTCAGACAAAATTCTGAGAATAAGAGTAGGGGAAGCTATTGAAAAAGCTACAGAGAAAGTGAGTTTAATGACTGCGTGTTTGATTGTTATTTTTCTTAGGGGGTTTGAATATAAATGTCAATGGAAGATTATCAACAATATATATATTTATTTTGTTGCATGTTATTCGTTCTAGCCATGAAGTTGCTCAAATATATTAGTTCGAGCCACGAAGCTGCTCAAAGAGGTTGTGGGGGTTAGTGTTAAGACTGATATAAGAGCTGGATTCAAGCTGCATTATAGAATTCTAACAATTCTTTTTTTTCCTTGCAAACTCGATTACTGTCAATGGAAAATGCAGGACAAAATATACATTGCTAGTTTTTGTTTTTCATGAAGTCGAAAAGCTTGAAAGATCGCTCTGCTTGACTCGGCACTTTTCGACTTCAGCTGTGTCCTGTATTCCTTTCCTCGCATGCTGCTGGTGTGTGTTGACAATGTTTTTCCTAAAAAAACTTCGATGAATTCTGTGCTCATTGTCACATGTCTCTTGACTTTTTAGCTACTCTACATTTTGTTGTCCTTAGCCCTTCTGAAACCACAACATCTATTTGTTAGATGTGTGTATTGAAATTCTGTTTCTTTAATTTCTTCTTCTATTATTGCATCTTCCCAATGCAGGTTTGCTTTCCAGGTTTATTAATGGTGTGGATTACTCTTCCTTCTAGCGGTAACGCGTAGAGCTGCTATGATAACGATCAGCTCTCTCGCTTTGTCATCTTGCTCATCCAAAACCTGCACTCTCTTTCTGGGTCTGCATTTCGTTTTAAATGGAGTTTATTTGTATTTTATTCATCTATAACTTGTTGATTTGATGTTTATGAGTTTTGAAGCATGGGCACATGGTAAAATCAAGAGTGAGCAGAGAAAGGAGAAGGAGCAATCAGGGAGGGAGAGAGAGGGCATGTTTTGGGGTAAGCAAGGGGGATAAAGATAGCCCTGTAAAATGACAGATCCTTAACACATGTTGGTAACGCCCTGGAAATGATAGTATTTTTCATCCTTGACCTTGCTTGCTTGAACAAATATGTGTTATTTTGATTCAAATTGTGACGAACATGAAAACAAACAAGTGTGTCTGATGCTCACATTAAAAGATAAACAATGAAAAAAAAAAAGAGTTCCTTTTATATATATATATATATAAGGAACTCTTTTTTTTTTCTTTTGTTCTTACCAATACCGCCTTGCACGCAGCATAGCTCGACAACGACGTTGTTACATAGTCTTGGTATCTATTTTTAAAGTTCTTTCTCAAATAAAATCTTAAGCTTTTTATAGAGCCATTCACTTTGAAAACCTATAAAAACATAAGATCATCTCATCACCAAATACTAGAGCAAATAATCTTTTTTCAAGAAAGAAAATAATCAAGGAGTTGCAAGGTTTCAAAAGCAAATTGTTTTAAACTCACATCGAAACAATTTTTATTTTCAAAATGCAAGATCTAGATTTCAAGATTTATTTTAGACCTATATTCCTTCACCAAACTGAAAAGAAGAGAAATGAGAGAATGGTCTCTTAAAACCATTATTTATCTAAGTCGTTGATAGAGTACACTTAGAGACAATGACCACAGTTTTAAAACTTGAACCTAAAACTTGACTTGACTTGATAGGTTTACCTGTGACTCGGGTGATTTGAGATTTAGATTAGATCGAGTTTTAACAAAAATATAATAGAATTGATCTAGTATGACCCGATCAGAAACTTGAGCTTACAATTGACTTGATCAAACCTGAGCGACATCGAGTCAACCCGAAACTTGAGTAACCCGGCATAATCCGGGTGAGACCCAATTTTTTTTTTTTTACATTCTTTTAATAAACCCAAAAAACTATATAATTAATTTATGAATACTTAGCCTCACATGTTTTTTTATAGCCTACATCCACATGAATTATTTCTTAACTTTTCGATGTTATATATATATAATGTTTCTTAATTTTTTGATGTGAGATAGCTATATATATAGTTTACATCTACATGTAATGTTTTTTAACTTTTCGATGTGGGATAATTATATATAGTTTTTTATTCATATGGATTGTTTCTTAACTTTTCTATGTAGAATATTAAAACCTCAAACAATGTTTTTAAAAAATTCTCCTAAGTTGACCTAGGTCAACCTATGTGATTCGGCTCCTTGACCAAGTCAACGCCCGAAACAAGTTTAATAACTATGAGTTAGGTATTAGATAAGCATTTTGACAATCATACTTTGATCAATACCAAAAACAAATATCTCACTAGATTGAGGAGTAATGCTATGTTGCAAACCGACTCAATTTTTTTTTATGTAAAAAAAAAGTTGTTAAGGTAATGTACGAATTCCTAAAAAAGCAAAAAAAAAAAATTAAGACTAAGATCATTTACTTGACTTGGTTTAATAAACTTGACTAATTTAAATAATACAAATAATAAATACAACGACAATAAATAAACTTACAAAAAAAAATTAACAGGGTAAAAAGGTCAAAAGAACCCAACATGAGTCCATCCGAATTAGCATGTCAAATATGTGACCCGATCGTGATATTGGGGTAACCTTGTCGAAAACAAATATAATATAACTAAGAAGTTTAATTATCAAACAATTTAATGTTGAAGAAAAAAATTAAAAAAAAACTAATTAAAAAAGCAACGAAAAAAAAAGATCTGAGTCAACCCGGGTTAATCTCACGACCATGAGCACTAGATTGTGATAACCTCATAGAAAGGAAAAAAAACTATGGAGACTGATTCCTAATAAATCAAATATTGAAAGATAAAATTAAAAATAAATCAATTTTTAAAAAGGAAATTAGAAAAATACCAAAATCAACCCGTGTTAATTTTTAAAACTTGTGCCCTAATCATGAGCCAAAGATTAACTCCATAGAAGACAAACTCTAAAAATAACAAAGTAAAATTATAAATATTGAGTGATGGAATTGAAAGATAATATAGTAAGAAAAGGATCCAAAACATAATAAATAGTAATAAAAAGAATGTGAATTAAATTTGATATAAAAATAATTTGAAATTAAATGTAGAGGGGTGAAATTGAAAACAAAATTCAATTAGGAAAAAGAAAAAAAAACCACAAACAACAATCAAAAGAATGAAGACCAAATTTGATATAAAAATTAAATGAAACCAAATGATAAGGGATGAAATTGAAAAAAAAATCAATAAAAAAAGATAAAATAAATAAAATAAATAATAATCAAAAGAATAAAGATCAAATTTGATACAAAAAATAAATGAAAGTATAACTTTATATTTTGGCAAAGAGAAAAGAGAGAAATGAATGCAGAAAAGTAAGAAGTTCATTGAAACTCAATCACTATGTCGTCGTGTACACGCGACATACTATTATAAAGATCACGGTAAGATGTTTTCAACACAGCCATGTAAGGCGGTATTTAGAAGTAGGACGATGTCTCAAGAGCCGACTAAAAAGAGTGGGCGTTGCCTACTCGCTATTAAATACAATACACATGCTAATTATTATTATTTTAAAATATATTTAGATTTATTAAAACATCAAATCAACTTTTAGTCAATTTGATAACTATTAAAAAGCCTTGGTTGAAAAAGAAAAAACCCTAAATACTAGTTTGAGAAATTATGCTTTTAAATATAATTTAGTTAATATACGTTCCTTTTTAAGAAAAAAACATATTATTCTCAATAGTGTGTGTGTGTGTGTGTGTGTGTGTGTGTGTGTTGGTTGAACTAGTAAAATGTAATTATACTATCGCGATATGAATAATTTTTTAATCTTAATTTTAATATCAGGTTTGGCTCTTGCTTTCATTTCCTCACCTGATGCATCTCAGCAGCATCTAATAACATGAATCTTCTGCAAGGTCAAATTGACAAGAGAGAGAGAGAGATTGATTAAGTCTTCCACACAAGATAGTGAACAGACAATGTTACCATCAAACTTCTTAAGGTTGTTGGATTCACAGAGCAAACTCTATTTGGGTTGCCAGGACTTGTCCACGCTAATCCCCTCCTATCTTCACCGCCTCAAACTCTGCACCAAACACCAAGCCCCATTAAATGCCAAAAAACTCCATGCCCAGATCGTTAAAAGTGGCCTAAACCAATGCCAACCCTTACCCAACACGCTCTTGGATGCATATGGCAAATGTAATCTGCTTCAAGATGCACATTACCTGTTCGACGAAATGCCTCAAAGGGACCATGTCTCCTGGGCCTCGATTCTCACTGCATACAATCAAGCAAAGCTCCCCAACAAGACTCTATCTATTTTCCATTATATGTTCACTACTGATAGGCTTCAACCGGACCATTTTGTGTATGCCACTCTCCTTAAGGCGTGCGCTAGCTTATGCTCTTTAAGGCTAGGCAAACAAGTGCATGCTCGCTTTGTTTTATCCCCTTTTGTTGATGATGATGTTGTTAAATCATCTTTGGTTGATATGTATGCAAAATGTGGATTGCCAAGTATTGCGCGTAGTGTATTTGA
>Ga0307513_10009394_pt1 | contig 12367 bp, 2 predicted proteins | sample 15_EM_MG_FD_202174 | JGI IMG/M metagenome (GOLD analysis project Ga0307513, IMG submission 202174) | Populus trichocarpa ectomycorrhiza microbial communities from riparian zone in the Pacific Northwest, United States - 15_EM | ecosystem: Host-associated > Plants > Roots > Unclassified | place... | reverse complement strand
GGAAGAGCAATGCCAAGACTTTAAATACAAGACAGAATTGTATTGTTGGCTGTCGGCTGGAGGCGCCCCGGTTTTCAAGTCAAGGATGAGGGGCTACACTGGCTCCTTTCGTAAGGAGGCTTTTTTTTATCTATTTATTTATTTATTTTATTAGCTCAAATACTTCTAGGAGGATTTGAACCCGTTTTGCAGGTGCAAGGAACTTATTACCACTAAGGCCCATTGGTTTTATAAACTATTCATTAACTTGTTTTCTTTTTAGTTACTTAGGCTTGCTAGTTTGAATACGACTTTTTTTTTATCGGAAGTTTAGTAGTTTTATAATGTTTTCACCAAGAAAATTCCCTTTTTTATTTACAGAAAAAGCATGTTTTATTTCCTATTCTTGATTTCTTTTAATAATTTGTTTTGGGGAGAAATGCATCTTATATTTTCAAAAAAAATTAAAAAAAAAAAAAGAAAACCTGAAAAAAATAAGAAGGAAAGTTGGAAAGGATTGGACAAGCTAGACGCAGGGGCCTTTGCTATAAATGGTTACTTGAATTTATATGAAAAAAATCTCAGTTGAAAAAAAGGAAGCTTTCAAACAAGAAATAACTTGAGTTAATTTGAATTTATTTATCAAACTTGTAATTTTATAAAAATTAAATTAAAATAAATTATAAAATTTAATTTTTAATCATTCCATTATTGAAGGATAAAATTAAAAAAAAATAGTTCAATAAAAAAATAAAAAATAACTTAAGTGAACTCATCAAACTCGTGACTTGGATAATAAGATCATAATAACCTTATAGAAAAAAAAATCAAGAAACTTAATTTCAAATCAACAAAATGTTAAATAATAAAATTAAAAAATAAAAAATAAAAAAAACTAAGTTAACTTATTAAATTCACAACCTAAGCTATAAAACCGATATAAAAAAACCCATTAAAAGATAAAATTAAAGAAGAAAACTAAACCTTAAAAAAACAAAAAGCAAAATAAATAAATAAAGCACTATTGAACAGTAATCTTTGAGGAGGGGAACCTCAATTAGTTTCTGTTAATAATAAAGAGGTATTTTTATAAAAACTTCTAATTTTAATTTAACGAGGAAATCAAAGATAGATTTGGGAGTGTATTTCCTCTTCTCCCTCCCCGTGTCGTTGGCCTGCATGTTCTTTAATTTGCAGCGGTGCATACTTTCTTCCTCGTCAATTAGCTTACATGACGTAATGAAAAGATATAAGCATTAATTGCCAGTTTTTATGAATATGAACTTCTAAGTTCTATTGTTAATTGAATTAGTTTGAACATGTAAATGGAAAAGCTTTCTTGGTCATGCGACCCTCAACGCTGTTTATGTTGCAAAATTGGTGTTTTAATAAAAATATTCTTTATTAAATTGTTAATGTTAATTTAACATTCCTGCAGGTTCGTTTCTGAAAAATTGTTCATTCCTGCAGGTTCGTTTCTTGAAGTCAAATATATATCATGTCTTCCAAATTGAAAAAGTGAATGTTAATTTTATATAATGTTTTATTTATTTCCAATGGATTTCTGATAAAAATATACTTTTTAAATAACTAGTTTTGAAACCCAAATTAAAACTGAAAAAATAATTTCTTAATCAAAAGTTTTTTTTTTTTTTGTAAGAGATTCCATTTTAATGAAAAAAAATGAAAGGGGGGTGGTAATTTCGAATGTTGTAGGAGATTGAATCAGGAAACGTAAAAAAAAAGATGATAAAATAAAGAAAAAAGATAATGCTATGATTTACATTACAAGAGAAAAACACAAGGAACTGTTAATTTTGTATCTTGAGCAGTATGTGTACCAGGTTATTTATACGTAAGTAAGCTATACACCTAACTAGAAAATAGAATATTCATAGTTTCTAAATTAATAGTGTAGGAATAATTAGAACCACGTACCCAAACATAAACACTGGTTAAATTAGTTTGTATTGCTGGTGTAGTAGGTTTGATGATAAAATAATTAAGGGTTATGGACAAAATAATAGCAGATGGGATTTAATTTCAAGGTATACGCTACATGTCAAGGTTCTTTCTTCACCTTATTACATGCGGTACTGTTGCATCACACCAGCAAAGTGATGGGTTTTAAGAGCCGAATATGCTTTGCAAGATTGAGATTGAGAGTCTAGTTTGGTATTGTTTAATAGACGTATTAAAATTAATCTTGATTTTATACCTATAATGACAATTAACAACACTTTTATAAGAAGATAGAGAAATCAAGTTCCAAGTATCTGTCTTTTGCAAAACAGAAAGTTCATCATCCATAATAGATATTTTGCAGAAGTGAAAGGTAAAATATTACTCTAAAAAAAAATTTCTTTAGCGGAAGACAAAATACCAAAACAGTTGAATCCGCAAAAGTTATGTTTGAAATTAAACATATCGTTTTATAAAACCAGCTCTGATACTATGTTAAAACAATTCAATCACACAAAAATAAATACGAACATTAAAAAAAAGAATGCTAAAATTCTCCTCAATTCATTTATCTAAAAGTTTTTTCTTTAACATAAATACAAAATACTTACATATAAATTAAACTAAAAATATTATTCTATCTTTAATAAATAAAATAAAATAAAAATATTATTTAACAGTAATGTCCACACCTTCTACTTCTGGCTTAACAAAGGTTCAATGTTCGACGGACCCTTCCCCTTCTTTAACAAAGACTTGACTTGGAGCCAACGAAGCCAGGAAGGATCCAGCGAGTGTCCAAAGAAAGAATGTCTTAAAATAAACCATTTGAGACCAAGTTGTCCTGTTTCAAGTCAAAAAGGGTCCAGAAGAGCAATGCCAAACACTTTAATGCAAGATAGAATTGTATCGTTGGCTGTCGGCTGGAGGAGGCCCGATTTTCAAGTCAAGTAAGGAGGCTTTTTTTTTTAATCTATTTATTTATTTATTTTTTAAGCTCAAATACTTCTTGGAGGAGTTGATCCCGTTTTGCAGGTGCAAGGAACTTATTACCACTGAACCAAAGGCCCATTGGTTTTATAAACTGTTATTGATATTTTGATATTCTTGATATTTTGATAATGAAGCATCGACTTCGCCGAATCCATAGTCACCAATCTTACAATGACTTGGTATTAACATCATAACCTTAGTTGTTCCTCCTTTGGGAACTAAATATCCAACCATATCATTGCTATGATCATAAGAACTAAGTACAATGACTTGGTATTTTCTTTGTCAGTTTTTATGAATATGAACTTTAAGTTCTATTGTTAATTGAATCAGTTTGAACCTGTAAATGGAAAAGCTTTCTTGTTCATGCGATCCTCAAAGCTGTTTATGTGGCAAAATTGGTGTTTGGTTTTTTCTTTTTGGCAAAAACAACCCTATTTCAAGAATTAAGCATAAAACAACCCTATTTCAAGAATTAAGATTTCAAACTACGTACCCTAATCTTTATTAGCCATTCACTTTATGCCTAACATTTTGCAATCATACACTTCTTCGATTATCACAGCAAAAAAAAAAATTAAGAAAAAACAACACACGTGCTATATATGTTTTGCTTAGAAATTACCTTCTTGATGAAAAATGGAGTTGTCGTCCACATGCAAAGTCGACCAGCTAGTCTTGGGCTTCATTCTTCGCTGAATATCTTTTTTTTATATATATATATTTAACAACTTGTTGCTACTGTACATGCACTTATACTTTTCAAAGTTGTCTTATTCAATAATACAAAGGAGTGGACACGGTGATCAATTAATAATGTCCTCTTGTGCGCATGTGAACTTTCAAGGTCAGTTCCCTTCCAAAGCTGCTAATATCATGCATGGCGCCTATAAATAAGAGTGGCAGCGAAGAGGCAATGATAAACACAAATATTTCAAACATGAAAGCCTTTCTTGTGATCATATGCATTCTCTTAGCAACCATCGTCTTCTCTCCCTCATCCACTTGCACTGCGAAAGGTGAAAAACCTGTTTCTGTTTGCTTTTATTTAATTTAAGATAATTAAGCAGCTCATATGTGTGTTCTGTGTTTGTGTATGATCTTGCATGCATACATTTTAGGACCATGACTTAATTAATGCTATAAATTAATTAAGTTGCTAGCTGTTTGTTATCGCAGGCATTTATTTATTTCTTTTTCGTCGAACAATATAAATGTTTGCAGATCCACACACGGGATGGCCCCCCGCCTCTTCAGGATCTCCATGCGGTGCTAATAAAAAAAAATGCCTCCCTAATTCAAATCCAGGACCGAATAAACCAAAAAAACGTCGTTGTGAATCTCCTATAGAGCAAACTGACTGTGACCCAAATTGAAGATTGAAGGCGAGCAAAGTCGTTTTTAAGAGTGACAACAACTAGTCATGTTATATATATATATATATATGTGTGTGTGTGTGTGTGTGTGTGTGTTATATTTTGATTCCAGAACTATATATTTATGTAAGAAAAATAAATTAACTTCAGTTCCCAGTACATGGTGACAACAACTTGCATCATGATAAGGTTTTGATTTTTCTTGGTTTTGATTCCATGAAGTTGTGTAATCTTTGTTGAAGTTTATGCAAAATAAATAAAGAGCTTAATTAGTCTAGCTGTCTTCTCTTTTATGATGCTCATATGCCTTAATTTGCTCATATATATATATATGTTAGGACTAAAAAATTAATATTATGAACTGAATATTAATTTTTGTCTGGAGTGTTGCGATTAACTTTATATCAACAAATAAAAAGCTGGCCTTTAATTAATGCTATCTCATCATAAACCCATAAGTACAAATATATTTTTTTTTTTTTGGTTGAACATAAGTACAAATATTTAAATATAGGCTCGCGTGAAAAACCACAGTGCTAGAGAGAGTATGGGATTTTTTTTTTTTAAATTAGAAAGTGGCCACTAAAATCAACAGCGCAGAAACCATGAACTGATTTTACTCCGGCTGCTCTTGTCATAGCAGCTTGTTCTTGTTTTTGGTGTTAATAATACGATCCCTGATCACTTACCAAAGAAAACTGTGAGCTAATTAATAAATCCCATTTCTAAAATTAGTTGACATATATATTTCTAATAAATCAGGGACAGATCTAAATTTCAAAAACCAAAAGGCATATGCAACTACTCTTGGAGTGTTGGAGAGATTTTCGATATGGCCAATCATAGTTTTGAAACCCGACCCGGTCTAATGACCGGGTCACGAGTCAGATGGGTTGACCCGGATCAACCCAAAAAAAAAAACCAGCAAGCAAAAGGGGTATTGAATTCAAGTCTGGGCCTTAGATGTTTAAGAAAAATCAATACATTGACTTCTCAGTGGCGCTTAGAGCAAAGTGATCATGAAACATGTGTGGGCCATTCCCCAACGTGGCTGATCTTTCATGTTCTCTTCCATAAGCATCTGGCTCATTCCCTAGCGCGCACACACACACAGAAGAAAGAAAAAAAAATAGAAAACCCAGAGAGCAAGAGAGAAATTAATTAACTTTTCTCTCCTAGCCACTGGTAACTTCATCTTCTCCAGCAACAGCACCTTGGTCACATACCAGCTCAGCCATTGTGATCTCAAACGTGAACAGTTTCCTTCTTCAACAGCAAGCAGCCTCTATCAACCGTGAGCTTCAATCACGCTAATAATAGCATGAGTTCATCCCCAAGCATCAACAACTTTGCTTTCAACTAAGAATCTCATCCCCAACATTGGTTTTGGTTAAGATTAGCGGCAGCTCAGCCTCAGCCATATCTATCAACTGTGAGCCTCAATCACATGACCTTAGCGCATCTCTTTTCGTTCTCTTTCCTGTCCGTGAAGGTGGATCAAAGAAAGGCATCTTGCTTCTCTCCTGGAGATCCATTTTTCCGACTAATGACAGAGCCCCCCCGGCTAGGAGGCATTTATTCGTCTTCATCGTTTAAAATGATGTAGTTTAATGTGTCTGTATAAAAAAAAAAGAAAAAAAAGAGAGAGACCGGGTCTCAGCCGGGTTTACCCGGGTCGACCCGCCGGGTCGACCGGGTTTTTCCGGGTCAACTTCCAGGCAGGTTTTTACTTATACTCAGACCGGTCCTAGGCCCGGGTCGGCCCGCCGGGCCGGTCCGGGTTTCAAAACTGTGGGCCCAATAACTACAAATTAAATTAAAAACTAAAAAAAGCAAAGAGAAGGTTGTGACAAGGAAGATTTATGTTAACGATCAATATTATAACATACTTAGGTGAATATTCTGTCTGTGCAATTCTAGCATTCATGAGATGTTAATAAAAAAAAAAAATAGGGAAAAATACACCCGACCTTATCACTTGCGGTGTGGCATCACACCAGCGATGGGTTTTAAGAGCCGAATTTGCTTTGCAATATGTGATAATATATGGTAAGGTCCACACCTTCTACTTCTGGCTTAACAAAGGTTCAATGTTCGACGGACCCTTCCCCTTCTTTAACAAAGACTTGACATGGAGCCAACGCAGCCAGGAAGGATCCAGCGAGTGTCCAAAGAAAGAATGTTTTAAAATAAACCATTTGAGACCAAGTTGTCCTGTTTCAAGTCAAAAAGGGTCCAGAAGAGCAATGCCAAAGACTTTAATGCAAGATAGAATTGTATCGTTGCCTGTCGGCCGGAGGAGCCCCGATTTTCAAGTCAAGTAAGGAGGCTTTTTTTATCTATATATTTATTTATTTTTTAAGCTCAAATACTTCTTGGGGGAGTTGATCCCGTTTTGCAGGTGCAAGGAACTTATTACCACTGAACCAAAGGCCCATTGGTTTTATAAACTATTGATTAACTTGTTTTCTTTTTAGTTACTTAGGCTTACTAGTTTTTTTATCGGAAGTTTAGTAGTTTTATAATGATTTTCACCAAGAAAATTCCCTTTTTTACTTACAGAAAAAAGCATGTTTTATTTCCTATTCTTGAGTTCTTTTATAATAATTTGTTTTGAGGAGAAATTCATCTTATATTTTCAAAAAAATAAAAAAATAAAGAAAACCTAAAAAAAAAAAAGGAAAGTCGGAAAGGGTTGGACAAGCTAGACGCGGGGGCCTTTGCTTTTAATGGTTACTTGAATTTATATGAAAAAAATCTCAGTTGGCAAAAGGAAGCTTTTAATTAAGAAATTCCAGTTTTAATCAATTTACATCTTGTTTGGAAGTTCAATTTGAAAAAATGAAAATCTTTAAGGCAAATTGGCAATAACCGAGAAGCTGGATAGACATTTTCTGGATCCCCTCCCACTGGCTTACAAGCGTACAAGAAAAAAAGAGAGACGACTTGCCACTGGTAATTAATATGCAGCCTTGGTGTTTTTTATTTATTTATTATGTTATTCAATCAATTCATTATTTTCTCTTCTCTCTTTCTACTACTACTACTATTATTATTATTATTTAATCGGAACATCCCAATTAACAGGACAACACAGCAATTATGATATAGAAAAAACACGGTAATTTTTTTTTGCAAAATTCCACTGAAAATTTTACTAAAATTTTGGCAAAGTATGTCTTATTTCAAGAAGTTCTAAGTTATTAAAAAACAACCTGTTACACTTTTATTAACCATTATTCAATCAAGACCCAATCATTATGGGCCTCAATTCCAACAACCCACATCAATGCAACTACAATTTATCAAGCATTAATATAATAGAAATGAAATGTTAGATGGCACTAAATAAGTAAAAAAATATACGTGTAAAATATAAATACATAAAAGTATAGTTTAAGTTCATATATTCAATTTAAATGATATTATTACAAATCAAGTGATGACAATTTGTTAACATACAAAATACATAAACATTCACTTAAAACGACATAACAAAAGGATAGAAAGATTTAAAAATCACTCTTGTTGTGAGTGTGACAGACCTGAAACAAGTATAACATTGGATAATAAATATCATGAAAAACAATATTAACATTGGTAGTTAAGTAATTTATTCAAGATTAACATACATTCAAATTTATTTTACAATTCCCCACTTGATCCTTTTAGGATTTCTTTATCATGAATTCACTAACATTTTCCATTCCGCTCTTAATTTCCAGCCAATATCATCTATTAATACAGAAGGACAATTTCTCCAAGCAAGTGCCGATACCAATTCATTGGCATCATTAACTATCATTCACCGAATAGTCAAGCAATCTTTTTCTTCCCAAAAACCTTGGGATTGTAATGCTTGTCGCACGTGTGCGGCGTCACGGCGATCGCCCACCTACCTCATCATCAGGTGTGGAGTGTCTATCTTGGCAAATATAGGAAGACAAGGAATTCTTGTCTTTTATCAGTGGAAAAAATGGAATGGGAGTCGCCACCTAGTATTCTGGTCACTAAGAACCCTAACTGGTCTTAGAGATCAGGTACGGAGACTGATTGAGTAAAGAGAAGGTATTATCACCCCAAATACGTCCTACCTAAGGTAAGTTGCATTGTTTTATTGTCTGATAAAAATCTAAGGTCTTGTCATGTTTTTTAATTGTTGGTCCGTCTATGGTTCAAAAAAAGCCCTCCTCAGTAAGAAGGTTCTTATCTTATAGGGTAAAACCTAACTATGCTAATGTCAAATAAAAAAACTACCTTTTTAATATCGGGAGTATGTTTTACGTATAAATTCTTAATCCCGAATATTAAAAGAAAACAAAATTTTTTTTTTGTGTTTTTTGAAATATTGGCTTAGTTCTCGTGACTTTAATAAACTGATTATTAAAGCCTAGATGCATGCTAAAACATATATATACTTTTTTGAAGTTTTCTTTGTTGTTTGAAAATACAATATGATTTTTTTTGCTTTTTAAAGAGTTGGCCGTATGCATGAAAACAAAGACATGTTTTTTTTATGTTTTGACGAAAACCGGGTATTTTAATACCGGATTTGTATTTTTACGGTATAAAAATACAAACCAATATTGTATTATAGAAATACAAACCAATATTTTTACGGTATAAAAATACAAACCAATATCAAAACATGTTGTTTTGATAAGGGTCTGTCAATCATTCTTATCATTTCTTATGAATATGAACCTTTAAGTTCTATTGTTAATTGAATCAGTTTGAACATGTAAATGGAAAAGCTTTCTTGTTCATGCGACCTCAAAGCTGTTTATGTGGCAAAACTGGTGTTTTGTTTTTTTGGCAAAAACAACCTTATTTCAAGAAATAAGCATAAAACAACCCTATTTTCAAGAATTAAGATTTCAAACTACGTACCCTAATCTTTATTAGCCATTCACTTTATGCCTAACATTTTGCAATCATACACTTCTTCGATTATCACAGCAAAAAAAAAAATTAAGAAAAAACAACACACGTGCTATATATGTTTTGCTTAGAAATTACCTTCTTGATGAAAAATGGAGTCGCCGTCCACATGCAAAGTCGACCAGCTAGTCTTGGGCGCCTTCATTCTTCGCTGAATATCTTTTATATATATATATAACAACTTGTTGCTATTATAAATGCACTTATACTTTTCAAAGTTGTCTTATTAATTAAGTAATATTCTAAAAGGCTTTAGAGTGGGAAAGCATTGTAGCTTCCCCACGCATTTCACTTATTAATATATTATATTATTATAATTATTATATTATAATTATAATTATAATTATATTATATTATATTATATTATAGAACTGTCTTTTTTTTAATGGATTTTTTTGTTTGATTTAGTTTGTTAATGTTAAATTTTTTTATATAGTTATCAAATTTTCATGATATGGATCTCGGGTTTGATGGGTTAACCTGATTTGACAAGTTAACCCGGATTTTTTTAATTAATTTTTTTAATTTAGTTTAGTTTGTTAATGTTAAATTTCTTTCTATTTAATTATCAGACTTTCATGACACGTATCTTAGGCTTGACGGGTTAACTTGGTTTGATGAGTTAACCCAGTTAATTCTGGTTAAACCCGTCAAATTTTTTTTCTATTTAGTTATCAAACTTTCATGACGTGAATCCCAGGTTTTACGGGATAACCTTGTTTAAAGGGTTAACCCAATTAATTCAATTTTTTTTCATTAGTTTTTTTTCTTCTTGTTGGTTTTTTTCTTTTTAATTAATCTATTTAATTATCACACTTTTATGACACGACCTTATAGCCAGACCCACATCCAATATTCTTGGGTCCGGTGTTGCAGCTAGGCTCACTTAAACTTGGGTCATGCAAGTTTAATGTTATTATTAATATTATAAATATTACTCTTAGGTCAGGCGTTGCAGCCAAACCCAAGATTCTTGGGTATAGTTTTGCAGAAAAACCCAAAACTTTTAAATCTTTTTTTTTTAATATTTTTATGCAAAAAAATGACCCGCGACATCGCGCGGATCATGTAACTAGTAATACTCTAAAAGGCATGGGGAAGCACTGTAGCTTCCCCACACCTTACACTTATTAATATATTATATTATTATAATTATTATATTATATTATATTATTGTTATTACTATCCTTTCACTTATTAATATATTATATTATTATAATTATTATATTATATTATAGAACTGTCTTATTTTTTTTTGTTTTTTTATTGAATTTTTTGTTTGATTTAATTTGTTAATGTTAAATTTTTTTATTTAGTTATCAGATTTTCATGATACGGATCCCGGGTTTGATGGGTTAACCTGATTTGACGAGTTAACCCGGATTTTTTTTTCTTTTTAATTAATTTTTTTCGTTTAGTTTAGTTTGTTGATGTTAAATTTCTTTCTATTTAATTATCAGACTATCATGACACGTATCCTGGGCTTGACGGGTTAACCTGGTTTGAAGGGTTAACCCAATTAATTCAGATTTTTTTTCTTTTTCTTCATTAGTTTTTTTTTTCCTGTTGGTTTTTTTTCTTTGTTTTTTTCTTTTTAATTAATCTATTTAATTATCATATTTTTATGACTCGACCTTATAGCCAGACCCACATCTAATATTCTTGGGTTCGGTGTTGCAGTCAGGCTCACTTAAACTTGGGTCATGCAAGTTTAATGTTATTATTAATATAATTATAAATATTACTCTTAGGTCAGGCGTTGCAACCAAACTCAAGACTCTTGGGTATAGCTTTGCAGAAAAACCCAAAACTTTTAAATCTTAGTTTTATATATATTTTTTATGCAAAAAAAATGACCCGCGGCATCGCGCGGGTCATGTAACTAGTAATACTCTAAAAGGCGTGGGGAAAGCACTATAGCTTCCCCACGCCTTTCACTTATTAATATATTATATTATTATAATTATTATATTATTATTATTATTATTATTATTACTATCCTTTCACTTATTAATATATTATATTATTATATTATATTATAGAACTGTCTTTATTTTTTTTTGTTTTTAATTTTTTTGTTTTATTTAATTTGTTAATGTTAAATTTTTTTTATTTAGTTATCAGATTTTCATGATACGGATCCTGGCTTTGATGGGTTAACCTGATTTGACGAGTTAACCCAGATTTTTTTTCTTTTTAATTAATTTTTTTCGTTTAGTTTAGTTTGTTGATGTTAAATTTCTTTCTATTTAATTATCAGACTTTCATGACACGTATCCTGAGCTTGACATGTTAACTTGGTTTGATGGGTTAACCCAGTTAAATTTGGGTAAACTCGTCAATTTTTTTTCTATTTAGTTATCAAACTTTCATGACGCGAATCCCAGGTTTTACGGGTTAACCTGTTTTGAAGGGTTAACCCAATTAATTCAGATTTTTGTTCTTTTTCTTCATTAGTTTTTTCCTTCCTGTTGGTTTTTTTATTTGTTTTTTTCTTTTTAATTAATCTATTTAATTATCATACTTTTATGACACGACCTTATAGCCAGACCCACATCCAATATTCTTGAGTCCGGTGTTGCAGCCAGGCTCACTTAAACTTGGGTCATGCAAGTTTAATATTATTATTAATATTATAAATATTACTCTTAGATCAGGCGTTGCAGTCAAACTCAAGACTCTTGGGTATAGTTTTGTAGAAAAATCCAAGACTTTTAAATTTTAGTTTTTTTTATATTTTTTATGTAAAAAAAAATAACTCATGGTATCGCGTGGGTTATGTAACTAGTTCATTGATACAAAGGAGTGGACACGGTGATCAATTCATAATCTCGTCTTGTAATGGGTTTTAAGAGTCGAATTTGCTTTGCAATATGTGATAACATATGGTAAGGTCCACACCTTCTACTTCTGGCTTAACAAAGGTTCAATGTTCGATGGATCCTTCCCCTTCTTTAATAAGGAATTGACTTGGAGCCAACGCAGTCAGGAAGGAGCCAACGAGTGTCCGAAGAAAGAATGTCTTAAAATAAACCATTTTAGACCAAGTTGTCCTGTTTCAAGTCAAAAATGGTCCGGAAGAGCAATGCCAAGACTTTAAATACAAGACAGAATTG
>Ga0307513_10009393_pt1 | contig 12368 bp, 9 predicted proteins | sample 15_EM_MG_FD_202174 | JGI IMG/M metagenome (GOLD analysis project Ga0307513, IMG submission 202174) | Populus trichocarpa ectomycorrhiza microbial communities from riparian zone in the Pacific Northwest, United States - 15_EM | ecosystem: Host-associated > Plants > Roots > Unclassified | place... | reverse complement strand
AGCCGGCACGCGATCCCCTCGGGGGATCGGCTGGCGTATTCGCCGGCCGAGGGGTCGACATGACGCTCGAGCGCGAATTCGTCTGGACCGGACCCGCGCAGTGGGGCAAAGAGCAATCGCCGCTGCCGCCGCTCGCCCCTGAGCTGATGAGCGCGCTGCTCGACAACATCACCGCCCGCGTGGCGGTGGTGGGGCGCGACCACTGCTTCATCTATGCCAACCGCGAGGCGCTCGAGTTCTACGGTCGGCCCGCCGAACAGGTGATCGGCAAGCACCTGTCGACCGTGTTGGGCGAGGCGACCTATGCCGGCTACCTGCCCTGGGCCGAGCGCCTGTTCGCCGGCGACACGCTGCGCTGGCAAGGCTGGGTCGAGTACCCGAACCGCGGACGCCGCTTCCTGCAGGAAACCATGGTGCCCTTCGCGCCGGCGGGTGCCGAGGTGCAAGGCATCGTGGTGTTCGGCCGCGACCACACCGAGCTCAAGCTGCGCGAAGAGCAACTCGCCGAACAGCTGGGCCAGCTGCAGGCCAGCGAAGCGCTGAAGGCCGCCATCGTCGACCATGCCCTGGCGGCGCTCATCTCGACCGATGGTCATGGCTTCATCGTCGAATTCAACCCTGCGGCCGAGGCCATGTTCGGCCGCAAGCGCATCGAGGTCGTGGGCCGGTCGGTGAGCCAGGTCATCATGCCTGAGCGCTACCGTGCGCCACACGAAGCGGGCATTCGCCGCCTGGAGGCGGGCGGCGAGGGCCGCGTGCTTGGCAAGCGCATGGAGCTGCATGCGCTGCGCGCCGACGGCACCGAGTTCCCGATCGAGATGGTGCTGTGGCGCACGAACGTGGGCGGCACGGCCTACTACACCGCATCGCTCGTCGACGTGACGGAGCGCTCCAATGCGACGCAGCAGATCGAGCGCCAGCGCGATGCGCTGCGCCAGAGCGAGAAGCTCTCGGCCATGGGCAGCCTGCTGGCGGGCGTGGCGCACGAGCTGAACAACCCGCTGGCGATCGTGATGGGCCGCGCCAGCCTGCTCGAAGAGAAATGCAACGACCCTGCTCTGCGCGGCGACGTGCAGCGCATCCGCGAAGCGGCCGAGCGCTGCGGGCGCATCGTGCGCACCTTCCTCAACATGGCGCGCAGCAAGCCGGCTACGCGCGAGAGCGTGTCGCTCAACGACCTGACGCGCGCCGCTGCCGAGATGCTGAGCTACAGCTACCGCAGCCACGGTGTCGAGATGCGGCTGCAGCTGACCGACGACCTGCCGAGCGTCAAGGCCGATGGCGACCAGATCGGCCAGATCGTGCTCAACCTGCTGGTGAACGCACAGCAGGCACTGTCGGCGACCAACGGCGAGCGCCGCGTGCACATCGAGACCGGCGTCGAGGTGCGGCGCGAGAACCGCGAGCCGCGCGTGTGGCTGCGCGTGTCCGACAACGGGCCAGGCGTGTTGCCCGAGTTGCGAGACAAGCTGTTCGAGCCTTTCTTCACCACCAAGCCCGAAGGCATCGGCACCGGCCTGGGTTTGGCCGTGTCACGCTCCCTGGCGCGTGACCACGGCGGTGACCTGACGCTGGAACCCACGGCGCACGAAGGCGGCGCGACCTTCCGGCTCAACCTGCCGATCAGCGGCGAGCGTGTGCAAGATTCGGAGCCGATGCCGCTGCACGGCACCGAGGTGTTGCCGCAATCGCGCGTGCTCGTCGTCGACGACGAACTCGAGATCGCCGGCCTGATGCGCGACATGCTGGAAGGCGCAGGCTACGAAGTGGCGACGGCCGAATCGGGCGCCGTCGCGCTGGCGCTGCTGGAGACGGCGCGCTTCGACGCCATCGTCTCCGACCTGCGCATGCCCGACATGGACGGTGCCACGCTGTGGCGCGAGGTCTCGCAAAAGTACCCGAGCCTTGCGCGGCGCATGCTGTTCGTCACCGGTGACACCTTGTCGCCCGGTGCGCGCGAGTTCTTGCGCAAGGCGCATTGCATCGGGCTCGACAAGCCCTTCTCCAAGGCCGACCTGCTGGCGGCCGTGGCGCAACTGGTGGTCTGAATTTGCACGGCGGCGTCAGGCCGCGCGTGCCGACGCGGCGCCTTGTGCTGCATCCATCATCGTGTGGCTGACCACGCTGTACAGCGCCACCCAGGCGGCGTGCACGTCCTCGGTATAAGCGGCACCCAGGCCTTGCTGCAGCGTCTTCAGCAACGCGCCGCCGACGGTGGCGTAGTGCTCGTCGCGCACGCCATAGTTCACGTGGCGTGCACCCAGTTTGCGCAGCACCGGGATCAGGTTATCGGGTTGATCGAGCAGATCGACGGCCGCGCCGATCATCGTCATCAGGCGTTCGCCTTGCTGATGCATGTTGCCTTCGAACAGCTTGCGCAGGCTCGGGTCGGCGGTGAAGAGGTTGTCGTAGAACAAGGCTGCGGCTTGGGACGCAATCGGTTCGATCAGCGCGAAGCTGCGGCGCACGTGTCCGATCTGGACAGGGGTCATGGTGAAAGGGCTCCGGGTATCAGGAGTCCACAGCATCGCGCCGGCCCGATTCACCGGTGTTTCGCCGGTGCGGGCGCTTCGTTTCGTTGGTTGCGCCGGCGGCGGTTTATTGCACGAAGCCGATGCTCGATTTCTTGAAACCGGCTTCTGGCAGGTCGCAAGGTTCGACGCAGTCGCGGCGGGCCAGCTTGGCGTTGCCGAAGGCCGTCATCCAGGCCCGGCGCATCTCGCGCGGGGCCATTTCGCTCATGCAGTCGAGCACGTCGTTGCTGGGTTCCGGCGAGAAGCGGCTGCCCCAGTCGTGGTCGGCGCGGATGCTGCGGTAGAGCTTGGCGGCAATGTGGCGTGCGGCGTCGCGGTCGGGTGCGAGCACCTCGTAGACGTTCATCCGGTTGAGGATGGGTTCGGGGATGCTGCGGCCGTCGTTGGCGGTGGCGACCCAGATCACCTGGCTGGCGTCGATGGGTACTTCGGCAAATTCGTCGGTAAAACTGCCTGCGGTGTCGTGTTCGAGCAGGCTGTAGAGCGCGCCGAGCGGGTCGTAGGCGTGCTCGCCGCCGGCCTTGTCGATCTCGTCGACCACCATCACCGGGTTGGCGTACTGGCCGTCGACCAGGGTCTCGAACACCTTGCCGGGGCGGGCGCCCTTCCATTGGCTCGAAGCGCCCGAGAGCACCCAGCCGGCCGTCAGCGAACTCATCGAGATGAAGCCCATGCCGGTGCCCAGCAGCAGCGAGAGCTCGCGTGCGAAATGCGTCTTGCCGACGCCGGGCGGGCCGAGCAGCAGCAAGGGGGTGATCTCGAGCGCGTCGCGGCTGTCTTCGCACAGCGCAATCTGGCGCTTCACGTCGTCGAGCACGTCAGAGAAATTGGGCAGATCGTCGTAGAGGTGGTCCATGGCCGGCAGGCCGGACGGCTTGACCTGGAAGCGCTCGGGGCCCTTCTCGATCATGCGTTCATAGGTAGAGCGGAGGCCCTCATGCTCCTTGTCGGGCAGCTTGTCGAGCTTGCGGCCGACGTCGTCGACGCGGTAGACGCTGCGCATGCGGGCAATAGGAATGCTGCCGCGATGTGTGCCCGAAGACACGGTGACCAAGCCCTTGGATGCGCTCATGTGACCTCCAGAAAACGCAGACCCTGCGTTGATTGAAGCAAACGGCCCGAAGGTGCAGCCGCCGATAACCACCCGAAACACCAGCTACTTTGCGCCCGAACACATGCACGCAGCATGCCAGTTGCGAGGCTCCTTGTCTGTGATGCGTCGTTTGCGGGTATTCCGCACGGCCGCAAGTCAGTCGGCTTCGATCTTCGAGGCCTTCACCACGTCGGCCCACCGCGCAAGCTCGGTCTTGCTGTAGTCGGCCAACTGGTCGGGGCCCATGTAGTTGGCCGATGCGCCTTGCTCTGCGGCCTTCTGCTGGAAGGCCGGCGTGGCCATCAGCTTGGAGAGTTCACTGGAGAGTCTGGCGACGATGGGCTTGGGCGTGTGGGCCGGCGCGAAGACCGCGAACCACGAGGTCGCGTCGAGCTTGGGCAGGCCGGCTTCGGTCGCGGTGGGCACGTTGGGCAGGCTGGCCAGGCGTGTCTTGCCTGTCACAGCGAGTGCACGCAGCGAGCCCGACTGGATGTGCTGCATGAAGGGCGGCGGCGTGCCGAAGGTCAGGTCGACCTGGCTGCCCAGCAGGTCTTGCAGCGCCGGGCCGGTGCCCTTGTAGGGCACATGAGTCATCTGGATGCCAGCCTGTTGCTCGAGCATGGCACCGGTCACGTGCTGCAGCGAGCCGTTGCCCGACGACGCGTACGACAGCTTGCCGGGGTTCGCCTTGGCATAGGCGATCAGCTCGGCGAGTGTCTTCACCGGCAGGCCGGCGCGCACCACGATCACCTGCGGTGCGGCGAGCACGTTGGCCACGGCCTGCAGGTCCTTCTGTTCCCACTGCGCGGGCTGCTTGTTCACGTTGGGCGTGATCACGTGGTAGCCGGAGTACTGCATCAGCAGCGTGTAGCCGTCGGGCTCGGCGCGCTTCACGGCCACGGCCGCGATGGCGCCGCTGGCGCCGCCACGGTTGTCCACGATCACGGTCTGGCCCAGTGCCTTGCCGAGCGGCTCGGCCACCATGCGGGCGGCGATGTCGGTGGTGCCGCCGGGCGCTGTGGGCACGATCAGGGTGATGGGTCGGGTCGGGTAGGACTGTGCGTGGGCTGCGGTTGCAATGAGCAGCGCAGCGATGGTGAGCAGGTGGGTGCGAAAGGTTGTCATGGAGGTCTCCTGTTTCTGGGTGTGATGGGGTTCAGGGCGAGGCGTCGCGTTGCAGCGCACGCTCGCGGATGGCGTTGAAGTCGGCAGGCAGCGGGTGCAGGTCGAGCCGTCGGCCGGCCTTGACGATCTGGCTCGGGATGTCGTGGCCAATCAGGGCCGGCAGGCGCTGCGCGGCGGCGATCAGCTGGACGAGGTTGACGCCGGTGTCGTAGCCGCTGAGCTCGAGCGCATGCACGATCTCCTCGCTGCAGACGTTCCCGGTGGCGCCCGGCGCATAGGGGCATCCACCGATGCCGCCGAGCGAGGCGTCGAAGCGGTCGGCCCCGGCATCGATGGCCGCGAGCACGTTGGCCAGCCCCATGCCGCGTGTGTTGTGGAAGTGCAGCGTGAGTTCGCTGTCGGGCCAGCGGGTGTGGACGTCATTCGTGAGTGCCGCAACCTGGCGGGGGAAGGCCATGCCGGTCGTGTCGCACAGGGTGACGCCGCGGGCGCCGATCTCTTCGACGAAGCGCCGCGACCAGGCCTGCACGGTGTCGACCGGCACGTCGCCCTCCATCGGGCAGCCGAAGCTGCATGACAGCGAGATGTTGACGGCGATGCCCGCCTGCTGCGCCCGACGTGCCACCTCCTGCAGGCCGCGGTACGACTGCTCCCGCGTCATGCGCAGGTTGGCGAGGTTGTGGCTTTCGCTGGCCGACATCACCAGGTTCAATTCGTCGGCGCCCGCCTCGATGGCGCGCTCGGCGCCACGCAGGTTGGGCACCAGGCAGGTGTAGACAGTGCCAGGGCGGCGCTCGATCTCGCGCATCACGACTTCGGCGTCGCGCAGCGCCGGGATGGCTTGCGGCGACACGAAGGCCGTGACCTCGATCTTCGCCATGCCGCACTGCGACAGCGCGTTGACGAGCGCGATCTTCTCGGCCGTCGGGACGAATGCTTCTTCGACCTGCAGGCCGTCGCGCGTGCCGACCTCTTGAATGTGCATGCGCTTGCGCGCGCCGTTCCAGACCGTGCTCATGCGACCACCCCCTTGCCGCGCAGCGCCTGGATCCTGCTGTCGGAGAGGCCGAGCTCGTGCAGCACCGCATCGGTGTCGTCGCCCAGGCCGGGCGCGGGACTGCGCACCGTGCCAGGCGTGCCCATCAGCTTGGGCACGACGCCGGGCACGTCGATCTCGTAGCCGTCGCGCGTGGCCTGCTTCAGGATCATGTCGCGGGCGCGGTAGTGCGGGTCTTCGGCGATGTCTTGTGCGGTGTAGACCTTGCCGGCCGGCACGCGCACCTTGCCCAGCAGGGCGAGCACCTCGCTCACGCTGCGCACCTGCGTCCAGGCCTCGATGGCGCTGTCGAGCTCAGCTACACGTGCGACGCGGCCGGCGTTGTTGACGAGGTCGGGCTGCGCCGCCAGGTCGCTGCGGCCGATGCATTCCATCAGCCGCTTGAAGATGCTGTCCCCGTTGCCGGCGATGAGCACGAAGCCATCGCTGCAGGCGTAGGCGTTCGACGGTGCGATGCCGGGCAAGGCGCTGCCGGCCGCGCTGCGCACCGCACCGAAGGCGCTGTATTCGGGCAGCAGGCTTTCCATCACGTTGAACACCGCCTCGTGCAGGGCCACGTCGATCACCTGGCCCTGCCCGCCGTTGACCTTGCGGTGGTACAGCGCTGTCAACACACCGATGGTGCCGTGCAGCGCAGCCAGCGTGTCGCCGATCGAGATGCCGCAGCGCACCGGCACGCGGCCAGGCTCGCCGGTGAGGTGGCGCAGGCCGCCCATGGCCTCGCCGATGGCGCCGAAGCCGGGCAGGTCGCGATAGGGGCCGGTCTGGCCGTAGCCCGAGATGCGCAACATCACCAGGCCGGGGTTGATCTGCGACAGCGCGTCGTATCCGAGGCCCCAAGCCTCGAGCGTGCCGGGGCGAAAGTTCTCGATCAGCACGTCGGCCTCGGCGATCAGCTGGCGCGCGATGGCCTGGCCTTCTTCCTGCCGCAGGTCGAGCGCGATCGAGCGCTTGTTGCGCGACTGCACCTGCCACCAGACAGAGGTGCCGTCCTTGATGAGGCGCCAGTTGCGCAGCGGGTCGCCGCTGCCGGGCGTCTCGATCTTGATGACCTCGGCGCCGAACTCGCCCAGCATCTTGCCGGCAAAGGGGCCGGCGATGAGTTGGCCCATCTCGATCACGCGCAGGCCGTTCAGGGCGCCGGGTTGGAGGTCGGGAAGTTGCATGGAGTGTGCTCGCTGCGAGCGGGTTGCTCGATGGCGTCATTGTGGAAACGCCGGTACCGCAGCGGAATGAACGAGTCGAGAGCGCAGCTTTCGCGGACCGGGAAAGCTCCTCAGGGAGAACCCCGATGCGTCAGCCCGCCGGCGCGGTAGCGTCGCCCAGCAGGTGGTCGAGCAGCAGGCGCGCCGGCCGCGGCAGAGCGGTGAAGTCGCGTGCGCCGATCAGCAGCTCGCGGTGCACCCAGTCATCGCTGAGTTCGATCTTGCACAGGCCCATCGAGCGCAGGTGCGGTGCGATGGCGGCATCGGGCAGGACGGCGACGCCCAGGCCTGCCGCAACCATCTGGCACATGGCATCGAAGCTGCGCACATGGATGTGCAGCTTCAGGCGCTTGCCCAGGGACTCGGTCTCCCGCTGCAGCCGCTGCGCGAGCGACGTGCCTCGCGTGAGGCTGACGAAGTCGAACTCCAGCGCCTCATCGAAGCGGATGGATTCGCGTGCGGCCAACGGGTGCTTCTGCGGCACGACGAGCACGAGCTGGTCGTGCCGGTATCGCGTGGTCTGCAAACCGAGTGTGGGCATGCGGTCGGCGAAGATGCCGAAGTCGGCACGGCCGTCGAGCACTGCGAGGATGATCTCGCTGCTGTTCTGTTCTTCGAGCTCGATGCGTATGCCCGGATTGGCGGCGATGAACGATGCGATCTCGGCCGGCAGGAACTGCGTGATGGCCGAAGTGTTGGCCCACAGGCTGACTGCGCCGACGATGCCGGCCGCATGGTCTGACAGGTCGGCCGCGAGGTGGTCGACATCGCTCAGGATGCGCTGGGCATGTCGGTGCAGGGCCTGGCCCGCGAGGGTGAGCGTCACGCCCCGGGAATGCCGCTCCAGCAACTCGGCACCGAGTGCGGCTTCGAGGTCGGAGATGCGTTTGCTGGCCGCACCGACCGCGAGGTGGCTCAGTTCGGCGCCCTTGCTGATGCTGCCGGTGCGCACGACCAGCGTGAACAGCGACAGCGAGAACAGATCGAGCCGGTGCAGGTTCATGGCTGGACTCTAGATGACGCAGCTGACGCACCATCAAGCAACGCCAGCGGATCCGGCTTCGCCGGTCCGCCAGGCGGCGCCCCTTGGGGGCAGGAGCGAAGCGACTGGGGGGCCTACTTCACCCAGGTGTTGAGCTGAATGATCGGCAAGAGAACCGCCAGCACGATCAGCATCACGATGCCGCCCATGGCGACGATGAGCAAGGGCTCGAGGATGGTCGCGATGGCCATGGCGCGGCGCTGCACTTCCATGCCGGTCTGGCGCGCGGCGCGGTCGAGCATCTGCGGCAGCTGGCCGGTCTGTTCGCCCAGGCGGGCGAACATGGACAACAGTCCGGGGAAGCGCTTCTTGCCGGCCAAGGCCGAAGCGAGCGGCGCGCCTTCGCGCACCTGCACCAGCGCGTCCATGGCATCGGCGCGCATTGCGCGGTTGGAGAGCGTCTCGGCAGCGGCCTGCAGCGCTTTCAGGATGGGGACGCCGGCACCGGCCAGCATCGCCAGCGTGCCGGAGAAGCGCGCCGCGTTGTAGCCGCGCGCGAGCTTGCCGATGAGTGGCAGGTTCAGCCAGCTCGCATCGAATTGCTCGCGAAAGACCTCGTTGCGCAGCATCAGCCTGAGCGCCACCACCGCCGCGATGATCCCCAACAGCAGCAGCCAGCCGTAGTTGCGGATGAAGGCGCTCAGCGCCAGCATCGCGACGGTGAGAGCAGGCAGCGCGCGCTTGGAGTTGGTGAACACCGAGGCCACCTGCGGCACCACATAGGTGACGAGAAAGATCACGATGACGATCGCGATCAACGACACGATGGCGGGGTAGAGCGTGGCACCGATCAGCTTGGCTTGCAGAGACTGGCGCTCTTCGAGGTCGTCGGCCAGGCGTTCGAGCACGGTACCCAAGGCACCGCTCTGTTCGCCCGCGGCCACCACGGCGCGGTACACGTCGTCGAACTCGCGCGGTGCACTGGCGAGCGCGCGCGCGAACGGCGAGCCGGCATTGACCTCGCTGCGCAGGTGGGCCACGAGTTCACGCTGGCGCTGGTCTTCGGCTTCTTCGCTCAGGGCGGTGAGGGCGCGTTCCAGGGGCAAGCCAGAACCGACGAGGCCCGCGAGTTGCCGGGTCCATACGGCCAGGCCGGTGGAGTTGAAGACGCGGCGGGTGAGGCGCAGGCCGCCGGTGGCCTGGGTGCCGGCCGATGCGACCTGCGTCACATCCAGCGGCACCAGGGCTTGTGCGCGCAACTGCGCGCGCGCGGCCTTCATGTTGTCGGCTTCGAGCAGGCCGGTGCTGGTCTTGCCGGCGGCGTTGAGGGCTTCGAACTTGTAGGCTGGCATGACGGATCAGGCGGGCGCCGGGGTTGCCATCATTCTCGGGTGACCCGCATCACTTCTTCGGGCGACGTGATGCCTTCGGCGACGAGCCGTTCGCCGTCTTCGCGCATCGAGCGCATGCCATTGGCTTCGGCCGCGACGAAGATCTGCGATTCGGCGGCGCGCGCATGGATCAGGCCGCGCACCTTGTCGTCTGCGACCATCAATTCGTAGACGCCGGTTCGGCCCTTGTAGCCGCTCTGGCCACATTCGCTGCACCCAACAGGGTGCCAGCGGCCTTTCGCATCTTGCTTCTTGCAATGCGGGCAGAGCTTGCGCACCAGGCGCTGCGCCAGCACACCAAGCAAACTGGAGCTGAGCAGGAAGGGCTCGATGCCCATGTCGGTGAGCCGCGTGACGGCGCTGGGCGCGTCGTTGGTGTGCAGCGTGGCGAGAACCAAGTGGCCCGTCAGCGACGCTTGCACCGCGATTTGCGCAGTCTCGTAGTCCCGAATCTCGCCGATCATGATGACGTCCGGGTCTTGCCGCAAGATGGCGCGCAGCGCCTTGGCGAAGGTGAGGTCGATCTTCGGGTTGACCTGCGTCTGGCCGATGCCGCCGAGTTCGTATTCGACCGGGTCTTCCACCGTCAGCACATTGGTCGTGCTGGTGTCGATGCGGCCGAGCGAGGCGTACAGCGTGGTGGTCTTGCCCGAGCCGGTGGGTCCGGTCACGAGCACGATGCCGTGCGGCTGCTGCACCAGCTTGTCGAAGCGCTGAAGCGTGTCGCCGCCCATGCCCAGGCCTTCGAGCGTGAACTTCGATTCGCCCTTGTCGAGCAGACGCAGCACGGCGCGTTCACCATGTGACGAGGCGAGCGTGGACACGCGCACGTCGACCGCGCGGCCGCCAATGCGCAGCGAGATGCGGCCGTCTTGCGGCAGGCGCTTCTCGGAGATGTCGAGCTCGGCCATGATCTTCAGGCGCGAGATCAGCGCGGCGTGCAGCGCCTTGTTGGGCTGCACCACCTCGCGCAGCGTGCCGTCGACGCGGAAGCGCACCGAGCTCGAACGCTCGTAGGGCTCGATGTGGATGTCGCTCGCGCCGTCTTTCGCGGCCTGCGTGAGCAGGGCGTTGAGCATGCGGATGATGGGCGCGTCGTTCGCCGCTTCCAGCAGGTCTTCGACGGCCGGAAGGTCTTGCATCATGCGGCTCAGGTCGACCTTGCTCTCGACCTCGCCGATCACCGTGGCCGCGCTCGACTCACCGCCCGCGTAGGCGGCCGCGATGCGGTTGCCGAGCGTCGACGCCGCTTCGCGCTCCAGTGCGTCGATCTGGTACAGGCGCAGCACCTCGCTCAGCGCTGGCAACGACACCGTTTCAGGCGCCCACAGCACCAGGCGCTCGCCGTCGTCTTCGAGCAGCAGGTTGTGCGCCTTGGCGTACGCGTAGGGGAGGGGGTGGCGCGCGCCCATTTGCTGGTCCGGTTCAGTTGGTCGGGGTCGCGCCGGAGGCCGGCACCGGTGGCACCGACGGCACGAGGGCCGGCGTCGGCGGCGCGGTGTCGCCGAGCGGACGCGGTGCGCCGTTCGGGCCGGCCTCGCCTGGCCGTACTGGCGGCAGCACCGGCGACTCGTTGATGCCGAGCACCGAATTCTGCGGCGGCTGGTGGTCAAGCTGCTGCCCGCGGATGTAGTCGTAGCGGTCGAGCGACATCTTGTTGCTGGCGGCCTGATCACGCATCACGACGGGGCGCAGGAACACCATCAGGTTGGTGCGCTTGCGTTCACGGTGTTCGCTGCGGAACAGCGCACCGAGGAACGGGATGTCGCCGAGCAGCGGCACCTTGCTGCGGTTCGTCGTGTAGTTGTCTTCGATCAGCCCGCCGAGCACGATGATCTGGCCATCGTCGACGACGATGGTCGATTCGATCGAGCGCTTGTTTGTGGTGGGGCCGGCGTTGGCCGTGCCCGTTGCGACGTCCCCGATCGATGAGGACTCCTGGAAGATCACCATTCGCACGGTGCCGTTCTCGCCGATCTGCGGCTTGATGCGCAGTGTCGTGCCGACGTCCTTGCGCTCGATCGTCTGGAATGGGCTGGTCGTCGACGTGCCGGTGTTGGTGAACTGGCCGGTGACGAAAGGCACATTCTGGCCGACCACGATCTTGGCCTCTTCGTTGTCGAGCGTGACCAGGTTAGGCGTGGACAGGATATTGGTGCCGGCCTGCGTTTGCAGCGCGTTCGCAATGACCGAGAGCCCGAACACGCCGCCGATGTTGCGGATCACGCCGATGTTGCCACCGGGGGTCAAACCCGCAAGCGCGCCGGTCACGGTCGTCGCACCCTGGTTTGCGAGGATGTTGCCGGTGGTCCCGAAGTTCGTACCGACGCCGCTGGTGTAGCCGCCGCCCGTGTCCTTCAGCCCCTGCCACTGCACGCCGAGATCGGCCGTCATGCTGGGGTTGACCTCGACGATCAGCGACTCGATGTAGACCTGCGCGCGGCGCGAATCGAGCTGGTCGATGACGGCACGCAGTTGGCGGTACATCGGCTCCGGAGCCGTGATAATGAGCGAATTGGTCGTCGGGTCAGCTTGCACGAAGCCGCCAGTCGATGGCGACGCCGAGGCGCTGAGCGGCGCCGTGGCCTGGGCCGAGGCACCGCCCGAAGACGTATTGGTCTGCGCCGTGGGCGACGCCGTCGGCGTGCTGGTTCCGCCGCCGGACGACGCACCGCTGCCGCCGGAGGCGAAGGCAGCGCGCAGCACCGTGGCCAGCTTGGTCGCGTCGGCGTTCTTCAGATAGACCACATAGATGTTGCCCATCGGGTTGCTGCCCTGGGTCGGCTGGTCGAGCTTCTCGACGATGGACTTGATGCTGGCCATGCGTGCCGGCGTCGCGGCGCGCACGATGAGCGCATTGCTGCGCGAGTCCACCAGGATCGACGAGGTCGCGCCGACGCCCGGCACGGCGGCGGCCGTGGAGCCGCCATCGCTCAGGCGTTGCACCATCGTGGCCAGATCGGTCGCGACCGCGTACTTCA